>Ga0153946_1000010_pt1 | contig 58743 bp, 75 predicted proteins | sample TSNJ030MetaG_FD_104751 | JGI IMG/M metagenome (GOLD analysis project Ga0153946, IMG submission 104751) | Attine ant fungus gardens microbial communities from New Jersey, USA - TSNJ030 MetaG | ecosystem: Host-associated > Fungi > Mycelium > Unclassified | place: USA: New Jersey, Wharton State... | reverse complement strand
CCGAGATTGCGAACTGTTGTTGTTGTGGTTCGAGCTCAAAAGCGTCGTCGATAACGGTCCAAACGACTTGCCCTTCTTCTTGGACGACTTGATCAAAAGCGGTTGTCGATCCATCATCGAGGAGGACGGCTTTCCGCTCTTCGTCGGCGTACTACTCACCTCCCGATGATGATGCTTCCCACTTGCACTTGCCGATTCCGATCCCAACGACGACACGAGAGAATTCGCATTCGTATTCTTGGGCTGCAAAAATTGTCTCGGTCCTCTCGTGAAAGCCAGAGCACCTCTTCCTCTCTTCTGCATCGGGCTCTCCAAATCCCCGCCATTCGCAGCAGCGTTCTTCGAGTTGTCAGATGTGGGTGACGTCTTGTTCGGCGTCAGCCTCTGTTGCTGCTGCTGTTGATGCCTCGACTGTTTGATTAAAGATGACGACGGAACACCACCACCACGTCCACCCGCACTCGTCTTGGACGGCGTAGAAGCTTTCCTGCTGAACACAGCCAACCTGTACCGATCGACAACACCTCTCGCGAACAAACTCGTCCCTTTAGCTCCATTCCTATCCTCTCCATCAACGGTATCGATAAAGTCCCAGTCATCATCTTCATCGTGATCAACAGCTTCGATATCTTCACCCGCTTCGGTGTCTTCAGGTAAGTCTTTGTCGAGAGCTGGAACTCCAGACCGCTCGCGACGTTGGAGTTTCTGTTTGGTGGTGGTGTTGGTCGTCGTCGTCGTAACCGAATTCTGCTGTTGCAAAGGCAAAGGTGGTTGAGTAGGAGTGAGAGGTTTATCCTCTGTAGGCGTCCTCAATCCTCCTTCTTCAAGTCTATTCTCTAGCGCTTTCGCAGTAGCCATCAACTTTTCTATATCCTCTACTTCCTTCACCTCGCCACCGACAGGATCAGCGGCAGTATCCACAATCACAGACACAGGAACAACGGGAGACGCCATGACAGGTACGGCAGGAACAACGGGAGATGCCATGACAGGTTCGGCAGGCACAAACGAAGGTTGAACCGGTAAATCAATAGGCCTCGCTTCTGGTGTCTTCGGCTCTAGCTCCTCCTGCTCCTCCTCCTCTACTTTCTCTTTTTCATCGGCCTGTAGAACTACATGTTCCAGCATTTGCTCATCAATCGACGCGGGTTTCACAGTGTCAGACGGAGAATCCATGCTTCCGAGGATAGACAACAGATCGTCTCCTGCTTCTAAAGATTCCGTCGCTGCTGTGGTCGATGTGGTCGTGTTGGCAGCAGTAGTGACACTCGTCATACGCGATCTCGAATATTCCTCGTCATTCACTTCCTCGTAGTCCTCCTCCCCCTCCTCCTCGTCTTCTTCTTCCTCATCACTACTATCGATAAGCACCGAATGCCTCCCCTTGAACGAATATCCATCAAAGACATCCACCGTGCTCTGCTCTTGCTTGTTCTCCCCTGCCACCACTTGAACAACCGCATTACCATTCCCGACCATTTGACTCTGCTGTTGCACCAATCTCATCGACGAGCTCCTAGACTGTGAAGGTGTCGTGATCGTATCTTCTCCATCCTCCGTCTCAGTACCGGTTGCCCTATCAGTATCAGTATGAACATCTGCATCTGTGTCCGTCGTCTGTCCACCTTGGTCACGTTCAGACTGTTCTTGATCGTCTTGGTATTCATCCAGGACGGGCTCCATGTCCAAAAATGTATCGTCAAAGTTTTGGGTATCGCTTGCATTGGAGGGGTCGATGGGAGGAATATATGGAGGAATATAGCGTTTATGGTATACGTGAGACCAGTCTCTGTTTGTCTTGTTGATCAAAAATCATATGGGAGATAAAGAGAGAGAGAGACGTACATCATCGAAAAGTATGGGTGTCTCTTGATTCTTGGTTCACAGATTCTGAGACTGGGATTTCGTTGGAGAAGCTGTACCATGCGAGAGTCAACTAGACTATTACCGAAAAAAGCAGGAGAACCCACTCACCCCGCGAATTAAGCTTTTCGTATCCTGATCCATTGCTCTATCCTCAGGGAAATGCAGCTCGTCTTGCAATACCCGGACATACATATCCGAATGGCTATTTGCCCAAAATGGGGTCTGAAATCCTACCCATCAGCCCATGTACATAGACAAGAGATGATCGAATCTCACAATGCCAGTCAACATTTCATACAACATGGTCCCAAAACTCCACCAATCCACTTCATACGAATACGGCAAGCCCTGAATGACCTCTGGAGCGAGGTACTCTGCAGTCCCACAAAATGTCGTTGTTTGGTCCTGTGATCCCAACCCCGGGCGAGACCAGCCACTGTCACTCTGTGCACCAGTCGCATCTGCACCAAGCTGTGTATAATTATTCATCCACGCGGCACTAGCTGTCAACTCCATCTGTGGTGTCCCAGCAACGGATACTGAGCCGATGGCAGAGGGACGAGGGAACTCTTTCGAAAGACCGAAATCAGTGAGTACGATATGGCCGTCTGCTCCGATGAGAATGTTTTCGGGCTTGAGATCACGGTAAATGACACCGGCAGCGTGTAGACCTTCTACACCTTCTACGATTTCTGCAGCGTAGAACCTTGCACGGTCACGGCCTAGACGCCCCCAGCGTGCGAGTTGAGTTGCTAAATCACCACCAGGATGAAAGTCCTATTGAGTTGGATTAAGTAATGAGGTTTGATGACATGAACACGACCGTACCATGACTAGAAACAAGTTTTCTTTATCATGAAAACTCCACCAGAGCTTGACGACGAAAGGATCTTTGCCCTCTGCAGCCATACGCTTGAGGACGGCTTGCTCAGTAAGCGTATGTTGGAGCTCTTGGTGGGCGAGGACATGACGTTTAGTGATAGCTTTGAGTGCGTAGAGTTCGGAGGTAGCGCGTTGCTTGACGAGTAGGACTTTTCCAGCGCAGCCTTTGCCCAATACACGCATCATTTCAAAGTCGTCAATGACGACTTTCCTCTGGCTCTTTTTGGGTTCTTTATCCTTGAGTTTTTTCTCGCGGGCTGTGGACTTTGAACGCTTTTTGGATTTAGAGGTTGAAGGAGAGATGGAGGAGTCATCGCCGGTGGCGGAGGACAAGTTACCGAGGTCCATTTCGGCAGCGGCGGTGGCGATGGTGCTAGCTGGGGGGACTGACTGGGCGAATGCACGGGAGAGACGGGACGACCTGTCCGGGTCAGCAGACTGAGACCGATGAAGGCGCTGTTGTGGAGGCTGAGGTTGAGGTTGAAGGTGGGCGTCGGCGGCAGTGGGGGTTGTAGGGACGGGTATATTCTCGGGCTCAAGTGGAGTAGGAAGCTGAGTGGAGTCTGTAAAGAACATTTAGGATGGGAGAGGCAAAGAGTTGGCGAGGACAGTCACCTTGGCTTTTCTTTACCTCATGGCGGCTGATGGGATCAGAGAGAGTATGGTCGAGGTCTTTGGGGGACTGGACAGGGGTGGGGAGAGAGTCCTCGGGGGCCACGGTGTCCTGCAAAGGAGGATGGACGTCGTGGAGGTGGGCGGCAAGATCTGATCTCACACGCTTGATGGCCTTTTCGGGACGGACACTCTCCAGGTCGTCGGGGCGCACGCGGACAAAACGTTTCCAGGCACGGGTATGGCGCAGCACAGGTGAGTTGGCTATGGCAGTGAAATAGGCAGCAAGGCCGGTGCTGGTGGCTGAGGGAGACGATGCCAACGGGTCGTTTATCTCAGCCTTTGGGGAGACAGCGGTGGATTTGCGGGCTGAGAGACGAGAAAGGGTGTGGAGAAAGGTGGACTTGCGTTTGGGAGGGGTAACTGGGAGGGCTGGGAGGGGCAGGACAGGGACATTGGCGTGCTCGCTGAGAGTCGCATCGAGCTCGAGTATTTCCATGGCAGAGCGGGTGAGAGTGAGGTGGTGCGTGGGCGCTGTGAACAGTGAGCACAAGACCAGAGAGAAGGATAAATAAATACTTTTGACATAGAGGGAGTAGGCAGATCCATGGTGGAGAGACTCGGCTACACTCACACTCCACCGTCCAATGCTTTCCATTGCAATCGCTAGTTTCAAAGCCCACAATTATAAATGCTGCTTAGATAATCATGAATAATCACACTACCGGCTGTCCATCGGTAATCAAGTCTGGAACTGGGATAGTATAGTTCCCATTGCAGCTAAAATCATAATCAACCTCTCCAATCTTCTCCTTCATCCCTTTCATAAACGCATCCATCCTGCACATACCATCCTTGTCCCTTCCGCACCCTTTGATCCCCTCCAGTGGAACCACACCGTCATTGATTATCCATCGGATATGTGTCGCGTTCTTTGACACCCCACAAGAAAGGACTTGACCAACAAGATTCACTCCAAAGGGATTAACTTTGTCCGTTTCATACGACTAAACTAAATCAGCATCCAGCACCGAATAGCCTCTCACCAACTCACCAAATTTTTCGGAATATGCGTCGTTGGCAGAGGTCCTGACCTGATAAAGTTGGTAAAATTCATCGCAACGTAGACTTGAAATAATTTCAGCCGTCCCGTCTGTACAAAAAAATTGAATCCTCACTGGCAGACATCACAGTGTCATGCGTCGCGTCCACATAGATGGGTTGATTCAGTGGAAAGAGTGTCTCGCTGCTCACAATCGTCTCATTCACACTCGTGTCGAAATCCGTGATCCGCGTTTGTGTCAACCTAGATACTAATTCTTGCACCCAGCCTATACCTAGGGCCGCACTTAGAGGGCTGCCAGGACCAGCACCATACCACATCGACAGTGCTGCACAATAATGAGCCCTCACAGCTAGGAAGAATTGATAACCACCTACAGTCTCTATACGCAAACCCTTCCCACTCTTCCTCAGTAAACAGCTTGCAAAATTGAGAGTAACCAAGTGCCATGGTTTCATAAACGCAGGTTTGCTGCATCTGGAACACATCAGTAATAGTCAGATTGAATCCCACAAGCTGCTCCGACAGCCTCTTCTGCGCTTCCACCAAATAGATATTTTCCCATTCCGTAGTAAAGTGGTCTGACAAAAATGCATGAATATCGTTGTTCTCATTCGGGCAGTTGTCATAGGGCGCAAGTGTCGAATTAAAGCCCGACTCTTCTATCTCAATCAGCTGATGATAGTCCTGGACATAGTTAGGTAAACCAAAGAATCCAGCAGCAAAATTCAACCTGAGATAACGTGTGAGTATTCAGAATAAATAGACAGCGTCCCCACTCACGCTGAGTCAACCATGCGGGCTGGGAAAAGACGGTCAAGACTATTCCACGGGCAGAGTCAGATACTCACATTCAGAAGTAGTCCTGAAAACAGGGACATCTTTGAGCCCTTTCAGAAGCTCTCCTATACCAACCGTCAACGCGAGCAAGTTCACATGTCTTATTTGACTGACCATATCGAACGCGAAATCCGACGCCCAAATCATACCTACCGAAAAGAGATCAGATCCACAGATGAAAAACAAAACAAAGTAAAAAACACACAACTGCGAGCGACCAAAAGGCGTCAATATCTCTGCACCAAGTTTATAAGTCCAGTTTCGCAAAAATTCCACATCCCCATTAGCTTCAAAAGAGGCCGCCGAACTCGCCGCCTCATGCAACTTCGTCGCAAACGAAGCAGGACCGGCGCCCGATGTCGGATAACGAGCCCCATGTCGATGAAGCAGATGGACCTGAACGATATCACACCCATTGGGAACGACAGGCGACGCATCGGGTAACCCATACGCTGACGAAGGAACAGAAAACCACGGCTGCAAACTCCCGAAATGACGAATCACGTCGAATGTGTTGGCGTCTTTGGCGTCGGATGCGATGGGATTGACGAGCGGGAACCGGTTTTGCATGGCCCCGAAACTGGGAGCGGTAGCCATCGCTGCAGAGGCGTCTCCAGCTGTTATCAATTGTGTCAGTTACGAGAAATTTGCTTCTCAAGCAAGAAAAAAAATATCACTTGGTGTAGGACCAGCGAAACCGACGTCTGAGCCATTGGAAAAGTTGGGGTCAGGATTGACGACTGTTGAGATGCCAGGCGGAGGAAATTCGAAAGTCTGGGTAGACCCCGCGATAGACGAGACGTGACCTTGACTTGCTACGAGCGGTATGAGAACTAGGACTGAAATGAACAGCGACAAGACCGCCATCGTGGCAAGTAGCAAACTCTTGTTTCTCAGGGGTAGCGGCAGTGCTTCGTCTCAATCATTTTTGGATGCCATCAAGAAGCTTGTGACAGAAGCCACACAGTAACGGAGGCACAGCTTTGAAAAGATGAGCAGTTTTGGAAAGGGCTGAGTAGGTGTTCAAACAGATTGTAAATCATAACGTGGTCCAAAGATGTAGGAAGTGTCTCAGTACAAGAACAGCTCGAATTAAACACTAGGTCTCTGGTCTATTTTTCTATACCCTCAGTTGTGATCTACAATCTTATATTCATCTGCGATGGTAATTATACTGCTTTTTTTTCTAATTCTCGACTATAAAGATCTAAATAAATAAATCATGTTTTCTCTTTTTAAATTATAAATCTGTAGCGCGGTGCTCGATCGCAGTCTGCGGTAAAGCTATTACCGTACAATAACACAGCCCAAACTACGTAGAAAAAAGACCTAACGAGAAACGTAAAAAAACCCAGATCATTTGTAATTGATACAGACATGAGAGAAAGAGAAAAGAGAAAGCAGAAATAGAGGAGCAGCACTCAATGACTTCGTGATAGCACCTCACATGTGAGCTCGGGTTTCTAGCCTATCGAACCTCTCCCTGAATTCCCTGATCGGAGTATGATTCAGAATGGCTCTTGTGGCTCTAGCACAGAGCGAAACCGAGGACCCAATATGTTTGAGCTACCCCCCTCCTTTGATGTACAATGGATACACTTTTTCTAAGCTATAAGAATTGGTGGCCTTTGTTGTGGCCACGGTTGAAGGTAGTGATTCATTGATCAGTGTATGCCTTGCTCGATTTCTCCCTCATGGCATCTAACGAAGTGAGTTGAGATGGGGTGCTGGGCACGATAGTGCTTTTGGCGTTGTCGTCGACTTTGGCAGGACGTCATCTGGCTTTACTGGGGCAGTCCAAGAATCCTATTTTTTTTGCTGCTGTTGCAGTTGAAAAAGGGTCGAAGGAGGTGTGCAATGGCAATGGATTCACTCTGATATGAGGGGTCGAGAATATTTTCGCAGAGGAAAGGGAGTCCGTGATGACAATGATACGGTCAACATCAAGAGAGGTAGTCTTAGCAACTCCCGATTGAATGGCCACTAGTTTGTGATATTCCCGAATGCAGCTTTGACTTGGATACCTTACGCCAGCCATAAGCAACTGATACAGCAGTGATTTGTTGGGTTTGACGCTGGCGTCAGTTACAGCAACAATGGAGTTTGGTTGTCCGAGAGCACTTTGACACAGATCAAGTGTAGTTTCCTTTCATGGAAAGAAGGAGATTCGATCTGCGAAGTCGTCGATCACGTGCACACTTCTTCTTAAAAAAACAGGGTCCATGGGTGGGAGGAACGCTGAGTACCAATAATAGCCAGATACATTTTTAGGAAAAAACACAATGCGAGAGGTTTGTGCTCATTCTACAAGTCCTGAGACCTGGGTAAAGGTCGGTATTTTACTCCGTTGACGTTACGGCGACACACCGCCGTTACTTGCTTAGTCAACACAGCATGACAACTCGCGGTTTATGGTTAGCCGATCTTCAATTTTTATCTATTCCTCTTTCTTCCTCTCTACTTTCCTCCTTGGCGAGGACGTGCCCAACGCATTGTCTCCGGTCATCCTCGTTCTCCTTAACGAAAGATGCTGTTGAAACTTCTTCTGGTTGCCATACTCGCACCTCTGTTCGTCGTTGCTCAAGACGAGGGTGTTATCTCTGGACCTACTTCAAGTGCCGCTGCTGCTGGATATTCTTGTGACTCGTCCAAATGCAAGTTACCAGACTGTAATTGTGCAAGTACAAGTCCACCAGGAGGCTTGCAACCAGTGTGTATTTCTGGTTTACCGATGGAAAATGCTTAACTAAAGCGCATATATGCAGTCTGATGTGCCACAATTCATCGTGTTTACGGCAGATGACGCTGTCCAAGCCTACACACTTGATGCTGTCAACCAGTTTTTGGCTCACCGCAAGAATCCCAACGGTTGCACGCCTAAGATGACCTATTTCACGTCACTCAACTACACCAACTACACCCTCGTGACGGGTAAAACCTCTCTCATCTTGATCTGATGATATCCTAGCTGAACCTTTTGTTGCAGACTGGTATGTTGCCGGAAATGAGATTGCCGATCACACGTATGTTCCTCCAATATCTACGGACATATCTTACTGACGGTTAACGAGGATGACCCACGTTGGATCGCCTTCCGCTGATGAAATCAATGGAAATCTTATTGCCCTGAATGCCTTAGCTGGTATCCCGATGAACTCCATTCAAGGCTTCCGTGCTCCTTATCTCAACTATACTCGCCAGACTCTCGAACTCCTTTATAAAGCCAAGTTCACTTACGACTCCAGTGCAGCAGCTTCCATCCCTGTCACTGATCCAGGTACTGATGCCTTTTGGCCGTATACCCTCGATTATGGAATGGCCAATGATTGTCTGGATGTGGAACAGACGTGCAAGGGTGCACTCAAATTACCTGGTTTCTGGGAGATTCCTATGTATGCGTTCTTTGACAATCTTGGTATAAATGGTCCTCATCTTATGGACCCTTGGCTGTGAGTTCATGTACCATCCGATTTTTACTGGATTTTAACAGTGTCTCAAGCGATAATGCCAATGGTGAAACGAGCCCTAATGATACTGCCACATTTGAGTACATGAAAGCCACTTTCACTGCTCATTACATTGGCAACAGGCAGCCAATCGGTCTTTACACGCACCCTATACATGTTTCAGTGAATTTTTTTCTACCTATCTGATTGCTTCAAGGGCTCATGAAATCACCTAGAGGACGTATCCTGGCGTTGATGCTCGTAACTCGACAATCAATATGATAAATGCTTTCCTTGACTGGGCGCAAGTGCAGCAGGATGGTACATTTCTACTCAACACATTGATGCCTCTGAGCTGAATCGTTTTCAGTTTGGATTGTTTCTAACGAGCAACTTCTCGACTGGGTCCGACATCCTGTCCCTGTGTCTCAATTGGATCAAGTTGCATCGCTCAAGTGCTCAACTCCTCAGGTAGATCCAAACACACAGATCTGCAATGGTATACCCCAGAACGAGAAAGGTCTTCTTTCCCACTGCTCTTTTCCCGACTTCCCCTTCTATACCTGTGTACGTTGATCTTTGCAGCTGCACACTACTCAAAATCACTGATGGCTGTATTATAGTATGGATGCCCGGAGGTTGCACCTACACCTGATAACCCGAATCCACCTCAGCAAGTTCCCGACGGGCAAAATGCTCGTTTCCGCCGTGAGTGCCTTGTGCATGCGTCCATTTGGGTTTCATGCACTAATGTCGCTTCATTAGTTCCTGCTAACTGTTCGACTCCCTTCTGGGATCCCCAGGGGGGATCATGTATATGCACATCAAGCACATGTGCTTTCGTTGATAGTTCGCGTCCCATTGGGGTACGTTGAAGCTATTCGTTTGATGATATTTCCAATTGATTCATCTATCTCAGCCCAATGGCGCTAACCTTACTGGTGGCGGAACTGGTAGCTCATTTGGAGGTAGTACCTCTGATACTCCTTCCTACGTCCCTTTCAACGGTGATCTACCGCGGCTGTCTCCGGGTATTTGGAATGTTTTTACCATTGGTCTTATCGGCGCTATCTATGGTACTTTTAGCGCCATCTACTAATTCTAAACCTTTGAGTAATCAGGGACCTCGTAATACCTTTCCTGGACATGGACATCATATAACGGACGACCATTATTACTTTCGGATAGCACTCCCATTACATTCTTTACTACCCAAACGTTCTAGATCTAGTAATACTTGATATGTGAACTCGCATTCAAGATCCGGGCAAAATTATACACTAAACCTGCAACAAACTAATAAAGTAGTACATGAGAGATACCTGTCAAGCCTCATCCAGTTCAGGTAAATGAACAGCACCAAGCCAAGCCAAGATTATCTCAACTCGAGGTCCATGCAATGGAATATTAATGGGCATTGATGCCTGTTTCTTAAGACCTTTTTCTTTGGCCTTGTCAGCAGCAGCAGCAGCTTGTTCCCTTCGGTGCTTGACAACAGGAGCCAAGAGAATGCGGATACAGTCAAGGGCATCGGTTCGGGACAAGTCCTGATCAGTTTCACCATCGGCTTTCTCCCCTCGACTTGGCCCTTGAAGCTGCGACGAACGAAATGGGGAGGAGGGAACACAAGGAGTGCTCTGCACATGGCGACTGTTCTTCTGAGACAAAGGAGTGGCGGAAGTGGATGGCGCATAGCTGACTGCTGTGCTCATATCCGGATGGGGAAATCCAGATGATGATGATTCAACATCTGAACCGATAAACGGGCTTTTGCTCGAACCAGGGCCGGTGAGATGACATGGATCCAAAGGAGTCACGGAGTTAGTTGGGAGGGATACAGCGGAGGCGGTCGATTGCATTGAGCTAGCAGACGCCATCGAACAAGTCGAAACAGATGGCGTGATCGCAGTGGGAAGTTCTTCAATCGCTCCAGCGGTCACAAGTCTCGCTTTCCCTCTGTGGTCACCCGAGAGAGAATGAGGCCGACAACCGTCCCTCCATCCTGCAGCGAGCCGTACAAGAGTTTCAACGAACTCGGCTTGGCCAATTGAGCGCGGGGAGAGGAAAATAGGATAGCCCTCAACACTGTCCACGAACGCGGCAGTCCTTACAAACTGGTGGAGGAGCTGGTCAAAATTGCCAAGCATTAGATAACATATAAGGACACTAAAATGTGATTCAATAAGGAGAGGGTGATATGTCGCTAACATAGAAGGTACATCCGACCTATTAGGTGGCGGCGGATTGTTGTGATGGCCTGGACGCATAGATTCGGACATGACGAATGCGAATTCGACCTGTTCCGCAATACTACCGTCAGGTATGGGTACGGCAGTTTCCCCGCCATCAAAGTGGGACAGGAATTTCTCGTAATCTCGGATGCTCTTTTTCAAGAGGCCATGAACCTGATCTCGAAAAGTGGCTTCTGCGAGGACCTTACGGTACACTTTCAACTTGGTACCATGGCGGCTTCCGAGGGGTCCATCAGGATTCCCAATCTCGACACCACCATATCGGCCATTGGTAAGACAGCAGAGACGAAGGTCAGGGCTATCAAAATCCGCAGGCTTCTTAATACCCTCGATTTCAATGACGGCAGCTTCAATTGTATGAATCGCTTGTTGCAGATGGGCAGCGCCCCGAAAGAACAACAGTTGAGTCTCAAACGGTTCGGGAGCATCGGATTGCATGGAGGGATGTAGTGAGGGCAAGTCACCATCTGATCTCTCTATCACCCCTTCCGGTACTGCCGTCCCATCCGATGGTGCTTGTCCGTTGGTATGAGACTGACTACTACTTGGACCTTTGCGCTTCTTCATTTTCGAAGCTCGCTGATCGGAGCCGTGATTTTTGTTGTTCTTCCGCCGTATGCGAATTTCCTTGAGTGCGTGCGTGAAATCTTTGATCGCGAGGGAATATTCCTCACGGAAAGAGCGTACAATACCTCGAGTCCGATGATACTCGAGTTGATGTGGATAGGCGAATATTAGTTCGTCTAGAGCCGTCGTAGGTGTCGAACTGGCTAATGACCTTTGACTAGAGACAATTAGCATTTTCCCGGCCTACAAGTCTTTTTTGTACCTACCTAGACGGGATTTTCTCATGAAAGAAGTGCACATACTTTGCATCTGGGTTCGAGGGATCTAAAAGTGGCTTGAAGAGTACATCTAGGAATTGACACCTTGTCGACTCACCATGTTTGAGCACTCGCTCAGCAACATCATCAAAAACGCTGCCTCCCTGCATTATCAGCACGCTAGCGGCAACTTCGTCCATTCTATATGCCTGAGCGAGCTTTTGTACAGCAAGACAACGTAACCTATGTATCCGATTCGCAGACAAGCCAGGATTCCTTCCTCCACCTACATTAGCTCCAGGAGGATTCAGTCCCAGGGATTGCGCAGCAGCCCACGTAGTCCCATTATAGGAAGCAGCATTTCGCACAGATCCCAACTCCACAGCTGAAAGACCTGATGACGCTCGGACGGCCAAGTCCGTCGCTTCATCTACAAGCCTCCGTATTTGTAGAATCGAGCTCATTACACCCGGATCTATAGGAGGTGGCAAAGGCTTTCCCGTCGTCGGGTACGAGGCAGAAATTACTACACGAGGTGTACCTGGAGAAAAATCTTCGGGGTTTGTGAGACGATGTCTTGCAGAGGAATTGAGGGAAGAAGAGGAAGGGTACGTGGTTGGGTCCAAGTTGAGCCGGAAAAGTGAGTCCAAGAGTTCAATAGGTAGCGATAGCCAGGGCCCCTAGGAGAGATTGAGCGACCTGTAATAGTGACTCTGATGAATCACACAAACATGGTAGGAGCTAATGTAACGCCAATGCTTGTTCCTGCTGATACAAAGCACTTGTGAGTGGACTCCAGAATCGTCGGCCTGTGTCTTGGAAGTTCCAACACTACCATCGGCCTCCTCGGCCTTTGTCTTCTTGGACTTTTTCTTCTTTTTCTTCTTGTGTCTGGGGGTTGGTGTTTCCAGTGGCAGAGGTTGTTCCGAGAGCAACGGTGAGGCGTCTGCAGAGAACGATGCGGGAGTCGAAACTTCTGAAATTTCAGTGACTATATCATCTGTATATTCTGGCGTAGACACAGAAATGTCGTGTACCATCTCCATTCGAGGCCCAAGTAGAGATTGTCACAAAGGTACGATGCCAGGAAAAGTTGTCCACAAAGGGTTCGCTCATTTCCCACGGGGTCAATCTTATGTCCAGGTTCACAAGTGAAGGATTCATTCTGCAGGATGAAAGCATTGGATACATTTGGATTTGACAGCACGATAGCAATGCTAGATATACGGAAATTTAAAATGACGACAAAATCAATAGCTCTTCTTCAAGGCCCTTATACATGCAGCAGAGACAGTCTTCATCTCGTCGATGTCTGTAGTACAAGGGACCATTCCTCCTGTAGATGCCCTTGCTTTGATTTCACATAATTGCCTGAAGGCGACTGAAACTGCGAACATTCGTTTGGGGTATTTGAAGTACGCAAATGACGCTTTTATCTCTTCCACGTTCGGGGTGACGGTAATCCCCATCACAGGTTCTGCAAAAAGCATTGCTACTCGTCTGTAGTCTTTCTCCTTCTGTTTTGAAGTTGATAAGCTGGTCACTGTCGACCATTCTCGGAAAACCTCCGAGATATGCAGACGTATCCTGTTGAGATCATCTTCAAAAAAGTCCAGGCCACTCTTCGCAAACACATCGTTAGCAAATTTATTAGCGGCTTCGTATGGTCCAATGAGCTGGATGTCAGGATAATCCCCAGATGATGTTCGAAATATCTCCATGAAACTCTCTCCTACCTCACGTGCCCTATCGTGAAGCTTTCTGAGAATGTAGGCATCACTCGAGGGATCGGCTGTCAAGACGGACGCTGCCTTTGGCAACCCAGAATCCCCTATCGAATTGATGTCCCTGCAATTATACGGACGCCTAAACTTCTTCTGATCCTGCTCAAAGATACCCTCACCAAGGGCCAAACCAGATTTGCTTGCGTCAAGGAGTATATTGAATCTAGAAGGAAGCTCTTTCAGTACATCAAATGAAGGAGACAGTCCTGGAACATACATATAAGCGAGTCTAATGGCCTCCTTAGAATCATAGCCATGTTTTTCGACCGCGTAATCGTGAAAATAGGAATAGAGGCCCTTCCGATCTCCACTCAAACTCAGGAGCAACGCTCTTTGAAATGCATTTTGGCGCTGGTCGGGCGACAGAATATCAGCGTAACGACAAAACCGAGTCACTGATTCAACATGCTTCCGGAAGTTATTCATGAGGTCGGGGGGACTTTTGACAAAGGGTTTGTTCTGAAAAGGCTCGACCAATTCCGAGTCACGTATCATAAAGAGTTCATCTGACGGCAAGTGGTAGGCTCGTGCCAACTGTGCCATACATCGAAAAGCTCACCTCCATCCATGTCTGTGAAGAGGACTTGATATAGATAGTGAGAACAGATGAACCTAAAGTGACATACCTCCACCACTCAGCAATGATGCGAGGCTACGAGTGCCCTTTGTTGAAGCAATAATGACATCAGGCCACGGAAACAACTCTGCTTTGTCCACGGCAGTGACCTTCTGCATATCTGAGGATAGGCGTATAGGATACCTGTGATAAATCAGCAGTGATGCCGGTGTTCATTGAAACCCACTTCACCTCCCAAGCTGAGAGGGTGAATCAGTACTCGGCTCTTATACAGAATGAACCTCCAACGCACAATAACATTGCCGATCAAGGTGTGAAAGTCCCTTTGCGTATGAGGATCGACCAGACCCTGAGAGGAGCGGTAATAGATTTCTCCTTCCTCCAGAATGCCAAGAGGGTCTGCAGGAACTGATTTATCAAATTTGAAGATTACAAAACATAGTATTGGATACCTGGGACAATAAAGCCTTCAAGAGATTCAGCCAGATAGATACGAAAATTCTTGACGTAGGTGTCAATGGTCTTCGTGACGATATATTGTATCTTGTCGCGCAGTGGCTTGAATGTTGAAGGGTGAAAGCCGGCTTGGAGAAGTTCAAGTGCAGTTTCATGCAATCCTAAGGGAGCTATGGACTGTCAATTGGACATGAAAACCTGTTAAAAAATGTCATGCTCACCACCACTATATTTATCCCTTCCACCTTCTGCACTCTTGTCAATCCCCTCTTCATACTCGTCCTCCTTCCACACTCGCCTTGTCAAGCCAAGAGCCCGGCTGACACCAACAGTAGCCCTACTAAGTCTTGATCTTGAAACATTCCCATTCTTGTTGATTGCATTCCACAGATGTAGTCTGGCTTGAGGATGTTCCCACCTTAGCAAAGGTTCGATCTCCTCTGTTAGGCTCTTCTCGACACAGGAAAGAAGGACTTCATCGGGGACGCCATTGAATGACAAATTTACTATACTCTGTCTCGAGATGGAGACAGGATTTGAGGGATGGGATGAGGCGATGAGCTCAAACATACGGTGGGGACGATCAAGACACAGGTATCTAATCTTGTTTTGGGACTCTCTGATCCAAATTTTGGGCTCTAGGCTATCATCGGTAGGATGAAGAAGCCAGACACCCTTCGCTCCTGCAATACGACCCTGAACCGCGACAGGTAGGCTGGGCTTGTTTAACTGTGCGTTGATAACTACCAAGGCGGCTTGGTTGATCAAACCGCATCCGTCAGTCATTACTTCTTCTGTAGACGGGCTGATCCCCTTGTAATCGTCACCATCTTCAATTCAGGGTCACTTACAACCCTCAAGGGAGAGACAGAATAAAGAAAGCTCACATATGTCATCAATGAGAAATATGTTCTTTTCTTGAAACTCGAGAACCGGAATAGTCGTTGACAGCCCGAGTGCAAAACGATTCACGTATTTACTCAGCGGCTTAAAAGATGATAAATGAGTGCTTCTAAGGCACAACAAGTAACGTACTTGCTTCTGGTTGCATTCAGGTGGATTGTGCCAGTTGACAAATTCTGTGAAGGATTTACGATGCTGGTCACCAAAGGCCTCCCGCGATTGCCTCTCCCAATCTTCATTTGTCTCCACAAGATAGAGACTGTGGTCCTTTGCATAGAAAGGGACAAAGATACGCCCACATAGAACAAACCTTTGCCGGAAGAATTCCTTTAATTGGGTGGCCTCTTCGAATATATACTTTGCAGGGATGCGAATCTGTAAAATTCGCCGTGATCCACAGAAACGAGCAAAGCGGTGGGATCGTCGCTTCTCCATAGCTTCAAGGCAAATTGTGTAAGCGCATCCGTTTACTGGCCAGGCTCGTAGCTTTGAAAGTCTTGCCACTTGCTGTATGCGTCCCCCATACCAATTTTCTTGACCATCCCACTCTCCCAACAAACCTAAACCTCTCCCAATATTTTCAAGGATAGCTGCCTGCTCACGATCTAGCTCTTTCCTTTAGTACATATTGAGTACATATTGGTATAAGGTATAAACAGGTTATGGGATATATATAGCGAGAAGATAGTGTATTGCTCACCAGAGGGATAAGTTCGGGTCGGGGGAAATGACACGATCCTCCATAACTGCACATACGTTGGCCGCCGCATCGACGTTAGACCCTACTAATACTCCAGGTTTCTCACATAAAGTATTGTAAACCTCGTCCCAATCCCATTTCCGGAGAGTAACACCTCGAGCCAGCTCATATTGTACACCCCATGAAAGATCAAGCTGATCCATTAGTCTTTGGGTTTTTTCAGAGTGTGCGATGCAAAACCGAGAGGTAAGGAGAGTTGGCTGAAGAGGCATCACTTTGGCAGGTGAGCCTCGTTGTTCCTCTCTGGGCATCCTCGAGATTGGCCGTACTGCAAACACATCGTCAAGCAAGACTGATGGTATCTTTGGATGAACTTGCGCTTTAATAGAAGACCTGCTTGGCCCTAGGCATCTGGGAGAAGAGATCCCGTCGCAAACTGAAGCGATACATTATGGAAGTAAGATTAGAGGTATGAGTTACAAGAAACATAGGTTTTCAAACCTTCATCGTCTGCAGATAAGGAGAGGAGTAGCTTTCTCGCCTAAGAAGCGTAAGCGCACAATTCAGAATTGAAATCGTATAATTTTTGAGAGCGGGCAAACCTGATTTTGGGCGGCTGAACCCGATTGCAGGCTATGAGGCACCTTTGAAGCTGGAGAGACTTAATATAATTCATTATGCGCCAGCTGACGCACTGGAAGGTGAGGACATGGTCATTTCACTGAGGGAATCTACCAAGCTTCTTTCACCGATCAAGGGCGGGTCAAACCCAGACCTCTGTTCTTGTGGCGCAGCTCGAATCGATTCAAGGGGACGATCAGGATTGCTAGCAGAAACAACGGCTGGAGGCATATTCAACACTACAGAGAAGTACTTTATCGGTGGCACTCACGATCCGACATCGAGGGACAAATTATTCGTCTCAAGACCCGAATCGGCTTGGGTTGAGTGGCAAGCTCATGCGGCTGAGCCATGTCAGGAAAGTCAAGGGTATCTGGAGAATTTCAGTTTTTGCCACCCTCAAGAAGTAAAAAGGACAGATGCACCTAGTAAGCTTTCGGCTATCTCCCACCACTCTTCATCCAGCATGTGTGCTCCATAATCGGATCCATCCGAATCTGATGCTAGGTTATTCGGCTGCTGCGCAAGGTTAGAGGACCTCGTTTCAGAGATTTATTTGAAACTCACATATTTGGGAAGCGGCATATACTGGGTGTGAGAAAATGAACAAAGGATGAAAGTGCGATAAGACACTATCCATAAGATTAAAATCCGATGCCTTAGAAGTTGATGCAGAAGCTGACTGCCGTCACTGTATCACGTGCTACGCGGTGCGCGTCACAAACACAACACTTCATTTGTTCCTACAATGTATTCCTCATCAGCCATTCAAAAGTCCAAGCGACGAGCCCATTCCCGTCCAGAAATCAGTGAAGAACAGAAACAAGAAATTAAGGAAGCCTTTGAGCTATTTGATGCCGACAAGGATGGACTTCTCGACTATCACGAACTCAAAGTCGCAATGAGGGCACTGGGTTTTGATCTGAAAAAGGCGGAAGTTTTGAAACTGTTGCGAGATAGTGAAAAGGGAAAGGACTATCAAGGAATGATGGACTATGATGATTTCTTGAGAATCAGTATGTAATTCGAGCGACAGAACTCGGCTTCACGGCTAACCAGCTGCTCAGTGACAGAAAGAATACTTGCTCGTGATCCAATGGAGGAAATCAAGAGAGCATTCCAATTATTTGATGATGATAATACGGGGAAGATCACACTTCGAAACCTACGGCGGGTCGCCAAGCAGTTTGGGGACAGACTAGAGGATGAAGAACTGTACGTCGTGCTTGAGCTTCTATCTATGGTTTACCTCTTACATCAAACTCAGACAAGCTATGATTGACGAGTTCGACCTTGACCAGGACGGAGAGATCAATGAACAAGAATTCTTTGCTATAATGACGGACGAGGCTTAGGGACACCATATTCACCATATTCCCCGTTTGCTAGTCCATGCTTCACTTTTGCAAATTGATTATTTCCTCTTGTGATTTTGTATCAACTCTGTATCCAATGTCGCTATCACATCTCATGAATTATATCCTGCATAATCATGTAATAGCACTCTGGATATTCATGAGTATCATGAAATGCCATGAAAGTCAAGGATTTAATGAATTATGGGATGACATGATATAGCTGAGGCAAACTGGACCGCGGCAAATGTGCACCAGTTATCTATCATTCCAGTACTGTATATAGTGATTACAGCACAATAACTACGTTGTCCATTGTATTAGTACAATAAAAAAACAAAGGAGTAATTGTCCGAGCTGTCGCGTGAAATACAATAGTCCATTATTCGACATGACAGCCAATAACCTTGCATTGCTAGAATACACCTGGCGAACTCAGTGACCTTACTCTTGACTCTCATGCACAGTTTTTTTTTGATTCATTATTACACGGTGTTCAAACACAGTTCTTCTCACGACTAGAAATTCTTCACCCCAGAGACTTTAATAAACCTGGTCTCATTAATATATCATGTTGAGCAAATATTGGCAACATCCTCTCAAAACGACCTCTTGATAAATCCAACATCATCAGAACAAAGGTCGGCTTTATATGGAGGTCCGAAAAAAGCCCAAACCTGAAATTCTATTTTTAAAAATTAAGATTCAAAAACAAGAATAAGTAGTACTTATATCAACTGAGATATTCGGAAGGCAAGAGGGAGTCTCTCTTTTTGGAATTATTGCGGTGGCTAAATTAATACAGTGGGCCGTGATTGTTATGAAGCGAAAAAAAAGCTTGTTATTGGCATCAACTATCTACCGGGTCCGTAAAAATCGAGACAACCCTTGAGCAAGTGGCGTAAAGAAGTTATGATAACAGATTTGAAGCGACTACGGGTATTTGAGTTATTCCCACCACAAACAAACAAGGGAGCCCGGAACCCTTTTGTGAGGTTGTTAATATTTTCTCCTAGACGATTGAATCTGAATGGATCTCCGCTTCCTTCGTCTCTGATTTCTACTTCTCTCACAAAGGTTCCTTTCTGGCATTGCTCTCACTTTCCTCTATCAGAACAGAAATGACCAGCTCATCTTTGATTTGCCATTCTGATATAAACATATGCGCTTTGAAAAAATGGCCCATTGTCTAGGACCACTCGCGCTGTTCTTCTGTTTTGAATCGACCTCAGGGCCAGAAAAAGGCGCGCCGGAAAGCAGACTGAGTCACCAGAATCATTCAACTTCCGGTACGATAGAAGGTCATCATGCAAGCTCTGAATAGGATATTCGTCTAGCCCAATCCTATTTTCACATTATCTAAGATCCCATTCCACGCAGCCGGACCAGAGGCAGAGGCAGAGAGAGAGGGCCAGGAGGAGAGATCAACCATTCCAAAATGAATAGTTTTGATTTCACAAAGTGAATTGACAGCTTATCGCCTCACTGTACCGAGCAGGGAGGAGCCTTGGACATGGAAGCTAACTTGAAAAAAAAACCGCCACTGGCTGACCTGTTCCTCAGATCGTCCACAATTCAGTTCCAGATCCTCGTTGAACGAGGAGAAAGCTTGAGCTTCGATTGACCATGGTTACAGGCTGATATGAACTAGTTGGAAGGTCAAGCATTTCCTGTCACACACAGATATATACATATACAAACATACGCATAAATCTATATGGAGACTCAATCAGGCACTACATTTTAACAATTGATGAACTGAATTCACGAGTTAGTTCTTTACATACGAAAGGGACTAAATGAATGTATTTGTTACATCTATACTTGGTTTTGAGAAGGTTTGTTCTCACACGAAGTTGTCTGTTCAACCAGAAAAACTCTTTTTCACCGTTAATTGATACTTACTCTGTCAAGAGCTTTTATACATGCCCATCAACAACCCAAATGGTTGTAAAAACCCTTTCCCTACTTTGAACTAACTCTTCTCAACTTGTACCGTACTCGCGTTCTGAGTATTGGACCATTAAAAAAGAAGTAGTGCTTCGATCACCTTGGGTTAATCTCTAAAATCCTTCCTCCGAAAAAAGAAACACCTGGACTACATCCATCAACTGGACGACACCCACTGATTACTAGTGCTACCAAATAACCACATTTATGGGGAGTTATTCATGTCTCTCAGGTCAGACCGAAACAATATTTCTGTATGCATTCGATCCCAACTGCAAGCACAATTACATCCGTCATATGATTCAATCCCCTCCTTCTCCCTCTTCCTTTTCCTCCCCTTCTTCGATCACTACGAATTAAACGCATTTGTACCTGATCTTCCTTCAGCCTCAGTCTTCTCTCATTATACCAAATCTAAAAAGGACATTCCTTATCTTTTTCAATTCACTTAACCATTGGAACAAATGAACAGTGCATGACACACTCACGTTGACGTCTACATCTTCCTTCTCCACCACACACATACATATATACCTATACTCCAGGCGAATCAATTCGTTACGCGTCTATCTAAAATGGTGTGGGTAAAGAACCCATATCTACATCTAGTATCGATCAAAATTACGGATAAGCATTCGAAAGGAAGATCAGTCAAGATGGAATCCGAGGACCACATGGAATAATAATAATCGATCAATTCTCAGACCCAACTCTGGAAAGAAACTGTCCAGAGTGACCACACCCATCAAGTCAGGCAGAAAGATACGATATACAAAGTCAGAAGCCATCATCATCATCATCAGGTCATGCATGTGTGCAAGTCATTACTGATTGCCAAGGGAGAACCAGCGGAGAACAGAAGGTGCGAAGAGATGGCGATTTTGAACCTCATAAAGTAACCCAAGAATCCCGAAAAGAGGTAAAGGCATGATGTTGGCAAGAAACAATGACATAAGCGAATGGAGGAAGATGATTGAGGGAGAATACATGATGATAAACAGATGAATAAAAGATGTTCAGTGTCCGTGGCCAAATTTGTGGCCACGTGCGTCCACATTGGAAAGAAGACTTTATGTCTAGGCAGTCTCTGGAAGATGATTAAATTCCACCTTTGAAAGAGGCGGTGCAAAGTCTTTGTGTACTCTCATATGCTGGCCAAGGTTGTCATGTCTGCTGAAGTCCTTGCCACAACCTGGATAGGGACATCGGTGGGCTAGCATGACGGTGAGAAAAAAGTATAAGGAAGCGAATAACGCGCTTACGCTTTTCGTAGGTATGTATACTTCTGACATGTCGCTTCAGATGTTCACCCCTTGCGAAGCACTTTCCACATCCCTCGACCTCACACAGATACATGCGGGCAGTTTTTCCAGCTGTTTGGCGCTTCCTCCCAGCACCGCTGGAAGCACTTCTGAGATCTTCAAGGGATGAAACGGTCGGAACTCTGCGACCTCTAGACTTCTTGGTGAGATTAGGGACAGGGACGGGGACAGGTAGGGAATTTGAAGGACGGGGACGACGTCGAGAGACGGTTGTGGAGGAAGCGGATAAAGTGGTGAAATTGACATTTGAGAAATCAAAGTCAGCATCCAACAGTGGAGTACTCAGTCGTTTAGTAGTTGTACTTGAGTCGTGGTCAAAGTAGTCTACCATGTTGGCTGCGGAAAATTCGCTAGGGTAGGGGGTGTATCTTGTACCTGAACGAGTGCGAAGACTGCGACCCTGAGAAGTGTAAGACGGATAAGAGGCAGAGACGGTGGGTTGCTGTGGACGACATCTGGGGAGACTTGAGCCAGGGAGGAACTCGCTGTCGTCGGACGAATCGGTTAATGAGTCCTCTTCGCTGTATTTGGAACCGTCAGATTCATGAGTCGGAGCTTGATCGTCAGCCTCGGGAAGGCCGGGAGAGGCAGTGAGGAGACATGGAAATTGCTGTTCAATATCTGAAATATCAACTTCCTCTCCCTCGGCATCGTCGTCGCCGTATTCTCCCTCGGCAATGTTGGGTTCGCAGTCCCAGGTATGGTGGATGGACGCAGGAGGCATGGATAGGCCGATGCCAAGGTCAAGGCCGAGAGAAGCCTTGAGGTCGTCGGTGGGGGGACAAGCGTATGAACCTGATTCATGGTGTTCAGGAGTGGGCACAGCAGCAGGGATGCCGGGATAGGAAGAATTTGAAGAGCAGGACTCGGGCGGGTACTGGGGGTAAGGTTGAAAGAAAGGAGGACGATGGTTGAATTGGGAACTGCGAGGGTCCATTAGACCGGCGATATCCAGATTGACTGGCGCATAGGCGTTCATGGCGTCTGGATAGCCTTGTTTCGGCCGCACAGAGGGATAAGATGTACTATATATAGAACATGTCAGAGAGTGATAACAAGGATGCAGGAGCACTGACAGGGTACTCCAGTCGACATCGAACTGGTGCAATGAGTGACTGTGGGTGAAGCGGAAGCGGAAGCACGTACATGGTCCATGGAGCGTGGATGCTGGATGGGGATGAGCGGGGTGGGCTGGGGGAGAAGAAAGGGTGCACGGACCTGGTAAAGTAGGTGGTGGTGGTGATAGCAGAGGAGAGACTCGGACATGGGGCAGTATAAGGATGGAGTCAGAATTTGAAATACGCGGCGACGGGAGGCGAGCAAGGATTCGTTGTTATAGTGCAGCGTGGACGAGGCGCAGATCGATCTCGATGGCGGCTGAATGTGTCCCGGGCTTTGGCCATGTCCACGACCTCTATATATCGGCCAGATCTGGATCTTCTGCTCCCCAAATGCGCTTCCCTCCCGCCGCCCGCCACCGCTTCTCTCGTCACACTCCCCTCTCGTCAATTTCAGGCTCCGCTCCAATTCACATCATTTCGCCGATCTCCCCCATCTCAGATGACCCCAATCTCGATTCCTTATTCTGCTGCCCCCGTCCTACAGCTCTCGGCGCTCTCTCTGCTTCTCTTCCCCTCCTGATCCAGAATCAATCATCCACTCCCGACCACCGTCGTCAGGGACAACTATTCCCTACTTTTGCTTGAGAGAGACTTGGATTTAGATCGTCTTTTTTCCAATTCAATGGTGGGTCTTCATGACCCATGTCCGACAACTCGGCAGAAGCTTCATTATTAAACACGTCGGTCGTCGTTGCACGTTCCATCGTCACCTCTCCGCCCAATTCTTGTCTCTTTTAGCTCAGGAGGTTCATTCAATACGAGCCCACCATTCTCTATGTTTCCTGCTTCTGGTCCCAATACACCCTCGTTTCTTGTTTGACAGAATCTCAACAAAATATCATCGGCTTCTGGAATCACTCCTGACCCCTCGCATGTTCTTGCATTAATTGTAGCTCCAACCTGGTTACTACCCACAAATTTAGGTTGCACGAGGCTCGCAAACTTCTCTTGCAAACCTCTCTCGGACCGGAAGCTAAACTACGTCTAAGCATTAGGACTCGACTATCTAAGTTTGTCGCCACAGATCTCTTTTCGTCAATTCCGTCATGCACTCGAGTCGCGCTTATCCAGAATTCTTGTTAATTAGCCGACCAACAAAGGTTCGTATGAGTCGAAGACAGGACTGTTTTCCGTGTCACTCAAACACTGAGGAATGTGACATGTTCAGTTTGGTTATTGGTTACATTTTTCATGCCCGGTTTGTCCCGTCCATAAATCATCCTCCATGGATGATTTACGGGACATCGAAACCAAAAAAAGTTCGTCATTATCGGATCTCTCAAGTAAACTTCACCTCTTATCTCATGGCCTTCACAATCGGGATGACAATAAACAGCTTTTCTTCACCATCGACGTGAAGTACCAAGTTTTTTTTAAAAAAAGCTAAAAACATATCGATTGATTTACTCAATCACTGACTTCCTCATTCATAAAATGCTCCAGATTTTTCAAAAAAATTGCATGACGATTTTCCTGGCACCAGATTCGCCGATCTCATGCGGGTACCCAATTCAATGGGGAGAGTATCGTTGATATGACATCATCAGATAACAATGTTTCTGATCAATCACGATGATACATTTCACTCATCACCTCACTGATAAAAATGAAAAAGAGAAGAAAAACATATCCCAATCCTTGATTATCTACTGAAAATGGCCGTCTTGATAGTTGTTCGGGTTGCCTGTTGCTTCGGGTTATGATCGATGATGTTTTATGACATAATATCAGGTCATAGACTGGTTACATAATTTATCTTTGGCCAACAATTTGTAAAGCGAGGCTCACATGCAGTCTGCGGCAAAGTACACAGCACTCTATAGTAGACTAGGTGTGAAATCATATGATATCAAAATGTAGTCCACATGATGGGGCAGGAGCTTGAACTTGCGGATCCCCATCATCTGCCTTTGGCAGTGGCAGTAGTCCTACTGCACTGCACTCGCACTACACTACTACACTACTACTACTGCGCCCACTGATTACATAATTTCGATCTCTGTTGCGTGTAGTGAGAATGTTTCAAAGCGCCAAATTATAAGCCTGAGAGTCTATCCATTTTTCAATATCAAGCAAAGATAACTTCTTTTTGTGTGATACCCCCATGGATTTACGTCCATAAAAAATAACGCCACTATCATTTAGAGATTAAGTCAGTCCCCCAAAATAATCACGGGCAAGCGATCTAATAATCTCTCTCTTTTCTTTCTTGTCAGAATTTGTACCAACCACAACTTGAGCTCGATGTCAAAAATAATAATGGCCCCACAACAAGAATAAGATCACACACGCATACATTTTTGCATGCTGCGATATCCAAGCGCAAATGATTACCGCAGCAATCGGATTTATACCTTCACTAGTGCTTAAAATTGATGAATAGCTTTGGATTGAGCTTTCGGAACTTTCGAACAGTCTTTCCACGGGCGCTATTACAAAAAGCCTCTTGAATGAGAAAAAATAAAGAAGCCTTGTGACATGTATACCCTCGTGTTTTGTTTTTCTCTAACGGTATCATTCCGCAGAAATATCTGACAGTCGCGGTTCATTGCGCAGTGTCCAAATGGAAGGGGAGGCTGTTCCCTCCAAAGTGCAATGTTGTTGAGACATCATCTTCACAGCAAAATACAGATGGAACGAACCAGTTGCTGTGTAGTCAAGTCTTAAAGTGGGGTAAATGGTTCCGAAGGGTGGATCATCAATAATTCAACGTTTGATGGGACGTTACAAAAGTATTTATGTATTTTATCGTCATTCAAAGCTTAATTGGCCTGAAATTATCTCATCCGTCGAAAAAGGAAAGGAAATAAATAAATAAAAGTGAATCGGACCCCGTCCATGAGTCATATTACCTTGGTGGGACGTACCCATACCATAAACCAGGCATTAAAAAACACAGAATTTTCAGCATTTCGCGCCTATGGGAAGAACAATTATCATATCAGATATTTCCGCAGCCAAGATAATCAGGGATCATGAAAAGCTTCTATTGGTCGTCACGCCTGCGGTCAGGAGAATTTCGATGATCTTTTTGGTTAAAAAAAGGTATCAGTGTGAATTTCTGAACAGCCATACGTAAAGATAACAGCAACCACTGTTTAATCAATCCTTCTCGATTGTTCTGCCAGAAATCCAGTTCAGCTTCCCTGACTTTTGACATGGACTGCAAACACTTCCAATGATATTGCCACTCTGTAACCCAATTTAATAAGCAATGGGTACGTCTCCAAGGCTATAGCGTCAAACTACACTTCATCAGCTCTCGAAGCTATTTTTGTCTTAGAAAGTACGCAGGAGGCGCCACTTGCCAAAAGTCAAATTAACAGTCGCAATGGTCATTAGAAGAACCTGGACAAATGTGGAAAATAGGACCAGATCAGGTACTCCAGAAGCTCACTGTCATTCCACAGTTACGGTCAACATTGCCTGAACTCAAGCAGAAGAAGGGAAAACTTTGTTGGCAATCACAAGAACCTAATCTCGCGAAGCCAAAGCCAAAGCAAAGCAAATGCCACAATTCAGTTCTACATTGTACCATTTTTTCCCAGGCCACCTTCTGACATTGTGTCCTCGAAACAAATAATTAATTCACTATTTGGGGTTGATGGCAGCTTTGGGACCGACATAGCCAATGAGGATGCACGGCATCAATTATGATACATTCTTCCAGTGCGAGGGCCTATTATATTATGAGAACTTTTTAATATCATTCATTAGGTCTATGGAATATACAGATCAGAAAGAAGCACTTCCCTTCGGAACTACATTCCCGAAATGGCTTCCTCACGGCTGCTTGCAGGATGGATAGTGTCAAATTTTCGGTTGACTGAAAAAGGTCAAGTGCCATTCAAGTCCTTATCCGGTGGTTGAGAATTACACCAGTCACTGAGTGGAGCAACCTTGAAATGTCAAATGGAGAACGTACTTCGTATATCATCAATGAAAGAAATAGAACCTGGAACTATACGGTTTGTGCATTATGGTTAATCTTTTGTCGAGCCATCCCTACTGTGATCGCCCTCGAACGTCATAATTACAAAGACAGCGCTAGAGAACGGGGATTCGCAGCCTAAAACCACATCTCCTCTCTGCTTCCCCTCTACAGGTTCATGTCGTAGCGATATGAGTATGCCGAGGAGCCGCTTCGCAACAAGCCTACGTAGATAATTTAAAACTGCCAAGCATGGTGACGATGACGGTAGAGTGAACGTGTCAAAGCGCCAACCTTCATAAAATCCAGCATCAGAAACCAATACAGAACAGACATTTCCTGACGTAATTTCGACCGGAATTCCAGTTCAAATATCGTGAGTGCCGAGTTGAGCTGATGCTGAGAGTCAATGTCAAGCTGATATCCGGGAAACCATCAGAGCGGAAGCTTGAGGCTGGAAGAAAAACAGTGAAAGATAACTTGACTCGGGCAATTGAAGCCACCGGAAATAGCAAGGTAAGTCGAACAGGTGATATGCGCTACGATAATAGAAGTATGGCTATATCGACTATCTGATGTCCTTGTCCTCCGATGGTGTATGTCGCGGCCAGTCACCAAAAATGATACGGATTCTCCCGAGAGGCATGAGAAGTCATGGAGCAGAAATGGTCAAACATATGTCTCTGATCACAGGAGGCTTGTACATGAACACCAAATTAGTAGGAATGGGTGATCACAGGGGGGTGGAAGATTTTCCGAGACGCGTCACAAGAGAAGAAAGAGCATCTCCACCCACAAGGCCGCATTTGTAGAGTCTAGGACAATTTATTGAAATTCTAAAGGGGCGTTGATAATCGAAGATGTCGTGCTTACCCTGTTTCTACGGTCTTTTAGCATAGCAAGGTGCCTGCACCCGACCAGCTGATGATGGTTCCGCGGACGATAAGGCTCAAGAAACTCTTTACCTTGAAGCGGATATCATAGTGAAGTCTCAGATGCTTATACAGTCATCCGTGAGAATGATTTTTCTGCTCCGCAGCTGGACCGGATTACAGGAGGAAAAAAACAGTAGGTGAAGGAGTCGGTGAATATCAACTCGGCAAGCAAACCAGGTGATCAGTATCGTGAAAATCGAAGTGTAAATGCTGAAAGAAGCAATCCATCAAAGTAAGACGAGTTTCAAGGTTGATTGTCTTTCAGCGGGAGCAGCTACGAGGATCTCTATATCGATAAGCAACATAGGTAGAGCTTGTCATTGCGTAAAAGCCGCGAGTCTACCAGTGGGGAGTATATCTGACTGTGTTGAATGATCCGGGGAGAGTAGAATATAGTGATAATGGGGCTAGCAGGGTCTTTGAAAAAACAGATAATGCAGTCTGTTCGGTGACAGGGACAGACGCTGACTAATGCAGAATGCGAGGACCACGTGCAAAATTTCAAAAGTTTGCTACTGACTTAGGGGCTGAAACCAGAAGCTTCCTCTGTCACCCCTATAATCTCTTCTCATTTTTAAACTCCATACCCTTGTCTTCGCTGGTTGCTCCTGTTCAAGTCCCATCCATAAATTCATCTTCTCGCGAGAGGTCAGACATGGGCGACAGTGTGCCACAAAGTACTCCGGAGAAAAATCAAGTTGACACCATGGTGAGTGTCAGCCACATATTCTCTTCTGATATTTGTACTCAAGCTATATCCAAGGTCGATGGACCAGAAATTCTCGAGACACAAATAGCTTTTGCTGCAGTGGAAGATTCCATTCGACCACGGACCCGTTCGCAAACAGGCAATATCGTCAAGCGCCGATTGCCCAAAGAACTCAATACATCCTCGACTCAGAAATCTATAGCTCCTCGTAAGAGGTTGAGGACCGCTACGAAAAAGCCCCCATCTCCACCAATGGATGCCGACGACAATCAGGAGGGACATAGAACGGAGTCCCCTATGACCTCACGGGACGATTCCGGGTCAACAACGCGGAATCCCTCTCCATTCAGCTCGACCTCGCCCTTGACTTTCCTTGAGAGCGTTGTATCCTTTGGATGTGTTCCCGATCGTCGTGGTCCACGCTCCCGTGCGACACTTCCGGTTCCAGTCCCCAACTTGACGAAGAAAAGCAGGGGCCGCCGTGTACCTACCAAGCAGGCTATCGATGCGCCAATAAATGTCAAGGATAAGAGAATGTATGTATGTAAGGTTGAAGGCTGTGGCAAGTGCTTTAACCGAGGAGAGCACCTCAAACGACATATACGGTCCATCCACACTCACGAGAAACGTAAGAAGTTTTGAAATATCTTCGTCTTGATCTGAGCCAATGCACCTATGTAGCCTTCAAATGTACTCACGAGTCATGTGGCAAATTCTTTAACCGACATGATAATTTGCTTCAGCACCTCAAAGTACACAACCAAAATAGCGAAGACCCACATCCTATCATCAAGTTGTCAGAATTGTACCCTTCACTTTTGGGGTCAACACTTGTTGAGGTCCACACAACTGGATCTTCTGAGTCCGAGGCAGAGACACCACCCCCTATGAACCCTCCCTTGAAGTTGACACCCTCATGGACACAAATATCCTATGACTCCTACACGCTTTCGCCTCATTTTGAACTTCCCCAGGAGTCACAGATCATGAATATAGCTGTCTCGTCACTCCGAACTGAGCTACCGCCGCACTCACCCCCAACATCTCGGGTTCGAGATTCCCTATAAGCTTTGATTTCTTTACTCTCGGTATCTATCTCAAGTTACTATTGGTTGTCAGTCAAGAGACACTATCTCGGATGTCTAACTTCCCTTTCTCTTTCTTCAATTGACTTGGGCATCCAAGCACATCTCCTTACGCTAGTCAATATCCCCTCGATCTAAGAGCATATCTCCTATTCCTATCTGCATGCGATATTTTTCTATCTAGAGCGTAGTATACCTGCTATTTTGTGCCCTGTTCTGTACAAGGTTGCTATCCAAGCTCCACACTGCATGTCAGCGATTCGATTTTGATCTTATATGAGTCTAATTTCAGTTTCCATGGAGAGTTCTGTGTCAGCTGTCAAATTTTGAACTTCTCTGATATGGCGCTTATCAGGATGTTACCACGACTATTTTGATCAGATAAGATAGATTACATCGATAAAGTCGTCTTCTACCACAAACATATTCACGGAATTATGTTTGCACAAAACTATTCATGTTTCTTCTTGGGTAACCCACTGCTTGATATGCAGGTCACTGGTGGCGAAAAGCTTCTTGAGAAGTATGAACTCAAGTCCAATGATGCCATTTTAGCAGAGGATAAGCATTCTCCTATGTGAGATTGTCATTATGTTTTGATATAGGCCTGACCTAGATTAAAAGCTATGAGGAAATTAAGAAAGACTATGAAGTGACTTACGTCGCTGGGGGTGCCTCTCAGAACTCTGCCCGAGGAGCTGCGGTACGCCTGTTTATCCGTAACGACAAACCTGGCACATCATACATTCGTTCAGTATGTCCTGCCACCGGGCTCTGTCGTCTACTCCGGCTGTGTCGGCGATGATGATCTCGCAGAGCAGCTCAAAGCAGCTAATGCTCGTGAGGGGCTTGATCAAGTTTATTATGTCAAGAAAGGTGAAAGAACAGGAGCATGCGCCGTTGTTATCACCGGCCATGATCGGTACAGCTTTTTTTCAATTCACTCTTCCGATTAATTTCATAATTCCATTTGATCTGATTCTTCAGCTCACTTGTTACGACTCTCCGAGCTGCCGAGAAATTTGATCAATCACACCTCGAATCCCCTCAAGTCGCTCCCTTAATCAAATCTGCTTCTTATTACTATGTTGAAGGTTTCTTCCTCACTCATGGCACTGGAACCGTTGAATGGCTCAGCCAAAAATCGTCCGAAGCCAACAAGGCATGTCATCCTCATAGTTCCCAGCTGATCTCTTCAATGATCATGTATTCATGTGCACTTGGTTCTTAATCAGACATTCGCTCTCAACCTTTCTGCTCCCTTCATCGCCCAATTCTTCACCGAAAACCTGTTAAAAGTCCTCCCGTATACCGACATTGTCTTCGGCAACGAAACCGAAGCCGAAGCATTCGCTACCGCTACCAACTACTCCGGCTCTAAGACTGATCTCATAGGCATTGCAAAAGCACTTGCAGGCTATGAAAAATCCAATAAAGCTCGTGAACGTATCGTCGTCTTCACAAATGGTGCTAAATCCACTATCCTCGTTGCTGGTCCAAATGCCGAAGCTCAAGTTATTCCTGTAAAGGCGTTGAGTAATGACAAAATTGTGGATACCAATGGTGCTGGTGATGCTTTTGCTGGTGGATTTATTGGTGCACTCGTTTCTGGAAAGACACTTGGAGAGTGTGTCCTTGCCGGCCATGAGCTCGGTGGGATGTGTGTTCAAGAGGTATGTCACTGTACATCAAGGGGATACATTGACAAACCAACATTTTATTCAGGTCGGAGCTCAGTACAAGTGGCCTAAAGTCCAGGTCCTTTGAAGCAAAACATTTAGGGTGAATAAGACAAGTGCTAATTCTTAACACTACATACAGTAGTGGCCCAACAGTTTGCTTTCAACAGCAATAACTCGCATAGATATTCTCTGTCAATGTAATGTACGGTTCTGGGTTCTCAGTGATCGGCAGCCACAATGGAATATTAAGAAAGGAAAGATTCAGAACAACAAACAGTGGAAAGTAAGAGAGAAGCTGGCTAAATCAATGACACCTGTCTCCAGCAAGTACAACACCAGCAGTGCGATAAAAGGTTGGATGTGACTGCAAGATAAGATGTAAAACGACATCGTCAGCATTCCTGTCAAAATACTATGAAACACCGCAGCCACAAAAATTTCTATCAGCAATGATAAGAAACTCACCTATAAGCGGTGTCACTGCACTATGATCAAGTCATGTATAAAGGTACACGGATAATGCAAGGAAGGCGGTTTAACTACAAACTATACTAAACCTAGTAAAGTGGAAGATGAGCGATTCTATAAATAACGAAACGACAGAGGAAGAAAACTATGAGATCAAGAGACAGATACGAAAGCAACTCATAAGTCTGACAGCATGTCAAAACACATAGTAAACTAACACAACAGACAAGGACAGGCTAGCAGGATAGAACAGGTTAGAAAACAAAATCATTGAAAAGATAACAAGGCGAGCGACTGCTAAGGAGAGCTAAACGTCCAGAAGCAATGTGAGGTAATCAGAGAAAAAGATTCAAACATCAAAGCAAGGGAATAGATTCAACGACGATCAAATACGGACAAGATCCTGATCCAGTCATCACATGTCGGTAAATTGAAAAGCGTGAGACTACCTTCGGCTGTAACTTGACCGGTTTGGTGGGGAGAAGGAAGTAATGGTCAGGACCAACAGTAACTTGAAGGAGAAGAACGCCATCGAACATGCGTGCGTGACGTGTGATTCAGTGATCCTCATGGGCAGCCACAGAAAGCCAAGGTCGGAAAAGAAAATGAAAGGTGAATTGTAGGTTCTGTGTTAGGTTTTATCGGGGTGATTGAGCTGTGTGTTAAGCCTATATGTGTCTGGAGGTGCGTGGGGGTGAGTGAATACGTAAGACTGTGTGGTGTCGCAAAGGGCAATTCTTCTCCTGGAAATGAAATGAAGAACCCAAAATTTGAGCCTGCGTCCATTCATGCATACCGAAAGATCATGAGGTGTGTCACAAAGTTTCTCTGGGCCTAAGCGATATGGAGTAGGTGGCGTGATAGCCATATGGAAACAAGAGGTGCCAGAGATCGAAGCAAAAGCCAGATGGGGGTTTTCTTTTTCATAAAGGCATCGTCACCTGCGCCAAGAGCTCCGCTAAGAAGGGGAAATGAGTATGATTTCGGAACTAGACAGGTTAGAAGATGAAGAAGGTGGGAAAATGAAACGATTTCGGTGAAAGGTAAAAAGAAATCAAAAAGAAAAATCATAATAGACCACTGACTCGGATGATGCTGATGACAAGTATGGCGATGTTGAAGCATGTGCTCCCCATCTTCCTCATCTTCATCAAAGAGACCATGATGGCGAGAATGCGAATGTCGGTGATATCGTTCCAATGTAAACAAAGATGGCGACCAATCCAACGAAGGAGAAGAGTACTGACCACCACAATTGCCACCGCCATAAGCATCGTGAATATGAAGATGATTACGACCGTGCCAAGGATTAGGTTCCGGCGAATCATTTATGCCATCTACATCCATCGCATTTGCACTCACCCTCTCATTCACAGTCTTTTCTAACAACTGCCCGCCAATACCGACATCTCTACCAACATCAACATCAACAACACTATACACCATCTTGATATCCAGGTCTTCATTTCTACCCACGCGTGACTCAGCCTCTTCGTTCTCATCGACATTTTCGTAGCTGCTATGATGTCGACGATCCAGGCGATGGTGATGAAGATCTGATTCAAAATTATCACGAGAACCATCCAAAAACGAGGAAAGAGAGTGACATTCGTCGCTATCTGAGCTTTGACGCCCTGTCCTGGAACCGGGACTTTGGTGCACATATGGAGGGTCGACATCGCTACTACCAGAATGATCTTGACCCTGCCTTGTCTGACCTGCAGCATCATTCACAACACCAGCATCATTCCCAACAAGAGCCGAAGATGGGGAAGACAACACGATCTCATTGAGAAAGGGTAACCCACCATGATCAACACCCGTGTTACTCGCACGAATGTTGATACCCATTCCCATACCAAGTGCCCCAAGTGAGCCATCGTGATCATGATTTTCTTGCCGTAGTCTCTGCTCTTGTTGTTCCGCCTGCTCTTGTTTACGCATATCGTCCATAGCTGCTTTCACTTCCTCCTTGGTAATTCCTGTAGCAACAGGATCGATACATGCTTCAATATCAATTTCCGGAATACTGTGACCGGTAGAAGTTTGGTTTCCAGTGTCTTCTCCCACAGATTTTATCGGCACCAGATTTTTTGGTCGAACATCCGCGGGATTAGGATCTATTTTATCTTCGGATTTAACGTGTTCGGTTTCAGAGTCTGTAGACTCCAGCTGGTCAACTTCCTCGTCAGATTCTTCGGTTCCATCAGAGTCCGAGGAGTTCGAAACATTACCAGCACCATCATCTCCATTATCAGCATCATCATCGGTAAGCGTGACCAAGGTGAGGATAGGCTCCGTCGATGCAACTATAGGTGGTGAAGCAAGTTGTACAGGCAATGTAGGTGACAGTGAAGGTGTCAAAGGGATTCTTTCCCCACTTCCTATAGCATTGTTTACGGAAGCGGCAATCTCATTGCCGTCAGAATTGCTGTCAGCCCTCGTAGGCAAAGTAGCATGGCAGGTGTCCAATCGCCCTCGGGGAGTATGATCCTTTTGGTCATAGGAAGCCAGTTCGCGTGATGTGGATGGAAGATTTTCCGGAACCAGCTGGGAGACCATACGAGGAGAACGAGGGTACCGATAATGGGGTGCATCATGTTTGTTATTCGGGTCAATTGGTGATGGCACCGATGCTGCTAGTGGCGGGGATGGTGTTTGTGCACAACCGTTATCGTTGTGTTCAGATGTTTTGTTTTGCCCAGACGTCAGAAGAGACCAATCAGCTGGATGTAGACGTGGTGTAGAGATAGGCGAGGCAAGTATCGCATTAAGTGATGTAGACTGGGTCTGTAGACGAGCGAACGATGTGGTGGGCCATGGATTCGACAATACTGATGAATTTTCGTAGACTAAAGAAAGGAGGGTACATCATCCATCAGCTTCAGAGGGCAAATCATGAAACAACGGATTGAAGCTGGACATACGAGTAGTAGCAACATTATGTCTGTAATATCCCGAAGGCACAGGAACCTGCAGCGGGGGTAGCACACGATCCACACGTTTTCTCTCTCTTTCTTTACGCTCCTTCTCCTTCACACGGGCAGGTCCAGGAGACAAACTACGTGAGCTCCTGCTTCGTGTAGACAGTTCTGGAGAAGTATCGGTAGTGACCTTCGTCTCTGTTGACGCAGTCGTCGTGCCATCTTCAATAAACGTGCTAGAATTTTGGGACGGTGCCCGTGTAACATGATTCCTGGTACAACCCCAAGTCATCAGCGAAGTCCACGTTATCACAACCAATCAACTACCCACTTGGATTTTTCATGACGCTTCAATGCATCCGTCTACACATATACACACAAATGAATCAAACCATAAGGCATCCATAACAAAAAAAATAATAAAGAACACACCCTGGTAAAACTAGCCCCACACTTGCCACACACACTATATCCAAAAACAACAAAACATCAGTCACCCGATTCTTAATCAACCAAGAAAAAACCTGCAAAAAAAAAACACTGACTAGTTGGGATTCGCATGGACCCTGGTCGTACGCTGATGCCGACGCAAATCTGCCTCTCTCACAAACTGTTTTCCGCACCCATCAATCTCGCATGGCCACGACGCCGTAGTATGTGATGCAGCCCCACGATTTCCCGCATATGATTTCCTTCCACCTGTTCTCCTACCGTTCTGAAACGCACACACACATTCGAAAAAAGCCAGGTCAGTAAAAGATCTCTTCAGGGTTCGCTGACATTATAATGTACCTGATCGCCTGTTCTGGCCATGATGGTATATCGTGGTCAACGACGGGTATACAGTTGGATGGAGCACGTCGAGGCAGTGTTGTATGGAAGATGGGGTGTGATGTCGCGGACGAGGACCCTGTCGTGTCTATTGTCGTCTATTGTCAATGGCCCATAACTAAGCTCCGGCCCGTTCGACCGTTCTCTCACATTATCACTGTATACAAAGTATACGTGCCTGATATATTATACACCCAAGACTTGTAATAGGGAACATTAAATACTATCATACTCTCCCTCCCAAGGCACTCGCCCGCTCCAACAACCCCTGCACCCTCCTGCTCAACTTCTCAGCCTGCATCTTCCGTTCCAAAACCTGAGCAGCAGGCGTCTTCTTCTTCGGCATCCACCCTCTCCCACTCTTCGATTCATTCCTCCTAGCATTCAACACCGACAAATCCACTACCCGAGGTGAGCTCGAAAACTGAATAACATCTCTGTACAGCATCTTCGTTTCTGTCGTCAACGCTCTCAATGTCACATGCTTCCCACTTCGCGCTAAATTATCCGGATCATCGTCATCTGAATCGGTATCTGACAATCCAGAAGGAACCAGGGGCGGAGTAGGCGGTATTCGGGGAACACCAGGGACGTATAATTGAGGAAGAGCCTCCAATTCACGAAGGAGATCTTGACCCTTGAGATATGAATTCTCGGTTCGGAGGAAACGGACTGTTCCACGGAGTGCCTCAACCTAAAGTAAAGGACCCGCGTTAGTATTAATTCGACCAAGCGCTCGCTCGCTCTCTTTATCCAAGAGAACTCGAACCTGAACCCTCTCAAAAAGGTAGAGTCATCTATGTACGTACCTGTTCTAGTAGATACGATGTCTCCAAGCTCCCTTCAGCTGCGATATTCTCTGTCTCAATTGGTTGCACGCCTGATGCTGCTTGACATTACAGAAGACCGCCACCGCCACAAGCATTAACAGCGGATTCCATGGGAAACAAACTCGCTACATACCTTGCTTTTCTTGTCCAGCAGTCAACGCCTTCAACTTCGCGTTATCCTGTTCCAACACATCCAAATCCACCTGCAAGTGTTCCATCGCCTCTTCATAATCCCTCTTCTGCTTCTTCATATCCATCAACTCATCCTCCAAACCCCCAATAACCTCCGCCTGCTTCTTAGCGGCTTCCATTCTTCTTTCCATCCACTCAATCTTCACAGAGGCTTCTTGAATGCTCTGGTCTTTACCCTTCAACGTCCGCATCAACCCTTGCATTTCATCATTCAATTTCGCAACTCTGCGTTCCGCTTCAACATTAACCTCGAGTGCAGCTTTCACTTCTGCGATACGTGCAATCCACGGTGGCGTGCTCGCGACTATTTCGAGATGACGAGTTAATGAAAGTTGAATTTTGACGATCACGGGAAGATGGGATCTTATCAAACTCACTCTTAATTACATTCTCATTTTCGAGAACCAAAGGCAGCAGTTTCGTTCCTTCTTCTACAAGCTGAGTAATTGCCCTACCAACTGCGTCCCAGGGTGATTCATTCGGCTTCAAATCCTTAATAACCGTACTCGTAGCTGTATCCTTTACGAATACCAGAACCACAGTCAATTGGAAAGAAGATTTCGAGCTTCGCGCATCATTGGTATGGTTTATGATCAATTGCGCAAGCTTTAAATGATGATATAGGTTGACAAAGTAGAACCATGATCATCGTCAGTAAATGAGTCCAAACGAAAGAGAACGGAACAACGCACCGAAATACCAAAATTAACTAATTCGGCTACTGGGTTGCTCAGCGCTTGGAGTTGAGGGACGATCGAGGCCTTTAGAGCAGCAGATTCTTGTATCAAGTCATCCAGGCGTTTCACAAGTTTCCTATGGCAACATTTCGGATAAACGGTCAGAAAGAAAGAGAATTTTTCACACCTCGACAAAATTTTCGCACTCTTACACTGATCCAACAACTTTTGCAAAGGTTCTAATAATTCCGTTAAAACATCATACCCATTCAAATCCAACACAGCATCTAGGTAGCCACATACCCAAATCAACATGAGAACATTTCAAGAATGAAACCAGACTGACCTTCATCGTCTAGAATCGTAGCCACACATGTCTTAGCCAATGCTATCGAAGCTGAAAACATATCCAAATCTAAATCAAATGAAACCGCATAGCCCAGCTCTTTCTCTCCTAGATCAAATTCGAATCCATCAAAATACGTTTCTGCCAGATGATCAAATTGCGCTTGAATCCTGAAAATCGTGGGTGGAATCACGCTCGTTTTCTTGAAACCAAAAAACAGAGCTAACGTACTTGGCAATATCACTAACACACTCCATCTCTCTAAATTCATCCCTTCTCAACAAATCCACGTGCATATCAATCCTCTTCTCTACAGCTTTCACCTCTGGATAAATCCTACCTCCAACATTCAAGAATGTCTCCACAGCAACACACTTCAATACCTTCGCAAACCTCTTACATAACGTCGATAACCCAGCGATACGCCCTCGCATTTCACATATACCAACGAGGACTTCTGATATAGGTTGTCCATATGTTCCTGAGGAGGGGTTAATTTGGTTGAGTGAGTCAGGGAGGTTGTGCTTCGCTGCGATTATGGTATTGATCAGGTCCATTTTACAAGAGAGACGCAGGAAAAAGAGGTAGCAGTGTGTTGCCTCAGAGTCTGATTGGACGTAAAGTTGAGGAAGGTATGGCTGAGATATATGAGGAGTTGCCTGCAATCGACGGATGATACGCTTACTTGAACGATGCCTAACAACTCCTTACTCTCCCTCGCTTCCAATTTCTGAATCTCCAACTCGATATTCCTCGCCAGATTCTTGGTAGCTGATGATTGCAATTTCATATTGAGAGAAATCATAGCTGCAGCTTGCAATGCAGCTGTAGCTGATTCATTTTGGGCGGTTTGGGTTTGTGCACGGAGGGTATCAAGTTCGCTGTAACAGGATGCAGATGTGAATATAGGCAAGACACACAATGACGTACGTTTGAAGTTGGAGTACTAATTCTCGGAACTGTGTTACAGTACCTTCGAGGTCTTTATATCCATCTTCAAGAGAAGCAATCTTGCCGAGAAGTTCTCGAATGTCGGCATCACGTTTCTCTGCCAAAAGCGTTCATATAGAAGTCGGTATAGAGAACAAGTTCGATCACTTACCTATATCGGCATACAATTGTTTCTCGGTGTCAACATGATTCTCTTCTAACTCGTCGTTCAGCTCCTTCAATGCTTCCAAATCTTCAATAGTGATCCTCATTTCTTCAATTTTCTGAGAGGGTTTTCATTTATAATATCCATCCTATTCATATGGACACACCTCGCCCAATTCAAGATTCCGCTCTGTCAATTTGACGAGAAGATCTTCCGCATGTAGTGCATCGTCTAACTGTAGCTTGAGTCCCTCGATCTCGGTTTCAGCGTTTGCGAGCTTGATGAGCGTTTCATCGTATTGAACTGCACATCATCAGCATTCAGTCGTATGCCGGAGTGAGATGAGTTACCTTGAAGTTGGTCGAGCGTATCGATGTCTTTTTCCATCTCTTGAATTCGTTTGCGTTGTTCATGTTCAGTGTCTTGTGAGAGGTCGCGAAGCCTGGAGCATGGTGAGGACCACAACAGAGAATCGGAAGGATAATTGATACTTTATGAGAGCTTCTTTCAGTCGTTCGTTCTGTTTTTCGAGCTGAATAAACGCCAGAGAGTTCTTCCCAGGGGCTTCTGGACCCGATTTTATACTATCTGTCAAGGCCAGTCCAGGGATCCAAAAAAACAACAAAATACGAGACAACGTACCTTGTTCGCCCTTTAAGACTTCAATCTCGACCTGTATAACAGCGAGGTTTTCCTTCAACTCCTCCAACTCTGTTTCCGCTGTCTCGGCTTTCTCTTCTGCCATCTCCTTATCCAACAGTGCAATCTCGAGCTGCTCCTGAGCATCGAGGACTCGACTTTCGGCGAGTTGAGACAATTGTTGGGTATCTGAGAGCTCCCGTCTCGTTGAAATCAAGTCTTGTTGGAGTTGATTTAGTTTGAGCTGGAGTTTGGGTTTGACAGCAATGAAGTTTTTGGCTTCTTCAAGCTGGTGTTCGAGCTCACGGATATGTCGAGTGTCGTCTGTTCGTTTGGCTTCGAGCACTCGAATTTTGGCGCGGAGTTCTTGGAGTTCGGTGTCGTCTTGTGGTGGGAGAGGAGAGCCTTGGGTACGTGTGACTGGAGATGGGATTTTTGGACTTGCAGTTGTGGTGAGTTCAGCGGGAGGTGGAACTCTCGGGGGCGTGGACGGCGACGTGGAGGCAGCAGCAGCAGACACATGATCGAGAACAATGTCAGGAGGCACGGCCAAAGGTGAAGACGACCTGTTTTTCTGTGAAAACTTGGTTGGTATACGGGGAGCCTGCTGCAGTGCAGATGAACTTGCTCCACTAGGACTGGAAGGGACATCGATAGTACTGGAAGACTCGCGCCGAGTTATTGATTTTCGGGGTTGTAGTCCCGGGCGTTTTGCGGGTGAGGATGGAATTGTGCGCAACACCCTGGTGGCAGGCAGGAGTCTATTTGGAGATTGAGAGCGAGGAGACGAGCCTGTTGGGGACGCGCTCCCGGTTGTGGCTGCAGCAGGACGGAGAGAGCCTGTGCGGGAGCGTCCATGGCCTTGTGAACGGGCTGCACGCTGGACATCAAGTCAGGATCGAGCATAATAGACACCGAGCACGGCTCACAGCAGAGTCCTGCTCCATGCCATGGATGCCCTTGATCTGACTCTGGCGGACAAAAACGCCATAGGGAAACCTGCAGGAAAAATAGACGACGCTGTTGACGGAGCCGTCGTTCTTGCCGTTGGGCTCAGCGAGCTCGACGCCTATCCACTTGCCTGTTGCGAATCTTGTGGTGCCCGAATAGCGGACGACGCCGGTGCCGGAGGGGATGGAGACGACGGCGCCGAGGGGAGGATCCATGGTCACGATGTCACACGTAGGCATATTTTAGTCACGCATACTTTGTTTATTACAGTCACGCACATATTTGAGTCACGATTTCACAATGCATTGCGTGTGCCTGATTGCAGTCACGCTCTTGTTTTGTTTTCTGACATGTCGCAGCCACAAGGTTTTCCTGTTTTTTGACATTTGTCATTTCTGCGCTGACTCACCCAGGCTGGCCACCGCCTCCCAGGACAACCACTCTGTCAGACTCGGACACCGAGCGCGAGTATCCCTCAGCCTCCCTCTCAGACCCCTCTGCTCGCCGTCTCGACAGCGAGCTCAACGCCGACAGCCCCCCAGACAACCCTGACGCCTCCGTCGACGCCCTCTCAGAAACTCCCCCCGCAATCCCCTACTTCTCCGTCAAGCGCCACCTCACCTGTGGTATCCCCACCCCAGGCCCCCCTTGGTCCCAGCGCTTCGTTCCCTGGCGTGGCGCAATCCCCGGAAAACTCAAGACCGCTAACTCGGCCCTTGTCCTGTGTCTCAACATCGATGTAGATCCCCCTGACATCGTCAAAACAAATCCCTGTGCTGTCCTCGAGAGCTGGGTCAACCCTCCAACTTTGTCTTCCCACAAGGCCCTCGAATCCATCGGCTCAAACCTCCAGCATCAGTTCGAGAGCCTCAGTCTCAAGATCTCCTACAAACCGATCTTGGATCCCTCTCTCGAGGACCTCCGCCGCTTCTGCCAGACTTTGCGTCGACAGGCTAAGGACGACGCCGTTCTTTTCTACTACAATGGCCACGGTGTCCCTCAACCAACGCCCAGCGGCGAGCTGTGGTGCTTCAATCGCAACTACACCCAGTACATCCCTGTATCCCTACACGAAGTCCAAAGCTGGATCGGTTCTCCTGGTGTCTATATCTGGGACTGCTCATCCGCAGGCAACCTTCTCACCAACTTCAACACATTCGCTCGTCGAAGAGACCAAGAGGCCCGTGCAGCACACGGTGAATTTCCCGAAGGTGTTCACCCCTTTACAGATTCCCTCCAGCTCGCTGCCTGCGGGCCCAATGAACAGCTTCCATCTTTCCCAGAGTTACCTGCAGACGTCTTCACAGCATGTCTAACATCTCCCATCGATGTGGCCTTGCGTTACTTCATTATGAATAATCCACTTCCCAACGGCATCTCCATCGACACGGTCATCCAACTCCCAGGTGATTTGAAGGACCGTCGTACACCTTTGGGTGAGTTGAATTGGATATTCACCGCCATCACCGACACGATCGCTTGGACGACCTTTCCTCGCGACATTTTCGTTAAACTCTATCGTTCAGACCTCCTCATTGCCTCTCTATTTCGCAACTTCCTCCTCGCTGAGCGTGTCATGAAGAACCACCACTGCACCCCCCTTACCGAACCTCGTCTCCCACCAACAAATACTCATTCGCTCTGGGACACATGGGATCTAGCTGTCGATGCATGTCTGCGACAGCTCCCTGACCTCTTATATCAACCCCCAGAGTTGAAAGGCGGCAACCTGCTCAAGTTGGGGATGACTCTTGACAAGTTGGTTCAATCAGGTGAGGACCCTTTTGGTGGTCTTCTCAAACCTCCTGATGCCAAGCCCTATGTTTATGTTCCCAACCGTTTCTTCGCTGATCAACTCACCGCTTTTGAGGTTTGGATCTCAAGAGGTGGGTCAGCATTGACCAAGAGAGGGCCAATGGCGTTACCTCTTTCCTCTGCCACGGCTGCCGCTGGCGCACCCAATACCCTTCCTTTCGCCTTCCTCCCTAATTCATCCGAAACTTCATCAACAACGAATAAACCTGTAATTTTCGACCAAGACCAACTCGCCAAACGCACACTGGAAGAGCTGCGCCAAATGCGTCCCAAATTCGATGGAATCAATGACCAACGACACCTCGTCCCACGTAAACCACCTGATCAACTTCCCATCGTTCTTCAAGTCCTTCTCTCCCAACCACACCGTCTCCGCGCGCTCATTCTTCTCTCTCAGTTCGTTGACTTGGGTCCCTGGGCTGTTCACCTAGTCTTAACAATCGGTATCTTCCCCTACATCTCAAAACTCCTCCAAGCAGCAGGTCAAGACCTCCGCCCAGTCCTCATTTTCATATGGGCCCGTATCCTTGCCGTCGATCAATCTGTCCAAGCCGATCTCTACAATTCATCTGGATATAAATACTTTTCCACCGTCCTTGGGTTAAAAAACGACGACGTCCTACCAAACAGTTCCGAACACAAAGCCATGTGCTCATTTATCCTCTCCGCCGTCTGTCGTGATTTCCCACATGCTCAAGCTGCGTGCTGGACAGAACGCGTTTTTGATAATTGTTACGACAGGTTGGAGGAGCCCGATTATCTGTTGCGTCAATGGACGGCCTTGTGTATCGCACAGATATGGGCAGCGAACGATGAACTTAAAGTTTATGGTGTCGACCATGGGACTCAAGACAAACTAATTAGATTGTTATCTGATGACAGCGCTGAAGTACGTAGCGCGGCATTGTATGCATTGGGTACCTTCATGGGTGCAAGTGGGAGTGCTGACGAGAGTAAGAAAGGAGGTGGAGGGACAGGGACGATGTATCAGTTGGAGGAGAGAGTTCATTTCAGGATGGAAGTCGCTGTTGCTACCGGTGCGACATTGGCGATCAAAGATGATGCCAGTCCAATGTGCAGGAAAGAGTTGTTGGTGGTGATTTCGTGTCTTGTCAAAGAGTGGAGGGGTTATTTTGTGGTTTGTGCATGGCTTTATTGGGAAGAGGATCGTCGATGGCGAGGGGGACCAGTTACTACTGGCGGTGCTGCTTCTCACCTGACTTCATCTTCCTCAACGACTGCCCCTCATGGTGGAGGAGCAGGTAGTTCAGCAACATCTACCCATGACGATGATGTGACTAGTCTTGCAGTCTCGGAATGGCTAGATTCATTCGGCGACGACGATATGCTCAGGGAAGAAAACCGTGTCCTCTTGTCTTCTTTCTTCACGATCTTTGTCGTTCTTCTAGATCTCTCCGTAGACCCATACGCAGAGGTACAAACCATGGCTCAAACCATTGTCGATTATGTTATGGCACTGCTCCTCGAATCGCCATTTACCAAACTTGAAACCTCTACATTGGATAGACCACCTTCCATACCTAGTGAGAAACGTCCTGGTCATGGAACAAGTAGTGGGAGCGGTTTTTTTGGAGGTGGTGGACTGAGTATAACAACATCGGCATCGGCATCAGCATCGACACCATATTTAGCCCAAGAATATCGAGGAGGATCAATTTCTGTTGCACCACCTTCACCTAATCCCGGTCGACCATCACTAATACGATCAGATACCTTACCGAATCCGCTTACCAGTACTCTGAAGAGGACTTCATCATTTGCAAATGCTACATCTTCGTTCATCAAGTCCTTTGGGTTTACATCGATGTCTAATGGTATGGGTGGTGGGGCTGGAAGCGGTGTGTATGAAGACGGATCAGGGATAGGCGGCAGAGGTACACCAGTGGCGACTGGTCCTCTCTCTGGTATCAACAGTGGGTATTTCGGAGAGGCTGTGAATGATACGGCAAGAGTTCCTTTACCGAACTTGAATTTCGCAAGTTATCAATCGCCGTATAAGCAACAACCAACGCCGTCAGATCAAACTCTTTCATCTACGCATCACCATAGTCCTCATGATCCTCCTCGCCATACAAAACTTACTACTTCTTTTGAACATTATCCACCACAGCATGATTTCCAACCGTGTCATGTTATGGAGGCCCTGATAGAGGAAGACATGGAACGTCTTCGCGCTCGACGGCGAATGGGCCTTTATCCTCATCAACAACATCAACATTCCCGACGAAGTCATCACAATACGACTCAGGGAGGTCATCGTTCGTCGTCCATGCCGAGTCCGAGTAATAGCACCTTTTCGAGAGATTCAGGCGATAGCGGTAATGTGATATTGGGGTTAGGGACCGGTAGTGGAGTGAGGGATGTGTTGCCGCTGAGAAGCACGTTTTATGATTGGTGTTGTGAGTATTTCAAGGAGCCGCAAATGAGGGTGAGTGGTGTTTTTTTTTTTAGAAAAAAGGTTCTTCATCGTGGACAATAATGTTGATTACGTTGGTAGCAAACGGAGGCGGAGGAACCGGGGAGTATGCAGTATAACTATCAACTGTGGAGACATTCGAGGAACGAGAAGGCGATCAGTGAAACGAGAGAGCAGGCTAATACTGCTGGTGAGTTTTTTTCACCATTTTTTGTATTGGTAACGTGGTGAGACTAATTGATTCTGAAATAGAATATTGTCGGTGGGATAGACCTGTGGCAACGATACAGACGGACGGGTATCCGCTTTCAATGGCTTTTCATTCATTTGATCGACAAATTGTGGTGGCAAATGAGACCGATACAATCAGGTACCTGAAAACACCCACTCTCTTAAAGAAATCGGCTTAGTACAGAACAGTGTATACGACTGGTCAACACGTAAACGTCTCACACAGTGGTTGAATGGCAATCCACGAGGTACTAGTATTACCTCTGTCATTATCATCAATCAAGAAGTAGGTGGGATTGTTGTTGTTGGATCGTCGGAAGGCATTGTTCGCCTGTATCGCAATTTTGACCCAGTGATGGAACAAGGCCCCGTGCAGATGGTCAGCGCATTTAGAGCTTTGAATGAGGTCATCCAGTTGCGTCAAGGATCAGGGATGGTTTGTGATTGGAAACAGTCTGCCGGGACGTTGTTGGTCGGCGGTGACTCCCGGGTGATTAAGGTCTGGGATGCGCAGACAGAGACACAGAGCTTGGTAAGTCTCTTATGATGTGTTTCCTTATGATGTGTCGAATTGAGTATCTGCGCTCAGGACGTTGATACTGGTTCTGAAAGTTCTGTCACTGCTATCGCTTCTGATATGGATAGTTCACAAACCTTTGCTGCAAGTTTTGCCAATGGAATGGTCAAGGTGTTCGATAGGAGGGTTGAAGATGAGGATTCTATCGTGCGAACGTATTCTGATCATACAGCTTGGGTGCAGAATGTCCGTTGGCATGCGACACAGCAGTTTCAATTCCTCTCGGCTAGTTTGGATGGTCAAGTCAAACTCTGGGATATGCGTGGGCTACCATTACCGATCGATTCATGGCACATTCAACCTCATGGACTTTCTGCGTTTGATGTTCACCCTTTGACAAATGTTTTTGCTGCGTGAGTGTCCCTGTATATGTCGCTTGTTGTGTTTTGCTGAGGGCCAAGGTTTTGTCATGCTTCACAAGGTCGTCTGCCATTAATCCCAGTAAATGGCGTGCGCAGAAGATTGTTGTCAAGTCGGTGAATCAGGAAGACCCACTATCGTCGTTTCATTTACAGACGGGACTCAGTATGGCACCATTACGGACTTTGCCTTCTCCATTTATACCGAGATTGAGTTCTTTGGCTTTCCATCCAAAAGAGATGTTGTATGGTTTAGGTCAACCTGATGGTACAAGTGTGTGGTTTTTTTTTTTGCTCGAATTGGTGGATGGTTTTTTCTGATATCCTTTTCATTGTTTTTTGCAGTTCGTGTCATGGGCTGCAAACTCTCGCAACCTGAGTTTACGTAGGAGTAGTTTTTTCTTGCATCTTGTATCTTGCATTTTTTTTGGATATATATGTATGTGTATATTTTGTGTCATTAATGAGCTGTATACACAATAATTGCCTGATTAGTTTTTTCTTCATATCTGGAGAGAGAGATCTTCTCTGTTTATGTCGACTGTAGAGTTGCTTGGTGATTTATGCTCCTGCTGTTTTCTGAGAATTGCACCGTATTTTTCCAACGTGAACATCCAGTCATTGGCTTATTGGTTAGTCTGTACTTCCCTTTGAAAAGGTTTGAAAGACTGAGGGATGGACTCTCCATCGCAAAGGCCGGCCAGCCTGATACTAGGTCCCAGATAAAGAAAAATTCAAATTTCTTCTACCTAATAATGGAATTCATAGTCCCTGTCAGCAGGAATGTATACGTCGTAAAGGTCCGTTTAAACGAGACCTTTGACCTTGGTGAACGATATACGACATTGACTATTATATCCTCGTCGGTTTAACTACAGCAATAAAGATACATCGACTATCTCTACGACGATTTAAGAATCAGCTACATGGATAACGGCTTTCGCTTTGTTGGTGCCCTTCTGCACCGCTAAAATAACGTCGCCGACTTTATCTAACCCGTAGCTCACATCTTCTTTGTATTTGAGTTCACCCTTGGCTAATTTGTCTGGAACTGTGGCGTAGAACTCGTGGGAGTATTTTTGGAATGACCTGGCAAACACAAAGCCTCTCATCATGATGTCTTTTCCAATGACATTCATCAGGTTCTATGAACATAAAGTTAAGTGAGTTCAGGAGGATAGAGAGCAATATGACACACTCGGATAGGAGTATCTTCCGCATTAAGTGCTAAGAGGGAGAAGGTCGGTAAGAGGAAGAGTCCTGATATGTAAATACGCATACCACTGATCATTCCACATTCCTGAAATTTTATTTTGGTACCTCCACATTCAAAACATGAACCAGCTTACAATAAATCGGGCACCAATGTTGGCAGCATCCAAAGCAGCTTCAAGCGTCTCTCCACCTACGTGATCCCAGAAACTATATCATCCATGAGCCACCTGGACACGTGAAATAAACCAGGAGACTGCCATACATATCAATAGGTCCTTCCTCTGCCAAAACTTTCTTAATAGGAGTAGTCTTGTAATTGAATGCTACATCAGCTCCAATTTCTTTCATGAATGCAACTTTCTCGTCAGAGCCTGCCGAAGCAATGACTTTCAACCCATCTGCCTTTGCCAATTGAATCACAAACGAGCCGACGGCACCTAAGAAAACACAAGTTCGAGAAAAGCGAGGACATCCTACGGACTATTTTCTGCGCACCTGCACCAGTAGTTACATATACAACATCACCCTGAATGTTGTCAGCAATTCGAAACACAACGGCACAGTTAGCATCTAACCTGCTTTGCCTGAGCAAATTCTTTCCATCCAACATAAGCGGATTGACCTTTCGATGTGTGATGAGGACAACATGCCACCAAAATAATCTTGGACACTTACCAGGCATACCAGCTGTACCAATATAAGCTGACCAAGGAAGCCCTTGTTTATTTTCAATCGGAAGAAGATCATCGAGACCAGGGCGAATGCTGTATTCTTCATGCTCTGAATTACAGTTTCAGAGTCCGTCATTTCAATCCTCAAAAGAATCATACTGAGATGTCCATAGAGGTGATCCCCGACCTTGACTTGAGGGCATTCGGACCTCAGGACCACACCTACGCCATGGCTGTTGATACTGAGAGAATATGAGCAACAAGGTGCTGATATTATCAGACGCACGGCTCTCCGAGAGGAAATGAACCCTAAAATGTCGTTGACAGTGAGAGAAACTTCATGCGGGACAGTCCACGTACAATATTGTAAGCGTTACTGGCTTGCATAAGCCCTCGAAAATAGGGATCTATCGACAAGACCAGGGTCTTGAGCAAGAAACCTCCATGTAGAGGTACATTGTCGACGTCGATAGTCTGGGAGTCATCGTATACGGTCGTTTTTCCAGGTTCAGGGTACCCTGGATATCATGATAAGTCCAATCTATGTATTTTGAAGGTAATATCAACGCCCACCAGTCGGGTATTCATTCATGAGCACTCGGGCATTCCTCACAGATGGCATGGTGTCCAAAGGATAAAGAGCAGACGATAGGAACCTCTTCGTAGGTCGATATTCAAGTGAAGCTAGATCTGACTACACAAGTACTACAGAAAGCAGTCCGTGCATACTGAGCAGAGTCACATGAACAGTACAAATCATCGAATCAGTTCATGCTAGACCAGGATAGGAAAGGGGCTAGATACATTCTTAATGAGGTAATTTTACTTCTTGCAGCCAATCACTGAAGAGGTTCTGACTATTTATATCCATATTTTTTGGATCCTATTTATATCCATCCATTGAGTAAATTACTGGGGCATTACGACTGTTCATATCTTCCTCAACACATTGAAATTGTGTCTGGAAATCATTAATGCATGAATTGATAGTTGATCAGGTACATGATAACATCAAGGACACGGAGCCAAAGTCCAATGGAGGGGCATGTATTCCTAGTAGATGAAGAGACAAGCAGAAGTGAATGTAGAACCAAGTGAGATGTGATAAGCGAAGGATGCGTGGGTTAGACTAGAATCAGAAAGTGGGAGAGATAGGATTATGATATGAGTATATAGTAAGTAGACCTTCAACAATCACAAAGGATATGCCAAGCTCAGATTGGTAAGATATGCCATCTGAGGGACTCGATAGTCATCCGTACTGACTTGGACCCCAGTGTCATCGTCATCATGAGTAAACCATAATATCTGTTTCGAACTATTGTCATATTTTGGCCAGCTTGGCTCCGTTCCGTTATTAGGATCAATGTTGGTGACAAAACGGACAAGATAGTCGTCAAGTACATGATATGAGAGGTCAGAAGAATGGTACTGGTAGGACTGCTATCAGGTCAAAGTCAGACGAGATTTACATAGTCACGTACTGCTCCCACAAACGGGGTATCCATTCCTCGGCTGCTCTCTAATGATTGAAAATTCAGTACAAGCGTCTTCGAGAGATTATAGTGACGCACGATAGGACCAAACATTTTGACTCGCAGAGCGTTGCTGCACAAAGAACCTTCTTGGTGCTTGGAAGACGACGTCTCCTTGGAAGGCAGCACTCCTCTTATACTGAGAAGTGATGGCGTTGAATACAGACGTATTGAAAGGCGAGCCATCTCTACGGTTATCTGGATATAATTCCAATACGTCACTGACGTTCTGATCTGGGACGTCGGAAAGATAGTTGAATTTCAGAAAAGACCTGAAATCGTCATTGCTGGTCACGTTGAGGGAAGTTAGTGAGAATACAGTGCCCTCATCAGCGCAATTACCTAACAGAAGATCGGTAATTTTTTCGATGAGACTGTAATTGAAGCGCACCGCTAACAATAGGAATATTTGCAACTGTTCCATCCAAAACCAGTTTCTGAGGATTGTCCGGTAAAAAGTCTCCATCGGCTCTTGGTACCCAAACTAGATCCAGGGATGTATAATCGTAATAATTTGGCGTTCTGTTGATGACTGTCTTGAGATTTTCGTATGAAACGCTTCGGAGACAATTTAAGGTATCATCTTGATCGGCACAGTTGGTCTGATTGACGATTTGGTCGTACCACACCTTCCGGCCTTGTAAGCGAGTGACTTATAGCTATCGATCACAATATACACACCTGACCTCTGGTAATGTTTCCAACCGGAATAGGTGCACCCGATTGCATGAATGCACCGCGGAATAATCCTTCAGGATTACCGTTATTGGTCAGCATTTGAAGGGAGGCAGAAATCCCTCCTGCTGATTGGCCCCATCTAGAGGAATGTGCTCGTCAGTCAAATACTCGCTAAGTAGGTAAATCCAAAGACAAACAAGGTAACGCGGCTACTATCTCCACCAAAATTGCCAATATACCGATTGATCCACTGTAGGGCAGCACGCTCTGATGAAAAAAGATCTAGTGGAGATATCGAATGAACAGAAGAACGACTTACGGTCTCGAAGCCCAACATTAGTAGCATTTACGGCTTTGGTTTCTTGACTGGCTAAGAACCCCCACCCTGTAGACCGAGATCAATATTAATGTCATCCAAACCGTTGTTGAAACGCACCAGAGACGCTAGAAGGTGCATTAGATGGAAGATACAAAGAAGAAAGCATTTGATACGGACCGATAATTCATGGAAACATAAATCAGTGGCTGCTCAAGCTCGGTTGAACGCCGTACAAGTCGGACAGCATCATCGTCATAACTGCGTAGCATAGATAAGCACAAACAGGTTCTTCAAGAGAAAAAGTTAGATGTACTAGTATGTCGTTCCTGTCTCAAAGCCACCTGAAACAGAACTTGACAAAAACACATAAGCCTAGGGAGTAATCTACCTACCTCCAACAATCCACTGTCGGACAAAGTTTGAGCACGATTGGATCTTTTGATCTCAAAACAAACTCACCACTACCACAGGAAGATTAGAAGATGAGTTGGTGTTATCCGGGCGCATGATGTTGAGAGTTAAGCCTGTGAAAAGAGGTGTCATGCACAACCAAAGAGCGTAATGGAACATGAAATTACAATCTTCGCTCTCTGGAGGAGCACTTGCATCATTGAAGTCGACGCCTGTCCAAGTTTGATCGACTTCAATAGTTCCGGAAATGCCAAATCTTCCACGCCGGTGAAAGATGTTATGGAAGAATTGGGAAACGAGTGAAGCATTTTGCTGGGGGCACGAGGATCCAAAGTTCTGTGCATTGATACTGCCATTGTACGAAGATATGCCCATAGGTGGGCTGAATCTCAGCTCATTGACTGGGGGGGATGCATAAGGGATTCCCAGGAATTTGTGCACTCCAGAAGTCGAGACACCGGAAACAGTTGCTTGATCGAGGGTAGCTGTTGGTGTGGCAGAAGTAGACGAAGCAGAAGTAGAAGAGTCTTGAGCGGCGCTTGTGCCTGCCAATAGGAGAAGTGAAAGACAATGCAGTAGTTGGGTCATCGCTCGCCTTGCTCTTGTTTTTTCAGATAAAATATATAATACTCATTGTTCAAGGAACAGGGGCTACTGTTTCAGGCAATGCAGAGCCCCTAAGAGTAGTAGTCATGTCTTACTGGAATGTTAGGAGGACTGCATAGGTCTGCCACGATCATTTATTGATCATATATTACTGACTGGATTCAACAAGCGTGAGAGTCAAGCGGCTCTCTGAAATTGCGGTATCAACGAGAGATATTGAGACTAGTATTGATTATGCTTGCGATTCTTGCTGCCACTGAATTTCCTTGGGAAGGCAGACAGTCGATCCCGGGATCAGAGGGTCACATACAAGCTTGGGATTTAGAGTTTGTAATTTGTCGAGGGAAATATGGTGTGCTTCGGCAATGTCCCAACAAGAGTCGCCTGGCTGGACAATGTAGGTTTGAGTGTGGCTGCAGCAAGTCTCTCGAGCAGAGAGTCCAGGGGAGAGAACCAAGCGCCAGACGAGGAGGAGCACCACTGCAATAATAAGGAAGAAAGGGAAGAGTGTCCTATAAGCGGCTGAGTTCACATCGGCATTGCGAGACTAGAGATAAAGCGGTCAGTGTCTTGGCCTGAATGTCAGAGTGACGACACAACGTTAACGTCAGCGTTGAGCAGGTGATAACCATTTGAGTGTGTCGGAGCAGCCTCCACATCGCCGTCATCCACCGCATCTGGGCCAGTGACATGTGGTGGAAGTTCAGAGACTACGGAGGATTGACTACATCAAGTTCTCCGAGCACGAGTCACACGTACCCTTTATGAGCCCTCCATACTCCGAGCCTTCCTCACTTCTCCAGATTCCGCCGTCATCATCCTGGAAGTAGTATCTACTAGTGTCTGCGTCGTAGCCAATCCGCTTCATGCCCTCTGGAAGGCGGTAATCATCCTGAAGATTTCAGTAAGGCGACAAAGTCAAGTATTGAAGCAACTAACCTCGTCGAATTGTGTCCAACGTCCCATGACACTGAGCAAAGAAGATGTATTGAGTTCAGGCGGTAACCGCCTCAATTGTGACCCCAGGAGGCTTTGTCACGATCTACTTGTTTCCTCTAACGCCTCTAGTTTCCCAGAAATGCTTCTTTCTCCAGCCTGTGATTATTGCTCTCCGAAAATTATCCCTATTTCTGTGGTTTTGAAATCATACGACTGATACCCCGTCTGTGCGTGAGGGCGTACAACTGCCACCTGACTCCCTCTCCTCAACCTCCTTGCCAACATCTGCGACAGCATGCTCTTACTTGTTCTCACGCTTCTCTTGACATGTCAAGCGCTTATTCAGCTATATAAAGTAACCTTGGATTCGATTCGCATCGTTGTCGACCATGATTCGAGCTCTTTTCTTTGGTGTATTTGCACTGCTATCTGCTACTGTTTTTGCGGTCCCCACAGCTGATCAGGGGCAAATATCCATTGGAGATATCGCCAACCTCCTTGGCCTCGGTTTTGTATCCGGTATCAACATTAACATCACCGTAAGTATGATACACCCGAAAAATCATATCGATTGCTGCCTTACCACAGACCTACAACAGCTTTCCTCCCTTACCACTAATATGATCGAGTACGTCTGATTATTTGTAGTTGACCTTGCAGCTCACTTAGGTGAATATCTGCTTAGCGTCAATGTTACTAGTAAGTCATGCCTTGACGATGTAATTTATCTCCTAAGAGAAGGGAAATACCAGTATCGAACCCCCTTCCCATCGAACTGACTATAAAGACTATCAGTAGCACTGCTGGATTAAACGGCACCGAACTTGCGACCTTCAGTCATACTTTCTCTAGCCCTGGCCTTGTTGTTAGCCCTCTTGGTTCTCGAAACTCTGGGATAATACCCAATGTTCTGGTTACGAACGGTGTCGCAAATTCCCTCGATATCGTTCCTTTTGGTGTATTGGATCTGTCCAACATCAATGCCGACGTTCAGTGAGCTTTCAACTCGGTCAATTTACTCGATCAGTGCTCATGCTATGAAAATAGAGCTTTGACGATTGAGGGTTTCCTCGGATTCCCCCTTGAACTCGATGGCTTGAAGCAAGACAATGTCCCGACCAAGTGAGTCGGTTTTGTCCACAGTCGTTCTTGCTAATTAGTTGGGATTGCAGTTACAATCTTGATCTTGCTTGATATTCTTACCTGGGTAGATACTACAGGAAAATTTGTTGTTGGTTGATACATCTTCTGATAGGTATTACTGAGGCTTGGAGAAATGTACAATGGAATGTATAGTATTGAGCCATGTAAAGAAATTGTTACACCCTGAGAGATAACTCCCTAGCAAATATATCTCAGCTCCTTTGACGATAGACTTCTCGATGGATACTACCCTATTGAAACGTTGTATTCTCTGACAATGATGGCAGAGTTTTTAATAGTTTTTAAGTTCAGCAATCTATTACGCAGACAGTCCGCAATGATGGCAGAGTTGCAATCATCACTTTGGTCATCCGCCTGTTTCCGGAAGCTTGATCCGGCAACTATACAGTTTACCTCGGCATTCAATTCTCAACGAAAATCAAATCTTACCTATCGCCATGTCTGCCGACCTCCAATGGCTTCTCATCCGTGTGAGTTGGCTGCCATTGATCCTCTACTCTCTTTCCCCAGATTGAAGGCTTTTGCATAGAAAAACAATTCCCACATTATCGACCGGATTCCCGGAGGCCCCATCCTGTCCAGGGAGCCAGTGTGTCATTCCGATCATGATTTCTCAGCCCAAGATTGAGCTGAACAAAGTTGCTCATAGGGTAATCTCAAGAACATCCATTCGTATAAATACTCCGGCCTCGCCAACTCAAAGGTGGAGTTATGGTCTGCTGAACTTCAGGCCAAGTCTGATAAATGGAATCCAGACAATTAATATTTTTGATGAGTCTGGCGTGATCAAGATCGTCACTCGCAAGACAAAGGCCTCTCCCCATGCAGTCGTATCAGCCTACACCGCTTCTTTTATTCGAGCAAAGTCCGGCAGTCGTCGTTCTTTGGGTGTTACTGCTCAGCTTGCCAGGAGAGGTTATCGTCCTGATCTACGCAAGGTGAACTTCCCCCTTATTTTTTTGTATTCCCTACGGAGGAAGAGCTTCGGAGGACACCAGATGCATTCTCGTTAGAACCCACCGGATTCACCATTGGAAGGCTGGGCGTGGACATGTTTGCAAGATCAAATAGGGGAGGATCAACCCCGTCGCGCCATTGTCGCTATCGGTTCTCGTTCAGTGCACCTGGCGAGGCAACCGACTCATTGACGCATACACTTCTGTCTGCAGTGAAGCTTATCCATCCGTTTTTTCTATCTTCCTCGTTTGTGAATAGTGATTCTCATTGAGCTCATGACAGGCTGCTCTCGCTCGTACCTCTGCTCTTATACAATCACAGAAGGAACCCAAACCCGCCCCACCCAAGAAAACTCGTGGTAACACCAAGAAGACAGCTGTGTCGTCATAATTTGGCCAATTTTCTCATGTTTCTTATGTCGTTCTTATGTGCCTATCAACAAGAATACACATGTGTTGGTCGTCCTTAGCATCACCCAAGGACCAGGCAATCACTCATCACAGCTTGACGCTTCTTGTGAGATCAAATACCCTTCCCAGCAGGTTGAGCAATGCGACCACCGGAGCCGCAGACCTTGATGACACTGGCCTGGGCATTACGAGTAGGCCTGGTTGTTTCGGCTTTCCAATGGGCGTATTCCTTCATCTTCCCATGAGGGTGCTTTTTGTCCCTTCCTGTTTGTTCCTCATCTTGATATTGATTGTGACCTTCATGTTGGTGGATCTGGCCCTCACCAGGAGGAGCAGGTCTGGGATAATCATCGGTGACTGCTTCACTGTTGTCTATCCCAAGTTCTGCCATGTGCGGAGATCTGGGCGAGTAAATCACTGCCAAAGAGCAATCCAGTCACCTATTTACCCGTTGTTGCAGCTCCTGTGTTGCCTGCCGGATGTCGAGCGGCGTCTACCGCCGACTTTCTCTGAGATATCTGAGCAGTCCGGTCACTTTATTCAAAAGTGGGACGTACTGGCAGGGGTGTGTGGAACTATGATTGCAGTGTCAAGCATGACTGATAGTAAGGTGTCGGAGAGTAAATGGTAGCTGGTATTTGACTCTCCGGCTATGATTGGCCCCACAGTCACGAGCATGGTCGTATGACCATTTGAACTTGAACTAAGTTGCGAATATATCATCCTCGACCGAGTAGATTTTGCTATGCTACATGGAAACGGACAATCAGACGTCCCAAGCTATATTCTCTATGGAATGGCGTAGTTGCTGTATGCCGATAGATATTCTACACTACTTTATCACTCCGTGGGAACATCCGCACCCCTCACTCAGACGCTTCAGGACCAAGTTCTAAACAGAACCTTTAGTAGCAAAGCGAGTTGATGTTGGCTACTATTGCCTGACTTTTGCAGTAACGGGTACTTGTCAGCTGACCGCGGTAGATGTTGACAACTCAAGATACGAAACGTTCCAGAGGAAAACTGCACAATCCCTTCCTTGATGTTGAGTCTGTTGTCTGCAGGCTCAAATGCGCATGGACAACTTGGGAACACAAAGATCGATGACTCTCACCTGTTTCGAACATGCTCATTCTCTGACGGTACTCTTCCATCGCGAATCATGAATGTTGTTGATATCTCCAACGGTGCAAACCATACACTTGTGCTCTTGAAGATTCAAATGGTTGGGGAACAAGTCACTGAGGTTTGGGGTTGCGGTGATGGAAGAGCAGGCCAGCTCGGACCGAAGCTTCGACAGCAGGAGCCGATCACTGCTTTTCATAAATTGGATCTTGATGGCCCATTTAACGAGCTTGATCTGGAGAAGTATACAATAAGAGCCATAGGAGCAACATGGGAAACATCATATATTGTGATGGAGAGACATGGCGGCCACGACGTCATCATATCTTTCGGCTCGAACGATTTTGGTGATCTTGGAGTTGGAAGAGATGTAGGGGACAAGATGATTGAGAAGGGAACAGGAATTCATATTGTCGACTTCTCTCATATCTCGGCAGCCGGAAAATCAATTGATTCGGCAAAAACTGTCGATATTGAACAATTGCGAACAGGGCAAAGACATGTCATCGCATCATTGAAAGTTGTCTGGGATGAGGGAGAGCCTACACAGATCCTCGTTGGATGGGGTGCATGTAGACATGGTCAGTTGGGAGACATGACGAATCAGTCTTTCGCCAGAACTTCAAAAGCTAAAATGAAAAATTCCGCTGTATCTACTCCGACCTATTGTTCTCGGCCCATCCGACTCTATGCCTCTGATTCCCCTTCGGCTTTTATCATCAATTTCTCATTAGGCATTCATCATAGTGCCTTCTTGCATCTATCAGGTCAAGTATCGGTCAAGGGATCAAATCGAAAGGGACAAATCCAGGGACTACAAAACCTCTCAAATATACGTGATATCAAATGCACTTGGAACGGAACATACATGCTTACAGCAGACGTCCCCCAACGCTTACTATCAACTGGTAGTAATTCGCATGGTCAACTGGGAAGGGCTGAGGGTTCTCCCACTCTGCAGATCGAAGTTACCGGCACTTCAATCAAAGCATTGGCCTGCGGGAGCGAACATTCTATGATTATCACAACTGCTGAGAAAGGGGACGAAGTTTGGGGATGGGGATGGAATGAGCATGGTAATTTGGGTCTTGGTAATACTACAGATTACTCAGTACCTCAGAAATTATGGCCTTCTTTTGATAACCCCGGGGCCCGTGTTCATGGCATCTGGGCTGGTAATGGGACGAGTTGGATCCTTTGCGAAACACCGACGAATTCCTAATTATGCTTTGTAATAGGTAACTCTCATGTCATACAACTTTGAATTACACATCGGCCACTCGGGAAAAAAGCTGCTGACAAGCAAGTGAAACGTCACTTGACATGAAGGTCTTGATATGACAAATCAAGTAGTTCAAAAGGACAATGGTTTTCATTACGGGTCAATCTCCTCTATCTTTTGGTAAATTATGTCGCCTGTACGGAATGCCAAAGTGCTCATGAATGAATACCCGACTGGTGAGCGCACTTAGATTATCATCAAGATACATATCATGATATCCAGGGTACCCTGAACCTGGAAAAACGACCGTATACGATGACTCCCAGACTATCGACATCGACAATGTACCTCTGCACGGAGGTATCTTGCTCAAGACCCTGGTCTTGTCGATAGACCCATATCTTCGAGGGCTTATGGTACCCAGTGGCCATAGCTATGCTGTGCGTAGACTACCCTGTCCTGCATGGAGTTTCTCTCACTATCAGCGGTATGACAGACTGGATTTCCTCTCGGAAAGCCGTGCGTTTGATATAATCCCTGCACCTTATTGGTCATATGCACTGATTGGATTTGACTCTCTCAGTATTAATAGCTTTGGCGTAGGGGTGGTCCTGAGGTCCGAATGCCCTCAAGTCAAGGCTGGGGATCACCTCTATGGACGTATCCGTATGAATTCTTTTTGAGGATTGAAATGGCGGACTCTGAGAGTATCTTGTAATTCAGCGCACGAAGAATACAGCATTCACCCTGGTCTCGGTGATCTTCTTCCGATCGAAAATAAACATGGCCTTTCTTGGTCAGTTTATATCGGTGCAGCTGGTATGCCTGGTAAGTGTCCAAGATTATTTTGGTGGCATGTTGTCCTCATCATATGTCAAAAGGTCAAACTGCTTATGTTGGATGGAAAGAATTTGCTCAGGCAAAGCAGGTTAGATGCTAACTGTGCCGTTGTGTTTCGTGTTGTTGACAACATTCAGGGTGATGTTGTATATGTAACTACTGGTGCAGGTGCGCAGCAAGTGGTCTGTGTGATGTCTTCGCTTTACTAGAGCTTGTGTTTTTCTTAGGTCCTGTCGGCTCGTTTGTGATTCAGTTGGCAAAGGCAGATGGGTTGAAAGTCATCGCCTCGGCAGGCTCTGACGAGAAAGTTGCATTCATGAAAGAAGTCGGAGCCGATGTGGCATTCAATTACAAGACTACTTCTATTAAGAAGGTTTTGGCGGAGGAAGGACCTATCGATATGTATGCACTGTACTGGTTTATTTCACGTGTTCCAGTGGCTCATGGATGATATAGTTTCTGGGATCACGTAGGTGGAGAGACGCTTGAAGCTGCTTTGGATGCTGCCAACATTGGTGCCCGATTTATTGTGAGCTTTTTCATGCTTCAAATGTGGAGGTACTTAACTAAGATGGATTTCAGGAATGTGGAATGATCAGTGGTATGCGTGTTTACATGTTAAGACCGATTCTTCCTCTTACTGATCTGCGCTCTTAGGATATAATACGGGAGGTGCCCCTGTCCGAGTGCGTCATATTATTTATTCTCAGAATTCACCTGACTTTCTGCGCATAGAACCTGATGAATGTGATTGGAAAAGACATTACAATCAGAGGCTTTGTCTTGCATAGGTCACTGGGCAAACATTTCAACGATTTCTATGCTACAATTCCGGAAAAATTGGCCAAGGGTGAAATCAAATATACAGAAGACGTGAGCCACGGACTGGATAAAGTCGGCGATGTCATTCTAGCGGTGCAGAAGGGTACCAACAAAGCGAAAGCCATTATCCATGTAGCCGATTCCTAGACAATCTGTTAAACTTCTGTCGATTTGTTTTGATGGTCCATTAGCAATAAGCCCGCGGGAATCATTCAACTGTCTAGATTATTGATAGGAAGTCCAATTATTACAATATACAGACGCTTTTGATAAGGGAACTCAGAGGCAGCTCGCGAAGAAACAAGTACAAGTTTATTGGCAGCAACAACCCGAATTGACCTAGGTATAGGTATAATCGAGGGAAACTAATCAGACAGGCTCTTTGAAGAAGCAACCAATTCCTAGTTGACCTGATTAGTTTCCGAATAAATCAAAGGTTATCTCTTCTTACGTGGAGTTTTTCTCTGATTGCACCTCGGAGTTCTGAGCGTTTCGTCCCATTCTTGAATAGCATAAAGGTGGGCATCTGTGGAGGATAAT
>Ga0153946_1000009_pt1 | contig 60355 bp, 94 predicted proteins | sample TSNJ030MetaG_FD_104751 | JGI IMG/M metagenome (GOLD analysis project Ga0153946, IMG submission 104751) | Attine ant fungus gardens microbial communities from New Jersey, USA - TSNJ030 MetaG | ecosystem: Host-associated > Fungi > Mycelium > Unclassified | place: USA: New Jersey, Wharton State... | reverse complement strand
TTCCTCCCTATAAACACAAAAAGAGCAGTAGACGCAGTTGGAGGTACTGCTTCATGGGTTAATTACTCCCACTATCTACTACTCACATAACGGTTCAATAACCTCCGTTATTGGTATAAAAAAATACCTGTGTCAACCTATTGTAGCTCATACAGATATTTTTTTGTAATAAAAAAGTGCCGGTTTTCCAGCACTTGTAATTTATTCTTGTATTACAGTTACTATACTGTCTTCAAAATAGACATATCGACTTTGACTATAAACCCACTGTTCAGAAACCCCGTATTTTGTAGTTGTTTTATTTATTTTTTTTGGTTTTCCCCAGCCAGTATTTTCTACTTCTGATGTTGTCATACCTATAGATGGACGAGAATTAAGCTTTTCAATGGCAAGTCTTCGTTCTTCATCAATATTTTTTTGCTCTATCGCTATTGCGTCTGCAAAACCTTCTCCATATAATAAAATAATTTCATGACCATTTTTAAAACGTTCTATAGAGATAGAACTTAACGTACTCCTTTCATGCAAACGAAATTCGAATATTAATCCGTCATCTGTAGCAAATCGTTCAAAAGTATCTCCACTGTTAACAGTAGTAGGTTTATATATAAGTGTATTACTGAGTTTAAAATTATCAAAAAACACACCATCCATCTTTACGTCCCAACCAGAAATTTCTACATATGCCTTGTCTTTATTTTCATTGTACCATTCTCCTTGCATATTTTCCAAAAGAATAGAAATATTTTTATAATTATTTGAATCCAAATAATCACCCAATGAATCAAATATAACATTACAAATACTGAAATCACCATCATTATAATACTCCATTGCAATATCATAAAATATTTCGACATTTTGTTTTGCGTGTGTAGCTATTTCATTCTTTATGCGTGGATCACCCAACTTACTTTTTAAAAGAATAATCCCTTCTTTATAATTCCCCAAACTCAATTCCTGTTTTCCTAACTCTTTTTCACACCATTTTGCATAGGTACGAGAATCTTCGTTGTCAATGGTATTAAAAATATCTAAGGCACTTTTATATTCCCCATTTTTATAAAGTTGTCTTGCATTCGTAAATGTAATCATAATATTACATTTATCTGCAAGCTCTTTTGAATCTTTATAGTCAATATCTTTAAAAATCTCCAGAGCAACATCGTATTTTTTATTGTCATAAAGCGTTTTTCCATTTTCATATTTTGCTTCTTTAATGAGGTCTACACTATCATTATATGATTGAAGTTCTTCTAATAATTCTATTGCATCATTATGCTCATTATTTTTAACTAAATCAACTGCCCTATTATATTTTCTATAATCAGCAAGTAGATTAAACAATATTACGTAAAACACCCCCACCAGTATTAGTAATAATAAAATCTTTATCCTTTTCTTGATCATCTGAATATATATCCTTTCAACCAATAATAAAATGAGACTTTTAATAGTATTAACAATTAAATTCATAAGAGTAGCATAAACACAGTATACCTTATAAATTTAATTGTTTCAACTAATATTTATATACTATTGGATTTCGGAATATTAAAACCAACTTTATAGGCTTTTCACCTATTTGACAGGTAGAGACAGTTTGCAACTTCTATCATTTGTTGATGTCACGTAAAGTTTTTTCGATGTCAGATTCATCGCTGCACACTCCTTATGCAGGTGTCTGATTTTATTAATCAGAAAGGGATTTTCCCTTTGGCTAATTATATTATTAAACGAGGAACTTGATATTTCTCGCTTTTTTATTATAGGGGAGTAGCAATCTTCCTGAATGTTCCTGTTTTCTTCTTCCGTGCTCGGTCACAGGTATATTGGCATACTCATTACACGCATCATCTTGCGAAACCCATAGTCATCAAAAATTCTTGTAAAAATTCTTTAGTGTATCAAACAATCTATAATTCTTTTTGTATTTGTATACCGTAATTCCGTGTTCATCCTTTTTCACAAATGTATAGGGAATACCACATTCCCTTAGATAGAGTACTTCTGTAGGATTTTCAGTGCGGTATTCCTTATCAAATTTCTTTTTTCCTTCGATGTCAAGACCCTCCTTTTGGTAAAAAAATAGGGACATAATCACCTGTGATGAATTCACAAGGTAAAATGTCCCTATTCCTCGTTATCCATCACAATATCACTGCCCGTATTATCAACCGGCTCAATTACCTCGGCAGTTTCAACTTTTGTTTTCTTCGCAGTTCTTTTAGATTTTACACTCTTAGCTTCTTGAACTTCTGGTGCTGATTCTACAGTAGGTTTATCAACTATGCTGTATCTACCGTCTTTACATTCAACAAATATAGTATCCTTGTCATATCCCTTATTTGAGAACTGTATGGTTTCACCATCGTAATCAACTACAATTACCATACTGTTTTTTGTTATGATTTTACATTCTTTTACCATTGTTTCTCCTTAATGGAAATTGACAGGGTATGTTTCAACCCTGTCGTAAAAAACATTAATCTTCGTCATCTTCAGGCAGCTCAACCATATCAATGATATTGCCTTTCTTGTCTTCTAATACAGTGAACTCAATCTTAATGGTAGCCGGATCACCTTCACTAGAAAATGACAGATCCAGAGCTTTCTTAGGTCTTGCCTTATAAGCCGTGATAATGTATGGAGTTAATACACCATCTTCGTCTTTTTCCACAGTGTTCATGGTAACGAAGTAATCACCAGGATTCTTTTTATTTGTAAATGAAATCTTTTTAACATCGGTTGTTTTTGAAATAACATAACCAACCTCATAAGATTTATCAACCTCAATGTCTGTAGTATTAGTTGGTGTAAACTTCCCAGCAGAATAAGTACCTTCTATAACAGTTTTAGCATATTCCCCTTCGGGATATACAAAAACAGTCCCGGTCTGAACGCCCACAGGCAATGTCAATTCACCAGCAGTTACACATACAATAGTTTTCTTCCGAGCTATAAGTGCTTCGGTGTCAATAGTACCATCAGATAACATAGCATACAATTCAAATGGAGTTATCTGTGCTTCAACGGTCATAGTTGCATTGTCAATGGGATTACTAAAAGCAATCTTTTTAGCACCCCTTGCTTTTGCGTAAGTTTCGTCTGCACTAAATCCCATTGTGGTAGTATTTGCATAATCAAACCACAGATACGGAGCCATAGTAGCCAGTACACGAATATCAACATCGCATACCTCACGATTAGCCTTGTTTATAAACATATTATTTCCTCCTTAATTTAGGTAAAAATAAAAAAGCCCCTATTGGAACTTTTTGAATTTTAATTATTTTCATTCTTGATCAATGAATACCATTGACCAGAATTAAATTTCTTTTCTTTATCGCCATGTATTGTAGTAATTCGCAATGAAGTTTCGTAACTATCTTCATAACGCTGCCGCGCAAACTGATCCATCATCTGGTAAACGGTAAGATTCCAAATGTTTGTCATATTTAAGCTTTTATGATGAGTAGAGAGAGAAGAAATTATATTACCGAGTTCCATTCTTTCGTCAGCTTTTGGTTTCTGTTTCTGTTTCTTAGGATATCGTCCATTTTTTATTCTTTCCATCATTTTCGCAGCTCTTTTATTTTTAACTTTTGTGTTATCAAATTCGTCCCTCTTATTTGAACAACTCAATCGTTGCAATATAATATCAACAACATCGTTATATATGTTGCGGTGAATATATCCAGTAATGATCTTTTTGTTATTTTTATCAACAGATCCATCGTAAGTTGCAAAGGCTTTTGACTCTTCTATATACTCAACATCTTCTTCAAAAAAGAAATTTAAAGCTGTTAATACATCATTTCTTACTTTAGGATCAAAAATCATCAGATCATAGAAACATATTTTACTTCTTTCTAGTTCATCAATTGATTCATATTCTTGTTTGACTTTGAGTACAAGAGATTTATCTTCATCGGACATCTTGCCAAAATAAGATTTTACTTTTGTCTCATCATTCAAAAGATCATAATATGTATCTATATCCATTAGCAGCACACTTAGATAAAAGCTATAGGCAGCCATTGTTATTTTGGCAATATCACTTAATAACGGCGACTTAACTGAACCAACACCTTTTAAGTAAATTGGTTCATAAGACAGAAGAGTAAAATAATCAATTTTCATATCATCATCCCTTCTTCTCATTTATAGCTTTGACTTTGAAATCTGAAACGACATATGTCATCTGCCTACCATAATAATTATTATTGGGATATGTTGGTGTAGCTTTTTTAAGCGTAGGACTACCAACACCATATTTATTTTTATGCTCAGGCTTTCTTAAGTCTTGATCAATTATGTCTGCTAATATGTCAATAAAAGTCCCAGCATAACCACTTCCCTTGTATTTTTCAACTCGCTTTTTATTTCCGATCACATCTTTATGGGCATATACCCATATGTAAATCATTACATCTTTTATTGTGTGGGAGGATGAAGAAAAATCTGTTTCAATACACATATACGGTTTGGTTTCAGTTTGTGTATTTTCAATGTATGGAAATGGAAATATTTGTGAATATACTAGATTATCTATTTCACAATCTGTATAGTTTTCACCAAGTAAAAGTTCACAAATCTTCTCCGATTTCAGGAACATTGTGATAAGATTATCTTTATATGCCCCCAAGTCTCGTAAAATTGTATCCAGTCTTCTCACCTCCTAATATATATGATCAATGACAATCTTTAGATTATCAATTACAGAATCATCAACTAACACTTCTAATAAAAAAGAAGAACCGATAAGTCCTTCGTCATTCACTTGCAACCTTATTGTTTTGTCATCATTTATGATAGATGTAATCTTATCACCAAAGTCGCAATTAATATTCCACTCAAAATCAACATCAGTTAGTAACACGCCATCTTCATCAGCAAAAGTAACACTATATGTCCGGGCAAATCCCGCACGAAGAGTTTTACTTCCGGAAATAACAGATGAAAGCGTTGTTTCACTTGGATTTTCTGGCGGCAGTAGAGCAGGTATAGTATAGTCAGCTATCCATACTTTTTCTCCAGTATCCAAAACAACTTCTTTATCAGCATCTCGCCTTTCGGTTTGAGTAAAAATAAAATATGTAACTCCACCCCTGCTAGCATTGAAAGAAACATTATCTGGCCTTGTTAACTCATATACATTGGGACTTACAGTTGAGTAATCTATAAACATCCTTATACCATTACGTAAGTTCACGGTATTTTCATCAATTGGCATATAGATTAAAAATTGATTAGAAGCCAATGTTATTATCTTATTGCCAGTTTCACCATTATTATAAGCACTAGCATTAGAGATAAAACACCTACGCTCAATAATATTTCCGGTTTTATCTTGCCAGTATAAATTGTAATTGCAATAAGTGAGTTTTCCCTTATAATGGATATTATCTACATTAAAAGATTCTGTACAAAGCCAATATTCCTCCTCGGATTCGTCAAACAAAATATCACCAACAGAAATTTTATCTTCAATTAAAGTTTGGAATTGTTCTGTATTTCCGCTTGCAGTGCTGAACTTTTGATTATAAATACGAATTGGTATACAATTGTCTTTTTCTTGTCTTTTGTCATACTTTATTTTATAAAATTCCGGGTGGTAAGATGGGTCATTTTTAAAATCCATCTTCATCATATTTCGGGAATCTTGTATAGATTCATCACGAAGGTTATTTCCGCTTTGGTTTAGTCTGGTTTTCATAAGATGAAGTCCCATACTACACCTTCTTTCTATTTATCGCAACGTCAAATATCTTTGAAGTTTTATATGATTTATTAATTGCCAGCTGATCATTCTCAGTTTTCAATGCGCTTCGTACTTCAATAGCTTTAGCCAATAAATTATTATTGTCATACTTATGGAAATCAGCTGTAGACATTCTGGCCTTTAGGGCAGTTTGAGTTGTAATATAATTGGAAGTTAACCACTCAATAACCATATAATTTACTAAAATTTCAAAATTTATATTTGTGAATTTGAATCCGAATTGTTGCAATTCATCATCAAAATCATCTAAATCTTGTGTGCAATTCTGAAATTTTACAGAAGCGGGAGAAATATAACTAATTGCTATCTCATATGCTAAAGATTCATCCATATTGATAAAATCATAATCTTTGATTTTATTAAAAAATGCATCTGCAAGTTCTCTAAAAGTAGTATGATCCATAATTCACCTACCTTTCTTAGTTATTCCTCATCAGAAGCAAGATCAAAACTTAATTTTTTCTCCAGAAGTCTAATGATGTTGATATCTACCAACTTTTTTGTTTTATACATTTGTCTAACTTTACTGATTAGAATATCTCTCATATTAACCCGCAGAGCATCATTAATAACCTTCTCAATCGTCTGCAAGTCAGAATTAAAGACTTCTTTCAAATTGTTGATTTTCGCAACATTCTCATAAACTGGGGTTAATCTGAATTTTTTAATGGCTCTTTCATCCATTAAAATAATAAGTGGCTTGTTCAAGAATGCACTCTTATAGTTATTCATTTCATTTAACTCCGAAATTGTCATATACTGAACAGACCCAATTTGATTCCATCTGAAAACAGCATTGGTTGTTCTTGACTTATATGTAAGCCCCCCAAATGTTATTGATTTAACAGGAATTGAGATGTCCAAATCCAGCTTACCATCGTAATCATCCACATCGTCAACCGACTCATCTAATTCGTCAATTGTTTCTGATATAGCACTTAATAATGATAATGTTGCTTTATTATTTGGATTTACAATTACGGTTTCATTTATTGACTCTTTTAAATCTTCATCATCAGATAGTGCTGAATTGATGGCTTCTTTTTCTTTGATCTTTGCTATTAATTTCTCTTTACCGATATTACCAAAAGAAATGTCTAAAGCTTTAGCATATTCTTTTAGTTCACTAAGTTCCATTTTTTCGTAATCCATAATTTTATAATTCCTCCGTCTTTGATTTTTCTTTCAAAATATTCCAATTTTGTATTGCATCATTTAATCTGTCCGATTTAATAAAAGTAAAATAGGACAGATTATTATTTGGATTTTTAAGCTTTCTTATATATTTAAATCCTTGTGATTGCAAGAAATGGCATAGTTTAAAAGAATAACAATGGAAAACTGGATTTTTAATATCTTTTTCCATGGTCATTACCTCGTTGATTTAATACAACATCACAGCACTTATTTTGAGTATAAAAATAACACCTAATTGGTGTTGTGATGTTGTTAATATTAGTTAGACATTAAGCCAGAGCATATTTACCAAACAAATTAGAAAATACAGTAGCGCAGCCTAATTTAGTTTGAACCTGCGTATCAATGGTCTGGTCTTCATTTTCAGAAGCCGGGATTTCTCTTGCTCTAGTGTCACCCTCAAAGAAGAGTTTGATTGGTTTTTCGGCATCCGGTAACACAAAAATGACATTATTATCTACCTTAAAGTCATATGTACCACGAATGAGTGTTTGAGGAATCATAATACCATTTACTCCAAGACCGGTGAGATTTAAAATACAACCGTTGGTGGCATATTCTTCTTTCTGAGATTCAGAAATAAGATTTGCATCCATACCTTCAACAATCTGAGCCAGGGCCGTCCTTGTGCCAGCCAATATAACATTCTTTTGTGATGCAGTCTGAACTCTCTCGATAAGGTCTGCCATAGTAGTTCTGTCATAAATACCACCTTCCTGAAATTTAGCAGGAAGATATGTGCCAGCCCCATTAAATCCCGTGAAGATTCGGGCATCAATTTCATTCTGAAATCCCTTCTGTAATTTTGCAATCATACCCGGAAGAGTAACAGTACCTTTTAAGAATCTTTCCAATTCATCATAGATATGTAAGAAAATCCACTCTGTTGCAACACTAAAAGATTTCTTTCCCTGTAACTTAGTTCTATCAGTAGACCAATAGTTTCCAGCAAATCTGCTTGCGACTAGAATAGAATTATCTTCCACAACATATTCATTCTTATCACCAAATACTGCGTTCTTACTATCTACAAACTGATTATAGAATGGGGAATTTTCCCATGCTAACGGCAAGTTTGTAGTAAGCACATTTTCCATTACGGTGAAGATCTCATTCTTATGATTTCTCCATCCTTGCCAAGTTAATTTGTCTTCACCAAAAATCTCGAAAAAAGCTTCTCTTACAGCCTGATCTGTATATTTGTTTGCATTAGCATCAAAAAGACCAATTCTATTAGAAAGAGAGTCGTTGATTAAATTTGTCAATTCTACTAAATAACCCTTCATGTATATATACCTCCCTAATTATGCATTTCTAATTACTTCAATAGTTACTTTTGTTACTCTTGTATCAGCTGCATATCCCATGGAATCAGAACCAGTAATTACCGGCTGACCAATAGAGCCGATGCAATAAGGAAATCCAATTTCCTCAATAAGAACAATTTTTCCTAAGAAACCAGTAGACGGGGCAACATCAACAGCTTTTGGTTTATGGGTAGTTCCGTCTACTGTAATATACTGATCTTTTGCGATTGTAACATCAGAGGTAATACCAGTATTGTAAACTGTAAATTTATTATCCTTCTTTAGTTGACGGCCTCTAAATGAAATACCAGCCTTATTGATAAAGTTTTCTTCATTCTGATCAGTAGCCTTATAGTCATCATAGCTCCAAGCTGGATTAGCCACCAAATAAATCTCATCAGTATCCGTTGGTACTTTGGCTATATAAATTTCTCTTTCCCCAGAAACCAAATCTCCCTTTGCAATTAAAAAACCATTTTCGATATCTGTGGTTGCCTGAAAAGAAAAGCACTTGCTTCCATACATATTTGTAGTTTCAACTACATTATAGTTTGCCATATTTAAAATCCTCCTATTTTCTATATTTGTCTAACAAATGACCATATCTGCTTGTTAGTTCATCATTGCTATTTTTAGGTACTTTAGCTTCTTGTGGCTGATATGAATATCCAAGAGTTTTACTTCCCAGAAGTTCTTGTCCGGCCATTAAGGTGAGATCTTCTTTTACCTTTTCGGCAGTTACTTCATCTACTTTTAATTTTGCTTTATAAACTAAAAACTTTGGACTCTTTCCAATCTTACTTGCAAATTCGGTAACAATGTTGTCAATTTCAGTTTTGTGTGCTTTTTTCTGTTCTTCCGCTTCTTTAGCTTCAAAATCAGAAAGCTTTGCTTTTGAATTATCAAAATCTTTACTTAGATTTTTGTATTCTTGTGCCATTTCATCAATTTTTGAATTAAATGAAACGGTTAACGTCTCAGTAATGACATCTGCTTTTGCTTGTGCAAAACAATCAATTACAGGAATTAAATCAATAGCAGATTCTTCATCAGCATTTACCATTGAAAATTTCTTTTCTATTTTACCTTCAAAATCAGCGACAACTTCATCTGTATCGTTCAAGGCGTATTCAACAGTATAAATTTTAAAATTATCTTCTTTATCGATAACCGTAAAATTATTTTCTGTAGCCTCTCCCAATAATGTATATTTCTCTACATCATTGTTGTCATGATCCTTAAAAGTAAAAGTAGAAAGAAAAGTAGTGACCTTGCTTAAATCCATAAATATCTTTTCCTCCTTATTTATTTTTTTGTTGATTTTTTTATATTCATCAAGCATAAGAGAATACTCTTTCTTGAAGGAATTTAATTCATAATGCCTACCAATACAAGCTGATTCAAAGCATGGAATTACATCAGTACCTAAAATGCATAAGGCAGAAAAAATAAATTCTTCGACTTCAAAGTAATGGTCATCCCTATAGTGGCCTTTTGAAAATTCAAGCTCCATACTTTGCCCATAATTCTGATCTAATATAGTCTTTGATTCTTCATATCTCTCTGTCCATAAAATACATCCTGTAAGCTTAATATATTCATTTTGAGTATGGCCATCTTTTTCTGTAATTGTTACCCATGAAGCGTTATCAGCAGCGTCCTTTGTTACAAAACCAAAAGGCTTTGTAGTTTGTTCATAATGAATACCAGCATCATCTAAGATGATTCGTCCACCATGAGTACCCCATGTTTTTTCATCTGTACCATCCAGTTTATAAATCCATTCACCTATAATTGGTACACCATAAATAGAATATAAATTATTTTCAATAACCTTTTTATGTAAAGATGTCATATTCCGATTGTCACCATGATAACAAACTAAAACATCACATAAACTAAATTGTGGATTTAGCTTTTTTATACTGGATTGTACAATTTTTATTTCAGTGCTATATCTAAACGGCTTGTTTATCAATTTTTCTCCTTTCTAAAAGTAAATATTTTTAGTCACAAAAAAAGAACTCATGTCAAATTTAGAATTGAGTTCCTTCATTAATTCTGTTGTTTCTAAAAATTGATATACTTTTTTATTATCAATTTCTTTTTCAACATATTTAAATCCAAGATTTGCAAGAATGTCTACCTTGGATTTATCTAAAATACAAATAATATTCAATTATTCACCACCTATCAAATACGATTATCAGAAGAATTACTGCCGTTTTGTCGTTGTGTTTCTGTACTTGCTGCAATTTCTGTCTCATCTAATTGAGGTCTGCCACCTGAATCTGTAATACTCCCATCTTTTGTTTGTGTGTGTGATGTCTTAAGTGGATTCCAAGAATCAAAAATATCTCTTAAAATCATATTTTCCATATAAGTGTTTCCTAGCATTTTTACTGTATTTATTCCAATTGCAGCTAATAACATTCCTTTATTTGGAACTGAAGCTTGTGATAGTTTTAATTGAGTATTTATAACGTCATCAGCATCAAAGATTGTCATATCCAAAATATTATATATAAAATCATATGATTTATAGATATATCCACGTACCCTCATTTGTAAAAGCATCCACGCTTCAATTTGGCGATAAATTCTATATAGGTCAGAACTATCAACCTTTATAGATAATTTTAACTCTGATCCAGAAGAAGCAGAAGATATAAGTGCTTTTGAAACCCCAGCTTCACCATAATAATTTTCAACAGCTTCTTGAGTCTTGTTTTTATCATCGCCAACAGTAGATCTGGATTCAATTAGTTGTAAATCCATTGGCACCGGAACTACTCCCCATGTTTCAGGTACTATTTGCTTTGCCATTTCGACAAATGGAACTACAATTTCATCACCCATACTTATTTGTCCATCCTCATTAGTGGGAATTTTAACATAAACTAACTTGTATGCATCCGATTCCGTTTTGGATTTTGATAATTCTTTATAGTCATCGATTAAAAGAATGTCGGCAATCAAATTAAAGAATGGTGGATAAAGATACGTAAAATCGTTATTATACTTCAAGCATAAAGAATTTTCACGAGGAACCATAACCAGGTTGTTTCGTTGTAATACTAATGAACTTTCCAATAATTCTTGCAATTCAGATGGGAGAGTGTCAATATAAGAAGACGATAATAAACTTCTATTAATTGCGTATTCATAAACATTTCCATTTACAACCTTCATTATTTCACAATATTTTGGATCAATAAAGAATATTGATGTATCAACTTCTGTTTCAGTGACAAAACCAAAACAAGCATCTTCCGTATACATTTTTTTCAATATGTTTGTTATATTCAAATCTAATTTGAATTTATTACACTGGGCTGCAAATTTTATATAATTAGATTTAAGTTCCTTTTCAGTAACCTCATAAAATGATATATCCTTTACTTCTGTATCAATAGTCCAGTTTATAATACCCATATTAACAAAATATTCAACCAATCTTCTATAGTATCCACTTTTTAATATCATGTATTGGGATAGGCGAATAATCTGGGTTCCATAAGTTTCTGGATGTTGAACCATATTAATAATTTGTCTACGTGTAAAGCCACAAATACGATTGTATTTAATCTGGTGATTGTAAGACAATTCAGATAAAGTTAATCTTTTCAACGCTGAAAATGAGAATGTAGGAGATTTATGCTCTAAGAAATTTTCCAAGTTCTCTTTGTCTGCCATTTGTTGCTTTTGTATCATATTATAATCTAATTTTAATCCAGAAAGATTTTCTTCTCCTTTGATATTTTATCACCACCTTTCTTAGTGAGAATATAATTTTGGTCTACGTGCCAGAGCAGTAAGCTTAGATGTATCAACTTTATCTTTTTTTGGTTTTTGTTTAATTTCTATTTGACGAGCAACCCAATAATTATAACCCAAACTGCTGTATCTATCTTTACGTTCTCCAGATTGTTCCTCAATTTTTACATTTGAACCATTTATCTTACTGTTTAATTTAATTAATTCATATATTAATAAAGTTGTTTGTACATATGGCATTTTCTTTTCTGCCTGTTCATATATTGATAGTTTTGAAAAACCCTTTATTTTATCGCGAAGTATTTCTTCAGCCTCAAATTCTGAAACCAGCAGATTTATTTTTCCATTTTTCAAACCAGCTCTTAACATTATACACATCTCATTATTGAATGCTTGAGTTGCTTTTATAGACCAAATAACTTTAGGAGCATTTTTAACTTTACATCTATCTTCCATATCTTTATTATTACAACAAGATAAAGCACCATAAGTTTCCCCAGTATCAGGGTCTAATTGGTCTTTGATTATAAAATCATAAACGCCAAGACCTACTCCGTTTGTATCAATTGCTATATCAGTACAATTCATTGAATAATACAATCTCATCACAATAATGCCCAATTCATCAGTGGTTAATCCTTCATGATTTTCAATATAAACAATATTTGAAATATAATTATTATTCCCTGCTGAAATGCAGCTATTAACCATAATTGAACTTGCATCATTTTTTTTATTTTTTTTTGAAGCCATTAATGCAATATCAACAGATAAAATACGCCGCTCATTAATTGCCAAATCTGGAACTTTATATTTTGATGTTGGAGGATAAAATGCCGTTTTTAATCGTCTTCTTTTTGATACATCATCAAAAGAAAAGAAAGCATCTCCCGTATCCCCATACCAAAGGCATCCCATTTCCATAGAGAATTTTGTTTCATCAAAATCTGCTTCTGACATTTCATCTTCAACTTGCTCTCGGGATAACAAATTTTCTTTTATTGCAATTTGATAAGGAAGTCCACAAATGAAATATTTTTTTGAAGCATCTAAGAAGTTTACAACATATGCTTTTGCCTTATCAAAAGACCAATGGCTCTTGTACCAACAACTCGACATATAAATTTCTTTATTTCTTTCAACTAAGTGTTTGAATTCCTTTTTGCTTAAAAAACCAGGAGAGCGAGGGGCTGTAAGAAACTTTCGGAGTACAGTATTAATTACATCTAAATCAACCATACGAAATTCATCTACAATGAGTATATTGGCTCTGGCACCACGACCATTATCAGAAGCTGTAACAACTCTAATCCAAGAACCATTTTTGAATTCTATTACAGCATTATTTTGTCCTACTGATTTATATGAAATTTCATTATTAAGTAAATCAGAACCCCAGTCGTAATTTTTGCAAAAATCATCTGTAATTTTTAATAAAACTTCATTTGCTTGTGTTCTAGTAGAACTGGCAACACATATTTTTGTCCCGGGAAAAAGTATACATCTAGCTACACAAAAAAGAGCCGTAAGCCAAGTTTTACCTAGACCACGACTTGCACAAAACATAAAATAATTATTTGCCATCATAGCATATAATAATATTTTTTGAAATAATTTTAAATGTATATTGAGATAATCTTTACAAAACCTTTGAGGGTTATTACGATAAAATGCCCCCCAATATGCAACTCCATTCATGATTTTTTCGGATTTTTCATTTGCAACTTCTTTAGTTGTCATTTTACGATTTTCGGCCATAATATCACCTATTCATCTTCAGTCTTACTACCAAAAATTGCGTCAAACAAGGCTTCATTATCATCATCACCTTGATATTCAGGACGTTCTACAGTATATTTTCTAATAAATTTACTATATAGATTTGAAAGACCATTTTTTAACCCCATCATCTTAGCTAAATGACCACGAAAAAATACATCTATGTACAATCCGATTTTATCAACATCCTTTAATTCTTCATCAATGTCTGGAAGCGGACGTTCATTTTCCCATTTCGCCAAGAGGGTTCCGAATGTCTGAGCATCAGAAAGAGTATCTAAATTGTTTTGTTTTGGTTTTAGGTTTGCGCTTTCTAAATAATCTTGTAATGTTTTATCTAAATCTTTAGTAGTTTTACCTTCCCGGCTTGCTTTTAAAATATCTAATTGTATAAAACAAATTCTTTTAAATATTTCTTCTTGTGCTTTTGTTTTACATTCGCAACGAGTAGTCCAGTCCGTATATTGTGTTTGTAAATATTGATAATCGTCATCCGTAAAGCCAGTTCCAAAAAATTTTATTGTTTTTACTTTTGTTTTTACTGATTCATCGATTTCATCCAATGTCTCAATAACATCACCCCTACGTTCCTCATCAAGAGTAGTATCATATGTTTTGCCTTGGTATTGTGTCAAGTTTGCTCTGGAAACATATGTATGAATACGCGACCGATTCTTAGTGATTTTACGACTTGCATTCAAAAGGCTAATTGAATAATAAATATCATATCTTTCACATAACCGTCGAATGGCTGTATCTTCATCACCTCCATATGCTTCTGTGTAATGTATAAATAATTGATCCATACATCGTTTACAGATAGGTAAATGATAATTCCACCCAGAATACAATTCACTTTGAGATGCCGGGAAATTATCATGTAGTTTTGTATATGGAGTTCCACAAGTGGGACATTTGTAGAAATTTGGATTGTCATCTTTTGAGTATCTGATTTTTTGAATTTCTGTATTTTTAGACGGTGCAGTGGTAGCAACTCGCCTATTTGATTTTTCTTGTGCCAATATCACACCATCCTTTCTTTTTTTGTATAATAAATTAATCCGGATAGTAGGATTTGAACCTACAAAAACCTCTGCATCCCAAATGCAGCGTTCTACCAAGTTGAACTATATCCGGGAAGAGTGGGAGAGTGGCTAGTGTAAAAATTATACTAACCACTCTCCATAATGGGAGGATAACTATAATAGATGTGATTATCGTCACCCTCCGTTAGAAAAACTAAGATTGGATAAATCTTACATTGAAATTTTGACTTTTCTTAATAATTACCCATCTTATCAATGACTTTATCTAATTGCTGATCAGCGTAATTTTCAATATATAAGAATGTGCGCTGAACAATCTCTGTGATATTGTCTTTAGATATAACAGGCTGTAGATACTTTGGCACCATAGAATATAAATGATCTACAACATATCCCTGTTTTGTATGACCGGCATCAATTGCCCCAGCATATGTTTCCTCGGCTTCTTTAATCCAGTAAGCTACCATTTCCTTTACTTTTGCGTTTGTGGCAAAATACTTAATCACGTAAATTGCAATAACTAAAACTGGATAAACCAAATATTCTAATATATCCATATTCATATTTTTTCTCCTTTAATTGAAAGACCCCGTGGTCGAAGGACGGCGGGGATGTTTGTGGGTGGGTGATTTATTAGAGGTCTGTCAGACTTCCTTGCTTTACTTCTTTTATACCATCTCTATCAAAATACTTGCCAAACTCATCCTCAGCGGTTAAGTCATTATATATTTTCAGCATTTCAGAGCTTGACCATCCAAAAAATTCCTGTATAACATGAGCAGGTAGATTCATTTTATGTAAACGGGTGCAAGTGTAGTGTCTCATACAATGAAAATAAAAGTCTACGCCAATGATTTCGGTGAATTGTTTAACCCAATGGTCAACATCTTTTCTTTGTCCCCATGTTACAGAACCATCTTCTTTATCTACGGATTTAGTAGAAAAAAGATATTCGCTATCTATACCTTTTTCTTTTCGTTCATTCATCCATAAATCCAAATATGGCTTTGCTCCATATAAAATGAACTTATTGAGCGGTTTTCCGACACGTCCGAATCCTTTTGTTCTAATCTTATCGGTCTTCCACATTGCATCATATACAAAATGGTCATCATCAAAGAATTCAACTTTCATTTGTAAGAGTTCTGATTTTCGCATTCCAGAATAAGCGGCAATGGCAACAACACAAGCTCGTTCATATTGCTTTTTACTTACCAATACTTCCAGTAGCATATCAACTTTTTCATCTGGTAAAACTGTCTTTTCTCTGATTGCTTCCTTGCTGGGATTTTCTATCTTTCTAATAATTGGTCTATAGTTTTCAAACTCTTCTTCATCATCTAATACATTTTCTATGTAATTTGACATTGAAGATAAACAAGATTTTACTCTACGAACTCTATTTGGACTCCAGCCCCAAACATTAATTGCATGATTTTGAAATTTTGCAACTTCACGCTTAGTTAATTTTGGGAAATATTTATTACTGTTAAATTCCATATTCCAAGTCCAAAAAATTCTCAAATCTGATCGGTATCCAATGATAGATTGAGGTGAACGGTCTATTGACTGCATATATTCCAGCCAATCTTCACCAATCTGTATGTTTTCTGGAATGACTTTTGCCATTTTTTCTTCTGTAACAATTTTGTTGTAAACGGTACTTCTAGCTATTAAAATCACCCCCTTGTCAATTTAATAAGTATGAATGACATTGTGACCGCCACTCTCGACAATATCTTGTTATTCCAATTTCTCCATAATACCTTCAATGAGCAGCTCCTCAACATGAGAAGCGCAGGTCTCCTGATATCTTTCTAGAGATTCTTTTAAAACATTAATTTCATCAGCTGACAGGCCGATTTCTATAATTATTTCAAAATAATTCACACTATTACCTCCTTACTAAATGTAGACAATTCTTTATTTAATATTTTATCTACTATTTTTATATCAAAATACCAAATTGCTATTAATTTAAATCCATTATCTTTAGCATATTTTTGTTTTCTAATATCATGTTCTTGTTGAATATTTAATTGTTCCTTCGTTTGAAAAGGAACAGAGCCATCGTGATATTTTCCTTGAAACTCTATCAAGCATTTATATTTTGGTAAATAAAAATCATATGATAATTTACCTCTACCGACACCAAATAAATCAGGAAATTTTTTAAACATTTCGTATTCAATTGCATGTTCATCCAGATATTTAGCTATTATAGATTCTCCTTTTGTTTTTTTGCACATGGGACAACCACAACCATTATATAAAGTGGTTGGAGCAGCGAGCCATGTATATTTATGTCTTTTGCATTTACACAAAATTCTTTCTTTTTGATTTTTATATTCACCCAAGATTTCAATATCTTTATTTATTCTTTTTATCCTATTCTTAAACATTTCATTTGTAACAATTGGTTTTTTAGTACATTTAGGACATTTCACTGAATTGGTTAAGACATAACTAGGCTTTGTATTAAAAATAATATTATGGATTTCACATTTAAATGCCGTTACTGTATTCATATCAGTAAAGTTGCCAACTATTTTCGAATTATTATTTGCAGTCCTTTTAACAAAATCTTCATACTCTATTTTTTTATTTTTCCAAGTACTACAATTTTTACACGAAGTTTTATTCCTTAATAAAGTATTTGCGGTGGCTTCCCATTGATATCCACATTTTATACATTCAACATTATGTTTAATCATGCTACCCTTATAATCATCAACAATTTTTATATTGGGATTAATTGTTTTCATTTTATGGATAAATTCTTCATTTGTATATGCGTATGAATTTTCTCTTGCACAATAAGGACACTTCCTTCCTCTTAAAAAATTTGATGGAGTAACCTCATAAAAATTATTACAAATATTGTGAACCATTTTTACTTTTTTATTAGCTCCTTCATATTCAGATAATAAGGAATATTCATTATTATACATAGCTTGAATTTCTTCTATAAAATCATTAGTGTTTTTTTTGTATACACCACTACACTTTGGACAATTTTGTCCTTTTAGTAGATTAAAAGGAAAGGCATCCCACATATAATTATGTATTTTGCATTTACAAGTTATTTTTGTTTGAGTATCTATATATTCACCAACTAATTCTATATTTGGCGAAATTTTATTTATTTCATTTTTTACATCTTCAAAAGATCTTTTCTTTGCTATATAATGTACCTCTTTCATTGTCAAAAAAAGTAAATAAAATACTATTTAGATACTTTTTTTCTATATTCAATTTTCCTTATTTTCATCACAAGAAGAGGACAACAAAGTCATACAACAATGCCGCCCTCAACATAAAAAGGAGAGAGTAATCTCTTAAATTAAACATGCTGTACCAACAATCCACATGTCCATGAAGCAAAATATTAATTTGTGAAGTGTAATTGCTTAATCACCGCTTATTATAGTTGGAATTTTTCAGTTAAGGATAATTTTATATGTCTCGTTGTGACCATATATGAAATTAAAGCCATAAATTTTAACAGCTGCTTTATTACCTTTCATTATAGAATCGCTATATGGATCTGAACCAGCAAACGATGGGGATACCAATATTTCTGTGTCACTACAGCATCCTTCAAAACTTGGTAGTTCCTTACCAGAATGATAATGGCCCAAAATGAGATAATCTAAAAAAGAACGCCTCAACATGCTTAAATCCTTAATAGAAGACTCCATATTTTTTATTGTGTGCCCATGCATTGCAATTATTTCATAATCATGAAGTGGTATCTCAATATATTGTTTTCCTTCATCAGCTAAATGAATATTAATTCTATCATTTTTAATACATAAATCTTTAATATAATTTCCAATCACATATTCCAAATCTTCATCAGCAAGTTCGCTGGCTTTTGTACCTAATGGTCTTAACTGGGTATGATTTGCAGTAGGAACATGGTAATAATCAACTTCTACATAAGTAGATATACTTCTTAGAAATAACGCAATCAACCTGCTAATTTCAACCGTTGCCTTTACAATTGATGAATCATTCAGTTTTAAATCACTGACTCTAAGAATACCCTGTATAGTGTCACCCAGAGAAACGACATGAAGTTTGCCAACTTTATGTTTCTTAACAAAACATTCAACTTCTCCGGCAAGAAATTCTAATCTATTCTTTGCTATTTCCGGAGAATATTCATTATTTTCACTTTTAAACTTGGCACCATAATGCATATCTGCCAATGTTAAAATATACTCGGTGGAGAAATCTTCGTCCTTTGACAGTGGTTCAAAATCAGGTACAGGAAGAGTTTCACAAATCTTACCAACATATTCATAAAACATTTCTTGCCGGTCATTTTGCCTATTTATTCTTGTTTGTTCAATATTTATTGTCTGCCATTTATTTCGCTCTTTTCTTAATTCTCTGATTTTTTTATCAATTTCAGTTTCTTTAGAAGATTCGTCAGAATTTGTATACAATTGATTTTTCAGAAAAGCCTCTCTGAATTCTCCACCAAAAATAGTAGAAGATGATTTGCGAATTGTATCAGCTGCACACTGAACATTATATTTATCTTTTATTTCTGTCCAATCCAAATCATTAATACCATTGATCTTATCTGAAATATCGGCACAGATTGCTTTATATGTATCTTCATTTAATCCATACTTTTCTAATTCTTCTTTTAAATTAAATATGATTTCACCAACTTTCCTTCTTTAGTCCTCATCAGTGGGTAACTCCACAGAAATTTTAAAAGTTACTTTATCTATCTCCGGCAACGCCTCAATAACTTTGGCAGTAATATCACCAGTTTCATCTACAAATTTCATTTCTCTAAGCAAAACATCTTTTACTTCAACGGTTTTCTTTGCTGGTGTAATTCTTTCTGCACTTTCAGTAACCTTAATAGCCATATTTTGAATTTTCCTTTCGTTCATCAAAAAAGGAGAGCAGTGATCACTCCCCTAAAATATTTCATCTAAATCTTCCAAAACATAATCAACAACACCAAAACTTAACTGTTCATCGACATCCATGTACCAATCTTTAGCTTTATTCCTCTTGAAGGTTTTATCATCTATTTTGGTTCTTTCCAAAATGTAAATTCCCATTTCATCCACTTGCTGTTTGTATATTTTCTGCTGCTCCTGAATTTGTTCATATGTACCCTGCGAACCACCAGAACCCGTATGAGCCATTGCTTTTGCATGGCTGAGCGTATACCTTTTGTGTCCGGCAATTAATAACAGAAAACCGCCAGAATATGCAATACCCATATTCACAGTAACAATTGGCGTTTTAGACAATAACATAACATCGATTAAACTGTATGTTTCTGTTAAGTATCCACCGGGACTGTTAATTAAAATTTTGATTGGAATTCTTTTGTCTACATCAATTCCCTTATCTGCCATATTAATACAGATAATACTTCTTTGAATCTCAAGTACATCTTCTGTGATTTCACAATCGATATAAAATGTTCTATTTTCGTCCAGTCTCCAATAATTTACTAATTCAGGAGATGGGAGTTTCATATTTTCAAGAGATTGTGGGATTTCTATTAATAATTCGTTAATAATGAACCCTTCTTTCTGTTTATATATTTCTCATAATGAGATTTTTGTACCCTTATTGGTGATAATTACCCTGGTTGATTTTAAACAATCAGAAATAGCTTTTTCTAAATCTTCTTTAAGTTCTAACCGGGCAGATGTATCTCCATGTACCAAATATATTTTTTCACAATTAATACTCTTATAGTAATTAATTAAATCATTCCGCTGCATGTGTGATGAAAATGAATGTAGATCAATGATTTGGCACTTGTTTTTACATGGTTTGCCGCCTATATTAATAGTTTTCTTTGTCTTTTCATTTTTGATTTTTCCGGCCAGTGTATCAGAACCAGCAAATCCCACAAACAAAATTGCATCATCTTCATTAGGTAAAATGCTCTGTGTCCACTTAATACTTCTCCCGGCACAAAGCATCCCACTGCTGGATAAAATTAATTTTGCACCCTTGTCTGCAACAGCAGCACGGCTATCCTCTGGGGTAATAATCCTTTTGATATTCTTCCACGACATCATTTCGTCGAATTTATCTTTGGCTTCACCGGTGAGAATTAAAGAATAACAGTCTAATAATCTGTTTGCTAACGGACTATCTACTAAAACGGGGATATCAAATGTTTTATCATTTCCATACAGACAATATAATTCCCATAATATAAATGGAGTACGATCATAGGCGAAGCTTGGTATTAAAACACGTTTTCCATTATCAACACAATATTGTTCAATAACAGATTTCATTTTCTTTCTGTCTAATTCAATGTCCTTTTTAGACATAGAACCAGCACGTCTTCCGTATGTAGCTTCACCAATTACCACTTGAGTGTTAACAGATTTTTGTAATGGCTCTACAAAAACTTTTCTATCCTCAATCATTTGATTCCCTAAGTCAGAGGTGAATAATATTTTTCTGGTATGTGAGCCACCTTTAATAAATAATTCCATCTGGCATGAACATAATACATGACCGGCGGGAATATATCTGATATTAATTTCTTTGTCTATTTCTACAATATTTCCAACATCAATCTCAATAATATGAGATAATGCCATATTTACTTCATCATTTGTATAAAGCGGAGTGTAACTGGTTGTGTTAAATTTTGAATTAAGTTGATCAAAATCTCTTTGATTGATATAAGCACTATCCAACCACATTTCTTTTAAAATACCTGTACTGCCTTTAGGAACTATAATTTTTATATCCTTATTTCCTCTTGCAAATAATGCTGGAATTAATCCAATATGATCACAGTGACAGTGACCTATGAATACTAATTCTATTTCTTTTGGCTTGATTTTAGATATCAATTTACTATTTGCCCTATAATTTTCCAGAATGGTATTATTGTCTTGGATCATACCTAATTCAAATAGAGCTGTCCTGCCAAAGAAACTAATTTTACTACAACTACCAGTAACACCTTCAGCGTTGCCACCAATTACCTCAATTTGTACTTCTCGTTTTTTCTTAGCGATGGTGTCCAATCCACCTTTCTGATTTTAGTTTATAATGCTGTCTTTTCGCCGTTTTTTGAGTATGTTTATAAGATTTTTACTTTCCGTTGCGTAATAAGCAGGATGATTTGTATGAGTCTTATGTATATCCTTACCCATTGTGAAACCGATACTCTCTAAGTAATTCCGTTCCTGTTTCGTGATTTTAATTATATTGAAAACCCTCTTTCTCTTTTTATTCCGAAAACCGGTAAGCCCCAAGTGAGATTTGAACTCACGACCTGCCGCTTACAAGGCGGCTGCTCTGCCAACTGAGCCATCAGGGCAAAATTGCGGGGTCAGGATTTGAACCTGAAATCTTTAGGGTATGAGCCTAACGACTTGCCATTTGTCCACCCCGCGCAAAAAGTATATAGCCAGATCATACATCTGACAAAACGGAGAGAGTGGGATTTGAACCCACGTGCCTTTTACAGCAAGCGGTTTTCAAGACCGCCTCGTTATGACCACTTCGATACCTCTCCAAAATAAAATAGGTTAGGCAGCTTTTTAACTACCTAACCCTCAACATGTTGTGTTGCCTTTCTTGGCATAGCTGTTTTTAGACCAGTCCCCATATTTGTATACCGCTTGCTTGGCAATAGCGGTAGAGGCTACTAAAACAATGCTGCGCGTTCCCCTCTATATAGCACATTTTATGAAAAGTCTGGAAACCCTTGCTATTGCTAGCTTTTTAGGACATTTAAACAAATTAATTCCGCAGTTTTTGGTCAGTTTTCACAAGAAAAATTCAAAAAAAACTTATTTCTGTTCGTTTTGTACAAAAGATTTAATATTTTTCTGGTATATTTTGTGGGATTATATTTGCTATTTTTTGATGGTACTCGTCCAATCTCTAATCCAAGCGCGACTTCAATAAGCCTATTTATTGTTACTATGTTGTTTATTTTAATTTTTGACATTTGAACTATTACTTCATTTAGTGCCTCTGTTGTTGTAAAAAAATACATATCTTCATCATTTTCATATTTGTTTTTTGCATTCCAAAGTGCATTGTCGTAATTAACAACTAAACTCATTATTTTTGACATTTGTCGATCATTAGCTTTACCATTCATTTTGTTAAAAAAGTCTTCAGTTGGTAACGCACCAGCCGTAGTTGCATTTTGGATCTTATTAATATATTCCTCTAGCCAATTCATAGGACAAACCAAATCATAATTTACACGATTTTTTAAATCTTCTTTTTGTTTTTTTATATCATCATATGGACGATCTTTTCCATTATTACTGTATTTGATTTCTCTGGTATATTTCATGAATTCTGGAAAATCGCACTTTTTCTTTTTGATTTTACCTTCGTTATCTATAAATAATCGTGTTAGAGTCATACAATCAAGCTTGCTTATTCTGTTTATTTCTTCCATGCCATCAATTTCATATTCTCGTTTACAACCATCAATAATTACTTGAGCTAATACAGAGAGAATTATAAAGTTGTCATACAATTCTTTTATTTTATCGGAATCAGGAAATTCCTTTTGCAATTCCGTCCAATAATATGTCATTGCCAATTGAGCTAAATTACTCGCCTGTCCAATACCTAACCTGCATTTTGAGAATTTATTATCCATTCTGGCATATTCTACTTTAGTATTTTGATATGTCATTCCACTTTCTTTAAGGGCATTTACTATTGTGAAATATTTTTTATAGCAAATGGCAGCATATTTTACCATGATGGATTGATTAGTCACTAAAAGAAAATCAGAATCATAATCGCACCCATTACAGCGATCCTGAATATCTGTACCAATAGAATTTACAACCAGAATATTTTTACTGAACTCAAAATAAGTGCTTAATTCATAACTATATGTATTATGTAAGTGGCATATATTGTTGGGACTATTATGAGGATTCCTAAAGGCGGCCAAATATTCTCCATCATTAAATCTGGTAGTGTAACACTGAATACAACCATCTTCTTGATTTAAGGTTGGATCTTTTGTCCAATCATCTCCAACTGAATAAATTAGTAGAGCATAAGGATTTCCGCAAATAGTAAGATTATCTCCATTGACCATGATTTTACCGGTTCTCATTTTATAAACATAATCTCTTATGATTTGGGTTTTTTCACTTCTGAACCATTTTGAGTTGGCAAAATTTGGATTATGTTTATACAAATCAGCAAGCATTTCATAATGATTTATTTCATTGGCATATTTGCGAAGAAATTTTTCAAATTCCTCATTGTCCATTTTTATTTTTTCAACATAATCAATACTGACTTGGGCAATATCTTTTACTTCTTCACGTTCACAAGGGAGAGTATTAATCATTTGATAACTAAGTTGCTGATATTCACCAAGTTTACTTAGATGATCAGTTTTTACAATTCCCCACATATTCCCGTTGAGCTGAATTCTATTACACCAGTACTCGTAAGCGGAAGAAAGTGAATTCCCCATTAAATCACTAAATTTTTTCCATTTAATTGAATTATCTGTAGTAATAACTTTGATGTCTTTTAAATAATGCCACTTTCCAAACATATCTTGTACTTCATATGTATTGTAATCATGCCCATTTTCCAAACACCAGTCTTGGAAAAATTTTTGAATATGTGTTTTGAATCCGCACATTTTAAAGAAGTGATTGCGTAACAAGGCCATACCGTTGATCCAGTCCGGTAAAATAGAGTTATCAATCAGACCCATGCCATCCCATACCGTATTTTTGACTTCTGTTTCTTCTTCTACAACTACGCATTTTTTTCCTTGAAAATCAATGCCTTTTATTTTTTCAGTATAATTTTCTGCTTTGATTACTTTAGCCATTGTTTTAAAGAACGAGTCTTGATCACTCAATATGAGAATATCTTGCACCGGTATATGCATAGTATTAATGATCGTACTTGTCGTAAGCGGAGCATAAGCTGACATTTCCACAATTTTAGCATTATCTTCCGGCATAATATCACCAAGTCCCATAGTAAGCCACTCATAAGCTTTTTTATACAACTTTTCATTTATAAAAATGGCTTGTCCCAGCTTGGCTTTTGCACTTGTCCGATAAAGCATTTTATAGTGAATTGTCTCGGAAGCTTTCACGTCCCCATTTTTATCTTTTGTTTTATAGGTTACGTCAACACCATTTTCATAAAATTCTTCTCGTATTTCATCTCGCTTTTTTTCGAGATAAAGAAGCTTGTTAGATTGAACTTTTTCTATTATTTGATTTATTTTTTGGATTGATTTGTTGAGTTTATCACTTGACGAAGACGATTCATCACATTTTTTTAAAGCTTCCTCTGATTCTTTTAATAATTTATTTAGTCGTTTACACTCTGTATTGTATGATTTGCTGCCAAAATCAAAGTCTAAGCAAATTACATCCCTGGTGCTTTCACCCTTGTAAACATTTAACCCATTCCGTTGAAGAAAATCACTAAACAGGCTATTATTCAACATTGCATCGGTATATGTAAAGTAGTCCCGGATGCCAAGATTAACCTCATAAAGCATTCCGGCCTTGATGTTTTTGATTTTAATTCCAAATTCGCTTATGTTATTTCACCTCATTCTTTCATTTTCTTATAAAAATCACCCCGATTTTCGATTTTATCAACTTACCCTAACAACTCTCCACTTAACCTGTTGCAAGCCGAAATTGAGGTGATTTTTACTATGCTATATAATAAAACTTGACAAAGGAATCATTTAGATTTCTTAGATACTCGTCCCTTAGCAAATCTTTCTACTATTTTGGCTTTCTGTTCATCAGACAGAACCTTCTTCGGTTTATCTGGATCGGGGACTGCTCCAGGATTATTCTTTATCCATTTCTTGGGAAATTTAGCACAAACAGATCCGTCCGAGTTTTCCACAAAATATTTGAACTCATCCTTGCGTTCAGAGTATAACTTTTTGACCCTATTTATCCATTTGCGTTCCGTATATGTAATAAGAACATAATGTTCACCTGAAATCCACTCAATACAATTCTCATTATTCCGATCAAAGTCTTTTTCCATTACTGATTGTCCCCTCTTTCTGCCGGTAAAAAATAGGCTGGTACTTTTTTAATACCAAATTTCTCGGCTATCTTGTATGTACTGTACCCATTCACTAAAACAAAATCCTGATTAAGTACTATTGATGACTCAAATTCGCCGGTTCTGAAATAGTAGTCAACTTTTCTCTCCCATTTTTTAGGCCTGATTGTAGTTGCCGCAAAACTGTGAGAAATTTTAATATCATCTAGGTAGACCATATACATTTTCTCTAGTAAATACTCTTTATCTTTTTTGAAGTACCTCTTTATAAATTCGGTGATCCATTTAATCATTTTTATTTTCTCCTTTATCTTTTGCTTATATTCTGAATCTCATTATTAACTGCTGCTATGAATATTTTTTGTAATTTAGGACTGTTCCCTATTACTGATTTCTTTGGTGGTTTTAAAGAACGATTACAAATACCATTATTTTTCTTATAAACAGAACGATAATAACTCCAATTTATTTTGTTGTCATTTTCCATTATCTTGTATATCTTTTGGTAGGTTTTTCCTGCACTAACAGAGGTATCATTCGTCAACTCGGCTAATTTGGGAATTGTCATTTGAGCATCCTTCCATGTAGTAACCAACTCAATTGCATTTTCACAATCAGAGGTAAACTCCTGAACTGATGTTTCCTTACAATATTGATCAGCAAGATCCGTCAGAATTGCCAGCAGAATTGATTTGTAATATTTACAATCATCTGACTCTGCAATAACATTGATAAGTGCTGGTTTTCTGTCTAAACAATTTTCATTCATATAATCCTTTATTTCCTGATCCCAACAAATACCGTATCTTTTGTTTATTAATCTATAAGCATACGAGAGTACCAGATTTGACGACTCATAGTCTGAATTAGCCACAATACGATTGCATAATTCGTAAATCTGATTCTTATATTCTTTCACTTGCGGTGATACCCTTGGGGCCTCTTCCGGTTTTGGATAAAGTTCTTCCGGTGTAAGAGCAGGTGTGTTTTGTACAATAAGATATTTAGTAAGATTGCTCATTGAGTTATTGATACTTGCATAAAAACTATTTTGTGATTCAAAAATTTTAGCAAATCCAGCTGTAAGACAAGAGGTGAGAGAGTTGGTAAATTCAGTAAACTCCGCACGAGTTATGTAATCACTAAATTTATTGGTTTCTCTTAACTGGAAATACTCATCAACTAATTTATCATGTACATCCCATGAAGTATCATCGTCCATAGCTTTTATAAGTCTTGAGTATCCACGTTCAGATAATACAAATGCATTTTTGGTTCTATTGCTTGACAACAGCCCTAATTCTATTGCCAAATTTCTAAGTGAAACAGTTTCACTTAGAAGATCAATGTAATCAATTGACTCATTAATTCGTTTGGTCAATATCAATCTCTTTATAGATGCGTTGATATCAGAAATTCTCGAATTATGGATCTCACTAATTGTTTTAGAAGAAATGACTTTTTTATTTTCTCCAAAACCTCCATATACAATAGGAATTATTCTCCCCATGAATTGTTGTGTTCCATTAACTGCTAATGTACTATTCATTATCCTTTTACCCCCTTCTTCAGCCACACAGACCAATATTTGTCTTGTGGATTATAGCGTGTTTCCAATCTTGATAATTCAAAGGACAGCAAGTCCTTAATTTGATATGTAAAGTAACAAAAATCCACACCGCCGCTGCGGATATTGTTTAAGACATTGTTTATAAAAGAACAATACTGCTGCCAATTCGTTGTACCATAGTAAGCACCGCTGCTTTCACGGTTCCACCGTCCAGATTCCACTGAATATTGCCCACCCATTTTCTTATTCACACTGGGAATTGTTACTGCTTTTAGTATTTTGAAATTCTCCTGCCATTCATCATCCGTCATTTGTTTAGTTGTAGAGCGTGGAAATGCATCTGATGAGCGCACACACCCAGCTCCTCTTAAAGCTTGTAAGTTCATATAATATTAAAATCCTCCTCGTATATTTTTTCGCTTGTGATGGTCAGCTTCCGTGAAGCTACCAGTTTTTTTCCGTATTTTATTTCTCGATCTGGTTTGTAATCCGTGAACAAGATAGGTTCTTTTGTTTTTTTATCCTGAACATATTTATATTTATTGGTGAAAATAGTTGAATCGGTATGCCAATTTCCGGATTTGTCCTTAAATCTTGGCATATCCGCTTTAATTAATATTTCCAGTTCACAAAGAATTTTGATGCACTTTGAAACCACTCTTTCCGATATACCGATATCATCTGCAATTTCCATGTATTTCCTGAACAATATTTCAGGACACTTTTCTATCTCGCTGGCAGTCTCATAACATTCTTTTGGGCGGTGACGAATATTACACCTTACGTAAGACAGTACAAGTAAGATTGTTGCCCATGATATCCTTGTATCAATAGTTTTTTTGTTTTTCTGATAATAATCGTTTATGACCTCTATCTCAAAATCAAATATTAAAGCAAAGTCACCGCTTGGGGAGAACCATTCCCTGTTTATATCTACAACAAAAATAGAATTAGAACTAAATCTCTTTTCATCAAAATCATTATCGTCGAAATTGTGTATTAACCCATTTGTATACATCCAAGATAAAATTTTCTTAAACTTGTCATTCATACATCCCTTATCACGCTTAGGTTTGAAATGACACCATTCAATTAGATAGTTGCAATAGAAGAGTACCCGGTCATTCAACCCCATGTGGAAAACAAAATAAGTAAAGCAAGCAATGCGCTTATCTCCAATATCTTTTGCGTAAATTATTTCTCGTGGAACTTTTATGTATTGCAATTCATATCACCTGCTTTATTTGCTTGATCAAAAATAGTAGATTTTCTTGTTGATGATAAATCATCACTGCTTAAGCTGTAAGCCGTTAATAAATTATCCACTAAGTTCTCAAATAACATGCGCACCGAAGTATTATGCTCTATTGCATCCAGAGGGTAGCATGTATCCAAATTGTTTTCATAACAATAATCATCTTGCAATTGTTTAATATCTATATCTGAATATGTATTTTCCAATTCAATATAAAGATTATGATATAATTCTGAACGAGAGATATTAAAGTAATTCATTAATAGATCATATTTGGGGAACATCTTTTTCGTCCACCTAGTAAATACTCTTTTCGGTAACAATATTTGTCTCTGTTGCTCTTCGATTTTAGATATTCTATCTGATATTAGTACTGTTGTATCGGTTAGCTTTGATATAGCTTCTGTTAACGGTTTCATATCAATTTGCTGATTACTTTGTTGCTGAACTAATTTTGATGTGGCTATTTTTAGTCCTTGCTCACATGCTATAAAATAATCTCTGGCTTGATTGTGTCTGTCTGTATTTCCCGTCATTGCAAGTTTCTTCGCACAATTCGCTGTTAATTTATAGTCTTGATACTTCTCGACATGGATGTCGAGGTAAAAATAGTCCTCTCCCAATATCAAATACTTATTGTTCTTAATATTGGAATTACACCATCTGGAATATTGAGTAATATTCAATTCCAGAAAACTATAAAGTTTTCTTGCAGTGGTCATACCTTCTGCATCAATACCTAGTGCAATTTCAATAGGTGTTTGCAATGCTGCATTAGTTGTTAATTCTCTTTTCTTTTTCAATAAAACTATTCCTTTCTTTTTACATTTTTAGTACTAGGGACACCTAAGCGTCCCTTTGTTTTGTGTTTTTTGGTTAATCTAAGGGACAGGTACAGTTGATTTTCAGACGTTCTTTTTTCAAAGTAACTCCTTAAGTCAAAGAGAAATACATCATTCCACGAAAAACATTTTGAGGATAATCTGAAAATATTCGTTTACTCCTTCCTTGTCCGTTAATAAAAAAATAAATAAAAAATATTCCTTTCTTTAGATTTTGTGCCTATGGTACTTACAGGGTACTTACAGAAGAGACGGAATAGTTATCAATCATATTTAATTTTCAATGTTCACTCAATGAACCATCCATATAGGAGAAATAGGAGAAGATCCATTTACTATCATTTACCATAAGAGATGGAGATCGTGATGATATAGTGAGAGTGAATAACTTGCATTATTTCCTTACTACATGAAAAATAGGAATTGTTAATGAGCGGGGTAAACCCCACACCCACTTAACAGCGTGACTTAGCTTGCGCTAAGACACTTGTTGGTTTGACTTTCGTCCGCTACGCTACCGAGAAGTCAACCCCTGTCAGTTTCTTGAGTAGTTTTTTTTACTGGGATACTAAGTTGAAAAATAATCCAATGATTGCAAAACTATTTTGTGTGTACCACGTATATCCTCTATCAGCTGTCAGACTGATATGAATATGAATAAAAATAAAGAGTCCTCACTTATATGATTTGTCAAGTATTTTTGATATGTAAGAACTTCCTTGGGTATACATTAACATACTTGGAAGATGTTGTCAATAAGAATTTTTATTGTTCACGAATATTTTTTATTTTGAATTATTTTGATGAACATGCTTGATGAATGTGCTCTTGATGATATGATACTCCCTGGCGTTGGTGTGATATTGATATGGCCCATGTGAGTCTGATAAGTCTAATGTGTGAGTCTGATGTGCTGCCATATAGATAAATATAAATTTTCCTGTAAAAAATATTGTTTTGGTTGAATTTCTGATGAATCTGATCTGATTGTGTTCTCGATGGGATTTTCGAAAACTGTGATAAATTATTGGTGAAAGTGTTGATTTTACTGGATTCCTTGGTATGTGGAAGGTGTTTTGATGAGAGCTTCATAATATAGAAAAATGCTATTTTTTAGTGATTTTAGGGTGAGTTCGGAAATCGTCAGTGTTTATGCGGTGTTCTGGGTGATATGAGGTGATTTTGCCGGTAAAATGTGCTTCGTAAGGATTATGTAAGAATTGTAGAATGGCTTATTTGTGCGGTTTGCAGGTGGTGTGTTGGTGATTTCCCGAAGTGATAATCGAACGTGTTTTTGAATAAAGTAAGATAATTGTAAGTTTTGCGTTTTCGGAGTTGAAAATCAGGGATGACGTGTGAATGGAGTAGATGAGGCCAAACGCGCGTTCTGTTTTGAGTTCCAAAATGTAAACCATCCCCCCTTGTCATGGGCAAGGAATGGCTCAACCATGCGGTTTTTGGGACATCAATAAAATGTAACAAAGTGCTATTTTGTTACATTTCTTCTGGCAATCTGGCTATGATTAATGGCAGTTATTTATAAGTTATTCTAATTAATTGCGTGTCAATTATCATTAATATGATAAATATGACTGTTAAAACATTACTTTCATCCGCTAATATCATGCAAGTAACCACTTGCATTTGCGTTCGGCATTTTATAAATTACGTTGCATTTGCAACAATTGAAATGATTTGAAATGAAATGAAACGTTTTGAAACGTTTTTGAAATGAATATGAAATACTTCCAACCATCAATTCCACCTCATCTCATAATCTACGCTTATAGCAATCAATCACCACATAACCTATACTTATGATCAATCATAATTAATCACCTCAATTAATAATCACAGCTTATAATAATCAAACAATTAATAAGGTATTCTTATAATAACCATTACAGTAATGCCATGCAATACCAGGCAATACAAGTAATCCGGCTTATCCAATCGCATCTCATTACATCTACATCCACCCTCAATATCCACCACTCCACACTCAACCAATTTTACCCATTCCTATTCCCATTTCTTCCATATAATGCTTTCAAAAATTTCACCTAACAATTTCCAATCTCCTCAATCCCCAGCAATAAACAAGAATTATATTGATTGACAAAACACATGTTCTTGTGTTATCATCCTTTTACAATCCAATCGCCAGCAACATGTCATATCAACCATGACAATCATGGCACCCATAACGATTAATGATCATCACCTCATCACCTGGCCACCTGGTTATCAGTCACCTGGTCACTGGTCACAACACGACACACATTATCATCAGCATTACGCAATATCATGATACAAATACACCCGTAAATCGATTTTAACACCCGCACCCTAACAATCCCTAACCTACACCCTTTTAAATGGCATATACACCCGTTTAAATGCACTACACGACACAATACACATATCACAGTCATGTACAAGCTGATTACATCCTAACAAGGTATCAATTAATCATTACCGGCAGCATGACAACCATAACAGCAATCACGATACCACGTATAATCAGTATTACACAATATGACAACAAAAATAGGCTCATAAATCGATTCTAGGCACTTACCCTATCAACTATCGCCTAAACCTATTACAAGCCCAAATTGGTGCCCTAAACATCATTGTATTGCGTATTATTGACATATCACTATACCACGCTATGACCATGCGCACATACATATCAGGTATCAGGTATCAGGTGACCAGGCCTATATCAATATCAATATCAATATCCATCAGCGTGATCTGGTTACATGAGTGATATGATTATTACCCTGTATTACTGCATATTACCCTATATTACCTTGTTATGATCATCATGGTTATCCTCATTATCAATCATTGGTACTATATTGATATCCAAGTCGTATCCTAGTACATTAAGATAGTCTTTAGCGTCATCTAATGATAATGCTATTTGTTGTTTATTGGTGGTACTCAGTTTGGCATTTACAGCCTGTTTTGTAAGTCCTAATTTATTAGCAACGTGTGTTTGCTTTACGCCTCTACTATCAATAAAATTAGAAATAAAAATTTTAAACTGTTTATTATTTTCATAAATCATCATTATCACCTCATTATTATTATTTTTGTCATAAGTGTATCACATAAAAAAAAATATGTCAAAAAACAACGGTTTTAAGCCATTTACTAAAGTAATAAAAAAATATGAAAAAAAGTAATAAAAATAGTTGACATCCATTTCAAGCTGTGCTAAGATATACATATCAGCAACACACACAACCTAATAACCCACTTACCACACCACCTACATAAAGGAGTCAAGCCTATGAAAAAAGCTCAAATGATTGAAACAGTAAAAGCCGGAATTGAAAAAAATGCATACAAAGCATTAGTATTTGAACAACTTGACTATATCGATAGTGATGGGATGTATGAATATGAATCAACTATCGCATACGGTAAAGCTTTTGCATATGGGGAAATGTATCGTGAATTAACGGGAACTAGTGCTGATGAAATAATTGAGACATCACAGGCACAGGCATTAGATGATATTAAAGGTGCCGACTACGATATAGACAAGCTTAAAGCACTGATATAAAAAAGCTTAACAGTACATAGCCTAAACGACAAGCGTGCACATGGGTGCAATCCCCATGATAGGTATTAAGGCAAGCAACAAGCCTTCAGCTAGTGACATGGCTAGCAATCCCTATAGAACGGAAAAAGCCGACTATTGCAAGTAGTCAGCTTTCCACAACTTAATAAAGGTGGTGACGCGATATGCCTAAAGGTTACCAGACCAGCTACGGCTATATGGGCCTTGTAAACGGTAAGTACATGTTATTTTGCACTGAATCCGAATACATAGACTATATAACCAGCTAAAGGCTATCACAAGGGATTCCGGTTTATTCCGGATTCCCTACCACAAAGATATAGGGATATCATATCTTTGCACTTAATTTAGATTATCAAAAAAATTTACTTAGTGCAACAAGAACATTCGTTCTAAAATCCCTATAACCTTAGTTTTACCGTCACAGATAATGAAACGTTCCCACGGTAGGGAATAGGCCACGGCTAAAGCACATTGACAACCGAATAAATGGCACACATTGAAAGCCAAAACTAGAATGCTCATGTAGGGCGGTGAACGGTTAGTAGTGTGGATGTAACCAGTCAGAAATGGTTATCGGGTTGAATAGTCTACCCGTTCTACAATAAATGAGACAGAAGAAAAAAGACTATTGCACAGTGTACGGTGCAAAATTAACGTATCAATGGTAAATATAGAAAAGGTATTTATCAGGCAGATTATCGATTGAATGCTTAACAATCGTTACCGCTGTAAGCTCATAATAATGTCATAATAATGAGGGCAGACACAAAGCGGTATACAAATACATATACAGTATCACAGAACAAAAAAACACGATTCAAAGAGTTTTACAAAATTTTACATTTCAAAAAGTTACATTACATTGTTATAAAAATTTACATTTCAAGTTACAAAAGTTTTAAAGTTTTCATAAGCGGTCAACTGCTTACAAAAAAGGAATATGATGAAAGCGAAAGCATTCAAGGCAGCATATAAAACGGCTGCCTTTTTTATTATCTATCATGCAGACGAACGTAAAATGTACAGTATATAACAAAAAAGCATTGCAATAGTCGGGCAAAATCAGAAACCTAGTCCGGAGTACGAAAGTAGTAGACACATTGTAATGAAAATATGTTTTCCCTGTCTGTAATAACGCGGTAGAACCTTATGTAATGTTATTCATAAGGTTTTTTCGTTTGTATGGCTATTTAATAAAAAAGAAAATATGAGGAGGTAAATTTATATGAAAAAGAGAATTGAAGTAACCAGCGTAGCTGAAGCTTGGAACATGGTAAATGCACTTTTTCCAACCGATTACACACTAAATGAAAGCAGCACAGAACGGGCAGGTTATCCCGTATATCGTAGCAATACAGAACATTACAACTACATTTGTGACCTTAACGATAGACTTGAAATCAACTTAAAAGAAGGTAATAAGACGATTAATGTTTGGATTTTAAAATCAGCGGAATTAGAGCCGGAACTTCCCACACTTCTAGCAAAAGAAGAAATCCAAAATGTAGCAGCGCACCAATATTTATTTGAGCCGGAACAAGCTCAAATTATAACCATTTTGGTTAGTTCATCTGAATATGGAAGCTCATCAGATCAAGCGGTTTACACGGAAATGAAAGCAGCTGATGATTTTTGGAAAAATCATATTGCTGGAGATTTAGCCGTAGCTTACTGTAATAATAAAGGGATTGAATGGGGGACTATAAGGGTAATTAACATTGCTCATTATGATCATGGAAATCGCAAAAATAGCGGTCACTACATTATAGAAGCCGTTGTTTTTCCAAGAGTTAAAGAATAAGGAGGGGAAAATATTATGAGGAGAAAAGTTATAACACGCTATATAGTGACTGACGTTGTGAGTATTCCGGTATATCGCATGATGAGTAAATATGAAGCTTATAGAGAAGCAACTAAGGACGGTTGGGGTGTTGTGAATTGGTATAGTGCTACTAACAATTATCGCTTGCCGGTAAACTATGATAAGTCTGATAAAACCCAACAACTAATTTGTGATGAGGATTTCAGCGTAATATTATACACTAAATATGGCCGGGAATTTTATATAGGCCCTTATGATGAAATTATCAAAAAAGATATTCCATGTCAGGCAGAAGTAAATACTATAATCATTAGTGGTGGTTATGGTTTTAGTTTTTGGACAAGCAAAGATACAAATATAAAAATCTATGTCACTTATGACGAAAACGGATTGATAGACACTCATAGAATTGACACATGGAATAGTAAGCCATATGAGGATGAAATAGAAATAACATTTGAGGATTTACAAAGTTATGAAGAACATGAAGCAATTAGCCGTGCCGATATGCCCGGAACACTAGAGCATGCAAAAAAGAATTTATGGAGGTAACAGCATGACAACGAATTTTGAAAATATCATGAAAAATTTTGAACTGATTTATTATCATGAGGCCGCTCTTGACCTTGATGGTACAGCTGATGAGCTGTACACACAAGCGAGAAATGACTACATTGATAACCCCGACGCATTACATAGGCTGAAAGAAATTCTTATTCAAGAAGGAAAATATGAAGCTGCTGAGCGTGTAGGATACATGGAAGAACGCGAGAAAGAAGACACAAGCCTATTTTCCATTGCGGAAATGAAACTTGATTTCATGGACAACTATGGCGGCATTGATGAGGTTACTATAAGTGATAGCGTATTTCTTACGGTAACTTTTGAGCCACGGGACAATAAAGTTATTGTTTCATTGATTCAGGATGATAATGAAACCGTTTGTTTGACAGGGGCTAGTACTATACCTTTTGAAAAATTCAAGTTGATGAGCCGTGTGGATTTTGACCGGTTTGTTGGTGAAATAATCATGTATATGATATAACCGAATTAGAATAATGTCATAATAGAAAGGAAAAAACTACATGGGTGAAAAATATCAAAGACATGAACTTGATGAAACACATCATTATAAAGTCCCGGAATGGACGCGAGAACAAAAGAAGAAACAAGCTAAAAAGGATTTTCTTTCATTCACGGGAAGGAAAAGACATTGATTTTAATATTTAATCAGAAGGTGGATGACCGACAAATTTGTCGCTATCCATTTTTTACTTTTTACAATACCCTTAATCAGCGGATGATTGAGGGTATCAATAAGAAGTAAAAGAAACCATCAAATTCAATCAAGAAAGGAAGGTATTAAAATGACTTACAAGAATATGTTAGCCGGAATCGTAGAAAGGGACTGCCAGAAATGGGTAGACAGTTTTATAACGGATAACACAAAAATTTTTGCATGCGGAAATGGCACCACATTAAAAATTGAAAATGGTACATGCTTTTTTAATAGTAAGATTGATGTACTTGGAACCGGATGTTTACATAGCCTAAACTATACAGTCGCCGGTACTATCAGTGAAAATGGATACATATACAAGAGCGTTATTAAAAACGAATCTGGTAAAATAGTCTGGGCTTCAACGTCTGAGCTTAGAAAAATAGAGGCTATAACGGAATTTGAGATAAGCAGATAGGCAAGCCATCAGAAAAATATTTTAGTGGCTTTTATACTGGAAAATTTTAATTATGGAGGTAAATCAATGATAGTAAATACGTATAAAGAACTTTTAGACATTGCCGGAAACTGGCCAACCGTACAAATAAGAAACGATTATGTATCAGGGGCAAAAAGTTTTACAATAACTTATTCCGGCAAGTCCGTAACATTTCAAAATGAGGATGTAAAGAAAGTTGCTGCTTGTGCACATAATTACAACGGCTTAAAGCATTACGATTATATCAAATTCTTAAATCAAATAGGAGGATAACAAAATGGCAACAATCAAAGACAATAAAAACGTATTTGAAATAGTGGAAAAGATTCCGTATGGTTATAAAATTTGGTGTTATCCAACGGATCAATTGGTATTAGATGGATGTACATACCTGCCATTGTATAAGGATCATCCCACAAAGGCACATCATGTTAATACTGATACATTATTGGTGATCAAATCTGATGGAGTACGTGAACTTATTTCAGCAGCGCATTGTGGTGGATATACAAAACAGCTAATGATTAACAGGCTAAACAGACTCAATAAATGTAAAAAAACACCAAACAATATGTATGAGATTAAAACATTAAAAACAGCGTTAATATATGCAGATGCCCTTATTTGGGAATGAAACTAATTGTATAAAAATTTAATGGAGGTACAAGCATGAAAAAAGAATTTACGATAGAACAAAGGGAATTATATTGTTATACAACGGGCACAAATCCATTTTGTGATAGAGTATCCAAGTTAAATATTGATATGGCTTGCATGGCTATGGCAGCAAGACAGATTGTAAAGGCTGCTATTGACCAGTATGGAAAAGATTATGGTACGCCGGGAATAAAGATTTTTACACATGAGGATTTTAAAGTTGTCAGTGATAGGATTATTGAGGAACACAGGAACATTGATTGTAACGGCAAGACTATTTATTAATGATCATTTAATAGAGGTGTAAAAAAGGAGGGAATTTAATCATGACGAAAAAAGAATATTGTTTGAATAATCCGGCAGTAGCATATTACAGCGGTTTTTCCGGCTTAGAAATCCATGGCATAGAATACGGAATAGATGATTATTTATATGGAGTGTCGGGTGCATGGTGCGCTAATAAAGCTTACCATAAGCTCAAAATACATTACGATAAGAATGGCGGTTTTGTCCGCTTACATGGTTATAAAGTGCGTATGGATGAATGTATAAGAATGGGGGCTTAAATATGTTAAATATAAAATGCTACAAATTAAGAGGAATTGAAAAAGACATATGTGTCGCAGAACAAAAAATAGCCTATAACTTTGCATGTATGTGGGATACAGTAGGAAAGAAAATATTAAACAGTGATATGGCTGAGGTTGGGAAAAGTGATGCTTTTTCTGATATAGAGAAATCCGTTATTGTAAGTTTGATGAGGGATGAATTCAATAAATACAATCATGATGCTATTATAGTGGCTTTTAGGCAAGGATTTAGAAAATATTGTACTAAGCCATTTATTGCTACTAACTTTGAACAAATAGGGGAAATATTTAAAATTCCTTATAATGTTATTTAGTCAATAAAAAGGAGGTAAATCATGATCAAACTCACACTTGTAACAATCATATCAATCATTACAATGTCAACCTGCCAGCCTCAGCCTATCGCCAATATTGAATTAACTGAGGCTGGTATACTCATTACATATTATGACAACACAGGCTATTTTTACGATTTTTTGAGGTGAACATCATGAAACAATCAAGAATTAGGGAAGAAAAATGGAGTGTATCCGGCCAGTACGGCGGCCGGTATACCAATTTACAAGAAGCAAAAAAGGCTGCAAAATTCGCAAGTACTACCCTAGAATACAATTATATCGCATGGGTGGAACTTATAGCGGATGGATGTAATTATTTCACGTATGAACGCGGAAAATGCACCCGTGACGGCTGGACAATCAAACATTAATCTGATTATCAATATAAGGAGGTAAATCATGAAAATAAACACAATTGAGAATTTAAAAAGAGACAACGGATATATTGAGTTTGAAGGAAAAGAATTTATTTTAACGCAATCAACCTATCTTGACTATGATTACATCACTGGCAGCTGTTATTATCATGCCATGGCTATATGTCCGGAGGATCAGCCGGATTCTGACGGCTGGCAGCCAGCGTATTCTGTACAATTTGAATTATTGGACACATATAATCCGGATACCATGGAAGAAGAGTATGCCTGTGATTGGAATGAGCCGGAACGTGTTAGTAGACGTGGAGAATATACCCTTATGGGCGGTAGATATTGTTAGGAACTGGAAGCAGTACTTTTTTTTTTTTTTGATGAAATGGAGGATTTAAACAATGAGAAAAACAAACAGTAAAGAAACAAAAGCAGCAGTGCGGGAATACTTGTCAAGCCTTAATAATTTGACAATTCTCGAAATGAAGCAGAAATTTTTGAATGAAAAAGGTTGGGAAATCCCCAAACTTGGAATGCAAAACGCTTGTATAAATTGGCTGAAAGGGCTGAGAATTCCGTGCGAGTTTGTCACTGTAAAAACAATTGAATTGTTGGCAGAATGGTTAGACGATACATTTGATAACCAGTGGCTCCAGTATGAAAAATATGGTGATGATTTGTACTGGCTGCTTCTGGCCAGGGAAATTTTAGCAAGTAAATAGGGGCATAGTATGCCCTTTAAATGAAAGGATGGTAACGACATGATAAAGACAGTATCTTTTCATCATATTGAGGAAGTACAGAAGATTCTTGACCGCCTCATTAAGAAAGCCAAAAAACACAACGTAGAATTCAAGTATACCGTGTCTGACACTACATATTATAAGACTGTCAATGTATTTGATGCAGCTTTTGGTACAGTCAATCATTATCCATCTGGAAGCTATCAGGTTGAGGTTGTGGATATTGAATTATCGGACACTATTATATGTTCCAATGGCTGGACTGTAATGGCGCACATTGAGCACATGGAAGGTGGGCACAACATTGTAACACCTATTAGTATTACTGGAGAAATTCCGGCCAATTGGTATACTATGAGCGGGAACTGTGATCACTGCAATAGTATCCGGAACCGTACAAAAACCTACATAGTAGAACGTGACGGAAACTATAGGCAGGTAGGGAAATCATGCCTCAAAGAATATACCGGAATATTTCCAGGGCTGGCTATTATGTGGGCAGAGGTTGAAGAAAAGGTTATCAATGATGTTATGGAAGGCGAAAATGTTTATATGCTTTTTGGAACTTCCATCCCCAAGGCCTATAGTGTAATTGATGTCATTGCCCTGGCTATTGACAGTATATCAGAGTTTGGATACGTTAAATCAGATGGTTTGAATCCTACAAAAGAACGGATTTACAAAATGCTTAAAGATGAAGTAGTAGCAACGAAAAATGCAAAAACAAAGGCAGCTGCCATATGTGAGTACGTGGCAGAGTATGAAAACCCTGCATTAGGAATGCATGATATTATTGTGAATGCAAAAGCCATTGTGATATCGGAATATTGTAAACACAAACATATTGGACGATTAGCATATCTTCCCGTAGCCGTAGAACGTGAAAAAGAACGTGAAAGAAAAGCTGCAGAAAGGGTAATAGAGGCAGCTAAAAGTGATTACATTGGAAGCGTCGGGGAAAAGATAACGGTTGAATTATCAGCCAGTTCTTATATTAGCAGTTTTGAAACTCAATACGGATACACAATGATATACAGGTTTGTGGATATAAAGGGAAATGTATTAATCTGGTTTTCTAGTAGGGGAATCAGTCTTGACAATATAAAAACATTAACCGGTACAATTAAGAACCATAATGAACACAACGGGGAAAAACAAACAATCGTTACCCGTTGTAAAGTTTCGTAGAAAAGGAGAAAAAACAATGTTAAATGAATTGTATATTTATAAAATTCCAGATCTTGCAATCGGAGTAGTAAAAGCTAATTCTGAAAATGAAGCGATAGAAAAAGTAAGTAGTGCTTATAGTAAGCACAATACATGTTTTAATGACAATGAAATAATTATTATCAGAACGGATAATTGTTGGTTCTCTGACTCACCAGATGTGTTTGAAGTAGATGATTTATAAATTGGTAAATTAATTTTAATTAAGAAAGGAGAATGATTAAATGACAAGAAAGCTCAAAGTAGGTGATAAAGTAATTCATGAAAGTGGTCTTGATGTTGGAATTGTAGAGGATAAATATATTTCTGAAAAAACCGGAGAGGCTTTGATCAACGTTGATTGTAACGGATGGATGTATATGTTGCGTAAAGAAGAAAGCTGGAAATTAGTAGAAGAGGGAAATGTTATTGGAATTGGCGACAAAGTAAGACACATAAAAACTGGTTTAGAGGGAGAAGTGATTTCCAGAATTTTTGACGGTGGAAAAGTTGTGAGTATTGATGTTCTTCGCGACTATCCAGGTTACTTTCCGGACTGTAACCCTGATGAATGGATGAAAATAGATGGGTGAACCATTTTTTATAGCTGCCCTACCGGCTTAACGGGGGCAAGCCTTTCCCGATATGGCTTGCTGACAAAACGGGTGTTATCGTTAACATTCTAACGAGTGTGTTTGTGTTAAGTGTATGAACAAACACAGAAGGTAGCTTACATAAGCTTTAAATAGGATTTGAAATAATCCTCCAGAGGTCATTCCGCTGGCTGGCGAAAAAAGGAATGCGTGTAGTTACGAGATAGACTAACAATAGAAGGAGGGAACCCATGTTAGATGAATATATCAGCAAGCAGATTGTACTAGCACAGATTGCTTCAGAGGGTGGTAAGGGAAAAAATACCACCTTAAAGAAGGTTTCTTCCTTCATTCCTTTAGGGGAATTATATTGTAAAAAAGGCTATTCGGTTAAAGATGCTTGTATAAGTAAAGCAATTAAGGCTATTCAAAAGAATCCGGATAGCGGTTTTTATTACCACGTCAAGGTAGAAAAAACTTTTAGAAATAATAGTCATAGATTTATCGTGTATTTCAATTTCAAACTTGGTGATGAAAGATTGCAAATATCTTTTCATACATATGCCAACATGTGGAAATTTGTAAATCAAAAGTGTACCACACGCTGGCAAAAGAAACATAGCTCTGTAGATAGTACTATAAGGTTAGCTTACACACTTAAATAAATTTTATTGGAGGTCTTACTATGAAAAACACAAAAAATATGTCTTTTGATGAATTATGTCGCGATTTTTCTAGTAAAAATATAGCACATAGTAGAAGATTGGGCACGGAAAAAAATAGGATACATCTTGTTTCTATCGTTTGGGAGCATGGGTATATGTCCATGAATGACCTACTACAGAAGTGGTTATGTGAGAATGATATTGATTATATTAATGACTTTAATGAAACAGTGTGGTTCATTTATGATGGTGAATGGACAAGAACAAATGCGTTTTTTGATGTCACAACAAATATGGTGGAATTTCATAGATGTATATTCTGAAAGATGAAACAAGTATTTCAAGGAGGAAAAAACAATGTTAAATATTATGCAAAAAACAATTTTAAGTGCCTATGGAGTGGCTCAACTGGTATCACAATCGCATGCGGTCATGTATCATGATTACAAAGAGATATATGTTATTTGTTCCTGTGAAAATGTAATATCTAATTATGAGGATGGATATTCAATTGTTGATTGGCAGCATCCAAACGTTACTCCTTGCTGGAATGAATATGATATAGAGCCGGAAGAATTTTCGGAATATATGCATAAGCATTTTTCTATTTTTTACCCAGAAGAAGAAAGGAAGGTATAAAAATGAAAAGATCAAATTTAGTACTGGAACTTAGGTGTGCCGTTGGATATGGATATATGGCATATATTGAAGAGGGTGCTCCAGCAGAGGTTATTAAATTTCTGGAAAATTTTAGTATATGGGGTGGAAGTACTAAGACATACGAAAATTATGAAGTGTATGAACTGCCGTATAATACCATGAAATTTATGATTACAGATGTATTTAAAGGCTGGTTATATAAAAACAAGGTTGAATTATTTACTGAAGATCATGTGGGATATAGATCAGTATTAAAAGAGATATTCCTGGTAGTGGAATAAGAAAGGGGTTAATATGGGATACACAATTGTTTTTGAAACAAAAATTGTAAAGCTATCTGATGGACGTTTGTTACATCTAGATTTAAGCGGATGCAATAATGATAATTCTGGAAGAACTAGAGATGATTTTTGTGGAAAAATATACACAATAGATGAATTTATCAGACATGCGGAACATTTTAAAAATAAGAAAGGTGATAGTAATGGTTGGGAATTAAAGATAGGTAATAATATATGTACATATTATGACTACGGACAACACTTACTTAGAATGATGAAACGGGCTACATCATGGGACAAATTAAAAGAAAACAGATGTTGCTACGGAATTGTTTTTGATGGGGTTGAAGTATGTGAAGATGGAAAAGAAACAATATTTTCCTCAGAAGAATGGGAAAGGGTTGCTTATGATTTCATATATGGATGCGATAAAGAAGTAACCTATGAAGCAATTACACATTTTATTTATGATGAGCATGAAATAATACAAGCGTTGGAAAGTAAAAAATCTGTCCGTTTTAATATTGGACGAAAAAACAGATAGAAAATAGATTTTATAGAAGGGTAATCAGGAAAATGCAGACAAGGAACTTTTACGAGTTTCTTTTTTTTTATGGAGAAAAATATGAAATCATACAAACTAATCAGTATATTTAATGTAGGTGGCACGACACATTGTTGTGTACGTCTTGGAAAATCGGTATCGGTTATGCCAGTTTCGCAATATAACGAAATGATCATGTTATTTAATCAACATCATTGAGGTGCTTGATATTGCATTCATACGTATTTTTGTTATAATATTAGTATCACAATATGAATAAGAAGGGAGGGGAAGATCATAGGAGCATTAGTAATCATAGCTATAATTTACATTGCCGTCAAGCTCATTAGAGAGGCGCAGGAAAGCATGCGCGGCCCAATGGGTGAACTTGATAACACTAAGATGTTCAAAGACTCTATGAGCGGTATGAGCCAGAGGGATTTACAAAGAAATTATAAGAACGGAAAATATTTCAAGTAGCATGCGGTATACAACGCAAGCCACTAAATATAAATCGGTGGATTTTTATAAATAGAAGGGGACACAGATATGAAAAAAATTGAAAAAGGTGACATAGTATTAGCCAAAGGGAACTTTATCCCTGAATGTGAATGTGAGGTTATTTGTGAGGTGCCATCAATGGAAGAAGGGGATACGTCAGTATATTACAAAGTGAAACCTCTTTTAAAAGGGTATAGAAATAGAAGATTTATCACTGAGCTTGTAAAAGAAATTCCAGAACAGTGATGATTAAAAATAAAAAGCAGTTTTGCAGGCTATTACTTTTATGGGTAATGGCCTATTTTAATATAAATAAGGAGGAGATAAGAAAATGAATTCAACAATGTACGAGCCTTTACATAGAGACATATTGTATTATGATAGAAAACGGCAGCAAAATAAAAAATACTTCTTAAAACAAAAACTTTATGGAGTGCTCATGATTATTATATCAGTGGCATTCTTTTTTTGTATTGAAGAGCCGGGAGAATTTGTGATGGCCTTACTATTGTTTGCCTTGATCGGACTTTATGCGATATTTACCAAGCAGAAAATATTAGTAATAGAGGGGTGGAACGATGGGAGATATTAAGAGGAGTTGTCAACTTATCAGGTATATTTCTAGTCCTTCTGATTCGTTAGTAACATATTTATTAGACAATAAAATTGACGATATAGAGGATGATAATAAATTTATTATTGTAGAATATTTGGTCGTACAGAATTATTGTGAGAAGCAAAAATACAAACTATCTGATGAAGATATAGAGACTTTAAAATCAAGAGGACTTTATGATTCTTTTTTGACTTGGGAAAGTTTTTATAAATTGCAAAATATTCTGATGAATGAAAGGGGGTAAAATTTGAATGATTACAGATGAAATAATGGATGCTATTGATATGTTAATTGAAATATGCAGTTCTGAAGAACAGATAAAGGGAATGAGATCAGTCCGTGAGATGTTAGGTGATTTTGATGAAGGTGGATGGTTATGCATGCCAGAACCGTCTGAATGTTATGAATGGCTTGAACAGTATTTGCGGTGTGAACGCAAATGAAACCGTCAATTTATAATACAGGAGGATACGACATGGAAATAAAAATAATTGCACCTGGCGTAGATTGCATAATAAACAAAGTCAATATAGGAACAAAGATTGCTTGTGATATTATTGAAGAAATTTATTATAATTTCCCATGTGATACCATGAGCATTTATAATGAAGATGGCGATTGTATAGCTAACATAATGATCATACCAGAACAAGGTTTGGTTATTTTTTATCAACATGGTAGGCATACGTCTTGTTGTCTATCAAATGCAAAAGACGCTATTTCAAATTTAATTTTTGATTATTTTTTTCAGAATAATTAAAGTGATATTCAATAAGGAGAAATATTGTTATGGGAAAATGGATTACAGGAAAACAACCTGAGAAGAGTGGAAATTATTTAGTGACTATAGAAACGTTTATCGGTCTTGAGAGACAGGTAAGACAAGCTAGAAGATTAGAATACCCAAAGGGGAACTGGTATTGGTATATATTGCCGTCTGGCGGTAGTTCTGAGGTTATAGCATGGCAAAAGCAACCAGATCCGTATAAGAAATAGTTGATTTTTGGCATCATTAAAGAGGTCAACTGAAAACTGAATGTAAGATGAAAGAGACATTTTAAACTGAAAGGAAGGTCAAACATATGTACAAAATTATAAAAGTAACAGACAGAAATGGTAATGAAAAGAAATCTGCTATTGAACAGATAAAGGAAATTTGTCCAGAGATGACAGGCACTATTTTATATAAAGATTTGAATTCTATTGGTTCACGTTTTTGTTTTCTATGGTCTGGTGATTCTGGTCGAATGATGAGGACAAGCCCAATTGTAGAAATCACAGAGGATAGTGACGAAATTCATGTTGTAACAATTAATACAGAATATTGGTTGGAAAAATATATCTGACGATTGAAACCATAATTTTAAGGAGGAATAAAAAATGGTAAAGCCTGTGAAAATTAAAGTTGAATACGAATCAATGCCTATTAGGCATTTAGCCATCCAATGCCCTGAATGCACTAATTGGTTTATGGGACATGATATATGTGAGAATAATATTACACTTAACTATGATTTATATGGAGCATATTGCGCATGCCCAAAGTGTGATGAACGGTTTCAGATAGATATTCAAAATGCCGAAGTGGATGATTCCGCTTCATTTCCAGAATTTTATAAACAATGTCTGCGAAAAAAGGAAACTTGGGAGACTTGGGAGTGAAACATGAGGGGGTATAAAAATATGTTAAAAGTTAACATCAAAACGTCATACAGTGAGGAGACATTTATAATTCCTGATTGGGACGAAGAAAATGACACAGATTACTATGGCTTTGAATTTTTCACGGTAGAAGGTTATGCGGAATTTTGCATCAAAGCTGACTTAGCTTTTCCTGATTCGTTTGAAATAGTGAAAATTTCAGCAGCCAGCAGAGAAGAGCAGAGAAGATATCTTGAATATTAGAAAGGAAAATAAATATGGGAGTAGAAACCAAGGGGTTATTAAAAGGTAAAGTTGATCACGAAGAAATACTAAATTTCATACAACAAAAATATGATATTAACGCTAAGTCACATGTGGAATTAACAAATTACGGATTAGATTCTGAATGTGATTGGATTAAAGAGAAATACGACAATACGGGAAAAAGGTTAATCTGGAGTGGATTTATTTGGTTCTATGATGGTGAGAAACGTAGATCACTTTTTTACTGTTACGCAAATCGTAATGCATATTGTAATCTTGAATATTATGCTGAAATTGGTTTAGCCGATATGGTAAAATCAGAAACTACCTATTTAAGTATAGATTGTTATGGTCTTTCAAAGGAAATAATGAAAGAAATCGTGACACATTTTGGTGGTTGGATTGATGAAAATAGTTATGACGATGAGCCATATTATCCTGTCTTTAAGAATGCAGATGGGACAATTAAACCGGTTATCAGAGTCACTATGGAAGAGATATACGAGAGATTTGGCGGCGTAGTTATTATAACAAAGTAATAAAAGCAGAATTTCAAGCGATAACAACTAATAAAATGAAAATATAAAAGGAGAGGAATATGTTTAAGGTAAATAATATTATAAGAGGAACAAAAACATCAACCCCACGGTTTTCATTTACTACAGAACATGCACTAATGAAAGTTATATCGGTATTTGATGATAACATGAAAGTAGAAATATTGGCACACACAATGAATAGAGCAAGAATCGGGAGAATATATTCTGTGCCAAACGATGATAAATACTTCGAATTATTCGAAGAAAATGAAGGAGAAAATATTATGACAATTAGCAGAGAAATGGAAGAAAAAATTACCGTATTATATGAGGAGATTCAAAGGCAGAAGGCCAATAAAGTTCAGATAGGAACTTTAGAAATGAAACAGAAAATTCAAGTGGGTGATTATTATACATGGAGCCTTTTTATGAGAGAGGATGATAAAGTTTATATTATGCTTGATAAGGAATTTACTGTTGATATTGAACAGTTTGGGAATACTAACAATTATTTAACTAGTGATGCTAGACAAATAATAAATAATTGCAATGCAAGTAGACAAGCGTTAAGAATTTTTGGCATTGATATTCTTTTCCCGATAAGACTTGATTTATTAAGTCATGATGGTTTGGATGACTATGATGTATGTGAGGGTGATTTATTCGGAATCGTTACATACGATATGTATAGAATGAATAGAAAAAATATTGATATCAGTAATATGACTACGTGTACTCCTCATAGCACCCCTTCAGGATACGGGACTTCGGGTGTCCAGGTTGTCGGCTCCAGTGGCGGTGTGAGTGGCGGTGTGTGCTGCCGCAGCTGTAGACACTCTAGGGCGGTTCTTCGTCCGTTTTGTATTTTACCATCTGATGTTTTTGTATCTGTGGTATATTAGTAGGGAGATTACGACTAGGCATGAGGCGTAAGCCTCTGCCGGGTAATTAAAGGAGAAGGAAGTGGGTTAATGAATCAAAATAAATATTCTGGAGATATGATTCTCATTGAAAGATTTTCTGAATTTCTTTTTGATGAAGGATGGAATAAAGGAACAAAAATTGCACTTGACGATGTAACTTGTGGCATTCATACTGCCATTCCTGAGCAATCAGAAGAGTATGGAAATAATACTGATAGACCAGCGGCTTACAAGGATAATGATTGGCATATAGGCAGAGTTATTTATTTTATTAATCATCCGGAAGAAATTAAAGACATTCAAATTGATAACTTGTGTAATGGGAATCATATTTATCCGATACCTATTATTGAAGATGGAAATCATAGGTTTATGGCGGCACTGTGGTTATATGATCAGGGTTTAATGAAAAGAGTACATTGTTTATATGGTGGGCGACAAGATGTATTAGATTACCTTATTGGAGTGAGTAATATATGTCCAACAGAATGAGGTGATAATATGGGTTAATTAGAGGAGAAAATGCTATGAGCAATAATAATACTAAATTATTAAAAAAAGAAGAAAAAATATTGTCATATGTAAAACCTTGCAACTATGGTTATTATACAGATTGTTACTTTATAAATACCTACTATAAAGGCAAAGATGATAATATGTATTCAGCCAAAGATAAAGTCAAACAGTGGGTTGAATCTAATGGTGGAACATTCAAACAGCTGAGTGAAAAAATGATTATTGGAGAGAATAAAGGTTTTATAGTTCAGATTGTTTTTCCCACTTATGGATATGCAGGGCGAGACATGAAAAATATAATGGCGAATCTCTAATTTGTAAATGAATTCAGGATTCTAAGAGGGAGAAAAAATATGATCACTATAAATAACAAGTTTGAAGTTGGAGAAAAAGCATTTTCAGTGTATAGAATACCAGTTCAATATAAGTGTCCCATATGTGAAGGGGATGGTAAATTTGAGCATAATGGATATGAAGTACATTGCAAAAACTGCAATGGAACCGGAAAAAGAAAAGATGAACACAACACGCTTCTTGCTCCGGGGGAAGTGGAAATCTCAAGCATAAAGGTTTTATACAACGGTACAGCTGTTTCAATTACGTACCGCGTCAATAGTCAACACATCAAAAGCAGGTCAGAAAAGACGGTATTTAAAACATTAGATGAAGCAGAGAATTATTGTAAAGCCGTAAATACAAAAGAGGTGGTATCAGAGTTTTGATATTCATAATAGACGAGAGAACTAAAAAGCTATATAATATATAAAAGAGCTATTTAATTGATAGAAGGAGCGTGAGATCATGTTTGGTTTATTTGGCGGGATTGCCGGACTGGGAGCAATTCTTGGAAAAGAAGCAATTACCAAGAACAGAGAACAAAGAGAATATGAAAACGAATGTGCTAATAGAATAGCGCAAGCTACTGAAAAGTATGGAAAATATGGTGAAATTCACCATAAGACATTTAAACAGTACGGTGGAAGTGAGGGGAAAACACCATATGAAACAGCAAAAATCAAAGCTCATAGTATATATTCCAGGTACGATTATCCTCTCACGGAAGAAGAAATTGCTGCAGTAGAAGAATTTTTCTGGAAAAGTACTATATATGAAATGGATATGATGACCGCAATTAAATATAGGCTTGATACAGGAGTGTATTTAGAAGAATTGTTTCTTTTCTGTCCAAATAAACCTACTTATGCTAAGTCTTTTATTAATAAAAAAAGAAAAAGAGAGGGGTTATAGTATAATGAAAGAATTTTTTATTTTAGAAATGGATGACGAATGGTACAATAAATTTGCTGAAAATTTCAAGTACAACTATGACCGTGAACCTATTCCAAAAAACGCGAATGAATTGATTGATTCTTGTCCAAGAGCGTCAGATGAAGAAAAGTTAACAATCATTAATTGCCTTATTGGTCATGATATTTATAAAGGGGATGTCCAATTTATAAAAGAAAGTTACGAGGTTGGACAAACAATTATAGAATGTAAGTGGTGTGATGTTATAGCTGAATTTGGTGTTGATGACTCTGGAATTGATTTTTATTTTGCAAGAAACAATGAGCGAATGAGATTTTACTTAGATAGTATACACATTTTTTGTGATAAAGAAGGCGTTGTCATTGAATTTATAGCAAAACATATAGCAAGCGTTGGACTGTTTATAGTAAAGTAATTTATTAAAATCAGAGAGGAAGAAAACATCGATGAAAAAATTTGATTTAACAAAACAAACAATAGAGGTATTATACAAAAACAAAGATCAGATTAAGCCAGGTGTGGTATTTGATCGTAACGATTGGTTCCCAGAAATAATCATGTCGTTTGAGGACAAGGATGCGGCACTGACTGAACTTAAAAAGTATAAAAGTAAAATCTTGGAGTTAAGCGGCTCACTTGGTACTTATTATTCCGTCACAGAATATTACGTGCAGGAAAATACATATGATGAGGATGGTAAAATTTTTGAGGAATCAGATGTTTGGGAGTTTTCCGAAATGCCGGAATTTAAGTTTGAATGAATAGAAAGGCTGTGTAAATATGAGTAACTATGAGAAATATTTTAACAAAGGAAATGACTGTGATTGTTGTGAAAATCAATATTTAACTGGTACAGACGGTGATGCTGTTGCTTGCCGTCAGGCAGATAAAAATAAGGAATGTATGTTTATTCCAGTCGATAATATTGAAGCGTTGAAAATGTAGGTATATTATTGGGGTGGCAATGATGAACGTGGACATCTGATTGAGATTAATATCCCCACCGTAACTTTGGAGGAAGTAAAGATGAAAGGTACAGAAAAACAAATCAAATATGCTATGGACATCATCGCCGAGGCAGAAAAGAGAATTAATGCAAAAATAAATGAAAACAGCACAGAGCAACAAAAGAAAGTAGCGGAATATAAAGTTCGCGCATTGCATCTTATAGTAGAAGATATGGACGCTGGCGAGATCATCGGTAAAAAAGCCACTCTCATATATATCGCTAATGATTATGAGTTTGAACACGCAATAAGCATGGCATATCAGGCAGCTGTTATAAGAAAAAAAGATATTGATGAACGCATCATGAATCATCCGCTTTTCATCGAAAGAATTAATGCTATCAAAGAGATGAAAGTTAGCCCATATTGATTAAAACCAACAGGGGCAAACGCGATAAAAGTTTGAAATGGAGGAAGAAAAGAATGAGGCAGATGATTGCCGACCTGTCATTATATCAACAACTAATTTGGTAAATCAACTCCGGCTCATCACTAGGGTTTTATTTTAGCACGAAAGCCACTTGACGGAATCAGTATTCTTTCGTATAATAATATTGTCATCCCTACCAACAGGGAATGTGGATTGAAAAACAAAAAGTAATAATGTTAAGAGAGACAGGAACTTTTCCTGTCTTTTTTCTTTTAACAAAAAAAGAGTAAGTTATCTTAAATAATAATGGTATATAGTCTATATATTGTAATTATACCACTCATGGTATATAATCAGTGTGTAGACCAACTTATACGAGGAGGATTAAAATGAATATTGAAAAATTAAAACCACAGGTGTTTGCGATGGGACAGATTTACAAAATGATTACTATCGCTTGTCCCCAAGCAGAAAAAATTACAAATCCAGAAATGAGGCCATTTAGAACCTACACGCTTGCTATCCAGCGGCTGCACCAAAACAGAAAAAGCTCAGCAGCAATTGAAAAAGTCTTAGCTGAATTATCAACACAGATCAATGTTGATGATTGGTCTGATATATTTAACGAGGTTGTGCCAGGAGAACTAAAGATGGCATTCTTCCAAGGGTATTATAAGGGAACCGAAATATCAAGACTAGCCGAAATGAGAAAACAGATGAATATAAGTCAGAAACAACTCGCGGAAGCCGTAGGTGCTACGCAAAAAGACATATCACGGTGGGAAAGGGGAGATGTAAAGCCTAATATTAAGAATTTGAAAAAACTTGCGAATGCATTAGGGTGTACGGTTGATGATATTATTGATTGAATACAGAATTTTAAATAAGGAGGTGAAACATGAACTGGACGAAAAATAAATATAATCCTAATATCAGTTATAAGCTTCAGGAGACTCTTCCACGAGCTGGTGTTCCGATTGTTTGTTGTAAGACAGATAACTTTGATTTGAAGATTTCAACGTTGAGTTTGAGTGGAGATTATAAAGAATCTATATCTATTGGTGGAACATGGGATATTGATGGGATTTGGTGGACTTATTTGGACATGTACGGTTTGCCGGCAGAGGTGACTCGATATGCCTTGATCAGTACTGTTTTGATGAGTACAAGTTAGGAAAAATAGTGTAATTTGAGGATGATGCGACGTTGGTGGGGCGTAAATTAAGATTTTGAGAGAGGAGGATTACGTTATGATTTGGAACTCAAAAATCAGAGCTGCAATAATGGAGTCCCTGCGGGAAAACGAGAAAACATCTAAAGATGAATTAATTAGGGCAGTTTCATCAAAACTTTCAATCAACCGTGATATGGTCGTGGTGGAATGGACTGAAATGCGGAGGGAAAAGAAAAAAACATGAATAAAGCGCAGGAAGAATTATTTTGCGATAATTGCGATGAATATATAATACAGCGGTTTGTAAAAGAAACAACAGAGGGCAAGTTATATGTGTGCTCTTATTGCGGATATGAAAATCATTTTGATGATGATAATTAAAGTTGGCTGTTCAAAATCGAGGAAGGGTGAATAATTTTGGACATTAATAGGATAGTGAGTCGTTACCAAGATGGGGACTCGCTAAAACAGATGGGTCAAGATATGAAAATGAGTACTGCAAAAATTCGTAAAATATTAATCACCGCCGGTGAGTGGGAAAGCGAATTAAGCAGAAAAATAAATAAATTATATGATGCGGGTTATGATATAGCTCAAATATCTGAGATTACGGGAAGGTCAAGGAAATCCGTAAATAACTATCTACCGTACAGTAAGGGGGTATATAAGGGAGATAATGCCTCTGCGAATGCGCTTCGCATCCGTAAAAGTAGAAAGAAAAAGAAAAATGTAGAGTGAACTAGAAATGGAGAATAAATCCATTTCTTTTTTTTTATTAAAAATTCATGACGTGTTCACTAAAGAAAGGAAAAAAATATGAAAAATGAAGAGTTGTTAATTAGTAGAGAACTTAGAGACAAATGTGCTGGAAGATATGAGGTGCTGGAAAAAGTAAAAGCGTTGTTGTTGATACCGGGGACAGAATTGATGACTGTGAAACAAATGGCTGATTATTATGAAGTGGGTTATGAAACTATAAATTCCCTTGTAAAAGATAATCGGGATGAGTTAACAGAAGATGGTTTGCTGAATTACTCAGGTAAAGAAACTAAAGAAATTTTAGGAAAGTCCTCTAAGGACTTTGCTAACTTTCGTGGATATTTTGTATGCGAAAATATTAGGTTTAATAACCGAAGTAATCTATTATTTCCTCGGCGTGCTGTTTTGCGAGTAGGTATGTTGCTACGTGATTCAGAGATCGCGAAGGAGATCCGTACCCAGCTGCTCAATATAGAAGAAAAAGCTTCATCAGAAACCAAGGTAGAAGATATCAATGAGGAACAGAAATTAATGTTAGAGGTTGGTATGGCATATGCATCTGGCGACACTACCGCCGTAATGATCGCCACTACAAAGATGATGGATTTCAAGAACCGGCATATTCAGAAATTAGAACAGGATAATCGTGGCCTGGCCGGAGAAAATCTAGAATGGAAAGATAGAAGTAAGTTAAATGCTGGAGTCAGAAAGCTTTCAGCCGTTACAAAAATTCGGTTTTCAGAGATATGGAATGAATTGTACAAGAACCTTCAGTACAAATATAGTATTAATCTCAAAGCAAGAGGCAATGGAAATAAACCATACATACAGCATATCAAAGAGAACGAATGGGATAAAGTCATTAAGTCGTTTTGCGCCATGTGCGAAGCTTACGGACAGTCACCAAGTGAAATGTTTCAGCAGAAATTGAAAGTATAAGTGGTCTGGAAAATATGGAAACCATCCCATATTATACATGTAAAAAAGTGTTAGAAACATGTTACAATAATACTATGATAAAAATAGCGATTTGTGACCATAATGAACAAGATGCGAAAATATTAACTAGAACAATTCAATGTCGTTCATGGGATGAGGAAGTTTATGTAACTTATTTCAGCAGCGTGGATAGATTAAAGGAGCTATCCTTAAAAGGAAATAATTATGATCTACTTTTTATGAACATTGACTCGTCTAATGTTAATAGAAAAATAAATATTGCTACAGAAATCAAAACATTTAATCTAAGGACACTGATAATATATATGTCAGCCTGTGATACTTTGTTTCCTAAGCTGGTACACGGAGATCCGTTTGATTTTCTGGCTAAACCGATCAAGCAAGATGAAGTGTTTACCATGTTAGAAAAAGCAATCAAACGGGTAAAAATAATGAGGGAAAACATATATTACTTATACAAATTCAACGGCAAGGTTGAGAGAGTAAATTTGCTTCATGTAATTCAAATTTATTCTAAACGAGAAAAAATAATAATACAAAAAGAAAGAGAAATTCGGCATTTTAGGGGAAATCTGGATATTGTTTGTGAAGAAATAAAACAGGCATATCCTTTTTTCATCCGGATAAACCAGAGTTTATCAGTTAATTCAAAATACATTGAGCAGTACCGGAGCAATAGTATAGTTGTAGATGGTGCTGAAATTATGGTAAGCCGGAAATATAAAGAGTCATATAAGAATATTCGTACCGATTGTTAAAATGTAAAATGTCTACTGAAAATGGTCAAATGTCTACTGGCTGTTTCATTTTTTTCTTGGTGTGTTAGAATGTTGATAAGATGATAGCTGATGAAAAAATAAGAGTGGTATAGAACAGATATCATTCTTGTTTTTTTGTAAAGATAAATATATCGTTTGGGGTGCAGTCTAGGGCATGACAAATAGATTCCAACAAATCAAATTTGATGGAAGTCGTTTTATTATTACATAGGTTGGAAATGTTAGCATAAGTGCAGCCGGTTTTGTTTGAGAGCCACCACCGGCTTTTACCTCGCTCATTTAAAATTGCATCTATTCTATTTTTCATATAATCACCAAAAATAGCATATCATTTTTGTGTATTTTTTGCAATATATATCGTTGACAATATATACCGTTTACGATATAATGATCATAAGAAATAAAATGGCGTGGAAAGGAGGAAAAAAATATGAATATTAAGCAATTTGATATTGTGCTAGCTGATCTTCGTGGCTCGGAAGGATCAGAGCAGAAAAAAACACGCCCTTGTGTAGTTATGCAAAATGATATTGGCAATAAACACAGCACTACCACTATAGCTATACCGTTAACCCACGTTGTAAAAAATCTTCATCTTCCTACGCATGCAATGATTAATACTGTTGAGGCAAATGGATTAACTGTTGATTCAATGATTGCCGGTGAGCAGACGAGAATTATTGATAAGACTAGAATCATCAAAAATTTGGGGGAATTAACAAGCTACGATGCAAAAATAAAAGCCGTAGAAGTATATTTTGCTAATTTATTAGGTATAAAATACATACCTGATGAACTAAAAGAAAAAATATTGAAAGGTGTGTGTTGATATGAAGCCAGTTAAACCGGGTATTATGTTTATGAAAAGAGAAGATGCAATAAAGAAATTGACTTCTTCAAAAGAAAAATATGTATGTATGGCCATGATTGATTATGACCATGACAAACTTGATGATACATTTAAAAAAATAACTATATCAAATGGGGTAGAAATGATTGAAGATGCTATAAGTATAGTTTATAACCCTGATTTTATATGTTCATGCTTAGATCTTTATAGTGTGAAACAAACAAGCTTAAGGAAGCTGATAAGAAAAGGTAATAAAAAAACTTTAATTTTTTTAAATTAATAAGGAGGTACAGTCATGGGGCAGCCGGTTAAAAAAAAGGAACAAGAGTTAAATACTATTGACATTAAAATTTTAACTTTACCAAAGGAACCAGATAATGTAATAGAGATTACTTATCATCAGAGTCATCTAAATCTGGATGGGACACCAGATAGACGCTGGAAAGCAAACCAAGAGAGGGATAAAGAACTGTGTAAAGGTTCTAATCGTACAAGTCCTTTGACAGATGAAGAATTAGACCGAGTTATATCATATTGTAGACAGAATATTGCAGAAGCTAAAACTCCCTCAAAAAAATTTGATGCTCAGAGAAATCTCTGTATGATTACATGTGCTATCGTAGTCATGTTTAGGGCGAGTGACTTCTTGGAATACAAATACGAAGATATTTTCGATTCAAATTGGAATTATCGCAACGATTTTAGAAAAAAAGTAAGCAAAAATGGCGCGGAAGTACGAGTAATATATACTGACAATTTTAAAAAATCCATGGATGATTTTTTGGCTTTACAAAAAGAACAAGGATTAAATCCTAAACTGGATGATTATGTATTTGTTAGTCATAAATATTATAAACAAATACAAGCCTCTGACGAATCGGGAATGTCCAGGGAGCAATGGTGGAGAATATGCACAAAAATTATCAAAGGTGCAGGTATAAATAAGACATATGGTACTCATGGGAATCGAAAAACAGGAGCTATGAATTTTGTGAATGGAAATTCACAAAATTACAGTAAAGCATTACGTTACACCACTATCGCACTTGGTCAAAAAAACGAAGAAAATACAGAATATTATGTAGGTATAGAAGATGTGGAGTATGAAAAAATGCAAAACAATGTACGTAGTTTTTATTGAGATATCAACATTCGTGAACAATAATAATTCTTATTGACAAGAAAGGAGAAAAATGTTATTATCCATACAAATCCCCAGCCAATTATTAACAGAAAGGAGTACATCTCTGTTCTTAAGATTAAAATCATAAGTTACAGAGCTTGTGTGAGTATGGATAATTTTACCAACGATTATGATTATAAAGTATTAATTAATGAATTTTGTGAGGAAAAAAAAATAAGTAAAAATGATACAGCATTTTTTTTAAAGCCGGAAATTTATGAAAAAGACCTATTCAATTTGTTGCCATACGAATTAGGTAATCTGATTTTAGAAATAAGCAGCAGTAAAAGTTCCTTGTCTTTCAAACAGAACTATCTGCGGATTTCAACGTTTTTTGAATGGTGCTCGGAAAACAAATATATTGAAGTCAATCCATATAAGGAACTAGAACACTTATCCTATAATAATTTGTTGTACCAAATGGCAGAACAAAGCGCAGTTACAGTGATTTACGATTACGAGTTAAAAGGATACTCGAATCGTTCTATGTGTAATAAGGAATTATGTGCATTGATCGTTGGATTGTCATATGATGGAGTTGCAAATTTGGGAGAATTAACATCCATACGATGGGGGCAGATTGATCTTTATAATAGGAAAATAAAAATAAAAGAGAGAGAAATACCTCTCTCTGCCTTTTCCATAAAAGCGATCAAAAAATACAAAAATGTCGATGAATACGAAATTCAAAGAACAGATACATCAATAATCACGACAGGATGTGTCCAGCATAAAGATTTTTTGTTAAAAGTTACTGATACTTATTACAATTCGGATATTACGGATGAGCAATTTATAAGCGGAAAAGGGATCGGATGTCAAAAATTACTGAAAAAGATAGGACTGTCTTATTTTGATGTAACAAAATCAGGGGCATTAAATGCTCTTAGAAAAGAATTTAAGGAACTTGATAATTCCGAGTTCTGTAAAATATTCTTTAAGGAATACTTAAAAAAGCTGACTCGGAAAGAGGCCGCTGGTGTAAGAGCGGTTATGAAGGTATATGGAGGAAGGAATACTAGTGATTTTGTAGATTCACTTATTCCATTTGTTGTAAAAAGTAAATACTACCAGTCACGGTAGTATTTATAATTTGTGACAATAGTTGAGAAAGGAAAAATATGAAAGAAATAGAACAAATGAGACTTATTAATGATTATTTGGAGACTGCTTATGTAGGTGCTAGGGCAGTAGGTGATGAAGAATGCACGTTGCGTATCGCTAGGGCCATAGCTGCATTTAACGCTGATATTAATATTGATATTTTCACGTCTGATTTTCTTCTCATACCAGAAAGTTCATTTTAATTAGCAAAAGGAAAAAATATGGGAAGTTCTCATTGACAAAATGATGAATCTGTATTATTATATACCTTACACAAGAACACGTGTTCGAACAACAGGGAAAATCATAAGGAGAAAATATTATGATAAAATTAGTAACACAAGAAGAACTTGTTGAAATACTAACCATACATGAGGGGCAGCAGTGTAACATAAAAACAATAACCGGCAAGGATATTGCAGAATATAAACTGAAAGATGTTATGTATATTAGGAAAGATGAAAGAATCATTTTAAATGGAGAAGGAGATGATGGAGGATTTAAAAATTTCAAAATACCATTAGAAAATATTAAACAGATATGTATTGATGATGGTATTGACTTTATTACCAAAAAAAATTACATTCTTGCTACAATTACATATAGTGTTACAAAATATATTTGCCTACATATAAATTTTTAAAGGAGTCATCCTCAAACGGCCTGACAACCTCGGACAACTCCTCACACAAAATAGTCTTGAACATTTGACAAGCATAGAAGCCTGTAGATGTTTTAGACACATGGAGAACCATGCATACATATTATATCTAATATTTTCCCGTATGTCAAATATCAATTGTGTAAACTTTACACACTTTCCATGTTGTATTTTGTGTTATCAAAAAAACAAGGCTGCCGACGAGGGCACGCCAAGTAGCCAAAAAAGAAAATCTTTGGATTCTTAGTATAATATTCTCTATGCAAGAAGACAAGAGGAAAGGAGAATTTTATGGGGGAATATCGCGAGACGGAACAAATGAGGGAAGATTTGTCGCCCTATTATAAAAATTTTGAAAAATGGGGGCTATCCCCAATTGATTTAGAAGTTGAATTAGATAAACGGCATGAAGGGATATCAACATCAGGAATCCTCTCTGCTTATACAGATGAAGAATTAGAAGACATATTGGCTCAATGGTAAATTAAGATTTATAAGAGGTAGAGTGGCACTAAAAAGTTAATGTGTAATGGTGGGGATGTACGTAACAACAATCATACCGTCATAGATTTCTAGAATGATGGGCTGATCTTCCGGAATATTGGCAGAACAAAGTATATTGTCTGTTATTATAAGCTTATCAGATTTTTTGCGAGAACTCGCGGATATAACATTGACTGCTTTGGGAGCTTTGGGATAATTAATCATTGGAATTCCTTTCAGCCACTCTACAATATGTAGCTTATCATAATAGATGTAAAAAATCAATTAACATTCACAGGAGGTGTAAAGAATGTGTGAATTTTGTAAAGAAAGAGATTGCACTTTAACAAAAGATGAAGTTATAAAGCGTGGCCCAATAATAGAAAACAATGCAACCGGAATCATGCGGTTAGCCTATAAAGATGTACCACTGACGTATTATTTCAAAGGAGTACCAGCCTATTATAGTTATAGTGCTTTAATACCAGATGAGGGCGATGCAGATCCACACGCCTATATGAGATTTATTTATGATGAGGACGAGGACTGTGGGATGGACTGGGAGTATAATGATGTTTCTGAACCATTAAGTTACCAGACAGAAAAAGAATTTTTGGCTAAGCTTAATCGAAATAAGTCAATGTCGGAGGGGAAGATGTGATAAAAACTGATGATTACAAAAGGGGTTATGACCAAGCATTAAAAGATATTAATATCCCGGTAAAGCCGATGCAAGAAGATTGGTGTCCATCGGAATGTCCACGATGCCAAAAGTCATTTCACGATTATGAACCAGTTAATGATGGCTACTATAAAAGAGCATATGGGATGGAGAGATGCCCATATTGTGGACAGAAATTAGAATGGTGATTTAAAATTAGAGAAAGAAGGACAAAATGAGTAGATTAATAGACGCAGATGAATTAATTAAGTGTTATACCGGAAGTAACGGTTTTGATGACAAAGCAGATTACGTGAGTATCAAGGAAATGATTAAGCATCAACCGACTGTCCGTTGCGATAACTGCACTGATTGTTGGTTGAAAAACGAAAAGGAAATGACAGAAAAGATTACAAAGTTAAGCAAACTATTGGAAGAGGCAGTAGAAGAAATTGAAAATCTGTATGGCAGAGAGACCGAATTGTCGGAAGAAATACGAGACCTATTAAATTAAAATTTAGGAAAGGAGTATTGAGATAATGATAAAAAAAATTTGTGATGTGTGTGGAAAAGAAATTATTAAAGAAAATGAGGTATGGACAAATATCTTAACTGCTCAGGAGGGAAATTCAAGAGTGTCTTTTGACGAAACAATTATTGATATGTGTGAAGCTT
>Ga0153946_1000007_pt1 | contig 66072 bp, 114 predicted proteins | sample TSNJ030MetaG_FD_104751 | JGI IMG/M metagenome (GOLD analysis project Ga0153946, IMG submission 104751) | Attine ant fungus gardens microbial communities from New Jersey, USA - TSNJ030 MetaG | ecosystem: Host-associated > Fungi > Mycelium > Unclassified | place: USA: New Jersey, Wharton State... | reverse complement strand
TCGCTGGTTCGATTCCGGCTCTGGGCATTTACGCTGTATTATGATAACGGGACATTAGCTCAGGTGGTAGAGCACTTGACTTTTAATCAAGTTGTCCGGGGTTCGAGCCCCCGATGTCTCATTTATGAAAAAGGTGTTAAACTCAGTATTTATCAGGGTTTGCGCCTTTTTTATTGCTTTGCTATATGCCATATATTTCCAATTCTATCCATTTCTGTATGTCTCAAAAATGTCTCAATGTCTCAAATTTGTCTCATAACGCCAGGGCATCGGCAACAACATCATGTGGCTTTTCTTTGTGCGCTATGCAGTGATTATATACATCAATTACCATCCTTTCATTGTCTCCAAGAAGCTGCGCAATCATATTAATACTGATCTCTGGAATCTTGTAACAGAGGTTTGCGCAATAGTTGTGTCGGTATATGTGAGCCGTCAGGGTGTCAAATGTTTCACCGGATGCCTTTTCCATCCCTTTGATAATTCTGGCCCATTTCTTGTCATAGGATGATTTGCTGAGATAATCATTGCTTCTTGACGGAAATAACAAGGTACCCTTTAATGTAGCAAGATAGCTTTCCAGGGCAGGCAAGATCATCTCTGGTATTGGGACCGTACGCTCTCCATTTCTCGTCTTTGTGCCTTTGAGGTAGGGATTGTTACCATCAAATGCGACAGAGCCGCCTACGGTCAATTCTCGGCGGTCTATTGATATGTTAAACCGCGATAGGGCCAATGCTTCTCCCCGGCGTAGGCCGCAGCCATACAGTATATATAGAAAAACTTTATCCGGGGGATCCAGATCAGCGTCAAAGGTAGCCTTTTTTTCTGTTTCTGTCAATGCTCTCTTTTCAGGCGCCCGATAATGAATTGTTTCGGTATCGTCAAAAATCTCATTATAAACATTTGCAGGCAGCAACTTATCTTTTATCGCGCTTTTTATAATCTGCTTAAATGTCATGCTCACTTGCTGCCTGGTCCGGTCCCCAGGGATCGAATTAAGCAGCATCTGATAATCCATCCGATTAATCGCGTTCATCTGACAAGTTACGACATATAAATGTTTTTCAATTACATTATAATACATGGCTTGCGTGTTTTTAGATTTATTTGCTTTATAAACATCTTTCCACTTACGTGCATAATCAAGAAATGTAATGTCAATCATCCGGATATATTCCCGGTCCGCAATCTTCCGATTATGCTCATTGACCATGTTTTCCAGTTCTCTGCTGCTTTTTTTTGTTCTCAGGGTTATGCGGTGTTTTTCGTCATTGACATAAGTCCCGTCCCAAACTTTGGCTTGAAAATATCCGTCTTTTCCTTTTTTGTATTTTGTTGTTGCCATAGATGTAATTCCTCCTAAAAAGGCATAAAAATGCCCGATAAACTTGTAATTTTACCGGGTAAATGATATAATTCTTTTGTGCTTTGGATTATATCGGCTTCCCGGTATAGTTCTATAAAAATCCGTTCCTGCGCCTACAGGGGCGGTTTTTATTTTAGAATAAATTAAGATAATTGCTATTTTTCGCCGACTATATTTGACATTTTATTTTATTGGTTATAAATATAATATATTACAGTACGAAAGGAGGGATACCATGAAAAAGAAAAAAAATGAATTACATAAACTTATTGATTCTATTAATGATATTAATTTTATAAAACGTCTCATAAGTTTAATAAAAGCTGTTCTGGGTGAAGGGGATTAATCCTCTTCCCTTTTTGCTTCTTCAATTCTTTGAATACATTTCTTAAATTCACCATATATATATTCCCATTCTTCGTCCGGAAGAATATCTACTATTTGTATTAACATAGAAGCTATTTCTTTTTTGACTGGGCTGCTTTTTTCCATTATTTTTCCGAATCGTCCGTAAATTTCTTCTTCAACAGACATATCCTTTTTCATTTCACCATTACCAGTACGAAACCATTCTTCATTTATATTATATTCTTTGCAAATAGCAGTAATTACTTGATTGGTCGGATCACGTCTTCCACATTCATAATTTGCAATAGTATTTCTGGCCAATCCTAATCTTTTTGAAAATACATCTTGAGTTATTCCAAGTGATTCACGTAATTCTTTTATTCTATTCAAAACGTCACCTCTCTTTCACAAATTAACTATATCAAAAAAAAGTTTCATTGTCAACAAAAAAGTTCTTGACAAATGTCGCACCGAAACGTACAATAGTTTCATGAGCAACACAATGATTTACATTTTAATAAATAATATAGCAAGAAAGTGAGGCGAATTAATATGGCAATGAGTAAAGAATTAGAAGAACGTGTTGATCAGATAGAAGAAATTCTAAACGGGATTGATGATCTTCCGGCAGAAGAAAAAATGATGATACGAACACAAATTTCCACTGTTCTGGATTTGCACTTTATTAGAACCAATGGAAAAGTGGGATAAAAATACATAAGAAAGGATGCGGATTATCAAATGATCAAAAGGCATGTATTTAATATGGAACTGCCAGTTCAAATGACAAAAGAAGAAGAAAAAGAGCTATATAATAATTGGTCAAAAGATTCCTGGAAAGTTTTAGTCGAGAGAAACATTCGGCTGGCAATATATTTCGCAAATAAATGGAACCAAACAGGGATTGACCAAGAAGAGTTATTGTCACTTGCTTTTCTGGGGATGATAAAAGCAGCTAAAGCATTTCGACCGGAATTAGGGTTTGAGTTTAATACATTCGCAGGTCATGTGATTAAAAATGAAATATTACTAGAGATTCGCAGGCAGAAGAAACAAAAACTTGTATATTCAACAGATAATATTTTTATAAACGATAATGATGGAGAAGAATATACAGTAGATGAACTTTTCCCGAGCCATGATCAAGTTGAAGAGGTGGTAATTTTAACAGAATTAATTAATGAACTGCCAACACAACAGCGAAATATTATAAAAATGCGATATTCTGGCTATACACAATCTGAAATCGCTATGGAAATGGGACTTTCACAGACTTACATATCAAGACTGCTAAAAGATGCAAAAAGTAAAATTACTAATTAAGAAGGGAGATATATGAGAAACATATTTTTTAAAGCAAAACGCGAGGACACAGGGGAATGGGTGGAGGGTTATTATACATATTATCCTAATGGAATGGATGATACCAATGATTCAATTCATGTCATACGGAACACAAGTACTATTACGAACAAAGTTTATTTTGTTAATCCTGAAACCCTTTGCCAATTTACAGGCCTCTATGATAAGAACAGTAAAAAGATATGGGAAAACGACATTGTAAAATGTGAAAAAAGAGGTTCGGCATTTTATCGGTGCCGTGTTGTATGGGATGATTATCTTGGAAGATTTGATGTGCTTGCATCGGGATGTTCATTTCCCTTAACGCTAGAAAATCTATCATCGGATAATATATCTATATATGGCATGGATTATGAAGTAATTGACGATTCCGATAAAGAAGAGGAAGGAATTGTGGAAGGAATCATAAAAACTTTGCAAGGTAGATTAGCAGCTGCTGTTAATCATGAAGAATCTGTGATTTTTAACGAAACAGAAATAGAATTAGTTATTACTGTTATCAATATCTTATTTGATATGGTGCGTGAATCGCATAGTAAAAGTATTTCGGAAAAAGAAAATTCAGTAGAAATGACATTTACAGAAATTTACGAGAAATGTTTTAGGCAATAAATCTTATTAAAAAGGATGCCCCGCTCGGACAAGCGGAAGCACCCAAGGACACATACAATCGCGATGTAGGCGTCCGTTTTTATTATAACAAAGGCGCTTACTCCCTGTCAAGAAAGGAGTAACAAATGTTTTTTGTAGTTATTATCGTATGTATTACTATTGTCGGAATTGTGGGGATTATAGCCTATACTGCTAGCTATATACTTACAAATCCAGATTTTATCAAAGTATTGAAAGAATGGAAAAACCAGGAAAGGGGATTTTGAATGGACAGAAGTTTAAGTAAAATTACAGAAGATTTAACAGTAGATCAGACAATGCAGTTATTTAATGAAACTGGTCTCAGATGGATTTTGGAAGACGGAAAAATAAGTGGATATGAAATACATGAGAATGGAGAAGAAAATATGAATGATAACATTATTGAAAACAATCGGGCTGCAATAAAGGGGGAAATAGTAAGTGATTTCACTTATAGTCATGAGGTTTGTGGAGAGGGATTTTACATAGTAGACGTAAGCGTTCCAAGGCTTAGCGACAATTACGATATTATTCCGGTTATGATATCTGATCGCCTTATTAATGTAGGTGAGAATTATAAGGGGACCATCATCAGTGTATGCGGACAATTCCGGTCTTATAATCGGCAGGAAACCGGCAAAAACAAATTGATGCTGTATGTTTTTGCAAGAACAGCTGATTGTTTTGTGGAGGACACAGAGGACATGCATCTTGCTAATCAGATTTACTTGGATGGCTTTATTTGTAAGGAACCTCTGTATAGAAAAACACCACTGGGCAGAGAAATTACCGATCTGTTTATTGCTGTAAACAGACCCTATGGCAAAACAGATTACATACCATGTATATGTTGGGGAAGAACTGCCGTATTCGCTGCTACGTTGTCAATAGGCGAGCATTGCATCATCCAGGGACGTATTCAGAGCCGTGAGTATATAAAGAAGCTTGATGATGAAAATACAGAGCGCAGGGTGGCTTTTGAAGTCTCTGTTAAAAGGCTTGACATTGCGGAAGAAGATTATAGTGCCAGTTGACAGCGTAACCGTCAAGTACTCCGCATCGGCATTATAAGCGGTGCGGAGGAAAATAAAATTATAAGGAGAGAAAAACATGAGAAAGAAAATTGCATTAATTTTAGTATTAATTTTAGCAACATTATGTATTGGATGTGATCAGGCTGATAGGGTATCTTCTAATATATCCACCTCAGCAGACAATTTCCAGGTGACTCGTAGATTATCAGTTATTAACCTGAGATCAGATACACCTGTTTTTGAATTGATAGGAGTATTCTCGCTTTCAGATGAAAGCAACAGATTAGTAATAACCTGCCAAACCGGAGTCAACGAATACAAAAAACATTATATATCAAAAGGTGAATGGATATTCTGGTCCATAGAAGATATCAGCGGAGCAAATGTAAGTAGTTATCATTATGAGGTTAATATCTTACCTGAAATGTTTGTTCCTTTTGAGATTGTTCAGGAGTATTAAATTAAAATTTACCGAAAGGAGATAAAATAGTGAATAAAAAAGCAATGAGTTTTAAAGAAACGGAAAACCTGTATACTTTTTTGCAAGGAGATGTACCGGAAGAAATATCATTACAAGAACCGCCACAATTGTCTGAAAAAATGGCGTTTGGAGTCATTTATTACCTTCAGGAAATTGTTGGCATAATACCAGATCACTATGAGCGTTGCAATGAATGCAGTCGTTTATACGATTCAGATGATGAGGGCGAAAGTACGGAGGATGGTACATTTTGCGATTATCATAGACCTGACGAAACAGATGGCGACAGTAGAAAGGAATTATTATGGGAAAAGAATTAAAAAGAGTTCCGATGGATTTTGACTATCCACTAAACAAGGTATGGTATGGATACTATAATAAATATATTTGCTATTGTCATAGTGAATATAGTGCAGGCTGTGAAGGATGCCGGAAATATGCGGAAATAAAAGGGATACAATTGTTGGATGGTGGATGTCCAGACTTTGATAAATATTATGGTATTGATATTTCAAGTAAAGTAGAACCGCCAGAAGGTGAAGGATACCAACTTTGGGAAACTACTACAGAAGGTAGTCCGGTAAGTCCAGTATTTGAAACCTTAGATGATTTATGTGAATGGTGTGAGGATAATGCAAATACATTTGCAGATTACAAAGCCACTAAGGATGAGTGGAAAAAAATGCTATCAAATGATTTTGTACACCATCAAAGGGGTAATGTAATTTTTATTTAAAATGTTGAAAGGAGAAAAGATGATACATCAACTAAAGTGTGAATCTAAGTTTTTTCAAGATATAGTGGCAGGCATAAAAACATATGAAGTACGTTTAAATGACAGGAATTATGCAGTAGGCGATTACTTGGCACTGAACGAGATTGATTATTCTTTGGACAGAGAGGAAACATATATGTACACATATACAGGTAATTCCGCATTATACAAAGTGGTTTATGTACTGAATGATGAAACATTCTGTAAAGATGGTTACGTGATTATGAGTATACGCCCCTGTATGATAGCCATAAGCGGAGCCGGTAAGGTGGCGCAGATACTAACAAACACCGTATAAACTAGTAAATATCAAAAGTCTTTAAAATTTAAATGAATTGACAGAAAGGAGAAATTATATGGAATATCCAAAGCCAGTAATGCGATTATCAGAATTAAGAGATGAAATGGGATTTCCGATGACATATCTAATGAATATTTATCGTGATCCAACTCTGAGTTGTGCATGGAAAATGGATCCGACAAAGCAAAAAAGTCCCATTTTGTTCGACACCGCAAAGCTTGAACAACACAGGGAAAAGCAAATGGAAATTGAAAAAAAGAGTAGGCGGAGAACTTATGGCGTAGTCTGACAAAAAGGTAAATATAGGAAGGGAGATTAATCAATGCATCGTTATATTTGTAAGGTATGTGACAGCCGGGTTGATGCAGGAGAGCTACATGGCGGAATTTGCGATACTTGTCATGAAAAAGAAAGATCATTGGAAATTAGAAAAGAATGGAATCAGAAGATGCTTGCCCGAAATGTTGTTGAACGGGCAGACGGACAATATATATTAGGAGGGACGGCATATTGAAAATAGTAAAGCTTAAAATCAAGAACCTTTTTGGGATCACGGAATATGAATCAGATGGAAATAGCGTTGAGTTGGCTGGTGAAAATGGAGTTGGAAAAACATCTGTCATTGATGCAATTAGATTCGCTCTTACCAACAAATCAAGTAGAGATTATATAGTTCGTAATGGAGAAACCGAAGGCGAAATTATAATTGAGACTGATACAGGTCTCAGGATTAACAGAAAATCTCGTATTAACCAGGCTGACTACAAAAGCATTAAACGAAATGGTGTTGAAGTAAGTAGTCCAGAAACATTTTTAAAAGATATATTTACCGAATTGCAATTGAATCCAATCGAATTTATGCAGATGGATAAGAAACAGCAGAATCGCATTATATTGAACATGATTGAATTTGACTGGGATATGGGATGGATTAAGGAGCAGTTTGGGGAAATACCTCCTGATGTCTCATATGATCAAAATATTCTATCGGTCCTCAATGATATCCAGTCTGACAATGGTTATTATTTCAGGAAAAGACAGGATATTAACAGGGATATTAGAAATAGAACGGCTTTTATCGAAGAAATAGCCGAAGGTATTCCAGCCGGATATGATGTAAATAAATGGGAAAGCGAAAACTTATCTACATTATACAAGGAAATTGAAACTATCAGAAAAGAAAATGAAATGATAGAACGGGCTAATCAATTGGCTGATAATCGCAATAATAAAATCAGAAAGTTTGAAGCTGATAAAGAAATTGCCATAGCCGCCCTGGATAAAGAAATGGATGTTAGGACCAATCAAATTGCAAAAGAAGTTATAAAATTAACCGAACAAATTAAGGCATTAGAAGTAGAACGTGATGGTCTTTGCGACAAAAAAGCTGATAAATTGGAAGTAATTGAGCAGAAATATAAGGCTGATATTGCGACATTTGAAGCAGAAATTGAATCATACAAAAATTATATCGATCAGGAAATAAAAGATCTTTCTGAACTAACCGCAAAGGCAGAACTCGTAGAAGAAATGAAGGGTTATGTAAATGAATATAACCGGATGCTTAATCTGCAAGATGCGGTCTCTGAATTGCAAAAAGAATCAAAGGAATTAACAATCAAAATAGAAAAGGCTAGGACTCTTCCGGGAGAAATTTTGGAAACCGCAACGATACCAATTAAGGACCTTAGCATTAAAGATGGCGTTCCTCTCATAAAAGGACTTCCGGTGTCAAACCTTTCGGATGGTCAAAAGCTTGACTTATGTATTGATGTATCTATTCAAAATTCAAAGGGATTACAGATTATCCTCATAGACGGGGTAGAAAAATTATCTACAAAATTACGGAATCGGATATACGAAAAATGCAAGGATAACGGACTGCAGTTTATCGCAACCAGAACAGATGATTCGGAAGATTTGACCGTTGTTGAATTATAGGAGGAAAAAATGGAAACTGAAATTATTAGACAGGACCAAGAACTATTACAGAGTACCCCACTACAAGGACTGAATGCAGACTTTTCCAGCATGGCAAACTTTAAGGAACTATATGATATGGGTAAAATGTTTGCTATATCCACATTGGTTCCTAAGGATTATCAGGGAAAACCAATGGATTGTGCCATTGCCGTGGAAATGGCTAACCGGATGGGCGTAAGCCCAATGATGGTGATGCAAAACCTGTACGTTGTACAAGGGAAACCATCATGGAGCGGACAAGCCTGTATGTCATTGATTAATGGCAGCGGAAAATATCGTAATGTAAAGCATGTATATACAGGCGAAAAAGGAACTGACACATGGGGATGCTATGTACAAGCCATCAGAATAGAGGATGGCGAAACTGTAAATGGCACGGAAATAACAATAAAGATGGCAAAAGAAGAAGGCTGGTATGGAAAATCTGGCTCTAAATGGAAAACAATGCCGGAACAAATGCTTGCATATAGGGCCTCTGCATTCTTTGCCCGTGTGCATATTCCGAATGCACTCATGGGTATACATGTTGAGGGTGAGGTTGAGGATATTTCAAGACCAGAACGCATAGCACCAGCTGATCCATTTAAATTAACAAGTCAAGATACAATCATGCAGGAAGCAGAGGAGGTTTTTAAATGATATTAACACAAGAAAATTATTTCTTAGAAGAAGCTAACAAAAAATATCTTTCGGTTTCTCAATATAAAAACTTTATTGGTTGTCTTGGTCGATTAGGATGCGAGGCAGAGGCAATTGCAAAATTAAATAATAACTGGGAGCAGAAAAAGACAACTCCTCTTCTTGTCGGCTCGTATGTGGACGCACATTTTGAGGGAACGCTGGATTTATTTAAAGCAAAAAACCCCGAAATATTTACTAAAAGCAGTGGCGCTCTTAGAGCGGAGTACAAAAGAGCGGAGGAAGTTATTAACCGCATTGAACGAGATGACTATTTTATGCAGCATTTGGAAGGAAAAAAACAAGTAATCATGACAGCCGAATTATTTGGTACATTATGGAAAATAAAAATGGATAGTTATTTTCCTGGAAAACTGATAGTTGATCTTAAATGCATGAAAAGCTTACATGATACTTATTATACTAAGGATTTTGGTCACATGGAATTTATTCGCTATTGGGGTTATGACATACAGGCAGCAATATATCAGAAGGTGGTTGAAATAAATACAGGTCATTTGCTTCCTTTCAGAATTGCAGCAGCATCTAAAGAAGAATATCCAGATATTGAAGTTATTCAGATCGAACAAAAGTTAATGGATGAGGCTCTTGCGGAAGTAGAAAAAAATATTCCCAAAATTATTGCATTGAAAAATGGAGAAATTGATCCATTACGTTGTGAAATGTGTGATTACTGCAAACATACAAAAGTATTAACACAATCTATTTGGTCAAGCGAGTTGCTGGGGGCTGTGTGATGGAGTATAAATTTATTATTAAAGGTACTCTTCCGGGACTGAATGATTATCTTAAGCAGGAACGGAATTTTCATCGGAGAGGAAAGCAAATATGCAGTAGTGGAAATGAAATGAAACAGGAGTACCAAATGATTATTTCCAATGCTGCCAGAATGCAGCTTAAAAGACTCAAAATCGAAAAACCTGTACATATCCACTATAGTTACCATGAACCTAATAAAAAGCGTGATCTGGACAATATAGCAGGTGTAGCGCACAAATTTATTCAAGATGCTTTAGTGATGTGTGGAATTTTAAAGAATGACGGATGGAATTGTATTACTGGTTTTTCTGATAACTTTTTTGTTGATAGTCACGATCCTCGAATTGAAGTAATTATAGTGGAAGAAGGTGAATCTGATGGCTAAAAGTATTATTCAAGATGATTATACTAAGTGCTTCATGTGCGGCGCTAATGGCTCATATGACCACTTAGAGGAGCATCATGTATTTGGTGGAGCAAACCGAAAACTATCCGAAAAAGACGGAATGAAAGTCCGTTTATGCGGTAATAAGTGCCATCGAAATGGAAAAATGTCAGTTCATCATGATGCTATAACATCAATCAAATTAAAAAGAATAGCTCAAATGATCTGGATAAAAAAATACGGTTCTAAGGAAGATTTTATGAAACGGTATGGAAAAAATTATTTAGGTTGAAACACCTTGGTAAAACAAAAAGAAACCGTTCATGTACATAATATATCACACAAGCCATGTCGGTGCGGTACCGGTTGGTGCCGCAATCGATAGAGCAAATACGAGGTAACAATGATTAGATAATGGGCGGTGATAAATGAATTATTTATTGGAGATAAAAGCATTTTACGATCGGCTCGAACTAAATCCGTTGCCCTCACCTGCCATTGCCTTATGGCATGCGTTAATGTCCATAGCAAATAAAACAGGTTGGCAACAAGAGTTTACGGTAGCTGTATCAGTCCTGGTGCTGAAATCGGGATTAAATGCACAAGCAATAAAGAGAGCTAGAAATAAACTGGAACAAGACGGTTATATAAAATGGCGTTCCAGAGGTGGATGCAGTTCGGCGGCTTATCAAATGATTAGCATTGTGGTACAAAACACTGCCAATAATGTACCACAATTTGAACCACAAAACGACCACAATGTGAACCACAACCTGTACCACAATATGAACCCATTAATAAACAAAACAATACAAAATATTATACCCCCTATATCCCCCGTGGAACGGTTTGAGGATTTCCTGTTGTTGTATCCAGAAAATCAATACGGAAATCCTAGAAACAGCACAGAACATGCTTATATGGATGTGCTATTAACGGGAAGTGTTACAGAGGAGGAGTTGATTGAAGCTGTTAAAAACTATGCAGAATCTTGTGATATCACCGGAATGCTTGTAAGGCGTTCAGATAATTTTTTCAAGGATTGCTTTTTTGAAACCTTTCTTCCAGGGAAATATGTAAAACCAAAATTGCCTACCAACAAGGGTTTAAAAAAGAACAATTTTAATCAATTTAGTCAGAATCAATATGATTTTGACCAATTAGAAAAGGAGCTGTTAGAGAATTGAAAACGGAATACATAACATCTGAATCAGAAAGGAAGTACCGGAAGAAGTATTACGATCTCAACAGGGAAAAAATATGTGCTGCCATGAGAGAAAAATACAATCAAAATCCTGATAAAAAACGGGAATATAACAGACAATATGCCGCGACACATGACAGATCAAAGTATTTTAGTGAACGAAACTTGAAGAAAAAGGAGATGGAAATTGTATGAGTGATAAAAAATGCTGCGGTACCTGCCAATATCATGTATGGGATAGAGGACCAGAATTTATGTGTATCTCCCAGGATTCGGACGCTTGTGGGGAATACACAATGTATAACGAAACCTGTGATAATTGGGAAGAAAAAGAGGAAATATGACAGGCAAATAGAAATTAAATGAGGTGAAAGAATGGAACGAAAAATATTATTCCGTGGAAAACGGATTGACAACGGCAAGTGGGTAGAAGGATTCTATTTTTTAATGAGTGATGATTGCGTATCTGTCTCATGTATTGGTGTTGAACCTCTATCGGCAAATGATTATAGCGAAATATACCGTTCCTGTTATGAGGTAGTGGCTCCAGAAACCATATCTCAGTGCACGAATATTACGGATAAGAACGGAAAATTGATTTGGGAAGGAGATATTATAGTAGGAAAACGTTATAAAGATTATGGTCAAAGTGGTGAATATGTACCGAATAAGGAAATTATAAAATGGAGTGAAGAGAAAGCGAGATTTTCACCAATTGGCTATTGGGATAGTTATTATAATGATGTAAAAAATTATGAGGTTGTCGGCAATATTTTTGATAATCCAGAATTACTTGGATAAGTAAATTAAAATTTAGATGAGAAAGGAAAAATCATGAATAAGACTAAAATAGACTATTGCGATTCAACATGGAGTCCGGTAACTGGATGCCTACATGGATGTACATATTGCTATGCCCGGAACATAACGCAAAGGTTCGGAGGATGGAAGTACACACCGGGAATGGCTCGGATAAACATATCTGACGACAAAACTTATATTGCACCTATTAAAGCATACTACGGAGAAGCAAGAGAAACAAATAACGGAACGATAGCCGATATAAAAGACCATTTTTTAACATCAAAATGCCACAAAGCTCCATTTCCATTTGGCTTCACACCGACTTTCCACCGTTATCGCCTCGATGATTTTAAAAATAAAAAAGGCAGAAACATTTTTGTCTGTTCAATGGCTGACCTCTTTGGAGATTGGATACCAGATGAATGGATTCAAAAAGTATTCAAGGCTTGTGAGGCGGCTCCACAGCATAGGTATTTGTTTTTGACGAAGAATCCAAGCCGATATATTGAATTGGCGAACAAGGGAATTTTGTTAAATGAAAGCAAAAACAATGTATCATGTTGGTATGGAACAACGACAGAAGTACCAGAAAAAGAATATTTTTATTGTTCTCATTTAGCAGATGAAAAATATAACACATTCGTGAGTATAGAACCTATACAAGCGGATTTTGGGGATATTGAAATCAATACAGATTTGATTATATTAGGGAGCGAGACCGGAAACCGCAAAGATAAGGTCGTTCCTAAGCGAGAATGGATAGAAAATATCGTTGAACAATGCCGTCATACCAATACACCTGTATTCATGAAGAACAGTCTTTCACCGATATGGGGAGAATCATTGATACAGGAATTTCCGTGGTAAATTTAAAGCCGTATGAAGGAGAATAATGGAAAATATAAAAAGCTTTATAGAAATAAATGGATTGGAATATGGATGGCGAGGGTATCGCTTGAACAGTTTTATAGTTTGGGTACCTTTTGAGATGCTACATTGTTTTTTGAGCAATACAAAGATATTAAATCATGCTGAATATGGTCACCTTGGGAATTGTGGGATATGTGAACATTCAGTAGCTATAGATTTAACAGAATCATTTTACGAAGAGGATATTGAAGCAGTATTTCCCAAAATAATGGATTAATTAAAAAAGAAAGGAGCTTTTGCTGGCCAGCGATAAAGGGTACCCTTTCTAAGTGAAAAAATGTTAATTGGATTACACGATGCGGAAAAAGAACACCTGAAAAATAAAACATTTCCAAATTATGCCCTTATGAAAATAGCTGCTTGGCATAAGATGCAGGGTGATCAGGTAAGCTGGTGGCTTCCCCTATATAATTACGACAAAGTGTATAGTAGTAAGGTTTTTGATTTCACACCGGAAAACCCATATCTGCCAGAAACTACAGAAAGGGGAGGAACTGGATATGATATGAAAAAGCAGTTACTGCCAGCGATTGAGGACATGTATCCTGACTATAGTATTTATCCCAATTTGCAATTGGAATTTGCGCAGAGGTATGTATACGGAAGACTATACCGGCACGAAAATTGGAATCAATATTGCAAGAGAAAAGGATTTAAATAGTATGATAAATAATAAATCAGAGGAGGAGAACGCACATGTACATAAACCCGTTTTGGTGCGGAGTAGTTGCAACTATATTGGTCGAGATAATAGTGATAATTGTGGCAGCTATAATAAAAAGATAAGAAATAAAACAAGAAAGAAGGATAATTATGTTATTTCCAATTATAAAAATCAAAAGAGACGATCATATACATATTGTTGGAGCCAACAGCCATGACAATTTATTCATTGAGGATAATGCAATTCATTACTTGAATTCTCAAGGAATGGTAGGAACCAAATATCCAGAAGAAAGCGATATGTATTTTACTGGACAAGAGCCATGCTGTTCAGAATGGCCATACATAACAGTGGAGATGGTCACAATTGAGGAATTAATAAAAATTGCTGAACAGAATATAGTGGATCAGACAGAAGCAAGCTTGAATTTACATAACGCATTAAGAAAATATTTAGAAACGGAATCATCATGTGCAAAAAAAAGACTTGAGGATGACGTAAGCGATACAACAGGAATGCTATTTTAAAAAAAATACGGAGGATCTGATAAAATGACGATTAAGGACAGAGTAATTAATGATGTATTAGTTGCAATGAGAGTACATGTAACATCACAGACGATATCTATTTTATCGGGAATAATGGCACAAGTAATGTATGGCATAGACATGATAGAGGAGAAAACAAGCCTTGCAACAATTGATAATACAAATGAATATATTATCCAACTGTTTATGGTTAAAAAGGCTCCAAAATTGTCTGAGAATACAGTAGATCAATACATTATACATATTAATAATTTAATAGATATGATTTCGAAACCTCTGATATTAATAAAAAAGGATGATGTTGAGCGTTATCTTTATCAATACAAAAAACGTGGAAATAGTAATGTGAGCGTTAATAATTGCAAACGGTGCTTATCTGCATTTTTCACATGGATGAGAAGGGAGGATTTAATAATCAAAAATCCGGTTGAAAACATTGATAATTACAAAGAGTCGGTTAAGCAGATCGAGCACTTAGAAGCCGAGCAATGGGAGCAACTCAAGACAGGCTGCAATAAAACCAAGGACCGGGCGTTGTTAGAATTTTTACGCTGTACAGCTATGAGAGACGGCGAGGTACCGGCGGTCCGTGTATGTGATGTTGATTGGAGTGATGGAAAGATCATAATATTTGGTCAAAAATCTGATCGATATAGGACAGTATGTATAGACCGCGTTGCCAGAGATTATCTTAACAGATACTTGCAAGAAAGAGGAATAACACAATCAAGTAAGGAACCTCTATTTATCAGCAACGGCTCTATAAATCCATTACAACGATGTGGCATATACAGCGCGATTAAGGCCATTGCGCGCCGAGCAGGTATGGATATTAATGTATATCCCCACTTAATCAGAAAGACCACAGCAACAAATATAATCAAGCGCGGAGGCAGCACGGAAGAGGCCGGAGAATACTTAGGACATGCAGAGAGTAATACCGCAGGACGACATTATGCGTACAAAGGCGAGGAACATGTATATGATATTTTCAGAAGGAGAGTAGCCGCTATATGACAGATAATGTGGATTTTGAAAGTAAAAAAGAATTTTTAAATAATTACAAATCAATCATCAAAAGGATTAAAAGGCTTGATGAGGAAATCGAAAAGTTACGAACTAAAGAAATGAGTCCATCGTCTCCATCGGGAGGAACCGGAAAAGGATGTGATGTAAAAGATTTATCCTTATATGCCGCAAAGCTTGACGAATATGAAACTGATCGAGAAGAATGCTTTAAAAAACTTGAAGAAATAAAAGATGCTATTCACTCGTTAACAGACCAGACGGATATTTTAATCTTAGAAATGAAATATATAGATGGATTACAAGACAAGGAAATATCGGAAAGAATTGGCTTGTGTCGCGATAGAATATCCAGAAGAAGGTTGACGGCAATAGAAAATATTATTATTAAAAACATGAATAATTAAAGAATATGGAGGATTTATACATGTATCAAGATGATTACTTTGAAGAACTAAATGAATTTGAATATCAAATAGAAGAATTTAAAACATCACTTCTTATTGCGGTAAAAAAAGAGCATCAAGACGAAATTGTACGTCTATATAATGAGAATACAAGACTATCCGCTATTGAAAGTGAAATGAAGGAAAAAACGGATTTGCTTGATCGAGAATTAATAAATATTGAGCGCAAAAAAAAGAATTTAAAATCAGAAGCTGAAAGCGAATTTTGGGCACTTACTATTAATGAGGTAATAGACAGGATTGTTGATGAATGCATTGTTTGGTATGCGGAAAGCAAAGAATACCAAGGAGAAAAATGCGGATTATGCAATGATGCACGTATGCAAACATCTCAATATCCAGATGGTACGGAAGTGTCAAAGAAGTGTACATGCTCTAAATCTCTGTATTCATATGAACCGGAAATATCAAAGGTGAAGAAAATAAAAATCGCAAAAAAGGACTCATATTATCGTAGTGACAGAAATTTCTTCTTGACAAAAACCTTTATACCAAGTGATAGCAGTAATGATTATTCGTATGGTGAGTTTTCGATTGGCCATGTAGTAACTATATTTTGTGAAGAAACAAAGATATTACACGAAGACAAGAAGTATGGTGAGAAAATAGCTTTCACTTCAAAAGAAGAATGCCAAAAATATTGCGATTGGCTGAATAAAGGAGAAAAGGAATGAGTATATCAGTACTATTGGTTGAAACTCCGGATTGTTGCGAATTGTGCAGATTTATTAGCTATGAACCAATGAGCAGATGCAGTGTATTACCTTATAGGATATCAAAAATCAATGATAGACTTAACAAACTTGTTAATTGCCCTTTGCGTGCGTTGCCGGAAAGAAAAGAGATTATACCACTTAATGCAGAATCATATGTAAATGGTTGGAATGAGTGTATTGATGAATTATTAACTGAAAACAGGAAAGGAATCAAAGGCCATGACAAATAATGAATCAACACACCTGTCAATATTTACAGGTATTGGAGGACTGGATGTTGCAGCAGAGTGGGCCGGATTCAGAACAGTTGGTCAGTGTGAATTTGCAGACTATCCAACTAGAATATTAGAAAAACATTGGCCAGACGTTCCAAGATGGAGGGACATACATGGATTATCAGCAGATGAGTTTATTCGACGAACAGGAATCAGACAAGGAGAACTTACATGCATTTTAGGGGGCTTCCCCTGCCAGCCTCACAGCGTTGCAGAAAGCCGTAAAGCGTCTTGTGATGAACGTGATCTATGGCCGGAGTACCGGCGAATCGTTAGCGAAATTAGACCAAAATGGGTTGTGGCTGAAAATGTACGGGGATTACTTTCAAGCGAATCTGGAGGGTTCTTTCGAGGAATACTCAGAGATTTTTCCAACCTGGGGTATGATGTTGGATGGTGTTGTTACAGAGCTGCCGATGTCGGAGCAATTCACGCCAGAGAGCGTATTGCAATTATTGCCCACGCCGTTAGCGAGCGATGCAACGGTCGGAGCAGTAATTGGGAAGAACGACACTTTCAAAATGACAAAGAGTGGGAAAATGAGAAAATTCAATCAACAAGGAACGAATGGAAGCCTGGGATTGACAAGAACCTTGAAACTCTTACCAACTCCAACGGCAAATCTGGAGAAAGGATATTCTCCCGGAAGTGCGAAGAAGAAACAGAACGGAATAAAACATCGGGATTCTGGAGCCATGATAGGAAGTGGATTAAACAACGAGAAGGAATTATTACAGTACTACCAATGGGAGGGACAAAACTTATTAAACCCCTTATTTGTAGAAGCGATGATGGGTTTTCCGGAGCGATGGACAGAAATAAGTGTTTAGGTAACGCCGTAGTACCTCAACAGTTCTACCCAGTATTTAGGGCTATTGCGGACATAGAAATGAGCTCTTTATAAATTAAACCGGCCCCAGCGGCATCCGGGGAGAAAGCAGACAAATATGGATGAAATAATTGATACTATTCGGGCAAAGGCAGAGTTTGCAAAAGTTGTGTTAGATTGTGCAGAAGTTAGGTACGGTACACTTGATGAAAAAACAAGGATGTGCCGACAAAGGTATCTGACGCTTTTAGAAGTATTAGACTCTGTACTTGATTGTCAGTCAAAAAATGCCATGAAAGAAGAACTGATTGACATAGGTGAAATGCTATATGCGTGGTGTAAAAAATATAGCAAGGAATCCGTATCATTACGTATTTCAGACGGTTTTATCTTAGGGAAGCTTAATCCAAGCGATAAAGATTATGAAGATACACAACTGTTTATAAACAAAGAAGAATCTTATTTTGTGAAAGAAGAATCATGATAATAACAAGAAAAAACTGGTTACAACGGTTGTTATGCAAACATAATTATCAATGGTTCCAAAAGCCTTCATATTCTCAATTTGTTGTAATTTCTGGTGAGTCAAATATAAGAGTATGTACTAAATGCGGTAAGCAAAACGGAGAAAGATTTTTGCAATATGAAGGAATGGGATATAAGTAAAATAATAAGTTAGGAGAGATATACAATGTTGATATTAATGGATTATAAAGGGTGTGGTAATTGTGAAAAACGTGGAAGTGATTTTGATTGTACAGCACATACCAAACAGGTAGAAATCACATTTCTAAAACAGCAGGTTTGGGAAAGTTGTTATGGAGATATGGTAGCAGTTTTTAAAGAAGGTGATAAGGCAAAAGGTTTTGCTGTGATAGCTGATAACAAAGTATATTGTGCAACGGCTGAATCAACGGTATACAAAGATGTTACTGATTTTGTAGATTTGGAAGATGTAGAGATAATAATAATTTAGTGAAAGAAGGTGAAGCAGTGAAAAGTGTTTTAAAGTATCCAGGAGCAAAGAACCGGATTGCTCCGTGGATTTGTGAGTATATACCTGAACATGAAGTATATCTTGAGCCATATGCAGGAAGTCTGGCCGTGTTCTTCTCAAAAATTCCGGCCAGAATAGAAACACTGAATGATCTGGACGGGAATGTGGTTAATTATTTCCAGGTTATTAGGGAGAAACCAGAAGAATTGGTAGCAGCACTTGAATTGACACCATATGGACGGGATGAATATTACAAGGCATGTGAATATATCCCAGAGGATTCAGACATTGAAAAAGCAAGGAAGTTTGCCGTCCGATGTTGGCAGGGGTTTGGATGTAGCAATCTGTACCGGAATGGATTCAGGAGCAGTCAACAGAGCAAAAGCCCACACACAACCAAGGAATGGCGAAGTCTTCCGGAAAGACTAATTGAAGCAAGCGAACGGCTCAAGAATGCACAGATTGAAAATCTTCCAGCTGTAGAGGTGATTAATCGATATAATACATCAGATGTTTTTATGTACATAGATCCTCCATATCTCCATGGAACTCGTAAGAACTACTTATATCGGTATGAAATGAAAGATGCGGAGCATGTTGAATTGTTGGAAATATTAAGCAGACATCCGGGGAAAGTTCTTCTATCGGGATATGATAATGGGTTATACAATGACATGCTTCAAGGATGGCAGAAAGTATCCAAAAAAACACAGGCAGAAGCTGGGATATCAAGAGTGGAAACATTGTGGATGAATTATATAATCGGGCAAGAAAAACTTGTATTATAAATTAAAAGTTAGGAGGAATTAAATAATATGAATTTAACAGCAAATGAATTACTAGTGTTTTTGCAGAATCTAAAAATGGCCGGGGAAGATTTAGATTATCTTACGGTTTACCGTTTTGATAGTGAAATGCTAATACCTGCAGAAATGGCTGAATGCGATGGTGAAACAGTAAATATATACTGATTCTTAATTAAAATTGGAGGACCGTAATGACAGAGAGTACACTTAATAAGGCGATATTTATAAAAAAAGAAATAGAAAAGGCTCAGAAAAGAAAAAATGAGCTTGAAGAACAAGACAAATTGTGTTGGGGAAATACTGGTGATGTGAGGGGAAGACAATTCATGTTAACTATTCTTGATGGTGGAGAAACATATGATATTTTAGTAAATCCTGAATCAATGAGGTTTGCAATTCGACAGGAATTAGAGCGTGTAAATCAGAAACTTGACAATTATATGAAGGATTTCAGTGAATTAAATTAAATACTATGGAGGGAAATATGGTAAGTATTGATAAATTTATCGAAAGTGTTCGTAATATTGATCCAGAAGTAAAAACAATATGTACACAGGGAGCCTGTTACAAGTTTGCAAAATTTGTGAATCTCTATTACCCTCTCAGTGAATTTTATATTTCACTAGATAAGCAACATATTATTATCAGACACAAAGACAATTACTATGATATTAACGGTAAATGTTTAGGAGATGGTTATATACCAATGACAGAAGAAGATAGAGATGAGTGTGAGACTTGGAGTTTTAGCAAGAAATACTTTGTTGGAAAAGAATGTGCTTACTGTGGTGAGATAATTAAATAATGCCAATTAATCAAAGAAAGAAAGGAGATTCATCCATGAAAGATACTTCATTTATACAACTAATCAAGGAAAATCCAGAATTACCGATACTTCCAATGGTATCATATGAGATTGCAGCGGAGGACTGTCCTACATATTGGGGCGGCAGCTGGGGTAAATCCAGTATCGAAGAATATCTTGTGGTCTTTGACAGAATAACATTTAAGGGTAATGACGATTCAGCAGAGCTCATGGAGGAAATGTTATCTACAGATGAATTTGACCAAATGACAGACGATGAAATTCTTTTAGCCTATGAAGCACTACCCTGGATAAAAGCTATTATTGTTTATATCGAATTGCCTGAGGTATAAGCGGCAAAGAAAGAAGGTAAAAATATGCCCGAAGAATTAGAACGAAAAGAAAGGGTTGCACGAAAAGAGCATACATGCTCCTATTGCAATGGAATAATTGAAAAGGGGACATCTTATGAATATGCAAAACTAAAAGATGGCGGCGAGCTATATGAATGGAAAAACCACAAGGAATGTGGCTTTATCGCACAGCAGCTATGGTCATATATTGACCCAGATGAAGGAATGACCGAAGAAGATTTTCAGGAGGGCTGTATGGAGTTTTGCAAAGCATTTATATGTCCAGATTGTAACAAAAAGACAGAGAATTGCTATTATTGTCTTGATAAGATATTTGCATTTCTTCAAAATTATGATTTTAAAAGAATTAAAGAAAAAAACGGATGGATGTATACTTGGGAATGCGTCCCGAAAGAAAATCAGAACTTATGAGCACCGCATCACACCACGCGACACCACACCGCACCACACCGCACCACACCGTACCGTATTGACATCAAAAAACAGCGTGTTATAATTAAAATGTAGAAATGTGTAAAATACGCATTGATATTTCAGTATCCCCCCCCTTCCGTTGAGGCAGGCATTAGGTTAATCCAGTGCTTGCCTTTTCGATTTAAGCCAACTTGTGAAGGATAAGGCTGGGTTCCCGAAATGGGAGTAGGTTGCAAGACTTAGAATCCTTTGCCCCTGGGGTTGACTTATTAAATATTGGTGTAATAGGGAGCACAGCTGGTTTGAATCTGATGAACTGGTAGGTATTGGTTCGAGTCCAATATAATTTAATAAAGCATAAGACGGAATGTACATCCGTAGGACAGGAAACTCAATCGCCTGTCCTCTCTTATGCTTATAAATAGGATTGAAATTAAAAAATTGAAAGGATTGGAAAAATTATGAATGAATTAATAACTATTAAAGATGTTAGAGGTTATTTAGACAAAAATGGAACAGCGCATTTGAACCTTGAAGATGTGGCCAGAGGACTAGGATTTACAGAGACAAAAGACCATAAAGAGTATATTAGATGGCGCACTATTTCAGCATATCTTAACGAATTTGAATTTTCGCAGGAGGTTGCGAAAGATGGATTTATCCCTGAAAACATATTCTATAAGTTATGCTTTAAAGCTTCCAATGAAAAAGCACGGAATTTTCAAAATAGGGTAACTGATGAAATTCTTCCGGATATCCGCAAGCACGGTATTTATGCATCAAGTATAATGATTGAAAAAATGATGGATGATCCCGATTTTGCGATACAGCTCCTAACAAATTATAAAGAAGAAAAACAAAAGCGCAGAGAGCTTGAAAAAACGGTACAGCAGCAAAAACCAAAAGTTTTATTTGCTGATGCAGTAGAAACATCCCATACATCCATTTTGATCGGAAATCTTGCAAAGCTTCTAAATCAGAATGGTCTGGATATCGGTCAGAACCGATTGTTTAATAGGATGCGCGAAGAAGGATATTTATGCAGCAGACAGGGAGATCAATATAATTCACCAACACAGCGCAGCATGGACTTAGGATTATTTGAAGTAAAAGAACGCACTATTAATAATCCAGATGGAAGTGTCAGAATTACGCGGACAACAAAAGTCACCGGAAAAGGTCAGATTTATTTTATCAATAAATATATTGGAAGTTAAATAATCATTTAGATAATGAGGTGGTGATAATTGGCAAGAGCACCAGATGATAGAATAAAAATAGCAAAGGAAATGTATGAGACTGGGACCGCGCTAATTGAGATTGCCAATCAGTTCAACATCCCAGAAGGAACAATCCGCTCATGGAAAAATAGGGGGAAATGGCAACGCAACGAGAACTGCAACGCAACGGACGATAAGAAATGCAACGTTGCAAAAAAGAAAAGCGTTTCAAAGAAGAAAGTAGAAGTCGTTGCAACAGAAGTTGAACAGGTGATTGAGAATCCTGATTTGACTGACAAGCAAAGACTTTTTTGTATTTTATATGTTAAATACAGAAATAAGACTAAGGCTTATCAAAAAGCCTATGGAGCATCATGGGAAACGGCCAATGCCAATGCATATAAACTATGGGAAAATAAGGGAGTGAAAAAAGAGATTGAACGACTCTTATCCGAATATAGAGCGGAAATTGGATTGGATATTAAGGATTTATTTCAATGGTATCTTGATATCGCAAGGGCTGATATCAATGATTTTGTTGAAATTAAGAGTAATAGAATCAAAATCAAAGACGGATCAGAAATAGATGGTGTTCTTGTATCTGAAGTTAAAGAAGGGCAATTCGGAATCAGCGTTAAACTTTATGAAAAATCAAAAGCCATGGATTGGTTGGGACAACACATAGATTTGGCTGATGAAGAACAGAGAGCAAGAATTTTATTTATGAAATCAAAAATCAATTCGGATAACAATGAAGAATATATAAATAAAGTTAATGAGGGACGTATTGCCATAGCAGAATTAATTAATAATCCAAGACCGAACAGGAAACTTCCAGAAGCTGGTGAATAAATGAATATACCTGCGCCATTTACGGAAAATCAAATTAAATATCTTTTAAAGACAAATTACTCATGGTTCAACGTTGCCGAAGGTGGGAAAAGAGGGGCGAAGAACGTAATTAACACCTTGGCGTGGTGTAATGAGATAGATATTCATCCTGATCGCTTTCATTTAGCGGCAGGAGTAGACCAATCATCAGCTAGGATAAATATATTAGAATGTGATGGTTTCGGAGTAAAAAATTATTTTGATGGTTGCTGCCGAATTGGAAAGTTTGAAAAAAAGGATTGCTTATACATTGACACAAAAACGGGCCAGAAGATTATCTTCTTTGCCGGTGGAAAAAAAAGTGGTGATGATGCCAATATAAAAGGCTATACATACGGCACTGCCTATATCACAGAAGCCAACGAATGCCATCCGACATTTATCCAAGAGGTTTTTGACCGGACGATAGCAAGCAACAATCGCAAAATTTTTCACGACTTGAACCCTAAATCACCAAACCATGTATATTATACAGACATATTAGACTTTCATGAGGAGCAGCAAAACAAAGATCCAGAATATGGATATAATTGGGGACATTTTACGTTACTTGATAATTTAAGTATATCAGATATAAAGTTAAAATCTGTATTAAAAACATATGACAAAGGCACCGTGCATTATGAACGTGATATTTTAGGATTAAGGAAGCAAGCTGAAGGACTTATATATAAACGATTTGCGAATAATCCGCAGAATTATTTTCTTGATTATAGTAAAAATGAAGAAGAAATAAGAAGTGGAAAGAAAAAGCAACTTCCTCGCATGATTGAGATAAATATAGGTCTTGACTTCGGCGGTAATAAATCCGCTCACGCTCTCGTAGCAACCGGAATTACACCGAACTATCAAAAACTGATAGGATTGGCAAGTAAAAGAATCTTTCACAAGGATTATAAAGAGGGTATTGCTCCGGCTGATGTTGATAAGTTTGTCGTGGAATTTGTCGGATTTATTATTAAAGAATTTGGACGGTGTGATTATCTCGAATGGGACAATGAAGCTGTCACGCTTGGAACCGGAGTAAAAAGAGCAGTGGAAAAGGCATATCCGCAAGTAACTGTAAGAGGCTGCTACAAGGCTGAAATCAATGACAGAATTGATTTAATGCAGAAACTAATAGGCGAAGATAGATTCCTATACACAAGGCACTGCGAGACGCTAAAAGAAGCATTAAAAACAGCAATATGGAATCCAAAACCGGCAGAGGTTGGAATTGATGAAAGGCTGGATGATGGAACATCGGATATTGATACTCTAGATGGACTAGAATATACTGTAACCAGACAAATCAAAAGATTTATCCAATAGAAACAATATATGCAATTTGCCATGTCGGTATTACGATAACAGACCGTGAGACTTTTGAAATTTGCGGTTAATTAGTAATAATTACCAATAACACATGTTATCAGGCACTTACCTATGCGCAAAAGAGATGTTTCGCGTAGAGTTGACAAAATTATCTTATTTGACACTTTCTAACACACGCAAGATATCTGTCTTGCCAACAAGGAGCAAAATAAACAATGTCAGTGAAAAACCTTTCCAGTATTACCCACAGGGGCAAAACAAATCCTTGATAAATACATCTTGGGATACTGGAATAACTGCAAGGTATTAATAGAGGGATTAGCATAGTTTGAATCCCTGCTCTTTGTTGATAAAAAGAGAAGAAATAGAAAAGAGGAGGTTATGTTATGGGATTTATACCTACCATTAATTGGGTGGCGGCAAATGTTGTTAATATGAATAATTCAAGACAAAGGCGCGAAGAAGAACGCAAGCGACAAGAGTTCCAAGAACAGAAAAAAAGGAAAAACCAAGAAACTGATAATTAGCCAAAAGGCTTTTTATATAGCATGAAGCAGCTTGCAAGCTGCTAGGGCAGAACTCCTCTCCTGCCCTTTTTTCATGCTCTAAAATAGAGGAGACAAAAAGGATTTTAAGAACCAGGTAACTGATAGTGGGTTGGCACTGGAGAGTGAGGGTGAGGAATAATGACAACAGACGAAAAAATAGATTATCTATACCGGCTCGTAAAGGCTTTTGTTGATAAGCTTCCGAAATATGACGAAAATGGATTAATAATTGAAACATGTCATATATGCGGAAAGGAATATAGAATTCATCCTGAAATGTGTGTATCGCAAAGGATTCAATTCTATGGGCGTGATGATATTTGTTATGAGTGTATGACAAAAGAATTGGAAAAGCGAGGCATAAACCATTGATTTAATGTGGTATTTATGATATACTCCATGTAATGGAGGGATGCGTAATGAATGAAAAAGATTATACGGCACTCAATATATCTTTAATTGTTATTTTATTGTTGGCATGGGTATCGGCCATTGTCGCAAACGGGATTATAGGTGGTATGTTTTGTATTATTTTTTCTATTGTATCGGTGAAAATAACATCAAAAATAATATCAAAAATTAAAAAGGGCAGTCAAGAATCATCCTGAAAGCAAATAATCAGGCGTCTTCCAAATGGTAGGCGCCTTTTCCATGCCCTGAAAAATACTGAGGTGGTAAATGAAATGACATTTTCAAAACAACTTGAAGATATCGAGGGTCTCCATGGCATCGGATACGGAAACTTCAATATCAAACTGAATACTGCCCTTAAGGACCATATCCAAATCCGGCATGTTATTGGGAAAATAGATGAAATGGCAGAATTGGGGAATTATGGGGAGCCGTGGCAGTTTTTATATATTTTCAAGCAAATATGTGATTACCTGAGTGTGCGAAATATTGGATACGAGATATCCTTTAAATGGACAAAAGAGAATTCGCTTATTTTCAATCTGAAATGCCTGCTTCTGATGATTGTCAATTGGGGAGTTTTAAAAACATATAGGCAGGGCAGGTTATGGCGTTAGCTTGCTGTGATCAATAAATAATTAGGCGGTGAAATATGGGATTTATTTCCGCAATTAGAAAGTGGTGGCGAGGATTGTTTTCAAAAAAGGATATAGAAGCCGCATTAAATTTAAAAATAGCCATTACCCCAGAGCAGCAACGAAAATATGAATTATGGCGGCAGTTATATAATGGTGAGGCTATATGGAATACGGATCCAGAAAATGGCGTTCCAAGTTTACATATTGCTGCCGGTGCATGTTCTGAAACGGCAATAGCGGTAACCGTGAAGCTTGAAAGTGAAGTAACAGGGGATAATCCGCGATCAGAATTCTTGGATGATCAATACAAGCGAGTGATCGGCGACTTAAGGGAAACTATAGAAAAATGCTGTGCAGGAAGTGTTGTTATTTTAAAGCCTTTTGTCAGAAACGGTGAGATAAGGGTAACAGTATCAGAAAATAATTGCTTTTATCCCTTGAAATATAACGAGCTGGGCGAACTCGTTAGCGTTATATTTGCCGATACACTCACAGAAAACATTGACCAGAAGACATATTATTACACTCTGTTAGAAAAATGCACATTTGAAAATAACACATACCGAATTGAATATTCAATCTGGAAAAGTGAAAATATGAATGCCTTAGGCAAGCAAATATCCTTTGCAGAGGGACCTGACGAGTGGAAGGAACTTCCAGAGTATGTACAATGGCCAGATGTAGAACATCCATGGTTCGCTGTATTGCAGATGCCTGGCAGAGGTGAGGCGTTATTTTCCCGGGGCATTGATTTAATAAGAGAAGGCGATAAGCAATTTGGTAGGGCTATCTGGGAATTCGAGGGCGGAGAATTAGCTATTGATGTAGGCTCCGATCTGATGAAAAAAGACAGCAATGGTAATTTTATAATACCGCAAGGACGCAACCGGCTATTTCGCGCATGGGAAGGATCAACAGTTCCGGGTGAAATCGGAATAACTGAGTATAACCCCGAATTTCGCGATGTATCTATTTTCAATGGATTAAATGAGTTTTTACGGAGAATAGAATTTGTCTTGGGGCTTGCTTATGGAATATTGTCGAATCCACAGGATACAGATAAAACAGCCACGGAAATAAAGAATTCCAAACAGCGCTTTTATCAAACAGTATCAGATATACAGAGAGCAGCACAATTATCATTAGAGACTCTTGTAGTTGTCATGGATGATATTGCTACACGTTATAATCTTGCACCATTTGGAGAATATGATATATCGTTCTTCTGGGATGATAGCATATTAAAAACTACCGAAGAAAAGCGCGCCGAATATTACGAGGAACTAAAGTGGCTTATAGCATTAAAGGGTAGTGATATTATTGATAAAGCAGAGATCAGAGCGTTTGTTATTGAAAATTCAGATTTCTTCTCAAAAATTACACCTGAAATGATAAAGGAAGCCCAAGCAGGATTACCAGAAGTTTTAGAGTTTGATGAATAATAACTAAAGGGGAATAGATATGCTTGATTCACAATTTTATGATGAAGCTCCGCAGCCGGTATCTCGTATAATCAACACCGCCGAAAATAGATTGATTCAAGAAATCGCAAGAAAAATCAAATCTATGCATGAGATATCTGGTTCCGTAGATTATGAAATACAACGGCTATCTACTATCCGGGAAATTGATAAAGAATTTAAAAATATACTTTCAGACATGACAAAATTATCTCTGATTGAAATAGATGAGATATTCAAACAAGCAGCTGAATCAGCATACGTCTACGATAAGGCATTATATGAAGCAAGGGGAGTAGAATTTGTTGAATATAAAGACAATGATTTTTTACAGCAATTAACAAAGTCCATTTCAGATCAGACTCAAAGCGAATTCACAAATCTAACGCAAACAATTGGATTTAGGGATTCTGACGGAAGATATCGCAATGTAAGAGATACATTTGTCAATAAATTGGATGAAGTGACATTCCAAGTTACCTCTGGTGCTTCCAGTTATGACGATGCTATTAAAAGAGCCGTGAAAAGCTTGGTTGAAAGTGGGATAAGGGTAGTTGATTACGAAAGTGGTCATACTGATCGGGTTGAAGTAGCCACACGCCGGGCAGTTCTTACTGGCGTTGGTCAATTAGCTAATCAGGTCGCAATAAGGACCATTAATGAAATAAATGCAGAACACATACAAGTAAGTATGCATGATGGAGCAAGAACGGGAAACGGCTGGGGGGATATAAAAGACCATTCCGCCTGGCAAGGGAAGATATTTGCAAGGAATGGCGTAAATTTAACTACTCTTGAAAGGGAAACCACAGAAAAAGACAAAGACTATCCAGATTTTATTAAATATACCGGCTATGGAACCGGAGACGGTATAGGAGGGTGGAATTGTCGGCATAATTTTTCTGGTTTCCTGACGGGGTTAATGGATCCCAACTATTCGGATGAAGAGATTACTGAGCAGCAAGAAAAAGACAAGGAAAAAACCGAATGGGAAACTACAGACAGAAAGGGAAATAAAGTGGTAACTGAATATACAAGGTATAAAGCAACCCAAGAGCAACGCCGTATGGAACGTATTATGAGAAAAACACGCGCTCTGGCAGTCGGATATAAATCCGGTGGAAATATGGACGCATATACAGAAACAAAATCAAAGTATAAGGCGCAAAGAGCTGAATATAAAAAATTTAGTGAAGCCATGTCATTACAGCCACAATGGGAAAGAGTATATGTTGACGGACTTTCCCGAATATGATTTTAGGAGGTAATAAATAATTATGCCAAGACCCACACTTTCATCTTCTGCCAGATTGAACCTCAGGCGGCAATGGATAGCTATAAAACAGCAACTTGATAAAAATCTAATCGAATATAAAGAATTAAAAACCGCCGATAATGAACGGTTTTTTGTTGAAGAAAATCAATTTTTAGTGAGGTGACAAGATGGCTGAATATAATTCAAGGCATACCGGAAAGCAGATAGATAATGGAATAGATACAGCTTTTTCGAATGAATCAAAAGTATCTGCCATACAAGAAAAGATGGATGTGCTTTCCGCAAATGTCGAAGCAGTACAGACAGAAGCAACTAATGCGCGATCTGTGGCTGATAATGCGGCAATCAAAGCGGCAACGGCCGGATACAGAATTGAAGAAATTAACAATGCGTTAATGGCAAGAATTGACGCATTAGAAGCCAGATTATAGGAGTTATATGTTTATGGATAATGATAAGCAATGGTATCTATGCCCTAATTGCGGACAGAAATTATTAAAGAAAGATGATAATGCAGTCTGTACGGGGGTTTATGATAAATGCAAGAAATGCCGGAAAGAAATTGAAATCAAAATAGGAGGATGCACCAATGAGTCAAGGAATGAAGATTAGTTTTAATGCGGAAATGCAATACGAAGTATCACAAGAAGATGCAAGAAAGAATACGAAAGATGCAATAGATGAATTAAAAAAATCTGGACAAAATTTCATTCTTGAATCAATCGGAATAACTGATGATTCGAGTTATGAAGATATGATAGTCATGATTATTAAGAGAACATTAAGAGCGTTGGATGATTCAGATAAAATCATAACAATTGATAACTTAAAAATTGATTAAAACTCTATGTGAGCCAATTGAGCCGGAGGATACAGCTGATTCTGTGTCTTTCGGCTCTTTTTTATTATATAAATTTATCCGTTTCAAAAACGGAACAAAAGTTATCGGACTTTAAATAACCGAATGAAAGGAGAACATTAATGGCAGATGAGAATGGTGTATGGCGTACAATAAGCGGAAGACGAGTATTTATCAAAGAAGGTCAATCTCTTTCCGATGCGATGAGAGAAAGCGGAAAATTTGCTGCTGAAAAAACCCCGAAATATAAACCAGATGAGGAATATGGAAAAAAACCAGACTCCCCAGACAAGGCCCTTGTGAAAATAGCAAAAGATATTAATGCAGAAATCGGCGGCGAAGAATGGGAAGTGGTTCAATATGGTACAGGTCCGATGAAGAGACAAAACATTGTAAGAGAGGGAATTGAGGAAACATTAAGTGGAGGTAGACGGCAATATACCGACATAAAAATTACAGTTACTGCTCCCAGGAAAGTTATGGGATTTATTGACATTTCGCAATATGAAAAAATAGGTATGGGCGGAGGACTTTCTGATTTTAGCAAAAGTTCGCAAAGGATTGAATTTGAAAGCCGCCAAGAGTTGATTGCTAAAATCAAAAAGATTGGGTGATGATATGGACAATGAAATTATGACTCTTGATGAGATATTACAGGACTCCTATTATTTGGAACAATTTAATAAAAAAATAAAAAGTATGGCTGATGTCAATATGGAGGTAAATATGAAAGATCAAAATAGTCAATCGGGAGCTAGCGAAGCGCAAATTACCGAACAATCCCAATCGGAGGATATCAAAGAAACCGAATTGAAGCAAAAAACTATTTCTCGTACTCAGGAAGAAGATAACGAACTCTTTAAAAAGGAGTCAATTAAAACAAAAAAATCTTTGTATACCAAGTTAGGTGTAAAAGATGATGATGAATTTGAAAATATTCAGGCACTTTTACAAGCCGAAAGAGAACGAAAGCAGAAAGAAGAAGCAGATAAGCCCCTTCTTGAGAAGCTACAGGGCGAATTAGAGGAGCGTAAAAAGAATGATGAAGAAACTGCCAAACGCCTTGCTAAACTCGCCGCATTGGAGCAGAAAGAGACTGTAAACGCTGCCCTTCTCAAACTGTATGGCAAAGATAAAGCCTTGGATTTGTCAAGCGTAGATACAGACTATGTCACATACCTGGCAAATCAAAAGATTTCTGACGCTGTAACATTTGATGAGGCGGTTGAGACTGTACTAAAAGAAAAGCCACCAATTGCCAAGCTGCCGGAAATGGCCGGTGGAGCAGGTACAAAACCGGTTTCCAAAACAGAAGAAGAAGCCTTAAGAGAAAGTTATAAACAGGCTGCCAAACAGGGGAAATCGGCTGAAATGTCACGATTAATCAGAGAAGCAAAAAGAAAAAATATTGAATTAGAATAGGAGTGAATTAAATGCCAACAGGAACAACTTTAACAGATACAATTAACTATTCGGGAATGTTACACGCAAGAACAGACAAAGCCACAAAATTTATTGATGCTATATACGCCAGAGGCAGAGAAGGTGGTAGAAGAACTACTAATTCTGTTGAATTTATTTTGGCAGGTGGGTATAAAACAAGAGACCCTAAGCAGCCGGAAATAAGTGAAGAACAATCCCTGACTGCACCTGATCCAAAAACAACAGAAAGAGATCAGGAGTCTAATGTAATTCAGATTTATCATGAATCCGTTGCAGTCTCTTATATGAAGCAGTCCAATTTTAACGCATTGGGCGGAGTTAATGTAGCAGGAGCCGCTAATAATACACCGAATGAATTAGACTTTCAGGTTGGTGTAGTAGTCGATGAAATGCGAAAGGATTTAAACTGGACTACAATCAATGGGACATATCAGTATATACCAGGCAGCACAACGGTGGCACCTAAATCCAGAGGATTAATGGAAGCACTACAGACCAATCGGTTTGATATAGGGGGAGCATATTTAAGCAAAAATGTGGTGAATGATGTACTCATGAATTCAATCAAAAACGGATTTTCGCCCGAAGGAATTGAAATCTGGGTTAATCCCGATATGATGGATATTATAACAGATACATATATTCAGATACCGGGCTCTGCTCTTCCATCTTCGAGAACAGAGGGCGGTGTAGCATATTCGACAATCCTCACAAACTACGGAGACATCAATATCTTTTGGGATACTATGATACCTACTGCCTGTATTTCATTTATCAATGTTAGCTTACTGGCAATCGCAGAAAAGCCAACAATTAACGACAGGGGAGAAAACCTTGGCGTTTTATTTTATGAGCCTTTAGCAAAAACAGGGGCAAGTGAAAGAGGCCAGCTGTATGGCGAAATTGGCTTTGATTATGGCGCGGAATGGCATCATTCTATAATGACAGGTATTGGAAGATAAGGGGGAGCCGGATGTATAAATTAGCAAGTACGGGAAAGTTCGAGGAAATCAAATCAAAAAAAAGAACAGATGATTCTGTTGGTGTCCTTGAATCGAAAATTTCCGAATTATCTAAGCAAATAAAGTTAAAGGACGCAGAGATTAAAAAGATTACAAAAGAAAAAGATGAAGAAATCGCAAGATTTGAGCAAATGGTCAGAGACAGAGATGCCCGGATACATGAATTGGAATCATCAATTTAAAACCCAAATTAGGAAAGGCGGTATAATAGTATGATTTTTGCTGACGCAGATTTTTACAAAAATGAATATCTTCTTGGTAGAACAGAAATTATACCGCTTGAAGAATTTCTGTTCTGGTCTCGGAAGGCTTCCGATCGTATAAACCGGCGCAAGATTGAATTAGATAAAATACCAGAAGTGTTGAAACTATGCACCTGTGAGGTTGCGGAGGCATTCTATGTGGATTCTGAAAAGGAATTTATGAGCATGGAACCCTCCCAATCCGTAGGGGCATACAGCAAAGGCGCGGTGAATATCAAGCAGGAACAAGCAGATTTTAATGTCCGTGTAGATGGGATAATCAGGAGGCATTTGGCAGGGACGAAATTGCATGATTTGTTTGTATTTCGCGGCTAAATACTTGATTTAATGCGGTAATTATAGTATGATTAATCCAAAAGGATGGTGGCAGAAATGAAAATAGCGTTTATGATTTGTTTTGTAAATGATTCAGAATATTACGATCAAGTCGATGATGAAAAAATAACATTAAGCGTTGATGTGCTGTCCCGCTGGATTGATGAATACATGCAAAACGAAAAATACAATGGTTCTTGCGGCGATAGAATAAGAGTAGAAGCTTATGAGATCGATGGAGATTTTATCGAACAATGGGAGCTGAGCGGAAGTGATACAAAGGATGAAGCGATAAAAGCTTGTAGTAAATTAATCCCATAAAGTGTTAACTTAATATTATGAGCGTCTTACCAAACGGTAGGGCGTTTTCTTATTCCCAAAAGGGGGTTGCCATGCCTACATCGTACTTAAAACAATTCGCCGAAAGACGGCAGAAAAAAAAAATACAATTTCCACCGGAAGTAACAGGACCAGTAACAATATGGCCCATGTATACCGATTTGCTGACTGGAAATCAGATCAATATACGGTGTGTGCTCCAAAATTCTTTCTGGAATGATGATTCTATCTCTGTGTTTCAGAATACTGGACAACAAACGCGATATTCAGTAACTTTGTACATTCCCTACAACGCGGAGGTAACAGGTCGTACTTATGTAACACCAGACGAATGGAATAATCTTGCAGTTTTAGAACTTGATAGCCATTGGACGATAAATCCACGTCAATTGCCTTTAATGGTTAAAGGGGTAAATGAGCATGAATTTCAATGGGCGGACCCTAATGCGGCAAATAGAATTATAATGCAGGAGAATGCTTTATTAAACGCAAATCCAAGCGTCAGGCGTGCTGTGGATGTTAATAATAACTTTTTTGGAAGCGCGAATATGTGGCATGTGGTTGTAAGAGTATAGTGTGTTTTTTGAAAGAAGATGAATCATGAAAATTACAACACCAAAATCTAAACCAATTTCAAAAGATAAAGCATTGGAGGCAATGATTGAATGGTATCCCGGTTTTGAAAAACGCATGAATAATACTTTCGGTGAAGGGAGTTCATTGCAAAAATTTATAGATGCTGCGGTTTTAAGTGGTTGCGAACCATATATACCGTTAAAAACAAGTACACTTATCAGAAGCGGAGAAATCGCCACGATAATAGGCAGTGGTACAGTCACATGGCTGACTCCTTATGCACGTTTTTTATACTATGGAAAACTAATGATTGATCCTGAGACAGGAAGTGCATGGGCGTTGGCTGGGAATAAAAAAATTGTGACTGATATTAATTTGGTTTATCATGGTGGCGGAAAACGTGGTTCGTTCTGGTTTGAAAGATGGAAATCTGATAACCTCAAATCATTTGCAGGAAATTTAAAACGAGAACTTGGGTTAGATTTGGAGGTATATTAATGGATGAAGAGATTTTATTTTTAGACCGGCTTATAAAATTTATTGAGAGCTGTCCGTTTTTAAATGCCACAGGGAACATATCGGCAGCTCAATTTGACCCTGTGAATCAAGTAGTGGTGGTACCATTTAGTCCTAATGTTACACAGGGTAACGGAATCTCCTATAATGGATTAAGTTCGCCGACAATAGAGAGATATATTGATAGAAGTATCATTGTAACCAACCAGGCAAATTTTACATTAAATATTTTGCGGCAGTTTATTGATCCTATTTTTAACAAGGAGACAGCAGAATTTATATCACGATTTGAACAATGGGTTTTAACTCAAAGTTTAATAGGAAAGGCACCATTATTCAGTAGACCATTTTATCCGGAAGAATTAATATGGGCGGATGGTGGTTTTTTATGGAATGTTGTGCAGGATGCGAATATTCCATTTGCAGCATATCAAACAAACATACATATTAGATATCAAACAATGATAGAAAGTGAGGATGATTATTAATGGTAACAGATTTTAATTTAACAGGCGAGGCATTAAGAAATTTATACATTTTTGCAGTGGATGTATCAGAAGGAGCGGTAACTCCGGAATGGGAAATACAGGGATACAAAACCGAAGATACATCGATGGAATTTAATCCTGAGGTAACAACGGTTACAGATGTTTTGGGAGATACCTATACTGATGTTGATAAGTTCGAGGAGCAAATTGCATTTGAGCCGAATACATTCCGACCATTTGCAAAGGGTGGAAAGCTAAGCGCGTTGCTGCTGAAATATAAACGCGAGGGCACGCTAGAAAAGTTTTCTCAGTTCAGGGTATTAGAAGGGTTTGGAATGTTAGGGACGCCAGGCGCTTATGAAGCTGATGTACACGAAAAATCAACAATATACCCAACAAGCATGGGTGGAAGTTCCCGGACAAATTTTCCGTTTACAGTTCATCTTGGCGGCGAGATTACTAAAGGTACAATTGATACGCTGAAAAGGGGACTTACCTTTACACCGGCAATATAGGAGGTATTTATGGATATCAAAATAATAAGACCCTATTTTGACATGGAACAAAACAGGGTAGTTAAAAAAGATGAAATATTTACGGTAAGCGAAAAGCGCGGAGAACTTTTAATTGCAAACGGAATGGCAGAAAAAATGGATAATAATTCATCTTTTTTTAATTCAAAAAGCAAAAATTCAAAAACAGAAGAATCATTTCCGGAGTTTGATAAAGATTCAAAATAAAAATATATGGAGGTTTAAATGGATCATAATTTTGAAAGCGATTTTCTCATTGAGGATAAACGCAAACGTAGAAAAATAATAGTTGATGGTGAGTGGGTTGCAACAGCGATTTATAATCCAGATGATCCAAACACTTATAAGCAAATTATGAAAATATTTGCTATTCTTGATGGGAAAAAAACAAATCCGAAAGATTTCGAGTTAACCAAAGAAGAGCAGGAAGCAATTGAAAGAACGCTTGAAAGTACAACTGATTTTGATACAGCCAGCTCGGCATTTTCAAAATTAAACGGATCCTTGCAGGCAACAATAAACGATATTGATGCGTTGATAGATGGAGTAAATGCTATGTTCGGAGAAGGAATTTGTGAAATTCTTTTAAAATACGGCAAGGATGGTGAATATTTGACGGGATTACTTGAAGTCGCATTCAAAGAAGTTAAAAATTCAAGACAAGTTATAAAAAACAAGTATAAAGCAAAGAAACAAAACGGAGTGATTGAATGAATCGCCTGACACAAGAACTTCCAAAAGCAGTTATGATTGACGGATTGGAGTATCCGATAAATACATCATCTCGTAACTGCTTTTTGATTTTAGAAGCATTAAAAGATGATGATTTATTTGATATTGAGAAATGGGAAATTCTGCTTGAAAATTTTTATCAGGAACCATATCCGACAAACTTACAAAAAGCTTTTGAAATGTTTCAAAAATTTTTGACACAATGCAGAGAACCATTAAATAAAAATGAACCTCAATTTGTTGATTTTGTAATGGATAGCGATTGTATATATGATGCATTGTTATCACTAGGATTAAGCAATGATGATATAAAATCATTACATTGGTGGGATTTTATTTCTCGCCTTTCGGAAACAAAAGATACAGCATTTAACCGCAGAGTGTATCTTCGTATGCAAAATCATCGAGGAAAACTGACAAAAGAAGAACGTGAAGAATGTGGACGTATCGGATGGGATATTATCGAAATGCGAAATAATTCAGAAGATAAAGAAATTCTGGCATATTTACAAGGAGAAGATTAAAAATGGTAAGTAGCATTAGTCTTTTATATGTATAGACGATATGCATGTCGTAAAGAGAGGTATAATCCACCTCTCTTTTTCTGTACAAAAAATAATGTTTGGATAGATAGAAGAAAGGCGGTTTTAAATGGCTGACAGATATGATGGCGCGATTAATATAAAAACCCTTGTGGACAATAAGGGCATTAATAAGGGTTTATCTCAGACCGCCAAAGAAATTGACCGGCTTACTACGAATTTTGAAAAACAAGCGGAAAAAATAAAGCAACAAAACGCAGAATTAGAAAATTTACGAAGCAAATTACAGTCTATAGCAAAAGGTGAAAAGCCACAAGAAATTATAGAGCTTGAAAAACAGCTTAAGAATGCTGAAAAAGAAACAAGAGCCGTTGAAGCTGCGAATAAAGATCTTATTATTCAATATGAAAAAGCTGTTGAACTTGCGGAATCACAAAGAAGCATTGGTCTTTCTGAGGAACAAATTGCTCCTGCTGTAGCGGAAGCAGATAGACTAGCTGAGAAATTACGTCCAGTTGATGATGAATTAAAAAAGATAGATGATTCGGCTAAAGTTATAAAAGAAAGAATAAAAGAAATACAACTTGACCCAACTACGAGTCAAGACTTCTCTGATTTAACTAATAAAATCGAACAAGGAAGTCTTGCGCTTGATATGAGCAAAGATAGAGCCATTGAATTACAAAATGAACTATTAAAACTATCGACTCCTTTTGGTCAGACAATACAGGATATATATACTAAAACAGAGAATATTACATCTGAAATTCAGAAACAGCAAAATGAATATCAGACATTAAATACACTTTATGAACAAACCAAAACTGAATTAAATTCAGCAAAAGAAAGTGGTGATGCTTTAGCCGAAAGTTTAGCTCAGGCGACTATGGACAGAACTGAAAAGGATATTGAAAAGATAGATTCTAAAATAAAAAATTTATATTTTGAATCTGAAAAACTTAAAGTTGCATTTGAAGATATAACATTAAATCCTCAAAATACAAATGAAGCTTATAATTTACAAGCGCAAATTAGTGGTATTGCTTTCATGCTTGATGATACTTCAAAAAGTGCAAGAACATTATCGGCAGAGATGAGTGAAGCATTCAAAACAGAGGAAATAAGTCAAGTTGATGCTGAATTAATAAATATTGAAAAAAGCTCAATAAATTTAACGACATTTTTAAATAAGATTAAGGATGGATTTAAAAAAATAGGCGTGTCTGTTTTGAGTATGATTGGTTCAATGAAATTATTAAATAAAGAAACAAAAAATTCTACTTCTGGATTTGAAAAATTAGCAAATAGAATCAAAAATTTAGTGGTTGCAGTTTTTGTTTTTAATATTATTAGACGAGGGTTACGGCAGCTTCAACAGGGGTTAATGTCAGCACTAAAACAAAATGATCAATTTGTAAATTCATTAGCACAGATAAAAGGGAATTTACTTACAGCATTTCAGCCAATCTATAATGCTGTATTGCCTGCTATTAATGCGCTAATGTCTGCATTAGCAAAAATTACAGCATATGTTGCATCATTTGTTAATGTTGTTTTTGGAAAAAGCATTAAACAATCCCAAGATGCCGCAAAGGCTATGTATAACCAAGCCAAGGCCACTAGTGCAGCTGGTAAGGCTGCTGAAAATGCATCATCAAGCATAGATGAATTAAGTGTAATTTCAGAGAATACTGCTGGTGCTGCCGCAGGTGCTGAAATCGCACCATCATTTGATATTGATACAAGTGATTTGGATATGTCTATATTAGATCAATTCGCAGAATGGATAGAAAAAATAAAGCAATTATTACAACCTGTAATTGATTCATTAAAATTATTATGGGAGCAATTAAAAATAGTTGGGAGTTTTGCATGGGATGCATTAAAAGATTTTTATAATTCTTTTTTAAAGCCTGTTGGCTTATGGACACTGGGAGAAGGATTACCACGTTTTATTGATGCTATCACAAAAGGTCTTGCTGCTATAGATTGGCAGAAAATAAATGATTCTCTACACGAATTATGGAACGCGCTTGCACCTTTCGCCATTAATGTAGGAGAAGGTCTTTTAAGATTATGGGAAAACGTATTGGTTCCTCTCGGAACATGGGTTATTGGAAAAGGATTCCCAAATTTTATAGACGGAATTACAAAATTAGTATCAGGAATAGATTGGAATAAATTAAATACATCTTTAGACAGATTATGGAAATTACTTTTGCCTTTTGCAATAAATATCGGCGAAGGACTTCTATGGTTTTGGAACAATGTCTTGGTTCCATTGGGAACATGGACAATTAATGATGTAATTCCTTCATTTCTTGATATATTATCGGGAGCCATTGATTTTCTAAATACAACAATTGAAGACATAAAACCTATTTTTCAATGGTTTTGGAATAAAATTCTTGTTCCAATTGCAGAATGGACAGGAGGGTTGATTGTCGATATATTAAGCGCTATTGGTGATGCGCTTAGATGGATTGCCGATAATGAAATAGCAATGGCCATTATTGAAGGAATAGCAATAGCAATAGGTTTAGTTACTACTGCTCTTCAAGCCTATAATATAGTGACTGCGATAATGGAAACTGTTCAGTTAGCAGCAGCTGCAGCCGGTGGGATTTTAGCTATTGCTGTAAATGCTATAAACTTACCGCTTGTATTAATAACAGCAGCTATAGCCGCATTGATAGCAATAGGAATCCTGTTATATAAGAACTGGGATGTCATCAAAGAGAAAGCACTTGAAATATGGGAAAGCATTAAAGCATTTATTTCTGAACAAATTGAACGAGTGAAATTAGTAATAACAACGGCTATTGAAATTATTCAAACTGTTTGGAACACAATTTGGACAGCCATAAAAACAACCGTTACGAATATATGGGATTACATCAAGAATTTAATATCTACAACAATTAATACAATAAAATCTAGTATTACCGCGGTATTAAATGGAATAAAAACGGTATGGAATAATATTTGGAATGGATTGAGCGATACAACAAAAAATGTATTTAATAATATTTGGAGTGTTATCAAAAAAGTTATAAATAGTATTCTTGGTGGAATAGAAAGCATGGTTAATGGTGTAATCAATGGAATCAACGGAATGGTAAGAGCATTAAATAGATTACATTTCAGTATTCCAGAATGGGTGCCGGGATTAGGTGGTAAATCGTTTGGATTCAGTCTTTCAGAGCTTGGACAAATATCAATTCCGAAACTTGCAACCGGCGGCATTGTAGATCAGGCAACTATTGCAATGATCGGAGAAAGAGGTAGGGAAGCTGTTCTTCCTCTTGATAGAAATACGCAATGGCAGGATGCGTTGGCTGATAAAGTAGTACAAAGGATTAATTCTGATGAAACGAATAACCTAATAAGAGAAACAAATCAATTGATTGCTTCATTGGCTGACGCAATAAGAAATTCAAGTCCTGCAATATATCTTGATGGTCGTGAAGTTGGAAGTAGTATAGAATCATGGCAACAAAATAAGGGAATACAGACAACAGGAGGTGGATTTATAAATGCGTACTAATGACGGATTTATAAGATATGGTTCATCATTTGATAATCTGATTTATACATTGCCTTTTCCGACAAGGGGAAAGGCAATGTTTCAAACAGAACGCTTAGTAGATGCTGCCAGAAATGTTAATGGAGTTGTGGTTGGTCAACAAGTTGGAAGAAGCCTTGATAAGCAGAATATGGGATGGTCTCGTATAGAACCCGAGAAGTGGTGGGAATTTAATAATTTCCTTGAATCCCATGGAATGTTTTTTAGCGTTGAATATTTTAACTATAATTTGGGACGCTTGCAAAGAAAAAGATTTTATGCGAGCAATCCCCAATGCGAACCAGTTAATGTTGATCAGAATTCATTAAGGCCAGAATATCTGGAAAATGCGCAGGTAAACATTATTGATACAGGGGAATAATATGCAAAAAGTATCTGAGCTATGGAAAAAAGAAATGGCAAATAGAATAAGAGGCCGAAGTTATATGCGAATTAACTTTGGCCTTGTTGATGTGGATGCGGCCGATGATATGTCGGCTGTTGATAATGGACATGAATTTTTGTCAGAAGTCAGTAAAATATCCAGATATAATCAAGAATATTCTTACGCCATGGCAGAAAGCAATGGATTTTTATTAAATGGACGACAAAGAATTGTACCAGAGGAACAAGGAACAATATTATATCAGGGATTTGTATCAAATATTTTAAGCGATCAGAATGGATATTTTAATCCTCAGCCCTATATTACAATGAATTTTACAAAAACACATAGAACAAAAGGGCTCAGCTTTATATTTGATCATATAATGCAGCGCTATCCTTCGGAAATTGAGATTACTGCTTATCGGCAAAATAATATTATTTTTACAAAAAAATATGAAGTCGATAGCTTTAATTATATAGCATATGGTGACTTTGAATATTTTGACAGTATGCAGATAAAATTTATACGTTGGTTTAAGCCGTTTCAACGCGCAAGGCTTAGCAATATTATTTTTGGCGTTGGAATCATATTTGATAACCGAAACATTATTAATGCAACTCAAACAGAAGATATAGACCCGATCATGAGACGCTTACCTATAAACACATTTAGCTTTAATATCTTGAATTTGGATAAAAGCTATAATCCTGATAATCCAAACGGAATATGGAGTTATGTCGAGGAAAAGAGTCCTATTACAATTTCATATGGATTGCAGCTTACAGAACCCATCTCCTGGGGTGATTTAAAAGATCAAAAATGGGGTGATCTGGAATTGGTTACATGGGGTGATCTTGTACGCGGAGATTATATAGAATGGATTGATAATGGTAGTTATATTTTAGACGCTATACCTATTGCAGACGGAATACAAGTAACTTTCAATTGCACGGACTTGATTGGTGGGCTTACAGAGACTTATTTTGAGAATAATGAGCTTAATACCAGATCATTATATTTTTTAGCAGAAAATGTATTAAAAAATGCTAAGTTAACCGAACAGCAATATTATATAAGCGATACTCTAAAAGAAATCTCAACAAATGCGCCATTAACGGATTATTCATTTAAAGATAGTCTTAAAATAATAGCGCAGGCTGCATTTTGTATACTTTTTACTGACTTAGAAGGAAATATACATATAGAACCTAACGCATATACAAAAAATGATTTTAAGTTAACGCTTGATGATATGTGGAACTCCCCGAAAATTGAAAAATCTCCTTTGTTAAAAAACATTGAAGGAAAGGTTTATGAATATTATTTTGACGAAGAAAAACAGGAAATAGCAAGTAATGAGACTGTTTATAATTTTGAATTTAATGAAACGGGAATCACTGAGAAAATTGAGAATCCTCTCATTACGTCCTATGATCATTTGTTAAGTGTTGTAAGTCAATATGCGCATTATCTGAACATGCGAAATACATATTATTTTGATTATCGTGGAAATCCAGAATTGGAAAGCAATGATATAATTTCCATGCAATCTGATTTTTCGGACGATTTGAAAGTAATTACACTAAAACATGTTATTTCTTTTACTGGTGGAATAAGAGGCAGCTTAATTACAAAAAGATTGGAGGGTGATATATAAATGGATTATACATTTCATTTTCAGCTTCGCAAGCCATCATATGATGGTGCTGCGGATATAAATGATGTTAACGTAAATATGGATAATATTGATAGTATTGTATTCACCATAGACGAGAATTCGCTATTAAGAGATACGGAGCTTGAAACATTAATCCGGTCGCATATAGTCGCATTAGAATTAGATCATCCAGATGCAAGCGTAACAACTGATAAAATAAGAGATTCCAATATAACTACATCAAAAATCATGGAATTGGCAGTTACTACTGGAAAATTAGCCAATTTGGGCGTAACAACAGAAAAAATTGCAAATGATGCGGTTACAGATTCCAAAATTGGAAACAGAACTATAAATGATCCGGAATCCGATAATGCGACATATACCGGAATTCTGACGGCAATAATTAATAAAATTACAAATGCAATCCGCTCCCTTAGAGCAAATGTAAATTCTCATATTGCAAATATATCAAATCCGCATTCTGTCACAGCAGAGCAAGCAGGAGCCGCTCCTAAATCACACGCCAGTGCGGACAATAGATATGGCATTAGTTCCCGATCAGATTATGGACATTCAATGTCAAGCTCCGCGATACCAATCGTCTCTGGCGAAGGTGCCGCCGGGTTGGATAATGGAAAATATGCAAACGAAGGTCATATTCATCCAGCACAGACATCGATCACGGGAAATGCAGGAACATCAAGCAAATGGCTTTCAAAAATGCTTCTTAATCTTATTGGAGATGCATCGGGAACGGGGAGTTTTGATGGTTCTGAAATTACAAATATAAATCTGACATTGACTAACAGTGGTGTGACTGCCGGAACATATACCAAAACAACAGTGGATACAAAAGGTAGGGTAACTTCCGGAAGTAATCCAAGTACTCTTTCAGGGATGGGTATCACTGATTCATATACCGCAATACAAATTGATGGAAAAATATTAGTTATAAATGAAAAAGTTTCCGAAGTGGAGGCAATTGCAAGAGGAGCAAGCCGGGCATTTGTTTTTGATACATTAATAGCCTTAAATGTCTGGTTGGCAATTTCATCCAATACAGCACAATTACGAACTGGCGACAATTTATTTATCATAGAATTGGGCGTACCAGATTACTGGTGGGACGGAACACAAAAGCAAATACTCGAAACTGAAAAAGTCGATTTATCAAATATTTATACAAAAGACGACATTGCTATATTATTATCAGGAAAAGAACCAGTCATATCAAAGGGTACATCAAGCCAATATTGGAATGGGTTAAAAGCATGGACTGATTTTGCGACATCTGTAAGAGCTGCCTTATTAACTGGATTATCAACAGCAGCTACTGAAAATAATGCTGTTACTGCTGCTGATTCTTTGCTTATCGCAATAGGAAAACTGCAAGCGCAAATTAACGCAACTGTGGCAGGAAATGTAACAAGTGCATCTAAATGGTATTCCGAACGGAAATTATCTCTTACAGGGGATGGTACTGCTTCATTGTCCGTAGATGGTAGTAAGGATGTGTCAGCTATTTTGACTTTAGCGACATCCGGCGCAACGGCTGGCAGTTATGGACCGACAGCAGCCGCAACGTTAGGATTTGGTGGAACTATTATAGTTCCGTACATAACCGTGGATGTAAAAGGCAGAGTGACGGCTATAGTTGCACGAAACATGATATTGCCGGCCACACCGACAAATGTATCAGGCACAGCAGGAAATGTAACCGGAATAGTCGCCATCGCAAATGGCGGTACCGGTTTGTCGACTGCTCCATCCATGCTCATAAATTTAGCTTCAACAACAGCAGCAAGTCCTTTAGCGGCAAGTCCTCGTCCTGGTATTACGGGTATATTACCTATTGCAAATGGTGGAACCGGAAATTCAACCGGAAAAGCTGCTTCTGCCGATGAACTAAATTATACGGGGTATTAAAATGTGGACATATGCAAAAACAGATTGGAATTCAACAGATTTTTTTGAATATGCAGAGTACAACAGAATAAAAAACAATATCATATATCTTATTGAGTTAGCATTTTCAATAAATGAAAAATGGAAATATCCCAATATTGATGAAATAAATATAAGATCATTGTTTTATGCTAAGGTTTTTAATGTAATTGAAGAAAATTTGGAATTATTAGCAAACAATACTTTTCGTGCAAATAATTTTGAAGTCACAAAGGAATTTTTTGAAAATAATACGACATGGAATAATGAGGATGTAAACCGAATAGAAAGGACCACCTTGTTATATTACTATATTCTAAATTCTCAGTATTCAAACAGATCAATTTTATCATTTGAGTTAGGAGGAGATTTTTTTGGCTAAATATCTTGATAGAATCTTAGGCGGTGACGGACAGCCTAGATATAATATTGTACGGGAAAACGGAACAATTGTTGAAACAAATATCCGTCTTGTTCAAGTAAATGAAATATTGCAAGATGGGACTCCTTTTGGTGCAAAAGAGGTAAACAGTTTATTGATTATTGAAAACAACACGCCAATAGTAGATTTGAAAATGGAGGCATATTAACTATGAAATTAAAAAGACAAACAAGTACAACTGCAACACCTACATATCCTGCTACATTAGAATATGGAGATTTAGCGGTAGCGAACAATGGAGTGCCAGCATTTGGAGACAAAGATAATTTACCAGTCCCATTAGGTACCGCAGCGGAAATTAAGCAAATAAACAGCAGTTTAGATGCTAATATTAGTAATACTGGGGTAGCTATTACATACCTCAATAATGCAGTCTCATCACTAAGCGCTAATAAACTTAGTGTAGATCCATCAACGCTTAATTCTATACACACGATCGGAATTGATGCAACTGGACTGTTTATCACTATTGATGATGGTAGTCGTAAAATATATATTCAAATCAAGTAAAATAGCTATTAATCTTGCTGAAATATATCTAAACCCATGAAATAAGCCCATGCAGTAGCTTGACTGGTACCATTATTAACAATAGAAAAGTCCATATTGTTAGGGTTTGCGTAAACAGGAAGAATCCCCTCGCCACCTCCATATGAGTTAGTGCTAATTATGTTAAACTGAGTATCATATTGATTTTGTCCTGATATAAAAAATACTCTATAAACGCTGCTTCCTCCGGTTATTACACCTATAATTAGTAATCCACATAGTCCTCTGACGTTAGCACCTACTGCTGAACCAACCGATACATTTGTTTTAGATATAATATAACGGGGTAAATGTAAATTTAAACTGCTGTTTATTGAAGGAAAGAAGGTGAGAAAAATGTGAATGTATTTGAGAATTAAATATAATATTGAGCCAAGAACCAGGTAATCCCATTTCAGTCACCTGGTTTTTGAATATAAAAAGAAAGGAAATAAAATAAAATGAGTAAAGAATGGTTAAGGGCTGCCGGAATCAGGGCAATAAAAACAGTAGCGCAAACGGCACTTGCCGCAATTGGGACATCGGTTGTACTCAATGATGTTAATTGGGTAATGTTATTGTCTGCATCATTGTTATCCGGTCTATTATCTCTATTAACGTCAGCTGCAGGACTGCCGGAATTGGCTGTACAAACAAAAAAGGAGGAATAATATGTTAACAGGAAATGGATTAGCGGATTATGGAAAAAGCAAGATAGGAACTCCATATTTTTATGGAGCGAAAATTACAGATGGCTTGCTTACAGAAAACAAAATGCAGGTAATGCATAGCATGTATCCATCAACCGTAACCACTGCATATATGAAAAAGGCAAGAAACAAAGGACAGGTAGGAAAAACAAACACCGATTGCTCCGGTCTAATATCCGGTTATCGCGGCATTAACATAGGCTCCGCACAATTGTATCAGAAAGCTTATACAAGACTGCCGATTTCCAACATAAAAGATTTTGCTGTTGGCGTTGTGCTATGGAAGTCTGGTCATGTAGGAATCTATGCAGGAATTATTGACGGTGTACCTATGTGTTACGAAGCGAAAGGCATTGATCACGGAACAAAAATGACCAAAGTATCTGCAACAAAGTGGACGCATGGATTGACATTCTCTGATATTGATTATACCTATGAAAACAAAGTTTATGGTACATGGAAAACAGCAAATCCCTATAATGTGCCAACTGAACTGCTTTATTATGATACATCTCGTGTTAAAGAGATAAGAGAATCTGTAAAATGGCTACAATGGGAATTGGTAGAAGCTGGTTATGACATTGCTATCGATGGTAAATTTGGGGTTAAAACCAAAGCGGCGTTGGGTAAATTCCAGGCATCATGTAAAATAAAAATAGATAATGTCTGTGGTCCGATAACCGTAAAATGTTTGATAGCAGCATGATTTCGCAGTAATCAGATAAGCCTCAGAGTAAAATTTGGGGCTTAATCTTGTTTGACAAAGAATTAAATGTTTGCTATGATAGGTGGTGAAAATAATGGGTATATCAGAAATAATTTCTCTTGCAGTATCTATTACATTATGTGGATTAACCATTTTGACATTTTCGAAAAACGGAAATAAAGATACATCGAAAGATGGTGAATGGAAAGGTACTCTTAATGAAAAGTTAAAGAACATAAAAGAGGATCTTGAGGAAATAAAAGAAATGGTTAATCAAACTACGAAAGATAACAAAGATTCTGTAAGGCGTTTGCATGAGCGAATAGACCGGCACCTTCGAGAAGACCACGGCTATAAAATAACCAAAGCTGATGAAGAAAAGGAGAATAAATGAACATTGAGCAAAAAATTGACAAAGTAGAAAATGAAGTTGAAAAAGCAGAACGCGATATTGATCATTCGTGGGCATGGGAAATGTTACAGATGACAAAACGTATCAATACATGGCTCTGTAGTATTATAATTGCATTGATTGTTGTTGTCGTTGGACAATACTGTCTCTATACTTATGAACGCCTACAATATGAATATACTACATCGATTGAAGCCACAGGAGTTTATGCAGCCGGAAATTCAAATCTGGTAACATCACAAGATGTTTCAGAAGAAACATGGAAATTATTTTTAGAATATATGGAGTGGTTAGATGGCAACAGTCAAAGTGACGAAAACTAGAAAAAAGAAAAAAAATAATTCCAATAGTAATTCCCGGGGAACGAAAGTAAGAAAAAATTAAGAACGTTAAGGCGTTCTTTTTTATTGGAGGCGATAATGGCAGAAAAACGCCCAAAGCTATGTAATTTTGTTAAAAAAGAACTTGAATTTTTTATTGAAAACTGCAATTTTACAGATGAAGAATTGCAGTTTTTCAATTTAAGAGCAAAAAACAAAAGTATGATTGAAATATGTGATATAATGCATATAAAGGAATCGAAAGCAACCACCTTATCAAACAAGGTAAATAAAAAGATAATCAAAGTTTTATAAAAGAATTTAGAGCGGCAATCGCGAGGATTTCTCGTGTGTTGCCGCTCATTTTTTATGCGAAAATATATTTAAGATAAATAAAATTGATTAATAAATAGGAGGAAATATGGCTTACGGAGATAACATATTTACTGCAATTATTGATGAAAATGGTGTGATCTATGAAGCATCTACAGGACGTAAGCGTCAGGCTGTCGGTATTGATGCACAGAAAGAACAGGAATATCAGCAAACAATAGCAGAAATGCAAGAACGATTAGATAGCTATTATGCAAAACTTGTAGAGCTTGGAGTGATACAAATACCAAAAACAACAGAAGAAATAGCATTAGAACAAGCTGCACAACAGGCAGAAATAAACAAACAATTATTAGAAGCAATCGGAGGATTACAATTCCAAATAAAGGAGATGCAGACGAATGGGTTTAGTAGATATGGCGATGAATCTCGCAATGAACAATTCGGACAAGATAGCTCAGATGCTGGGGAAATCACCTCAGGAAGTAAAAGGAGCAATAGCACAAGGAAAAAAAATAATACCTCAAATAATGAATAATCCAAGTTTGGAAAACGGAGCACAAATATTAAATGATATGGGTGTGGATAAAAAATTTATTCATGATATTTATGGGAAATACGGTTCCTATGCAAGCAAAATTGGATTAAATCCAAATTCTCTCAAGGGAATGGTAGATAAACTTGGTAATTCAATCAATACTAACAGCCCTAAAAATATATCTACACCAACAAGAAATATAAAATCGGGCTTTGATAGTTCTAAATATCCCAAAATATGATCATTGAGCGAAAGCTTTTTGATAAATAAATATTTTAGAAAGGAGAAAACTATGTCTAATATTTTTGGAGAAGATCGTGAAATCATGAATGTCGGTGGTGGTTATGGTGGCGGTGGGAGCTGGTGTATTATTATTGTTTTTTTCGTAATTGCATGGCTTTTATTCCGTGATGGTCACAGAGACGGAAGAGACGGAGGTTATGCTATGCCTTATCCGGGATTTGGTGGTGGCTGCGGTTGCGGTCCTTGTGTACAGCCTACTTTTAAGGATGAATCAAACTGGGAGCAGGAATATCATCTGTGCAAAGAGATTGGAAAAGTTGATATGGATGTATGGAAGACATCTTGTGAGACACAAAAGGAAGTTTTATGCGATGGGCAGAAAACGAGAAGTCTCATAGAAGCCAACTATATCCAAGACCTTAGAGATAAGCTTGCTGAGAAAAACAGCGAAGTACAGACCCTTAAAAGTGAAATGTTTACAGAACGTAAGATTGATCAGGTTCTTGGTGCTATTGGTTCTGTCAGGAATGATGTTGACAAGCAGTTCTGCCGTACCGATGCAGAAATTGCCAAACTGTCCTGCGAACTCCCCAAGCGTCCGCCTGTATTTAGCCGTTGCGACGTGCCTTGTCTGACAAGGGTTCCGGATAATTGCTGTGAAGATCGTTTTGAACGATTTGAACGTGAATTCCCTCGCCGTGGACGTTGTGATGGATTCGGATTTGATGGATGCTGTGCATAAAATTTAATAAACGCTGACTGTCGTTATGGTCTAATAGAGCGGCTAAAGTCGCTCTATTTATATAGAAAGAGGTGATTATATGGGAAATGCAATACCCCTTATTGTTGGATTATTTGCAGGAACGTATCTTAATAATCCTAAATTCCGGGCACAAGTAGAAACCGGAATACAAAGCATATTAGGCCAGGGAATTGATTATTTAAATAAAATGGACGGTGATGCAGATGTACCAAATCAATCAATACCAGATGAACCGAACGAATGATACATCCGGATGGCTTAATTTTACCGTAAATGTTTTGATTTTGGCATTAACGGTAGAAATAGTATATCTAAATCGCCGAAATGTAATGCTTAATGCAAAAAATGTCATGCTCAATACACAGAATGTTAAAAACAATAAAGATAGTGCAAGGAGCGGACGTCAATTATTGGAAACTGTAAAAGAAATTAATAATAAACTTAGTTAAATTTAGGAGGAATTTATATGTCTAACGATTATGCAAGTATTTTGGATACTTATACAAATACAGATCAAACAATTATTACCGGCTCTCCACTTGCATTTAATACTAATAGAGCAAGGGTTGGCCGTGCAATAAAACATTCTGCTGGCTCAAGTTCTATCAGTTTAAACTGCCCTGGTCTTTATAAGGTACATTTTAATGGTGATGCAGCAGAAAGCGGCACAGCCGGAGATATTACTGTTCAGCTTTTTGTAAATGGAGTGCTTCAGCCCGGCGCCGAAGCTACAGAGGATAGTACAGCTATTACGGATATAGTCAATATGGCATTTGCGACAACCGTTTGTGTTACACCTGCTTGCTTTAGTTGCGGAACTTCCGTATCCTTGACATTCGTTGATACCGGAGTTGGAGCTGTTTTCAGCAATGTTGAAGTAGTTGTAGAAAAAGTTCGTTAAGAGGAGGTATAATTATGCATGCTGATTATTTCAGTAAATACATAGACGATTTAGATGAAAAGATTATGGAATTAGTAAAATCTGAATCCCAAAAGATGACTGCTGATGGTGAAAAAACGCTTCATGTGCTTTTTGAAAATCGCAAACACGCCAAAAGATACATGGAAGAAAAAAGTACACACAGAATGGCCGACAACCCCAAAAAATCATACTTTGGAGGTGAATAAACAATGCCAAACAAAGAAGAATGTATTAAGCATATCCAAAATACTGTGGATTTGTTATACCGTTTTGAAATATTTGAAAATACCGCATTTGTAAAGGCTCTGGCATTAGGTGTTCAGGGTAAAAAAAGAGAAAGCAGAATATCAGGAACAAAAGATGAAAACATAAGAAAATATTTACAGTCAGAAGCCTTTGATTTGTTTGAAACAGAAGTATATCCAATGGAATCTTATGCACAATTTCCAACTGTAAATTCAATAGATTCTTTTTTGATAGAATATCGAAAAGGACTATGGGAAATGTATTGGAAATTACATGAAGCGGCTAATATATTTGTTGCACCGCTTTGTCTTCGTGATATTGCATGTCCATTGTATGATAAAGCAGGTTGTATTAAATGTGCAATCGTTGATTTAAACAGAAAAATCAAACGCTGGAATGATATGAAGCAGCTTGGGACGCCGTTACATGATCTATATATCTATGAAACGACAGAATACAATAATCATGATGAAGCTGAAAAAGAAGAAAAAAAACTGGGATATAAATATTAAAGCGGTGACAATATGAGCCTTGAACTTTGGAAACATTCAATTGAACAAGAAATACCTGGATTAATCGAAAACGAACCAAATCGAGATAATGCTATATTACTTAACGCTCTATTTGGGCTAAAGAGACAGTTCTCGTATATGACTGAGGAAAACATTGACTCATCTGCTCTGACGGACAATGCAGTCAAATATGAGCCACAGGACACAAAAGATATCGACCACCGGCTTGAGATTGTTGATTTTATTCCCCACAGCCGAATTGATAATCTCAAACAGGAGTCATTAATACAATTTATAGAATACATGAAGCAAAAGGGATTAGAACAAACATCTGATGCCCCGGAATACCATGGTGAGCTTGCAGAATCAGCCATAAAGAAAATGCTTAAGATTGACGAGCAAATAGCTGAAATGCTTTATAAGTCTGCCGACAAGCAAGAAAAAGACCTAATCAAAAATAGCTATAAACAGATACTGAAAGAGATCGATTCAAAATAAGAGAGGTGGAAATGATAGCAAAAGGGGAATTAAATGAAGTGATTAATGATCTTGTACAACATTTTAAAAATAAGATACAGAATGATCGAGACAAAGAATGCCGGGTTTACAACCACATCCAGCTTGCAGAATGCTATCTTTTACAGGGTAAGGATAATAAGGCATTAAAAACACTTTATGATACCTTTATGCTATCAGAACCGCGCCCCACAGTCTGCTATAAAATAGCCAGTATTTACTTTGATCAGAAAAAATATGATCAGGCTCATTCTTGGTTAGAGATAGCGGTTAATGCGGAATTTAATTATAATACGCTTGTAAAAATGGTTCCATAGTGTTATACTTCACTTGTCTAGAAAGAGTATACCAATTGATCTGTGGAAACACTTTTCAGAAAAACCCCAAGTATTTATGTACTTGGGGTTTTTGATGGCATCCGGACTCGAACCGGCTAACGTTGCTGACACTTGTCTTTTGCTATTGATTTCATGCGCGCATTACTAACAATAGAAACGGGTACCGCCCCCTCACAAAATTCGCATTTATTAGCACCACACACCATCATGTTTAATATAAAAGTCACGCAACCCACCCCGTACTTTCCTGATCCTTGCAACATCCCAACCCAAAAAGTTAAATTACTGATTTCATAAGTTTATTAATATATTCACATTCTTTTTTATGACGCTCATTCTCTTTGGAAAGCATAGTATTGATGTAAGACCGGATTAAATCCTTGGCTTTTTCATCGTCCTTTTCTGTCAAATAGCAGAGAATCGGACCAAAATCTTTCTTAGGACATCCTATTTCATTTTTCTTAATTTGTCTTGGATAGTCGTGTTTTCGCATAAATACTTTTTCTTTTTCTTCAAATCCTTCGAGTACCTTTATTCTGAACTGTCCGACATGATTAAATCCATATTCATATAATTCCATTATTTGTTTTACCTCCACTAAATTAAATATTGCCGGTTTTGGTACCGGCGAACCCGTTTTTGTTGTGGCCATTATCCGCTTGGCTCTAAATGTTTAGCCACGCTTTATTTTCGTGGACTTATTTTAAGGTGATTCTGTCATTGTCAACACCATAGCTTTCATAATTTTAATTTTTCTGCTTTTTCTTTGTTAATAAGAAATGTCCTCCATAGATAATCTTTCCTTTCCCAACATAGTCTTTAAATATTAAGTTCATCATCATAAAGAACTGCATTTTCTCTGTCCGTCTCTTCAACGCTCTCACAGCACCGTTCCAGATAACCATCTAAATTCACATCATTATCAAAATGATAAATATGTCCATTAAAAATTACATTTACACCATCTTGTTTTTTCATTTTATTTCCTTTCCTCAGCTCCTGCCGTAAATTTTAATTGTATGTATTAAGACTTCCGCAAACGCATGGAATTGAAGTATCACATACTCCGCCAAATTCGTCTATATCATCCTCCTGAAAGGCTTCTGGATCATTGGATTCCGTCCAATGAAGATATGACTGGCATCCATAACATATTGAATCTTTTTCTAATTTATATCGTGGTTCCATATTTATCCTTTCTTATCAGATGAAGCTTCCTGATCAATATTATACTCCATTATAAGTTAATATGAAAGTGGAAAGGGCAGAAAAACCGCCCTAATCCTTTAATAATAATCATAAATTAGATTTTAATGCGGCTTCGGCTTCTTCTTGGGTAAGAAATACGGTTTTGCCGATTTGTTCAAAATTATAAATACCACCAAATTCTGAAAGAATTGCCTTATCGGTAAATCCAATGCATTTACGTTCTCCTAGATCTTCTATTCCATGAGATTTAAAAATGGAATAAAATATATCTCCAACTTTACAAGGAAATATCACAAGAAGTCCCTGTTCTTCCGCATCCTCAAATGGTGCAAGTTTGCAGCATATATCCTCCAAAGAATATGTATCGCCCATATCATTATCGGGCAATGATGCAGGCAATGCAAAGCCTTTTTCTTTATCTGTATAAAATGTCATTCTAGTCATACTCTCAACTCCTTTTTCTTTTATTGTAAAATATTTAATCAAACATACTAAATAACTTCCTATCATCATTTTTGTTGGTGTTTACTTTCCTTACATAATTGCAGTATTCTTGATAATTTCTATCCATTTCTTTGCGTTCCTTATATGTTTCAGTGGTAAATCCATATTCTTCATTGAGTCCCAGGTTTCTATGTTTCTTTTTCCATTGTCTTCGATTCATCGTGCCGGTACTCCTTTTCATACTTTAATTTAAAAAAATCATTAATTTTTTGCAAAATGATATATTTAAATCCAAGAGTTTTAATCAGTTTATTTATTGCCTCATCCCAAGGTTCACATTCGGATGGGAGCAAATCAAATTTACATTTTGTACAATCCCCATCACATTGGGCGTTAATGTCTATGTTAACAAATACAGAATTCATCTTGTTTACCTCCACTAATTTTAATTATCTTCCATCTATATTATAAATCATATTAAACATAGATGGAAGAGTAATCTATCGCACTGATTCATTAGCTAAATAAAATACACATTACAACCATAAGGAATGCTATAAAGACTGTTGATAGCATAATAAATCCATCACCTGAGAAATATCCAATAATCATAATAGCTATTCCGAGTACCACGGCTACGGATATTATAACTATCCGCAGTATAGTACCTTCACTTATAACCGGCTTCTCCGGCTCAGCTTCGGCTGACTTAATGTATTCATAGCAGCGCAGTAAAGTATCCATGTCAATTTCTTGCTGCTCTGATTGCTCAATAGTAATTTTGCTTTTCATATCAAGTCCTCCGTTTCTTCTGTCATGCCTTTAAGTAGGGCGAATATACACTTAAGTTTCCTGATGTTAAGCTTGTCTAACCGCTTGGTTATTGCTTCTACCAAATTTATTCTTTCCATAATATCCTGCTTTCTCCCCGGATGCCACCGGGACCGGTTGATTTATTTAATATCTCATAAAGTCCTCAATATGCTTGGCTGCCCTCCCCTTGGTCACCTCGAATGATGTATATGAGCCATTCATGGCAGCAACTCTGAATCCATTAAGAAATTGTATTTTATATGTCTTTCTGACTTCATCATAAGATGTTACCCTGACAGCTATTTCCTCTTTTCCTAATGTATTTTTTAACCAATTAACCTGCTGTTGTGTGAATTCCATGATTAATCCTCCTGGTTTAATTATTTTCCCATCAAGCTGATGGGTTGTCTGTTTTTTTTGATCCTGATTACTAATCCACAAAAGTATTCTTCTGATAATCCCAGATGCCTAACACCTCACCATCTAATATGATAGTATCCCTTAGGTATCCGCATGGTTCATATTTTAAGTCTGTGATATCCTTGTAACCAAGACTCTTTAAACCATTTTCTACTGCTTCATAATCCTTCATGATTAATTCCTCCCATATCCATTTTTATCTGCATGTTACTGTTGATTATCTGGTTTTCCAAAATCAACGGCGGTTCATATGCATCCACAATTGTAATGGCTGCCTCGCATTGATTGCGCTTGATTGCTTTGTAGGTACTTACGCCGAACTGCCGTCGAATTTCACAATGAATATCACTATATAGTTTCTGCCGGATGCATCTGTCTTTATATGCATTGCTTTCTTTGCCGCCAAGGCAGTGTACGCCCTTTTTTTTGACCGCTCTGGTTATTTTATCCATATCAACGCCCAGAAGAGGTAAGTCCATCTTGAATTCCTGCATGTCCTGTTTGAAGTCATTGAAGTCTTTGCCGATAGAATCAATTTTTTCATCCTGCTTTTTCACCTGACGTTCCAATTCCACGGCGTTTTGTGCAAGTTGAAGAAATTTTTCATTCTGAGTCATTTCTGGTAAATTCATCATAACGGATTTTAAGGCTTTTTCTACTTTGATGAAATAATTCTTTGCTTGTTCACCTCTCTTATTTTTGGTTTGCATGCAAAGTTTTTTGGCGAATATAATTGAAAGTTTATATTCAATTGTAACGGAGTTGCTTTGCTCCGCATATTGGCGGAGAGGAATATAATCAATGTTTTCTTCCGCAAATTTATTATCAAGAATATTTCTTTTACACCATCTGGCATAATCTGCCTTACGTAATCCTAAAAATTCATAAACCTTTTTTGCTGATACTGTGCTATCATCATCCATTTGTAAAGCGATTTCAATTGGTGTTTGTTTTGACGTGTCTTTGTAATTCGTAATTTCTTGCATAAAAATAACTCCTTTCAAATTTTGACATTTGACAAGAAGCCTATCTGCGTGGTAATATATTTGCAGATAGGGATTCCTTATCAGATGAAATAGTCTGTCTTACTTTTCGAGGGTATCAGACTATTTCTTTTTTAATTGCTCATAAATTTCTTTAATGCCTTTTCTTATTACATCGGTTTTGGATAATCCTGTTTGTTTAACACAATATTCAAGCATATCAAGTTCTTCATCTGACATTCTGATTCTTGTGTTATGAATTTTAGGATCTTTAGATGGCGGTCTGCCATGTGCTGGTGACAAGTAAAAATCTCCTTTCATAATTGGATACACGTTTATTATAAATGGTAACACATTTAATGTCAAGAAGATTTTTTAGAATTTTATTTCATTTAATAATATTTCAAATTCATCTATAGACATTAATATTTTTCTTGGACTTGTCCCTTTTTCAACTATTCCATAATTTTCAAGTTGATCCATAATATTTGCAGCTCTATTAAATCCAATTCTAAATGCTCTTTGCAACATTCCAATAGATACTTCATCTTTTTCAATAATAAACATTCCAACTTCTTCGAAATATTCATCTAATCTTTCATCAATAATTGATTGTTTTATTTGAAAATCTGCGATCCATTTTTTTTTTAACGTAAATATAATTTTTTCAATGTCATTTTGTGATAAATAAGGAACATATAAATTTAATTCGTCTTTATATGGAATTTTTATTGTACTATGATATTTGCTTTCAATTTTATTCATTTGCGCATGTGATGGAAAATATCTTTCTAAAGTTTTTGATATAACATAATCTCGTGTTGCAATAATTAAATAAATTCCTACTTGACCACCTTTTAATGTAATTTTTGAAATATTTTCCAATAGTTCTTGCCTATTTAATTCATATAATTCACTTATTTCATCAATTATAAATATAATTTTATCAAATAATTCCAAATTATTTATTATGGCATATTCATTATATGTATTAATATCTTTTATGTGATATTCAGAAAGTATTCTATATCTGTTTATCATTTCAGATAATAGCCAATTAAAAGCTACTAAAGATTTTTTATATTCCACGACTACAGGAATTATTAAATTTTTTATTTCACTAAAATCATTAAAATCTAATCCTTTTGTATCTATTAATAAAAACTTAATGTCACTATTCGGATTGTTCATTATGCTAAATATAATGCAATATAAGAATGTTGATTTACCTGAATTTATAGATCCCGTAACTAATAAATGATTAATATTTTTAATATCATCAATAATTAATTCACAATCGTAATTATAACCTAATAATAGTGGATTTTTATGATTAATATTCAAATATAATTCTCTGTTTTTAAATTTATCGTTAAAGAATCTGATAATATCATTATCTAATTTTATTTGAGGTAAATCATTTATTTTTAAATTGTCAGTATTTCCAATAGAATTAATTATATTTTTCATCAAAATATCTCTGTCCCATAATTCTATATCTGCCGATTTTGCAAGTTCTATTGCATTAGGAGTAAAATAATTATTAGTAATAACCATCCCAGAATTCGCATTATAATAAGATATTGCTCCTATTGCTTCTTGTATGGCAGCAATACCCACTAAGTCACTATAGCGCTTTGCTTGCACAACAATTTTAATATTATCTTTAATTATAACCAAGTCTGCGCCATAATCTCCAGATTTAGGTGTTAATTTAACTTCATATTTTAAGTTTTCAAATAAAGCTTTTAAATAACTTTCAAATTCTTCTCCACTTAAATCATCAAAATAAAATTTAATTGCATTTTCCATATTGTTTTATCCTTTGTATTTATTTTTTAATAGGCACATTATACCAGAATTGGCTAGATTTGTCGATCAAACATAAGATAAATCATAAATTCTTCTTGTAATATTGTCAGAATATGGTATTATTTATCTATACAGCATCAATGCTAAAAATACACAGGAGGGAAGGGTTGTTAAAATGAAAACAGCAAAATTAGTATTAGGTATAGTTTCTATCGTTTTATTCGCCATTATTACATTCCAATCATGCGCAGCAGGTATCGGAAACGCATTATCGGAAAATGGAGAAGTAAGCGGGTCTGCAGGCTTTATGTTGGCTATTTGCATGTTGATAGCAGGAATCGTTGGTATCGCGACCAGAAATAAAGGAAAAGGCGGCGCATTTACGGCAGGAGGATTTTATGTTATTGGTGCGATAGTAGCAATGGCAAATGTTGGTACATATGCTGATCTGGGTATATGGGCAGCGGTATCGGGAATATTTGGAATTGTGTTCATATTAGGAACTATACTTTCAAAAAATAAAGAAGAATAAAACCAAAAAGATCAGCGAATCAATGCTGATCTTTTTTATAATCATAGTATCTCTCCTTTTAGCATTAAAAGTATTTATTCTAACAAATCATCGACTCTGCATCCAAATATTTCAGAAAGCTTTTTTAATGTATGAATATCCGGTGTTCTTTCGCCAGATTCCCACCGTTGTTCACTTCGTTCAGTAACTTTCATAATTGCTGCTAATTCCTTTTGAGTTAATCCTTTTTTTTTCCTATATTCTGCTATTTTCATAGTTTCCTCCTAATTCTGATATTCTCTCTATAAGAACAGCCAATCTCTTGGGATTTAATTCTGTTCCGACAAATGGCTTTCCGACTTTATATGCATGGATTCCCACAAGTCCTCTACCCATACATAAATCTCCAATGCATTCATAGTCCTCATTTATGCAAATCCATTTAATTATATCCTCTTCATCCATATAATCCAGATTAGATTTTTGGATTCGCTTATTAGTCCCATAAACAATATAGCACTTGTTATCTTTTTTGTGATAATAATTGCTATTATAAAAAGTCACATTTTTAAATATTTTACGTGTCTCAATAATAAAATCAGCTAAATATTGTTTGCCAATTTCAACATATAAATTTCGAGGTCTTATTTCACCTATGCATTGAAACAATCGGATATAAAATGCCTCAAAACTTTTTTGATAATCTATACGGTCAGCTTTAGTATAAAAGCTATTAAGATTACCAAGATTCCATGGTGGGTCAATAAACAAGCAATCCGCTTGTAACATAAAATCTGGAAGCGGATCAAAAATATCATGAACCTTCACAATGCCGGTACCTATATATATTTCGCCGATCATATCATAATTTTTATATATACCTCCATATTCCCAATTAGACAACTTCATCAACCTCCTGCATTTCCCAAGCCTTAGAATAAGTCTGATTCTTAAATATTTCAGCTATGCCAGTTATTTGTTTTAACCGGAATATTTCTTCTAAATCCATTCCTAAATGTTTTGCTATTTCATCATCAGATGCGCCCTGATTGATAAGTGCCTGTACAAGATCACCCATCAATTCCACTTGATGAACACCTCTTGCTCTATTGAATTGTACAGTAGCAGCCATTCTTTGAGACGTGCTTTGTTCTAATACGATTATGGGTATTTCCTCTGCTTCCAGCCAAATATCAAGTATAGTATCTCGGTGAAATCCATCAACTATCACGAATTTCCTGATGTCTTTATCCCAAACAGTAATGATAGCAAAACAAAAGCCATTATCCATAATAGAAGTTTGCAATAATTCCATATTATTTTTTGCAACATTATTCGGGTTATAATTATTCGCCTGGATTAATTCACGAGGAACTAAAATAGGACACATAACAGGTAATAATAATTCACCCTTTTTTGTTTTTATTTTCGGAAAATCTGGTACTTGAAATGTTCCATATTCTGTTTCAAATTTTCTCACAATAAATTCCTCCATTTTTCAATCGTTTTTTCTCTTGGATCAGGCTTATTATCCACAGGAAGATTATTTTCATAATCATTCAAGACAAGCTGCCTACATTGTTGTCTCGCTACATAATTATTGTTTAAGTGATTGCTGAATCGTTTCTCAAATATCCATCTTTTAGATTCATCAGGATATGTTTTCAGAAGAAAATCACGATATTCAATCCAACTTTTATAATTTTTCGGAAGCTTCCTGACTTTAAGCATTTTACTATCTTTTCCGTACAAATGTCCTACTTCTATTCCATTAATCCGCTTAAGTAAACGGTCATATGTTTTTGGCTCAAATTCTGGCAAATCAACTAAGGCTTTAAATGATTTTTCATGTATTAAACTAGATACCCTTATTTCCTGTATTCCAGTTCCCTTTTTCCACTGATAATCATAGATCTTACTATACTCAAGCTTCTCATCATAGATATATTTCCATATATCATGAAAATTCCAATCATAAAGTGGATAGAAGCTATAATTATTATTTTTCTTATGTTTTGTACACCAATAGACATTTTTATATCCAGGATTTTTTGCTACAGATTGCCACCTGTGGGGGCTTTCCGTTGCTCTCAATCCGATTAAAAAAGCAGTGTCTTTCCTTGATTTTTGAAAATTATCAAGCGCATCATAAAACCCAAAGCCCTTATTTTTGTCTCTTATTGACTCATGATCCTTATCCCAAGGTTTGTATTGTATTGAATCTAATTCTTTATGTCTCATCCATATCTTATGCTTGCCCTGCTCCCAGGAAATTAATTGTCCTTCTTTAAATGATGTAGCATTGGTCAGATTAAAAGATATTTGAAACCATAATTTGATTGTATTTTCTGGATATAAATTCATCAAATATTTAATTTGCTTGACCGTGCTATCATATACGACTTCTTCATCAAGAAAAAACAAAGATGCTTTCCTGTTTCGCCTATGTGCTTCTGTTAAGGCCAAATAAGCCAACACAGTGCTATCTTTACCGCCACTGATTGATATGCATACATTTTGAAATTCATCGAATATGTATGATATTCGCTTCTTGGCAGCACTTAGAACATTCTCATTAACATAAATTTGCCTGACCATAGATAGCCTCCAATCTTGCATTCCATTGTATAAATTCCTTGATCAAAACTTCATCAATAGATAAGTCTGTAGAAATATAATTCACTTTTTCAATTCCTGTCCGTCTAACAAAATCATTAAAATCTATCCGCCTATAATGAAAATCTATAATAATATAGTCTTTGCGATTTTCTATATTATCATAAGTAGTTACGTTCTCTTTATTAAAACGCTTATTCCGTGCGATATACATGTGCTCATTGTCGATTTTTGCTAATTTGAAATTACCAGCTAAAATCTGTAAATTTCGCGGCACAGTATCAGGATTCTTCATTCCTAGATTTTTAAACAATTTTTCTTTTTCGCTTTCATATTTTTCTTTTTGCCCATAGGAAGTATGAAATATGTCAGTAATTAACTTTAATTTTCTTGGTTTCATAATAATGTCTTCGTCTTTTAAAAATGAATATTGAAAGGATTTACCTTTATATTTTTGCTTATCTATGAGATCTAATAAAATCATAAAATCTTCTTTATTGTCAATAATTGGAAAGTATTCAAACACGATCTTATAACCGCATTGATTTACATAATGATGCATACAGTTATATTTTAATTCTGATCTATTCTGCGTTCTCATACATTCATTAAATATCAGCAAAGTATTCTGATCTATTCTCTCCAATAAGGGATAAAAAGTGCGGTACATCTCCGTTTCCGAATATTCAATATATTCTATATCGATTTTTGTATTGAATTTAATAGGAAATTTTTTAAAATAGAAACAATAAATTTTATTTATTTGCTCATTACTTTTTATAAATTCATTGACTATTTTCTTTTTCCCTATGTCCGTTTGTCCTATTCTTATCATGATTTAGCTCCTCCCATCAATCCACGCTGAAACATCTCGCTTATTTTTAAGTTCTGCCTTGAAAGAATCAGCAAGATTTTCCTTATTCATTAGATTATCAAGTATCCGTTCATCAATTTTACAATCGGCGCAAATATCAGTTATATATACAGTATGTTCTTGTCCGATTCTATGTATTCTATCCTCAGATTGCGCTCGTGTAGCCCAATTAAAATCATTATTATAATATATCATGTTGTGGCAATATTGCAAATTTAAGCCGTAACTACCACATGATTTATTGGCAATTAAAAACATTGCATCATTTTTGAAACGGTCAAGTTCTCTTTGCCTATTTCGCTGACTCAATTTCCCATAATATAATGCGATGGAATCATTACCATATTCCTTCTCCAATACATTGTGAATATCATGTATTTCATTTTCAAATTTGCACCATATGATATTTTTTTCATCTGGAATAATATTATCAAGAAGAATTTGTATTCTTGGATTATCATAAGGATTTTTAAACAATGGCCTTGAAGCCAATGGATCTGTTTTTACAATTTCCTCCCCGCTCGTTACTCTCTGCAATGCTGTAAATAGCTTGTATATAGAAGAATTAGTAAAATTATCCACACCATCTAATAGTTTGTCTTTTATCCAAAAATATTCACTTTCTTGTCTCTTTGTCAAATCAAAATATTCTGTATAATATTTCTTTGGAGGGAGTTCTAAAGCCTCTTCTTTTTCTATCATATAGGCATATGGTGCCATTTTTTCAGTTAAATAATCTATATTTAAGATTCTTTTTATATTTCCATAATCATCATATTCCAAGTGATTCGCTGCGAAGCTCCAGAAACTTCGATATCCAAAAATACGTGGGTCAAGTATATACCATTGTGAATACAGATCCGCTTCATTTTTGCTGATCGGTGTCCCGTTTAGGATAGAACGATATTCACAATGCTTTGCCAATGCGCTCATTCTTTGGGTGCGTTTAGCATAATGATTTTTCACAAGATTGCTTTCATCTACAATTAAATATGTTTTCGCAGATGTTACATAATTAAGTAGTTCAAGATATAGCCTATCCGATTGTGACAGGCTCTCTATGCCCTCGATTCGTATTATGCTATCATTATCTATATGTTTTAATATATTGGCTCTTAAATCCATTTTAATAGAGCATGGACACATCCATAGGACCTGAGTTATTTTATTGCGTTCGAGTTTATATTTTATCAGCTCTAGGGTAACTCTTGTTTTCCCGGTCCCCATTTCCATATATAAAGCATTTGCTTTTATGCCTTTTAATTTATTGAAAGCGTCTACCTGGTAAGATTTAAGTCTTGTCTTAATCCTCATCTATTAAATCTCCTAAAACTTCTCTGGAAGAATTTAAAATTTTTTCAAGTTTATCTTCTTCCTCTATTTTGACTGGTTCTGCCGGCACAACCTCATTAATGCTTGCAAGCTTGTTTTCATAGTCTTTAATAAGTTCCATTGCTGATTTTGTAAATTTGAAATTATACATTTCCGCAAAATCTTGGACTTCTTCATAATGCGAGATGTCAACTACCACTGAAGGACTATCCCACTTGGAAGTAAGAATTTTTCTTGAATTTTCATAAATAGTATCGCTGTTAGGTTCTTCTCTCGACCAATTTAAGGCTAATTTATCTGTATCTCTACGACGATATATCCATCGTTTACATTCTGGCTCAAAATCTGCATTTATTGCCTTTTGTTGAATATTTTCATCATAGATACAAATTCTAAATCCTTCTTGCAGAAGTTTATTTCCTAGTTCTGCTGCTCTATCTGTAAAACTTCCAGTAGTTTCACTTAATCTTCTGCTCCATGTTCCATTCCATGTAAAACCTAAAGATTTGACAATTTGACGGAAATCCTCGTTTTTTTCATATTTCACATTTATGTTATTATCATGCCCTGTAATTTCCACAATTCCAGTATGTTTAATTTCAACAGGTGATATGGTTGATTCAACCTTAATATCTTTGGTCCCTAAATCAGCATCATCTTTCTTTTTAGAATTCTTATATTCAGATAATAAATCTGAGATTATTTTATTATCTGAACAATATCTTACATCAATATACCAAGAAGCGTTCAATTTCTCGCTAATCAAATATGTTTGAACATCCTCAATTAATTGTGAATCTTTCATATTTTCAACATTTTTTGAATGTTCAATCATATCAGTAAGTTTATCAATCATTTTTACTCTTAGAGTATTAGCCCAGACAACTTGTTTTTCGGTTCCGATCAATTCGGGCAATTCATAAGAAGACGCTTTTTCAGTAGCCTGAGCGTTTTCTTTTTCGATTTTTTCAAGTCTTTCTTTTTCATAGCATTCCGGACACAATCCGGAAAATCTTTTTTCGCTTATCCAATCTCTATTTTTTGTAGGTCCTACGATATTTGTTCTTCCTTCATGTCCACATTTATATGTCCCATAATACCATGCCATTTTTATTCCTCCAATTTGTATTTTAATAATATAGGTTTGTAATTTATAATTAATTATAGCACGTCCATTATGGGCGTGTCAATGATTATTTATCTTTCCTTTTATTTTTAAATTTTCAAAGTACAATCTATATAAAAGCGGCGCCATAATATCCGCTGTGGCGATGGGTTCCCATGACCGCCCCGGTTGTCCGGAGAGGTTTCGGCTGCCGCCCAGACAGCCATCATCAGATGAGATTGATATTACAATGGATAATCTTCTATCTTATATTGATCAGGATAAATCTCACAAAGCGCCTGATAATGAGATCGAAAAGTCGTAAATAATCTATTGCGGTATCCATCATCGTCAAACTGTATTGACGTGTCAAAACGTTCAAACGCCCTGTCTAAGGCTCTTACATGTTCTTCAGCATTTACGGCATCCCTCAACGGCTGTCCTTTTTGGTTAAGAAGCCATAACCATTCCATGTTTGCTCGTTTAAATAAAGTATTTTCATCTAAATAGCTAAATGGATATACATATTTTAACGATTGTAAAACATAGTCATAATGATTCATCCACAATACTTCTATTCCTGCATTGCCTAACATCTTTGGTTCGCCTTCAGGAAATATTTCTTTTCTGATTTCTCTGGTTCTTTTTTCCTGTTTTTCGATTGCACCAGTAAACATTTTACAGATTTTCACAGCTTTTATTTTATCCATAATTCCTTCTTTCTCCCCAAGTACTGCTGGGGACGGTTATCTATTTCCGTTTTCTTGTCGTTGTTCGCAAATCTCTATTGTAATCGCGAAGTAAATCTATTTCAGGATTAGACAATGCATGTTTGTAAAATACAAAATCGTGTAATTCATTATCCCAAACATTCACCATTGCATTCCATGTGTCCCTCAATTCTTCAATTAAATATTCAACCTCATTTATGGTATCACATGACCGATCCCATCCATAGCCTGTTGCTCCTGATGTATACGATATTTCATATTTTTTCATTCTGCCTGTCCTCCTAATTTCTGCTTGGTATGGTTATCTATTTTTCTGCGAATACAAAACTTTTTAGTTTTTTTACAGCTTCTTCTGTTGGCAAACATTTGCTGCAAACATCATATTTTTGATCTGATATTTTTCTTTCTATCAGTGCCATGCCATCAAGATCCACTACTCTGTAAAAATCTCCTGTTGGTGATATTCTAAAAGCTACTAATTTCATATTCCCTACTTTCTCCCCGGATGCCGCCGGGACCGGTTGTTTTTATTTTATTTTAAAATTCCCTACCGATTTACGGGTATTGTAATCTCTTATCTTCATCCAGAGGTGTTCAATTCTTTCTATCATTTCTTCGCTATCTTCTGACTGACCATTTTCTATTCGCCTACGAATATTTTTATATCTTGCAAGAATATTTTGCATTTCCTTGTCTTTGTATTTCTTGCTTTCCCAAGTCTTAAGAACTTCTTCTTTTAAGTTTTCAAATGTTATCATACCGTTGCCCTCCTGAGTGTTTTTGTTCCCCGTGTAGCCGATAGGACAGCTTTGATTGTTTGTTATTTTTACCATTCCGAACTATACTTGTCGTCCCAAAAATCTTGCTCATCTTCATATGCAGATATTTCATGTAATAGGAATGATAATCTCGCTTCTTGTTCTTCTGTAGCCTTTCCGTTGCGTCTAATTATATCTACCAGTTCATCTTTCTCTTCCCATAACTTCATAATATCGTTCATTTTTATTTCCTCCTGTTTTTGATTTCTCTTACCTGTTAAATACATTATAGCATATGGACGACAATATATCAATTGACAAAACTCACAAATATATAGACGACAATATACCAACTATTTGTACATAATGTATATTGACGACAGCATACCCTTCCTATATACTGGATTTAGGAGGTGATATTATGTCGATATCAGATGCTCAAAAAAAGGCAACAGCAAAATATGTTAAAAATAATTATGATCGGATAGAGTTCAAGGTTCCCAAGGGACGCAAAACACAAATTACTGAATATGCCACTTCCAAAGGGGAGAGTACCAACGCTTTCTTAAATCGTCTAATCAATCAGGAAATGGACCATTAAAATTATAATTGACATTCTTCATTATTAATGCTTAAATAATTAAATGAAAACAAGATGTCTCTATTGTGTCTCATAATAAAAGCGAAACCTGTTGATTTTACTGATATATTGGGATTTCGGTACCTTGACTTTTAATCAAGTTGTCCGGGGTTCGAGCCCCCGATGTCTCATTAATTTTGAAATTAATATAAAACAGGTACAAGCGTATGTTTGTACCTGTTTTATTATATTACGAAGGAATGATTGGCAGAAATGAACATAGTTCACTGATACAATATTCATATATCATAACAGGATACAGAAGTCATCAGAACTCACATATATAAGGGGAAGTAATGAAACAAAAGAACATAAATGAGATACGTTTTGCATTTATACAATCGATGCCGGTTATGTTGGGATA
>Ga0153946_1000006_pt1 | contig 66139 bp, 106 predicted proteins | sample TSNJ030MetaG_FD_104751 | JGI IMG/M metagenome (GOLD analysis project Ga0153946, IMG submission 104751) | Attine ant fungus gardens microbial communities from New Jersey, USA - TSNJ030 MetaG | ecosystem: Host-associated > Fungi > Mycelium > Unclassified | place: USA: New Jersey, Wharton State... | reverse complement strand
GGTGGTGGAGGATACGGTGGTGGTGGCGGTTACAGTCCTCCAGATACGACATCAACCTCATCCACACCTCCCAGTCCGACAACTTCCGACACCCCTCGACCTTCCAACAGGTACATCACTCGTCGTTCTTAAATGAATAGAATACTGACGGTTTCACTCTTTTAGGTACAACTTATTGGGCGAACGAAGCTATTCTGGCTCAGGATACACATGGTCAAGACGGTCCTAAAACTCGTGTCGACTCCATTTATCAAGACTTCCTTGGACCACGCCGTATGTGGATCGGAGGATACCCATTTCTTTGTTTGTACCCATCGTTCTCTCCCTTTAATTTATCCATCTTCCATACATTAATGCCCATTTGCGGTGCGTACTGTTTGTAGGGATACTTCTCAGTCGTTTTTTGGTTTCTCTGTTCAGTTGCTTTCGTTTGAACAATGCATCAGTTTGAAATCCGTAACTACCATCATTTCAGGCGGGGATAGCAAAATGCTGTGTAACTTGTATACAATGAAAGGACAAATCTATTGTTTTCTTGCTATTGTTTTCTTTCGTACAGTGGCATCGGTCATCAAGGGCGTGAATAGAATATTATTCCGGGGGACAACTGCATTAAAATTGATATACACGTTGAAACAGCAGAGGATGCCATCCTCCGGCAATTCCCTCTAAGTTAAGGTACGAGCAAAGAAAAGAAAAGCGCTCCCTAACCGAGCTGAACGACAAGTTCGTCAACTTAATTAACGAGGAACAATCTTGCCAGGCAAGTCGAGCACAAGATTGGAAAAGAAAAGAAAAAAAAGATATCTGGGTTAACTGTTAAAGCAGATAATGAAAAAAAAACGGAGTAAAGACGGAAATAAGGTCACAACACAAGTCAAAGGGAGAGAAAGAGAGAGAAAAGAAAAATAAGGCAGGGGCGGATATATGACCAGATTGAGGATGGCGTGACACGGGTCGTAAAAAGGGACCAAGTCCTATTGTGCGTGAAATGACATGAAAATTAGAGGATTCTGCACCTCTTCTTGGAGGCTCTGACAACAGGAGGCTCAAGCGCGGCGACGATAGCCTGTAAGGATGGTCTATCAAACAAAGGAAGATATAGATATGGCAAAAAGAAACACACCTCATCAAAGACGTTCTTCAGGCCCTTCTGCGTCAACGCTGAACATTCTACATACTTGACAGCTCCAAGCTCGCGGGCGAGTCGCTCCCCTTGCTCTGGAGTGACAGGCCTCTGTTTCTGCCTCGCAAGTTTTTCTATCACTTGATTGTCATCCCTTAAATCGATTTGTGTGCCGACAATGAGGCAGGGTACGCCGGGACAATGATGGTGGACTTCAGGGAACCACTTCTCCTTGACGTTCTCAAACGAGGCGGGAGAAGTCACACTAAAGCAGACCAAGAATACATCTGTTTGGGGATAGGACAAGGGGCGGAGACGATCGTAGTCCTCCTGGCCTGATTGAGGGAAATGAATGAAGTCGATGCATGGACGCAGCGTGACTTACCGGCAGTGTCGAACAAGCCCAGGGTATAGGGATCTTCACCAATCATGACAGTGACTGCATAATTGTCAAAAACCTAGAGAGAGAGATTCAACTGGGAAGGAGGAAAAAACAAATGGAACATACAGTCGGAACGTATTCACTTGGAAACTTGTTGGTTGTATACGAGATCAAGAGGCAGGTCTGAGGTGGGGGATATTAGGACTCAGGGAGATGGGAGGGAGACAACGGACCTTTCCAACGGCACCATCGCCGACGACGACGCATTTGATCGTCTGCATTTTAAATAGAGGTTGAGAAGTAGAGAGCGCCGTTGCTCAAATGGGGGAAATAAGCATGTGGGCTGATAGGATGGCAGGCAAGGACTCACCTGATATCTGGGACGAAGAAAGAGAGCTGTGAGGAAGAAAGCGGGATGAGAAAAGGCAGAGGACAAGAAAAGGAAACCCACGCTGGTGGCAAACTGTCAGAGGCTGGCGCTCGTCTCACTGCTGGTCCTGGTTGCAACGCTGATGATCCTCCACCCGTCTGCACAAATACGCACAAAGCTTACTTAATTCTATTCTTATCTATATATCAACTACCATCCGCACCACTTCTTCTTCCTCGCTTACCCCCCTGCAGTCGCACAGTCTCCTCTGCAATGACCCCTCATCTGCATCCCTCAGTGCTGCAAGCGCCTTGTCCGCTGCCGCAAATTTTCCCACATTCTTGCTGTTGCTGATGATCGGCCCCGCGATAACAGTCTCGTGATATACAGCACTAATCCCCTCAGCGCCCTTCTTATCTGCCATTTTCCTGATCATAATTAGTCTGAATTTTCTATGCACAAGGAAGGCAATCCCACCGAAAAACCATCTTTCCATTGCACCCATTACTGGCAAGCCACTCCAACAACTCCGAAACGGGATCCTTCGGAATAGACGGGCTCAGAGCTTCAAGGATATCCTCCATCAGCCACGTCACAATATGTCCTGTACGATCCAGGTCATAGCCAGTATCAACAAACACCGCGCCCACGATACTCTCAAACACATCACTTATAGCTTTCGGTGGATCATACCTCCATCCTCTACGAACAATTTCCTCTGGCGGCGTAGATTCGAGTATGGGGATGAAGAGATTGATCGCGTGATTCAAGTCGATGCTGTTATACAACAGGTATTTGTGCACTCTGAGTTTGCGCACACCGAGGGACGCGAGTGCCGGTGAACAGACCGCTTTCGCACGTGGAAGTGTAAGCTGGTGGGAGGTTGCCTCGCAGAATTTATTGAAGAGATAGATAGTAACGATTATCTTGATCACGGCTAAATGCACATCAGCAATGTCTAGCGATGATAACAGTGAAATGGCCTACAGTCACCCAAGAATTCTAGTCTCTGGTACGAAGGCGTCGTTGAAAACTCGAATGACGGATGTGTGACAGCCTCAACCAAGAGGCCTGGATTCTGAAATGAGTAGCCAAGGTCCTTCTGCAAGTTGATCATCAGTGCAGGCACATCAGAATGTCTCGCTTCAGTTTTTGGAACCCGTTTTCCCCAAGGTTCCAGTCCACCAAACGATAATCCCAGCGCAGCTCCAGTCCGAAGCGTCTGATCAATCCCCCCAGCAGAAAAGCTGGCACCCACCAATGCCTCTACACAATCTTGTAGTCCTCGGCGAGGAATTTGCCTCCTCACTGCAAGACGCTCTCTGAATTCCTTGTCCTCATACCCGTCTTGCTCAACGAATGGCCACTTCGTGACGCCCGATTTCTCAGAAGAGATGAACCTCTCTAGTCCAATGGACCTAGCACAAGTCACTAGGAACTTGTTTGAGACGACGCGTTGACGTAGAGCAGAAAGTTGCCCCTCATGCCTTCTCGGGTATTTGACCATCAGATGAACGGTCGAGCAAATGTCCAAAACGGCATCTCCGAGAGTTTCCAGACGCTGGTTGCTGAAATCTGTACCAACGCTCGGGAGAGTGAGAGCCTCGATAAGAAGATCGTCTGGGATCAGTGGAAGGCCAGCGTGCAGGCGAAGACTTCGGGCACGATAAACATCAGTGATCTTGTGGCATAGTGCTGGAAAGAGTTCGAAGGCTCTGATCATTCCTGGTGACATGTCAACCCAGCCACACTCACACATCGGGACCATAAAAGACACCAGGGTATCCGGAAAAACTGCTGGGATGGGACGATCAAGGGAATACTGACTATTAGCAGGTTTGATGATCCGCGGTGCTTCCAATAGCGGGCCAGTAGTCGGTAAAACAAATTCGGGCCTCCCTGGGCGTACCCATCTGGACAACCAGTATTCGTGATAAGTTGGAAACGCTGCTTCCAGTGATCCTTCCGGTGGAGGAGAGAGTGGAGATAGATCACTTCTGATTCGTTGAAGGACCCTAGTTCGACCGGATTCATGCCTATTGAGCACTAGTACCCTCTCACCACAGTGGCTTTGCTTTTCGGTCCAGTCGAAAATACCTCTTGGATTGTCCACGAGACGGTAGATTTTATCAAAGTTAATTTCAAGGTCATCTGTAATGGGTATAAGATAACCTCCCAGAAAATTAGCCAACGGGCTCCCTGTAATACGATAATAGATTCCCAGTTTCGTGTACTCGTGCATTGCTCGCTTCTGCTCCACTTCGTCCTCTTCCGCTAGGTGCAATAATCGTGGAGAGCCCAAGTGAAGTATGACATCAGATCGAATTTCAACCTGAGATAATGATAACCCAGTCACCAGCCCCGCAATTGGTTTATCATCGATGAATACAGGATGCAACCATAGTCGCTCTCCCATTGTCCAAGGATATTTAACGTCAACATCGATCGTCACCGGTGGTACATCTGACAGGAGCACGGACTGGACAAGAGCCGCTTCTTCCTCCCCAGGCATCTTCCCAGGGGTGGGAAGGAGATATTCATCAAGGACATCGAGTTCATGGAGGCGTTTGGCAGCTAAAAACGCTACCGCACGTTTCGCCTCTTTTTTCGAGTGCTTGAAGGGACCCTGATATACGAGCTGTTCCGGTAGTAGAGGGATACTGAGAGGAAGTTTGACTGTTGCTTGGAAATCCTCGATAAATTTCGGTTTATAAGAAGGCGTGTATGCGTCAGAGGGTATCAGAGCACATAAGTGGCTCAACAATCCGATTGCATTGTCGTATGTCAGAACTGCCCCTGTCGTTGGAACAACATAACGTTCTCGTCCAGCCAAGTCTGAAGAATCTAATTCTTCATCGTCCTCATCATCGATGCCAATGTTCTCGGCAGTAGAAGCGGCCCGCAGTTGATATGCTCTGTTCACATGAGGTTCATGTACTTGTAGACACTGATAGAGGTTGAACGCCTCTTGGTCATCTTGACGTATCATGACAACAAACCTTGAAGCTGCGTTTCGGGCCCGTCCACGAGATTGTACATATGCAATCATATGCTTGAACGGATCGAAGCGTATGACTAGATCACAAGCCTACGTTTTTCAGAGTCTTAATAAAGCAGGTCAATGACAAGTGAAGACGAACAGGGAAATCCAGCCCTTCTTCGGCCACAGACGTTGCGATGACTGATTTCTCGAGGATAATTTAGTGACTCTCCCAAGACTTGGAAAACAAGAACACGCACGGACGTTTACTTTCCCCTTCCTGAATGACCCGATGGCGTCACCGTGATACGCATTCGTCGTCTTGGATACTCCGTCAACATTAAGACCCTGACCAACAAGATGAGCAGAACGTATTCTATCCTTGAGTTCAGGCATTGCTGGGAGAGCTTTGGATAGGCACGCCGCTACTTGACGCTGTTCAACAAAGATAATAACCTGAAAACTTGGTGTGTAGAATTCGATTAGAATGTCCTTCAAAGCAACGAGTTTTGGTGTACACCATGTATCTGGAAGTGGTATGGGAATAACATTAGGATTCCCAGCGTCCGAAAAGAAAGTCTCAAAATCGAAGATGATATCACAGATCAAAGTCAGATCATCCCCCACCTTGGAGACATTTGTTGTATCCGCATCTTCCGTGTCCATCATATTTGTTTTCGATGCCTCAGACTGTATACGCTGTAGAGCATGCCGAATCTCGAGGAAAAGGTATAGGGATGCGCAATAAGGACCTAGATTGTAAAGCGTCGTGTCGTATCTAGCTACCACGTTCAACCATGGAACGTCCATGCGGTCCCAGGTCGAAGGTGAGATGATTGATAAGCACTGGAATAGGGTTGGTTCATGAAAGTCGTATGTCTCCGGTGGAACAGAATAAACTTTTGTCAACTAAAATAGATCAGGTCAGGGAATTTGAATGGGAACGATCAGGTTTTAAATGCACCTCCGAAGGACGAGGAGCGTGAGCTGCCAACTCTTCAACATTTTCCCGAACGGCAATGATAGTTGAATCCATGTTTGCTTCTAAGGCTAGGAGAGATCTCATGGGATCCTTCATGTTCCAAATAGGAGACGCAGTCATCCCAAATATTCTGGGTCGTTCCGTCACTTTTACGTGAAAGTATTCGCGCATGATTGTATTGTACGGGTGATTTTTGCGCGTATGATGACATTCGTCAAAAATCAAGAGTGAAACGCGGTGCAGACTGCATATGGAATGTGTTATCAAGTTGGCCATTATCTGCGCTATCCATTATCAGGTCAGACATCAACCATCAAACATGTACAAAAATTTTTTACGTGTCATGACGAGTACATCACATTGTTTCAGTCGTCTTGCCCATCGCATGCGATCATTCAGCTCAATATCGAGTGTACCAGCAAGCCTCAACACACGTAACGGCGTGTTGTCTTGGATGTACTTGGCTTGTTGCTCGACTAAAGCCACTCGAGGGACGAGGAAAACGATCAGCTTGTCCTTGGAATGTTCAAGGGCCGAAATCCATTTGATGAGGAGTAATCCGATGAGTGTCTTTCCGGATCCCGTGTTAAGGGCAGCAATCACATTCTCTACGTTCATTCAAGATTACAGTCCACATCGGCTCAAGGTACAGCAATGCATGAAGTACCTTTTTGAGCACGTTCGAAAATCTCCTCTTGGTACTTGCGTGGCCGGAGGTCACGGGTGTTGGGTTCAGGGTCGGCAGTAGACATCAGTAGATATGATGTTAGGGTGTTAATGTCATCTTACTTTACAGGGAAACGACTACGCCACTTGAACAAAGGAACACCAGCAGTATCACGTGAGCCTGGGCCTATCTATTGAATCAATCATCAAGTTGCGCAGGTAATGTTATCGCACATTATTTTATATCACAACAGAAATACCCGAGCAAGCATCATATCATAATACGTTCCAAAGACGAAAAAATCACGCTCTTTTTTCTTAGGCTGTCACCAATTTAATCTGCCATGTCAATCAACCCCTATGAGGACACTGAATTGTACGCTTCAGCTCATCTCCTAACATTTGTGGGCTGAGTTGTTCGTAGTAACGATGCTTTGAGAAAACATGGTATCCTACCACCGCGACCCAAGACACCTCCTTCACCATCTCCGCCTCCATCCCCAAGCTTCGAGGACCGTCTAGACGACCTGGATGATGCAGAATTACTGGAATTAGAGGAGGAAGCGAAGAACGATGAAACAGAGCGTCGCATCCGAAAATACTATGAGCAGCGATTGAAAGAACAAAAAAGACAAGCGTCGCGTGCTCGTTTTGGTCGAGTGTATCCCATAGGGCGGGACGATTACACTAGAGAAGTGACCGAGGCTAGCAAAGTCAATGAGCCGGGTGATGAGAAAGAACAAGGAACTGGTGTCGTCTGCTTCCTCTACAAGGATGGGTGCGTCAGTCTACTGATCGTATCTTGTATCTTTAATCAAACATGAAACAGCATCCCCAGAAGTGACCGAGCCACTCATCAAGTTAACAAGTTGGCTCATAAGCACCCGCGCACGAAATTCGTTTCTATCGTCGGTGATAAATGCATAGAAAACCTTCCAGACGCAAGATTACCGATGCTTATCGTTTACCGTCAAGGAGAGATCAGAAATCAAATAATTTCATGGGGTGCTGACCGAGAGCGTTCGTTCGAAGGTAATGAAATTCTTACTCCTCCAAGGACGTAGCTGAGAGCCGATACAGAACTTGAGGCTGTGCTCATCATGTCAAAGGCAATTGATTACCCGGATAAAGTACCTTCGAACAGTCATCGAGGCGAGGAGGAAAGCGAGGATACTAACGCTCGCACGAAGAAAAATATCAGGTCTTCAGGAGATGATTCTGATTCTGAGTTCGAGTTTGATATATGAATCTAGTATAGAAGTAGACGCTGATACCCGGGAATACACCTTGATGAATGGGAGCCCTCAGAAATGCTTCAAGACTTGGTGTAAAGTGGCTATTTTCAGAGTAACTTAGGTTCTCACGCATGGCTCGTAACACGACCATTCGCAATGCGTTTGGGTTCATCAAATCATCTTTATTCAACCCACAATATTTTTGGACATTGGCAGTTTTGGCTATCATAGTAGATGGAGTGCTTACTGAGCTCATTATCAAGTTCATCCCCTGTGCGTATCATATGTTCTTTTCTGCTGCCACTCACTCCGACTTCAGATACAGAGATAGACTGGGAGACCTATATGGTCCAGACGGAGCTATATATCAAAGGCCAGTACAATTATACCCTAATCACAGGGCCTACTGGACCTCTAGTGTACGAATCAAAATGCATTCCCTCCTTTAGTCTAATCCTCAATTAGGTATCCCGCTGGCCATGTCAGGATACACGAGTTTATATATAACATCACGGATGCAGGACGCGATGTTCGACTTGTACAGCATATTTATGGCATCCTGTACATCTTGATCTTGGTTGTAACTTGTGCAATCTATCGTAAAGCTGGCAATATTCCAAACTGGATTGTCATGCTCTTACCTCTCAGCAAACGGCTGCACTCGATTTTTGTGCTCCGGCTATTCAATGACTGCTGGGCTGTGTTTCTTGTCTCTCTAGCAGTATTGGTATTGGAACATGGACTTGACGATACAGCTATCCTTTTGTACAGGTGAGCACAAGGAAGGATTCCAAACTGCGTCTTCTAACCCCATGCATTCGCAGTGGAGCACTTTCCATAAAGATGTCGATTCTTTTGTATCTTCCAGGGCTCCTCGTAATCACCTTCAGACGAAAAGGTCTCGCAACCACTCTTCGTTACCTTATCACTATTGCCGCCATCCAGGCTCTGCTTGCTTCCCCATTTCTCTCTGAGGATCCCTGGAGTTATCTCAAAGGAGCTTTCGACCTGGGGCGCGTATTCCTGTACAAGTGGACGGTCAATTGGAGATTTGTTGATGAGCCTACATTCTTGAGTCCAACCTTTGCCCTCAGCTTGCTTGTAGGACACCTCTCTGTGTTGGTGGCTTTCGGATTGGTCAGATGGTGTAAACCGGATGGCGGCGTTTGGAAAATTATCAATAGGGGGCTTCGACAGCCACTTCAACCGGCTGGTGTGACCCCCACTACCCCTGATTGTGAGTCTTCAATATAACATATTCTTCATATCTATGCCTCGCTCACCCAGCAAATTAGATGTTGTCACGATCTTGTTCACGTCGAACCTAATTGGTATTCTTTTCGCCCGATCATTGCACTACCAATTTTATTCGTGGTACGCAACGCAAATACCTTTCTTGGCATGGAGAACAAGATACCCACTCGCAATCAAGTAAGTGTTTCGGCAAATCACAAAGTCTTGACCCTGACGAGGATTGGAAAGGCTTATCTTGCTCATGGCAATTGAGTACGCCTGGAATGTATATCCTTCTACGAATCTATCTTCAAGTGTTCTCTTGGCTGGAAATTCGTTATTACTTGTTGGTGTGTGGTTCGGCTTCCCAAACGGGAAGCACGGATAGTAGTTAGAAGAGATTGTAAATTATGGATATGCAGCAGTAAAGACATGTATCGTCGACCATTCAATTCCAGACTCAGAGCCTCTTGTCATTTCCCATCACTGTGACAATTAGCATGGTAAAGAAGAAAGTTACATCAAGATCCACAGTGTCTGCAGCCGTTTCTGCTGCAAGGAAGACAACCCCGACATCAGTGGCCTTCCCAGGGTTGTCTCCCAAGCAGGAGCTTCAATGTCGGGCAATCCTTGAGGACCAGATCTTGGTTATCGACGTGCGTTGGATTGCACCCGGCTATCGGCGCTTCGACTGAGGAAACAACAGGATTTCTTCTCGCCTGCTGAATGCAAAGCCTATGTTAAATTCATTGATAGCCTTCCTTTGGAATTGACCCCTCCGAAGAAGAAAGGGGAAGCCGAGCGAGTGAATTGTATGTTCTACCATTCTCGTCACTGTAGTCTCGATTTCTCAGTTTGATTGTTGGGATAGACAGATTCTCTCTCTGTTCATCGGATTTTGCTCTGAAACTACATCAACTGCTAACACCACATCTACCTCCATTTCCTTATCCAACATCGTCAAGGAAGATTAATACCGATGAACCGAGATATCCGCATTCTTTGAACTCGAATATCAGGGTATATAAATATGGGGCAGGACAATATTTCGGGCAAGTGTTCCATTATACATCGTTCAGCCTTTGAGCTCACGATATCTGGATGTTAGACCACACTACGACGACTCTGTCAAGGATCCTTTGACTGGAGCCAAATCGGAGTGGACATTGCTGATGTACTTGTCTGGTGTGGAGGACGGTGTACAAGGTGGCGAGGTTTGTCAAATAATCTCGTGTCCTGAGAGAAGGTATTCCATGACATGAATTTGCAGACCATATTTTATAAGGAAGAGAAAGGGAAGCCTCGTGAAGAAATCATCCCTTCACTTACTCGAGGCACAGCACTGTTACACAGGTTAGATCCTTTTCATAGTCAGGGCTGTTCCGATAATGATGCGTTTTCCAGGCACGGTCAAGAATGTATGCTACATGAAGGATCTCCAGTCATAAGTGGTACCAAATATGTTCTGAGGACTGACTTGATGTTTATATGTTAAGAAAACACCATTGAACAAGGTCATTAAAATACTAATGCCTCCCTCTCTTTTTTTTTGTCGGCATTCCAGCCTCCACAACATCATCATCTCTGTCCTGGTCATCTCTTCCACTGAGCTCTCTTCTCCGTTTTCGTCCCTTATTGTTACCATTGAGTGCTTGCTCACGCATCTCAGCAGCTGCCATGCGCCCGGCTTCGTTCACTCGCTCTTTTAACAATGCAACCTCCTGGTCATCCGTTGGCCACAATTCCATTTTTTTCCCAATAACCTGCTCTATTCTCTGTATAAGCTCTACGTCATATTGTGTCACCAGCGTTATCGATTTTCCTGCTCGTCCTGCACGTGCTGTTCTGCCTACGCGATGGATATAGTCTTTTGAATGTGTTGGGACGTCAAAATTGATCACTACATCAACAGAAGGGATATCCAAACCACTGTATATGAATGTAAGAGGGGACAAGTATCAAAGTATCCAGGAGCAAAAAACATACCGACTTGCAACGTCCGTCGCTACCAAAACCTTTCGTCCGCCACTTTTGAATTTCCCAAGGGCACCTAGGCGTTGACTTTGCGATAGCTGGCCATGAAGAGGTACTGCTGGAAACCCGAGGGTTCGTAGGATGATAGATAGTCTGATTATTAAAGATGAAGATAAAGGATATCTGGAATCTCAGGAGTAAGAGACATACCGGGCAGCATCGTGAACCGTCCGGGTAAAAATCATGATAGAATTTTGTGCCAAATTATTGGCCAAATAGACCAAAAGAGCGTCTTTGTCTTTTAATGGCATCAAGAGGTAGTATTGAAGGAGGGTGGAGACTGTCTGGTATCTGAATGAAACCATCGAGTGAGCATTTACCAAGATTAAAGAAGCTCAAGAGCATACTTTGAGGAAACTTCTACACGAACTGGATTGGACAAACTTGCTCGCTGAAGTTTCGCGACTTTTGTTGTCATTGTCGCGGAAAAGAGGTAGGTCGTGCGTTCTTTGGGGATTACTTTCAAGATTTTGTCAATACTAGGTCCAAAGTCCATGTCCAACAGACGATCAGCTTCATCCAACACCTGGAAAAGCTTAGAAAATTCCGAGGAGAGAAAAGGGACTACTCACCAAAAACTTGATATTCCTCATATTGAATCCCTTGGTTTTCTCCAGATGATCCATTAAACGTCCAGGCGTGGCCACAACGATATGGGGTCGTTTGGCTAGAGCAATAGCTTGAGTAGGCATATCCATTCCACCAACTATCACAGCACAACGAACACCCATTGCTGATCCTAGAGATTCAAATTGCTGGCTTATTTGATATGCAAGCTCGCGGGTAGGTGCAAGTACACACGCAAAGAGGCCTTTTGGTTCCTCCCAAAGCTTTTGCAGGATTGGTAGTGCAAATGCTGCAGTTTTTCCTGATCCAGTGGCAGCGACGCCGATGATATCTCTACCCTCTAAGGCATGGGGTAGAGCCTCGACCTGTATTTCGGTCGGCACCTTAAAGTTGAGGGAATCAAGAGCTTCAAGCAAGGGGTTAATAAGGCCTAGAGATTTGAAGGTAGTGGTGGGTGCTGGAGACGCTGAAGTGCTAGCTTCCTCTGGCGACGGCATGATTATGCCAAATGCAATATTTACTAGAATTTCGACCTCATCTTTTTTCCACGGTCAGTAAAGCGATTAATTAATTCTACCGCATCTCCCACAATGGCTGCGAACCGCCCAATAGTGTCTTGTGCTACCGCACCCTCATTTCTCTTGACAGGAGCTTGGAAGCAAATCCAGGCTGCACTGCGGGCCCAATTCCCTCTCAGAAATATACACTGGAAACCGCCCTCTGGGTCATCTATATTGACAATCCAACAACTCGACGTCAATTTTGTTCCATTTGAAACAGTGCGAGTTGAACATACCTCTCAAGTGCCCGTGACACTTTTGGACAAGCCGCTATTGCACATATACGTCGTGACCTGCGAGGTGCTGACTTTAGCATCCTAGCCCAACCATCTCCACTTAATTCCCATGACAGCCCGGAGATCTTGAAACATACAAAACCACTGTGAAAAAGCAGGTCAAGGACTGGCACAATACCGTGACTTCGCGCAAAAATCAAGAATGGCTCATTCTACATCTTGTCAAGGGTGATATTCCGGCTCCGAGTGGAGGGAAGCTCTTCCATCTTAAAGGATCGGTCTTGGACAAATTGAAAACAGATTTTAATCAGGACAAGCGTGATAGGTAGGTAGGATGCTGCTACTACAGACTTTGAACATCTGATGAGATATGTCTAGGTGTATCCAGGTTACATGGTCAGCAGCGAACGACAGTCCTTTGGTCTGGGGAGAATTTGGCAACAAAGTGAAGGACTGCCTCATGTTTGCATTTGATGCCTCTGTCCATCAACGCAAAGAAGAGGTCAGGCGGTCAGAGAGTCAGCGGCAGATGCCAGGCTGGAATTTCTGTACGTTTTTCATCCTGAAAGTGAGCTCCGGATTTCTTGAAGAGCACTTTTGACTTACTAATGTCAGGAAAGCTTGGCGAGCACTTACGAAGGAATGGACCTTCTTGAAGAAGCATTGCTGCAATTTAAAGAGCTCGAACGATCATTTAGTCACATCTGGAGGGAGAAGAATTTCTCTTGGTTCGGTCCCCTAATTGACCTTGCATCCAAGGACGACACACTACCACTACTGTCAGTCACCAAGAAGCCCTATCGGGACCTCATTTTAGCCAATACAATTTCCGTCTTCGACCTCAGGATCTTTATTCTTGCACGGCAATGCGAGCTTCTCGCGAAATTAGGGAGGATCAATGATATCGCAACTAATGCATTGAGCTTTCTTGCCCGGTTCAGTCAACGCCTTCGAACAATAGTTGTAAGTGGACTCAGTTTATCTACTTGGATACCCTTGGACCCAATCTCGCGAGTCCTTAGGATTCACTTCCGTTGTTCTTCGTTGAATCATGGATATATTCTTCTTCCCTCAGCATTGTTCAACAATATGACGCCTGGTTTCCTGTCGGAGCAGATGGAGGCAAACTTAATTCACTATACGCGAGCAAAGGAGAGTTATACGAGACGGCACGGCGTCAGGTCGGTACCGGTGTGAGCTTTGAATGTGACCATTCTCATCAGACAAAATCTCAGCTTGACATAATTGGCGTCCGAGCTGGACATCTACCTTCAAATCCCCCATTTTCTGTTAAACTTTCTTCAGGGAATGCTGTCTCCAAGAGCAGTTCTGATACATCAATCAGTAACGAGGATTTGTTAAGGGCGACAAATAATCGAGAGGACTTCTATAAACTTTACATTGACGTCACAAACCGCGCAATCTCGGCATATACAAAAGCAGGGCGGAGGAAATCTGCCCTTAAACTCCATGGGAGTCTGGCTGCACTTGATTTGTACATCTTCAACATCTCGGAGTATGATCCAATCGCTGATTCACCTGTCCATGCAGGCATCGAGAACGATATAGTAGCGCCTTCTCTACCTATAGTTCCCTCCCCGTTCATTATGCACCGCATACATGGGCCGGACTAGAGTCTTACATGCTTTCGCGGGCTCTTGATACGCATGATAAAATGAAGCAACCAAAAGACAAACAATGGATGCACAATGTGCTCTCGTATCTTCGTAACTTTGTTGGATGCCAAGGTTGCGACTTGCTGGTTCATGACACTGATAAAACGGACTATATCAGTAGACTAGTATCTTGTTTGATTGACGCTGCCCACGATCTGGGGTTAGGTAGGTCTGTTTAACTTCCGGCAAGTTGTGACTCAATTTATTGTTTTGTAGAAACTGTTCTACCTGAACATCATATTCTAACTCCAGAAATAGCACCAGACATTGAACTTGCGGGGACGCAAGATGGTGCATATGTCAATCTGAACGTTTCCAACCAGCTCCCTTGCGTGTGTTACTCGGAATATCTTCGTGACAATTCTCCACGTTAACATTCAGATTAGAGTTTGGCTACCAGCAACGTTCAGATCACTGTATTTGGTCGCGAGTCCGAAAAGTTTTGCTTTACAGCTCCATCCTCAAACTTATCACCTGGTAAGAATGTACTACGACTTTTTTGTCCAGTAAGTGCCGATGTCATTATATTCAAGACATTCAAACGCTACCGCCCCCTTAGTCAATCACAATGGGCAAATACCTCATCCAGGCCACTGAGATCCGTATTGGAAAACTCGTACTTCACTGGGATAACCGAGGAGTCAAGATGTCAACATTGGATAAACAGCGCAATGTCATATGCGTTCCACGAGATATCCACGCACTCTACATCTCGGTAGACCAATCACCTCGGAGTACGTATGATGTGCAACATCCAATGATCCATTACTGATACCGACCATAGTTGAGCTAGGCAAATCGCCAACCATGTTGTTGACTATCTCAACAGGAAGGAATGATATAGATCGCTTGAAACTACGCCTTGCTTGTCCAAATATACTATGGAAATACAAGGAGGCTCGTACTGAAGGTACCCTGTCTCCTGACCGATACGAGATATTTCTGATCACACATAACTAATAGGCCAAGAACGAATGATGGAATCCGATGACGACGGACTTGTTTTACAGAACCTTCAACGAGAGAAGGAGTACCCCTTGATTCTTCCACATTCCAACGCCTCTGCTCTGCATGACTTGGTGGGTAACAGGTGTTTAAGAAAAATAATCCCTTGACTCGTTGACTCGATAAACAGAAGATTGAAATTGAAATAGAGTACGTTACAAGAGAGCAGCCATGTCTGGAGCGTAAGCTATTTTTGACACGGGTGTTATCCACGACATTACCGCTATCGGTCAATGTACAAGATTTTTTCAGAGGATCTAGGTTAGGGATCCCTATTATTCGACGCCTTCCATTTTAACCTTGTTGCGGAGTAGATTGATCTCTAAGTATACCGTCTCTACGACGAGTCATCAACATATCCGAATTGCATCGGCGGAGCTGGAAATGCCTTCAAACGGTATTGAAGGTGTCACTATCGTATCTCCCTCTTCTGTTTCAAAGATTGTTGTAAGCAAGTGCATATCCTTCTCTATAGTCACGATAACCAACACAAAAAAGATGGTGACGCCAGCACAGCCCGCAAATTTCTTGTTCGCTATAGATTCGTTATCGGGTCCTGGTATGTCTCCTGACCAAACTGACAAGTGGACTCCTCACTCAACTCCTCCAAGTACAAGAATCTCTTACTCTTATAATCAAATACCGCCTTCTTCGTAACGGTAAATCAAAATGTTTCTGATGCTCTTCATCTGATGGCCGTGTAGAAGTGAAAGACTTGATTGAGACAGAAGTCAAGCGGGTTTTAAGTCAAGACGAGTTAAAAAGCCTATTTATACCTCTGGTCAATCATTTTGTCGAAGCGTTTAGAGTCGATACTTCTTGGGCCGAACTTTACAGGGTCACAGGTGAACTTGTCGCTCCAGAGGTGCCCCAAGATTCTGCTTTCGGTGATAGATTGAGCACTATAACAAAAGTAAGTCAATATATCCTCCTCCTCCTTCAAATATACTCAAAGTGCTAGGCGCTAGCACGACATAAGCTTTGTGACAGTATTCAAGGAAACTGGCGAGAGATCAGGATACCTGTCGATGTGCCCCAAATGCAAGTGCGTGCGCCACATTCGTCGTCTTATGAGCTGTCTTGATTGATTCTCCATTTCTATATCATTTAGATTGTGGCGGCAGCACGCATCACGATTTTGGGAACGCCGTTTGGTAGTGTCAAAAACTCGGGATCGATGCCGCCTTTGTATGCTGGACAACCAATTTCGGCAGAGCTCAGGATAGACACTTCTTTCCATTGGAGCCCAAGTGCGAATGACCGTAGCCAGGAGTTCTCGATGTGGTACAATATTGACGAAATTATTCGGGACTGGCTAATTAGCGGTCCGAAACAGGGTGAATTTGTGGCGAAGGTGAATACATAACCAGGGTTTTTTTCTGACTCCTCAATCAACACCAACTGACACTTGGCGCTTCTCCTTAGGATAAAGGTTCATTCACCACTCGAGTGACTCTTTTGGCACTGCATCACGGAGAGCTGTCACTGCCCACAATCAATATCTCAGCGCTTGATACGAGTTCTATGGCTGTGCCTACAACGGAAGTGTTCCAGGCGCACGGTGCCGAAAGGATATTGATACTCCCTCGCACAGGGAGAAGTACCTTTGTCGTCGGAATGACTCCTGTGTAAACTCTCTGAGCTATCTCTGCCAATAGTCAACATGAAGAATAGATGGAGCTGACACGGTGACTAAATATGTTAGAAAAATAGTAGCCGTCATCCGTATTCCGTTTAATAATACTGAAATATTATATATTGAATTTGAGTAGAGGGATAGAGGAATAGAGGAATAGCTGAGGAACGCTGAAACGGTTTCTTTATGATAGAAAAAAACCCAAGCAAGAAGACTGCCCCAATGAGGCTCGAACTCATGACCTTCCGATAGCATAACTACGATGTAGACATAACAGTCGGACGCTGTAACCAACTCAGCCATGGGGCAGCTGCCTATCTGGTAGATATAAGTAGTTATATTCATTCCGCTATATATGTAGCATTGTGGTCACTGTTTTTTCTATTTATTCTTACCTCCCGACCTTTCCTTGGCTCAATGTATATAGCAACACCTATCCAAAAGAAGTTAAACGTCATTTTTCCTTCCTATTGATTGACTATCTCCTGAAAGAAGAAGATTCAAGCTTTAGGACTTTCCCTCTACCCCTAAATGGTTTACCTCATAGCCTTGTGCTCTGTTCATTAACCACTGATCTGGGCGTACTTTAATTCAATCAAACTTTAGGGGTTACAGAATTAATAGTGATCTCTCGAAGCATGCCAGGGCATGACCACCGAGAAGGTTCCTTCAGGATTGGGCCTTCGTGTGTAACCCCTAGATAAGGAATTCTTTGTATATGATCATGGCGATAGAAGGGAACGAAGCAGAATGGATTTCAATAACCTCCTGAGATGAATTTTGTTCATAAACCCCTATATACACTTCAATGTATTGGAACAGCAAGAGGTTATATATGAACCCGGGGACGAACATAATGATAATAAGTTTGTCAGAAAAGCACAAAAATTAACGTCACCTGAGCGATTCGAACACTCGCGGTCAAAGACCAACCGCTGACAACTTAATCGAATTAAGTAGCAGGCGATCCCGTTAACCACTCCGGCAAAGTGACTTAGAACTTACGTGGTATTCGAAACTATATAATGATAAGTGATCGTTTCGTGAGACCGTTACAATGAAAATCCTACATAATCCTGGAATCTGGAATGTGAATGCTTCTGCAGGGCTCTGAAGCCTCCTGACACCATGTCAAATTATATTTACGTTGACTGCGAGGCGATGAATTCGTGCATGTATGCAGCGAGTTTATCGGTTTGTGCCTCTGTTATAGCATTATATAAGGACACACGAATACCTAGATCACATATTTATCAGCCAACCATCTGAAAGGTGACTCGAAAGAAAAAGATTACCTCCAACAGAACTTTGACATAGAATCAAAATGATCGCCACGCACATCAGTAAAAAAAGGTTAAAGACAGCGTAAAAGAACCCACCGGTGACCCTTGATCCCTGTCATCCCCCTAACCTCTGCACCTTCCAAAAACGCTTTTTCCTTGTCCTTATCAAGCACCGTAAACACAACATTCATCCAACTTGCCGATTCTGGCTGTACACGTCCCTTAAACACGCCTTTCTCCTCACCATCCCTCAGCGCCCCATAGACCTTTTGTGCTTTCCTTCTATTCAAAGCTTCATAATATTCAACACCTCCTAATTCGCTGCTCCTTTTCAATACTAAACCGGATATATAGATGGACAGCACAGGAGGAGTATTGTACACGCTCTTCGAGTCCGCAAGGGTCTTGTACGCCATCATCCGTGGCACAGGTTGTGCATGGAACGTTACGGCAGCATCAACATCGACGATACAATCATTTCTCACAATCAAGATCGTCAGTCCCGCGGGGCCGATGTTTTTCTGAGCTCCAGCAAAAATAACAGCGTGATCCGCGAGTCTAGGAATAGGCCTCGACATAAAACTCGAAGAATAATCCCCGACTAGGGGGACGAGTCTATCTTGGGGTAATAAATGGAACGGGAACGTCCCCTGAACGGATTTGTCGTCCTTGTCCACCAACTCCACGTCATGCCTGAACTGAACCCCGTCAATGGTCTCATTCTCGCAGTAATAGATTAACGCTGGGTTTTCCGAGAATTTGTACGATTCGTGCGGAGGAATTGAATCAAAGGATTTTTTATCTTCCGAGTAGTTCCGTCCGTCCGTTGCGACATTGACGATATAGTTGCCTCCATTGTCAGACAACCTGCATCCCTCTTCATAAGCAGACTTGCTCCAAGAACCAGTAAGGACATAATCCAAAGACCTGTTCTCCAAATCGGGAAACAACAGGCGATGGCGAGCGAGAAGGTTGAGTACGACAGCAGAAAACTGCGCAGTTCCGCCACCTTGAGTGAACAAGATGGAATGTGTGGGCGGAACGGAAAGCTGCAACCGGACAAGTGCCGTGACATCGGACAGGAAAGCTGTAAATTCGGGTGAACGATGTGAAATCTCGGCAATCCCGACTCCTGTATTGCCGAAATTGAAAAGGCCTTTTGTTGCCTCCTCTAGGACAGAATCCGGCAGAGCAGAAGGCCCTGCACCAAAGTTGATGAGGCGAGGCGATTCGGCTGACATCATTGGCGATTAGAAACCTGACTCAATCCGTCACATAATCTTTAAGTGGATCACATAATCATCATCACTACATGCAGAAAATTTATTCAGACGGAGCAGATGCATGCAAAAAGTACACAGTACTAGTTAAAAAAGACACAGATCCACACAGTGGTCCACACAGTGGGATCGATATAGTCCTTGAGATCGTAAAGGCAAAGGCTGACTCGGAAAGAAGCCGCCGATACAGGAGGTGGAAGAGATCAGAAGAGTACATACATACAGACAATAAATTAGGAGTAGATGAAAACAGCGAGGTTATAAAGGGGCAAGTACAATAAGCAGATATGATAATGGAGTTCTAGAGCATTGAGATTAGGCGTTACATACGATGCAAATGGATTCATGTGGCGTATTATGAACGAGCCAGAGGAGGTCAAATGAAGAGCAGATCAAGTCACGTCGTAGTAGACAGAGGCGAAAGCGCGGCCAGAAAGTGGATTACAAACAGAGGCAGATATGCCATCGAGCGAGGTCGGTGGCGATGGGTGAACGGTTGAGATTAGACATCGTCATCGTCGATGTGGACTGGCATGAGGTGACGAAACGTAACGCGAGTGGGATCAAAGTCAAATCTAGGGGCCGGCGTTGAGGGCCGGGAAGGGATATTGCGAGCTGATAAATTACAGATGAGATGGTGGAACAAATCGTCAGGGTCGTCATGGGTGGACCGGGAGGGGGATTGAGGAGTGGAAAAGGGACTGGACTTGAGTAAGGGTCTTTGACGGCGAATGGGGCCAGGGCCAGCATGGGGAAGGGTAGAGAGATCAGCGATGTCGGCTGGGTGAGCGAATTCACTGGGGGACACATCAAGAGAAGCTATCCACGGTAGCTTATCAAAGGCGTGCAGAGGCAGTGGTTCTGGCTGGTATTTGACGCGTGATGCCTGGCGACGGCGGCGGATGGTCTGCACGCAAAGTGGCCTTGCCCTGCGGTGCGGACTGGGCGAACATGGAGGCTGGGTCGTGAGGTCAGTGTCAGCCACAACACAAAGAAAAAAAGGACACACAGCGGCACAAGGACCAGAGGGATGGGGAGGAGACTTGAAACGAGGAAGGGACTGTGAAGGGGGTGAGCACGAGGCCGGTGCGCATCGACAACATTGTGCTCACCGGGAAATGACAGGACAAGTTGCCGTCGACGTCCTCAACGGCAGGGAGCAGAGATTGGGGAAGGGTAAGACCAGGCATTCTAGCAGGAGAACATGGTCGATCCAACATATAAACGCCAATCTCACCCACCCCTCTCCACATTATGTAATCATCCGGTAGCAGCTCCTGACTCGCCAAACACGAGGCTCACACGAAGCACCTTACTCGTAGTCAGGGCTCGAGTCATAAAGTGCGTTTCGCAACTAAGACAAATGATGATGATATTGTAACGCAGTAATGATTGATATGACAGCAATGCAACAAGATGAAACAGAAAACAAAAAAGATCAACTCTAATCAATCTCCTCCATGGCCGAGGTCGAAGACGCTTCGGCAGCGGCAGGTGCCGCAGCAGGCTCAGGGGCAGCAACTTCCTCATCTTCATCAACATCTAAACCAAGAGAAATCATGCGGTAAATGCGCTTCGCAAACAATGTCGGATCGTCGAGCGAGAATCCAGACGTAAGCAGAGCAGTCTCGAACAGCAGGAAGGTCAGATCCCGCACGGACTTGTCCGCCTTGTCCTCCTTCACCTTCTTATTCAGCTCCTTGACGATGTTGTTCTGCGCATTCAACTCTAATGTCTTCTTCGAGGCCATATACGACGACATCGAAGAATCACGGAGGGCCTGAGCCTTCATGATTCGCTCCTATAAATACACGTCAGATTCCATTCTGTAACACAGGAACTGGGATTCTTTACCATGTTCGAGGACCAACCAAATTGCCCTGTGACCAAAACGCATGGCGAGTCTGCAATACGATTTGAGATAACAACTTTCTCGACGCGATCACCAAGAGCGTCCTTGACAGTTGAGCAGAGCTCGTTGAACTCTTGGACTTGAGCCTCCCGAGTAGCCTTCTCCTCTTCAGTCTCCTCGAGCTCGAGACCCTCCTTTGACACGCAAACGAGCTTCTTGCCTTCAAACTCCTTCAACTGAGTGATGGCATACTCATCAATGGGATCAACGAGAAGTAATACTTCAAAGCCTTTCTTCTTGAGAACCTCCAAGAACGGCGATTCCTTGGTTGCAGCAAGCGATTCACCGGTCAGATAGTAGATAGACTTTTGGACCTCGGGCATGCGAGTGATGTAGTCTGAAAATCTCTGATTAACACGCCTCAGCTTTGACAAACAAAGAACATACCCTTAAGGGAAGTCTGCTCATCAAGAGACTTGGTGGAGTGGAAACGGAGATATTCCGCAAGCTTGCTGCGGTTCTGTGCATCCTCATGGATACCGAGCTTAATGTTCTTGCCAAAGGCCTCCCAGAACTTGTTGTAATTATCTTTGTCCTCAGCGACTTCACTAATGAGGTCAAGTGCCTTCTTGACAAGATTCTTGCGAATGACCTTCAGAATCTTATTTTGCTGAAGAGTCTCACGGGAAATGTTAAGTGGAAGATCCTCAGAATCAACGATACCCTTGACAAAGTTAAGGTACTCGGGGATGAGCTCCTCGCAGTCGTCCATGATGAAGACACGGCGGACGTAGAGCTTGATGTTGTTACGCTTCTTCTTCTGTTCGAAGAGATCGAAAGGAGCACTGAAGAGACAATTCAACATCAAGTGATAAGGTCGGAATCAAGTCGACGTACCGTTTGGGAATGAACAAGATAGCCTTGAACTCGAGCTGACCTTCAACTGAGAAATGCTTAACGGCGAGATGGTCTTCCCAGTCGTTGGTTAAGCTTTTGTAGAAGGAGCTATACTCCTCAGTGGTGATTTCGTTGGGGTTGCGAGTCCAGATGGGCTTGGTCTTGTTGAGTTCTTCATTGGTGACTTCCTTCTCCTTGATAGTCTTTTTCTTTTTCTTCTCCTTGCCCTCCTCGTCTTCGTCAACTTCCTCAATCTTAGACTGCTCGCCCTCCTCCTTAACCTCCTCATCATCTTCAACCTCCTAGTATAAACATCAGTTATAAGAATGTAACTCCATATGAGCGTACGCGCACCTTTTCAACTTCCTTTGTGACGACGAGTTGAATAGGGTAAGAGATAAATTCGGAGTGCTTCTTGACAATATCCTTAATCTTCTTCTCCTCAAGATATTCATATTGATCCTCCTTCAGGCGGAGGCGAATCTCAGTACCGCGACCCAGAGGAGGGTTGACAGTATCAAGAGTAATGGTGAAAGTACCACCAGCAGCCGATTCCCAGATATACTGCTCGTCATCATTGTGCTTGGAGATAACCTGCACATTTTCGGCGACGAGGTAAGCAGAATAGAAACCGACACCAAACTGGCCGATCATTGATATATCAGCACCAGCACTAAGAGCCTCCATGAAACCCTGGGGAAAGGAATCAGAAACGGTCCTTCGACGATAACTACGTGTCACTAACCTTTGTGCCCGACTTTGCAATAGTACCAAGGTTGTTGACCAGGTCGGCCTTTGTCATACCAATTCCAGAATCACGGATGGAAAGGGTCTTGTTCTCCTTGTCGGGGATGATGCGAACAAAAAGTTCCTTCTCAGCATCAAGGGCCGAGGAATCAGTCAATGATGCATAACGAATTTTATCGAGGGCATCAGAGGCATTGGAGATCAACTCTCTAAGGAAGATCTCCTTGTTGGAGTAGAACGTGTCTGGAACATGGAATCAATGCACTGATGCTCTACGAAGGATGGGAATACCTACTAATGATGAGGTCGAGGAGCTGACTTATCTCAGCCTGGAAGCCAAAGCTTTCTGGAACAGCAGACATTTCTACAAAGGACTGTAAACGAGGGCTTGTACCATCAGACAAACTGACACACTTACTTTTTCAACACTAGAATGAGATGGGGTAAAGGGTAAAGGGTAAAGGGAGGTGTAAAAAAGATGAAGGTTTCGCGCGCGCCTTTAAGTGTTCCAAATTTTCAGTTCTCGAAGGATCTGAAATTTGCCCAAAATGGTATCATTACTGAATCCGTCATCGAACCTTCTGGAATTTACTGTCGATGGTCTGAATCTTTTATTTGATAACACTCTCGTGTCCCTAGAAGCTTCTACCACAAAGCAAGATATTTTATGATGGTGTATTGGCTATCGTAAAACAGCACCGATCAAGAGCTACTGTAGCATCAGAGGTGTACCACACGTACAGCTATTTATCCTATAGGCGGTGGGGGCTTGGGCTCAGAGACCAAGCCCTTTTCTCCCGTAACCTGAGCTCTCAGTACTTCGACCATTGCTCTCAACTCCTCTGTTTCTTCTCTGAGTTCATCATTTTCTCCCTTCAGCCTTGTATTCGACTCTTTCAGAGCAACCTTTTCTGCCGCGAAGGCTCGTAAACCTTCTTCAGTGAAAGGTCGATTGTTCTCTGCTCTTTTGTTCGCTATTGAGAGCTTCGCTTCTAAACTTCGAATTTGACGGCGGTCAACGCTGAAACAAAAGAAGTTGGTGAACATCTTGTACAAAAGTAAAAGTGTTTACCAAGCGCGTTCTTCCATGTCTTTGAGGGTCTTTTCATAACTTTCGAGACGCAATTTGAACTGTTGAATGTTGTTCTCCATGTCGACCAGCTGTTCTCCACGAGCATTGAACTTGGCATAATCGCACTTCCTTAATAAAGGAGGAATAAGGAAGAGAAATATACTAGAAGTTCATGATGCCGAACCAGAGATCACGAATCTTGAGATGTTGCTCGATTTGTTGTTCATAGTCATGCAGTCTGTCAATTTTGTGTTGATTTTCTTTCTTCTGCGTTTGTAGCTGGAAAACATGTTCTGTCGCTTCGGCCAGAAGCTTGGCCTGTGCAGCAAACAAAGCCTGAACATGGTGCAAGTCATGTAGAGACGTGGCTGGACGTGTAAAAATGCAGTACCTTGGCTTCTTTCTCGGCACTTCGAAGTGTGGCTGCCTCGGATATCCATGTTTTTTTCTCCTCACGAAGTTCCTTTAGTCTCTGCTGTAGCTCTGTGTTCCACTCAGCATACTTGCTCTTCGCAGAAGTTGCCTGTTGTTTGCTGTCGCGTAGTTCGCTCTCAAGGGTAATGGCCTGTGAGCGATACTTGCGTAATTTGTTGTACTGCATTGAGGTATACCTTCACTAATAGCAAACCATCGGATTGATAACGCACGTACGAGGCCTTGACGTTCTGCTTCTGCACTTTTCATTAGAATCCGATCTTGGTATAATCTTCCTACATGCTTAACATTTTCCCTCTGTATCCACAATTCGAAATTGAGCTCATTCCGCAGTAACAGAACCTCCCGTTGTAAGCCTGCAACTGCATGCACAGCATTCCCCATACCATACTCAGCTTCAGGTGCTGATCTTGAAGAGATCACTCTCTCGCGTTTTACAGGAGAGGGTGACCGTGAAGGCAGAGAATCAATCCGCTGTATATCTGGAGTGATAAACTCCACATCAATGTTAGTCTTCAAAGCATTGGTCACGTCCACCATGTCGGCCAGTGAAATCACGACGCGACCATTCGATAAGTCTAATGGCGCAATGAAGCGAGAGCGTTCACTTGATGACTCTGGAGTTGATTCTGCTTCGAGAATTACCCGCTCAGCCTCGCCACCTGGCCCACTCTGTGCCACGTCTCCTTGTTCCGTCTCTGTCTCCTCACTACATGGAGGAAAATCGTTGGGACCTGTGTACCCATATCGCTCTCGCAAGCCTACAGCTAGGTTCCGGATGTCCATCATCATTGCTTCGCTAGCAATACGTGCTGTATCATATTTTGACCAAAACTCAGGCGAGGACTGTTCTTTTGCTGCATCCCTCCAGATCAGAAGCGGATGACAGATATGTTCTCGAAGAAGGTTCTATTGGATTGACCATTAGATACAATTTGATCTCAGGGGACTCGCACATACCTCGCTCTTCCGTCTGACCTCGTCTTCATCGAAAGCATCTTTCCAGCTCTCCATATAAGGACTGTCAATACCATATGAGACGAGGAACATGACAGGGTCTCGAAGAAATCCAAGGACATTAGATGGATATAGATAGTAAAGAAAAGAAAAGAATGGCCGTGAGTTGGGGGGCAGTGAAACCATAGAGCTGAATGTCATTTCAAGTCGGTGCCACTCTAGATCAGGTCGGACATGTAGAATTTTTTGAGTGATCCCAGCAAGCTCTCTTTCAAACTGTGGATCCGGAGAATCCCCATCAGCCCCTGGCATAAATGGATATCGTTTCTTCCAGCATAGAGTTCTAGCAAGGATGGCAAGGAAGTAGGGCACGTAATGTCTGAGCTGTTCGCGTGCATGCACTGCGAGATAGGGAAGCGATTTGGCAAGAAATGTTAATCCTGCTGAGCAGACAGTTGAGGAATTGTCAAGGAGCATGGAAAGAAGGAGATAGTGAAAGAGCTGGTGCTTTGACAGCACGTGGACAATGAGCGAATACGATGAATGTGACGAAAGAAGATTGAGGAGAGTGAAGAGCTGTAGCCTGGCGGATGGTTTTGAAAAGTAACCAAGTATCTCTGTGAAAAGGTCCTGTAATGCTATCAATGCTGAAATTAATGATAAGTCATAAAGAGATCTACCTCAGGATTTTCCGACCCATATCTGATCAGGATATCCTCCAAGTTCTCTTTCCAACATGAAAGTTTTTGCCGTTCCTCTTCTTCTAGGCTGGTCCATTCCAGAACGTCATCCTTCGACCCCTCGTTAAACGCATCTAACAGATACAGCTCATAAAGTCGTCTCCGAAAGCCTGTCACCTGTTCTGTATAATTTGGAGTTGCGTCTGAATAGACACCTTGATTGATTTTTAGAGCCTGAACAATGAGTTCTTTGGCGTAGTTGAGAGGTGTGGTTGCCAATCTAGGCTCGCGCAAGGCGGGCCGGAAGACCACTTCAAACCACGAGATGATAGACGTCGGCGACATTACAGGAGCAAGATGATGCAATATTGTCAAAAATGTCTCCACCTGACGAACGTTGGAGTAGTCGACGGAATCATGAAAGGTAGCCTCAAGCTCATCATGAAATTGCACAATCAAACCCTCTGGTGCATCGGGGGATGAGCACTCCACAACAAAGTCATCGACGAGATTTAAAAGTTCATTGAGCGGCAGAGCATCGGGTGCACTATCAAGAACATTCTGGATTTGGCGGCAGAGGCTATTGGGCATCGCAATGAAACTGGAATCTAATCAATTTGGCAAGTAATTAGTTTACCTGGAGGGATTCTGCCAAGCAGATCCCATCAGTCCCAAACAGTGTTCTGAAAATGGACTCTACGTCGTCGTCGTCGTTCGTGCCATCTAGCTCGCTAATTTCGCCTTGTATCTAAAAGGTATGTTTCGTCAAACCCTTTACTTTGGACGAGCGAGCTTTTGTTATGCTACTTCCTGTCTCTAGAGATGGATGTTATCTCGAGGTTCGAGATGTGCTGATACTCCTTCCTATCAGATGTCCGCCCACATCGAGGAAGTTACCTCCGATCACTCTGACCATGAGAATCATGAGCCCGAGCGCGAACAAGAGGAAGATCCTGCTTCCAATGCCGCCCTTGAAAAAATCCAATCTCGTTCTGAACGCAAGGCTCGCAAGGTGCTACATGGTCTGGGTTTGGTAAAGGTCAATGGCATTACCCGTGTCACAATTAGGCGACCCAAAAATGTAGGTTTGAAGTCTTGAATGGGATAGATACATCTAATGAATGGCAGGTTCTCTTGGTGATGGTGTATCCAGATGTCTACAAGCTACCCAACAATGACTGCTACATTGTCTTTGGCGAAGCCAAGGTGAGTATCCTCTTAGCCTAATTTGCTGGCTGAGCATACGACATTTTATAGATTGAAGATATGAACTCCCATGCCCAACTCTCCGCCGCTCAGCAACTCGCTTCCAGTGCAGCTAATGCCGCTGCTCTTGAAACGGTTACTGCTGGGACTCCTGGTGACGACGATGAAGTGCCTGAACTCAAGGAAATTGAGGATGATGGGCCTATAGATGAAACTGGTGTTGACCCCAAGGACATTGATCTCGTCATGCAACAAGTAAACTGCTCGAGGTCAAAAGCAGTACGGGCATTGCGGGACAGTGGAGGTGATTTGATCAATGCCAGTGAGTTTCCTGCCATGCCTGACCATCTGCCCATACTGATGTTCTGCTAGTCATGGCAGCTAGCGAGTGAATTTGATGTATCTTTACAATTAATTTTCTTCTTTTTAACTGGGCAATCTGGCATAAAGATCCGTGATCAAGCAACTCTCCAACATCTGAGCTCTACATAATAATTTGATCTTTCCCAACTATCCTGGACAATCTCTACTCCTTGTGTTGATGAGGGTTGTCCAGCTGCGACACCCACTACAAGACCAAGTCCGGTCGCGGCTTCTATGACAAGGCCTCTCAATTCACCTCTAGAAAACATGTGGTAGTAACGATTGTAGACTTGACCCTTGCCATCCTCTGGTGAATCGGTGGCGTTGGGAGCATTCGATAAGACCCAAGGCACGATCACATCTCTTCCTACCTTGTTATCAGATTCTCCTTGCGGGATGATTCTTTTCGAGAGCTCATCTTGTTCGATGGCCCAGACATAGATGAGAACTCGGCCATGCTCTGGAGATACAGTTTGCAGGAGACGCTGTGAATTTCATAGCTTGAATTGCTATCTGCTCATAGAAAACTTTGTACTCGCCTGTACAGCTAGCATCCTTCTTCGAGGAGTAGCAAGGTGATGGATTGTTGCTATTGAAATAGCGTAGTCCTGAATTCCCTCAGATCGGCAGCTTCTCCTTTGAATTTTGTTCACGTACAAAAGCGTGTTTCCTCCAGCAGAAGCTAAGGACATTTCCGAGGACCACCTCTCGTGTCTTTCCCCCGGCTTGTTGGGCAATCTTCAGTAAATTGATGCTATGGTCAAGTCCAACCATTCGGATACTGCCCTGCCGGTCCAACAGTAGATATTTTCCATTTCCAGTCCCAGAGTCAAGTCCGAGCCAGCCATCAGGCAGCTCAGACAGGAATTTGACGATGATCGGCCAGGGCTAAGGGTAATGTTAAGGAAGGGGACAGGCAAGGTGAGGTGGTAACCTTTTGTTACTTTATATCTCGTGCTTGAAAAATGACTAGCAATTTGATCATAAATTACATGCACATTTTGTGTTTCATATGTCTCCGGGTCAAGGTCTATTGTCACTTCGGAGACAACTTTCGGCGCCATAAGAATTTCGAGAAGATGATAGTCAAGGGATAACCAATGTATTCGATCACAAGAGATCACTCATACGAACCCCATCTCTTCATCCAATAGCCGGCTGAACCTACTTCCGTCGAACGCAGGAAATGGAGCAATTTCTTCGTCATCGAACTCGAAGATCGTTTTTGCAAGGTTCCTGTGGTAGTTTGAGTTCTAGCTCTCAGTTGTAGAAGCAGGACTCACTCGACGGTGGACGACGTCAGATACTTTTGTGCTTCCAATGCGTGGGCTAATTCTTCTTGGTGGTTATGAAGGAGTGTTGGGTTGGGTACTACAATGAGTGGTCTTGGTAGGCGCAAGATCTCGATGATTGTCCCCGATCCTGTGAGTCTACTGAGCGCAGGCCTCTGATAATATTGTTTCTCTAACCTGCATGACTAATTACTAGGTCTGCCTTTTCATACTCTTTTATCAAAGCAGGCTTGAATTTCCAGAGCTCGACTTGGATGCCCTCAATTGAGAGATTGACTGTCTCTCCTTTGGCAATGAGACTGGCTTGTTCAAATGCAGAATTCCCACATTGAACTGTGAGCGTTGTGCACCTGCGACTCTTCAGTGCCTCAAGTGTATGTGGGGATAAGATTTCTTGAATGAGCAGATCAAACCGTGTAGAGCCGATTGTTACGAAAGTATGCATGGGGATAAAATCTGATTGATATTCAGCCGTATGCTAAAGATCCCAAATGTATATGTACAATTTACATAGAATTAGCGTAGGCCAGGGATGTACACCTTCAAGGCAACATTGCCGGTAATACCAGTTGTCATTGGGGAATTCAAATGCCCAAAAAGCATCGTCAGGGTCGAACCAGAGTCTACAAGAGGCTTGATGGTTCTTTAAAAAAATTGAATGCACCCTTGGACAATTTCTTTGCTTTTCTTGGAAACAAATTCAACTGCTGTTATTCCCGAGGAGTTGGCGAAGTGAATGGAAAAGTGTCAACTGTAGCACTCCAGTGTCAGTAGGTTGACAATTACGGAAGGTGAAGACTACGCGAGGTACATGGTGCATGATGTTGGTAAACCCGGTGACTTACTGACCAACAAATATATGTCGTCGACCACCCTCCAAAATATATTTCCATTCTCAGCCGAACATACAACGAGTGAGGCTTTCGAGCCTGAAAACAACTATCTTCCATTGAGTTTTGCACCATCTGTTACCGTGATCTCTTTACGTAATTGAGAGCTTCATGATCTTGAAATGTTGAGGTCACATAAAAAGGGGCAGTAGACATAACTAGCAATTGTTCTGCCTCTGACAAGCCTTTCACAATTTCTACACGTCGTTCATTCAGAGCAATATTCGAAACGCTTATCAGCAAGACACCATTAAAACTCAGCTGATGGCAATATCACGTGATCGTCGATTACACGGAACTGTCCCCTTTGCCCAACGAACACATCACATCTGTTCTCCACCACGACTCCCTCAGCGTCTCATATCTGTCTAATCTCCTTATAGCCATTTTCCGTCTATTATGGAGGTAAGCTTTTGTTCCATTGTCTCTTTTAAAGGACCGTATTCATCATATCGACAGGCTCTGCTTGATTTCTCGCGAGATTTCGATGTTTCTCACTTCGACAATGTCGTCATGGCATTCTATACTGGTTCTGGACCTGAGGTGAACAAGGCTGCCTCCTCTACGCGTTTTTTTTTTTCAATTTGATCTGACAACAAAGCTTGAAGCAACAACTAGGACAACAAGTCCTGACCCAGTTCCAGGAACACCCCGACTCTTGGACAAGAGTCCCAGACATCCTTGATAAATCATCGTTCTCTCAGTCGAAGGTATAGTGATTTGTTATGTCACCCTATTGCTGTATTCACAATTTGTTCAATGCATAGTACATTGGCCTTCAAATCTTGGAAAAGTTGATTATGACACGGTGGAAAACTCTACCGGACGGTCAGCGACAAGGTGCAGCACTTTATTCCCACACCTATTTTAGCTCATTCAACAAACTCAATTTAGGCATACGGAATTTTATCGTCAATATCATACTCAAAGCTGCCTCCGATGAAGTCTCCTTCAGAAAGGAGAAGACTTACATCAACAAGTTGAATCTTGCACTGGTTCAGGTATAGTTTTTGATTCCTTGTGAGTCGTTGCCTGCTTGACGCCTTTCATAGATCCTCAAACAAGAGTGGCCGAAGAATTGGCCAAACTTCATCTCTGAGTTAGTTGAATCGTCAAAAGCTAATATCTCGTTATGCGAAAACAACATGATCATCCTCAAGCTCCTTTCGGAAGAAATTTTTGATTTTTCCGCTGAGCAAATGGTACAAGCGAAAATTAGACATCTGAAGAATCAGATGTGTGGCGAGTTTTCAGAGATTTTCAAACTGTGTTCCGAGGTCTTGGAAGAAACCAATAAGACTTCTCTCATTAAGACAACACTAGAAACTCTGTTGCGCTTCCTCAACTGGATTCCTCTTGGTTATATCTTCGAGACTAAAATCATCGATCTTCTGCTGACTCGCGTGAGTAATTGTTGTTTTACTCTAGCTAATACACACTTACGCATTAATCTTGTAGTTCCTCGAGACATCGGAATTTCGGACAATCACGCTGAAGTGCCTTGCCGAAATCGCCGCTCTGAATGTTGGACCCGAATATGATCCCAAATTCGTGATCTTATTTGCCATGGTCATGACCTCTGTTAATCGAATGATACCTCCCAACACCAACATTGCTCAGGCTTATACAGACTCCGGTGATAACGGACAAGAACTAATTCTCAATCTCGCCTTGTTCCTTTCCAATTTTTTGACAAATCATCTTCGTTGTGTTGAGACTGAACAAAATCGTGACGTGTTGCTTAATGCCCACCTATACATGGTTAAGGTGTCACAAGTAGACGAACGCGAGATTTTCAAGATCTGTCTAGAGTACTGGTTGAAGCTCGTCGCGGAGCTTTATGAGGAACTCCAGAGCTTGCCCATTGGCGAGTCGAGTATGTTGATAGGCCTTAGTTTGGGTACAAACGGGCAAAACATGCTCAATGGTATGAATCTACGGAAGAATATCTACAGCGACGTTCTATCAAATCTGCGTCTTGTTGTTATTGAGAAGATGGTCAAACCAGAAGAGGTGAGCTTGAATTTCTGGGCTAATAGCGAGATCTCATGTCATCACCTATAGGTACTCATCGTTGAGAACGAGGAAGGAGAAATTGTTCGGGAATTTATGAAGGAGACAGATACCATCGTATTGTACAAGTCCATGAGGGAACTTCTTGTTTATCTCACCCACTTAGATGTCTCAGACACAGAGACAATCCTCACCGAGAAGCTCACCAAGCAAGTCGATGGATCGGAGTGGTCTTGGAACAATCTCAACACTCTTTGTTGGGCCATCGGCTCAATATCCGGTGCCATGAGTGAGCTTCTTCCCTTGCTGGTTTTCTTGATATCAGGCTGACAAAAAAACTCAGATGAGGAAACGGAGAAACGTTTCTTGGTGACAGTCATCAAGGATCTCCTAGGTCTTTGTGAGGTCAAGCGTGGTAAGGACAATAAAGCTGTTGTGGCGTCAGACATTATGTACATTGTCGGTCAATATCCACGCTTCCTTAAAGCGCACTGGAAGTTCTTGAAGACAGTCGTCAATAAACTCTTCGAGTTCATGCACGAGACTCACGAAGGTGCGCTGACAATCTAACCTTTGCTTCATTTCTTGATTCCCGTTTGTTTTGCAGGTGTCCAGGATATGGCTTGTGATACTTTCATCAAAATAGCACAAAAGTGTAGAAAGCATTTCGTCATGCAACAAAGTGGAGAGTCCGAGCCATTTGTGGAAGATATCCTCCGCTCATTGCATCGAATCACCGTTGATCTAGCTCCTCAACAAGTAAAGATCTAAGCAATATTTTCTCAGGTCATTGACAAAGGATTTTAGGTACATACTTTCTACGAAGCCGTTGGCTACATGATTTCCGCCCAGCCCAATAAACCTCAACAGGAGGAGCTCATTGCCAAATTAATGGACCTCCCAAATAATGCTGTGAGTGATATCGCTTATAAGTTTACCATGTTTAATTGCCAATTCAGTGGGACTCTCTCATGGCTCAAGCATCCCAGAGCCTTGATGTCCTCTCGAACCAAGACAACATCAAAATCCTTGCCAATATCATGAAGACTAATGTATCTGCTTGCTCCTCTATCGGCAGCTTTTACAATCCGCAAATAGTGCATATATTCTTCGATATGTTGGGTCTTTATAGAGCTGTCAGTAGCCTTATTAGTGGGGCCGTGGACAAAGAAGGTTTGCAACCTCCATCACTCTCACATTCCATGCTGAACATCCTTTCCAGGGGCTGTCGTCACCAGGACACCGAAGATCCGGCAGCTGAGGACTGTGAAGAAGGAAATACTCAAATTAATGGAAACCTATGTCAAAAAAGCAGAAGACCTCGACTATATCACCAGTAACTTCATCCCTCCCCTCTTGGACGCTGTCCTCAGCGATTATAACCAAAATGTTCCCATGGCCCGCGATGCAGAAGTTCTGAATGTGATGGCTGCGATTATGATTCGCCTACAGGTGAGTGATTTCATGTCCATAGCCTCTCGGTGTCTCGGTGTCTAACTCTGGAGTCAGGGCCTCTTGACATCACAAGTCTCCCCAATTTTAGATGCTGTCTTTGAGCCGACTTTGAACATGATTAACCAAGATTTTGCGGAGTTCCCCGAACACCGTGTCGGATTCTTTAAGCTCCTTCGCGCAATCAACCTCCATTGCTTCCCAGGTCCAATATTGCCACTAATCGTCCTTTCATTGGCTGATAAGTCTATATAGCATTACTTGGGATCCCTCCGCAACAATTTAAGTTATTCATGGACAGTATAGTCTGGGCGATCAAACATACAATGCGTGACATTGCGGAATTAGGCCTTAATCGTATGAAATATCACATTCTTCATTTGTATACTAATCTTACACACTCTAGTTTGTCTAGAGGTCGTAAACAATTTCGCCAATGCCGCAGATCCGGCAATCACGAGCGCATTCTTCCAACGATATTACCTCAGTCTCCTCCAAGACGTCTTTTTTGTCTTGACAGACACTGACCACAAGAGTGGCTTCAAGCTCCAGAGTGCTTTACTTGCGCGCATGTACCAGCTTGTCGAGCTCAATGTCATTCAAAACCCTCTATATGATCCAGCGGTCGTTTCTGATCCCAACATGACTAACTCGGTATTCCTCCGGGGATACGCTACTAACCTACTCCAGAACGCTTTCCCCCATCTACATAAGTATGGTTCCCGTCTACCCTTTTCTATTTACTGTGCTTAATTTATTTTGGTCAGGTCGGAAATCCAGTCTTGTGTTGAGGCTCTCTCCGAGTATCACAATGATTTGAACCGCTTTAAACTAGCTCTTCGCGACTTCCTTATCCAGCTTAAAGAGTTCTCAGGAGATGACAATGCCGAGTTGTATCTGGAGGAGAAGGAAGCAGAGAATGCAAGGAAGGCAGAACTTGCTCACGAACAGGCCTCAAGGATTCCTGGCATGCTCAAACCAAATCAAATAGATGATGAAGACCTAAACTAGTGATTTCGGTGGAACGGTATCTTATTTCCTGTGTTAACCATTTGTTCATGTTCGAATCCTGTTCATTTGATCCTTTCTACCCTTGTTTATCATTGACCATCTAGCGGTCTTGCTTTCGGGGTTTGACTCCCGTCTTATGATAATCTCATGTACTTTTAGCAATAATGTATAACATAAGTCGCAAAATCTCCCGAATGTCAACGACCCTATTCTAAGTGTCACGAGATGATTTTATCCTTATCTTTTGCCGAACAGTGAGCTATCTTTCTCGTCTTGATCCACCAGTCAAGTTGTGACGCTGCTTGCAGTATGTTCAAAAAGCATGTCTTTTCCGTATCTTCTGATTTCTGACACCTAACAGTTACTCAAATGGATTGTAGATTCACACCTACCTTAGACGTTACCGGGCACACCCCCGTTAAGTCTTCGGTGCAGCGTCTGATCAGAAATAGTATTCTTTCCCAATGGAAGATAGAACCTGAGACGCTGGAGACCATCTGGCCAAAGAAGGAGGGTTTGGTGCTGGTCAAATGGTCAGTTGCGATAAGACAAAGATAGAGGAGCAACTAACCTTCTTCTGTTCTTCACTTATAGCAAAGACCATGTTTCAGTGTACACAGTGAAGCAGGAACCCTTATTTTTCCAGCACTTTGATGAATCCATTTTTCCGACCCTGAGATTGCTTCATCAATGTAAGTGAATTTGTGAGGGATCAGAAAGACCAACGCTCATTCACCACTTTGACGTCCTGTCACGATGTCTTCTTGTCCACATGTAGATCCTTATATCCTACCTTCCGTAAGGATTGATCGAGGAGCCATTCGCTTTGTGCTAGCTGGTGCGCAGATAATGTGTCCAGGACTTACGTCAAAAGGAGGTGAATTGCCTCCTGCCGAGGCGGCCCTTCAGGCCGGCACTCCGGTCGGGATCTTTTCAGAAGGGAAGGAGCACGCTGTTGCGGTGGGGATCACAAAAATGGGGACAGAGGACATGAAGCAGGCGAATAAAGGCGTCGGGGTTGAAACAACTACATATCTGGGTGATGACCTTTGGGCCCTCAAATCTCTGTGAAAGTGCACTAGCTGTTCTATAGAGCTGAATTTTTCCTTGCAATTACTTCTGCATCTCCTTCATTGTCTATCACATATGCTCTTCCGCTCTTCGATTCAAATACAGACTTTTGAGAGTTTAATGGAAGGCTTCTAGGATGGATACAAGCACCTGACTCGGAGATTCCTTGGAATATAGTAGACTTGTTCTGTTAATAACGCGTTACAGGCCTCAAACTGCTATTTTCGAGGGTGATGATAACAGAAGAACATCTGAACCGTCGCTCGAGATTCAGAAAAAGCCATATATGTAGCGTCAGTCCAGCGAGGACATCTATGAAGTTGTATGATAACAACCTTGTATCTGAATTGAATACCCCAAAACGTGTTCCTCGGCCGGACGTATGTTGGTGAACCTGCCACCCTGCACACTTTGAGGTAATTGATGCACGCTCTCATTAATAGATTGATGAACTGGTTCAGAAAGCTCCAAAAAAGGATTGCTATTATTTGTTTTCCAAGCAAATGATGATGTCTGATCGTTCATGATGGGGGGTTCTCATCTACGAATGAGCGGATCTCTTGCCGACACTCCCGTTCCTATTTTCTCCTATACCGAATTTACACCAGTCAAGTCTCGAAAGAAGAGAAAAAATAGAACTCAGCGGCAGGAACCCGTTCTGACGCTGATTCAAGGGATCAGAGATGACATGGTGCAGAGTAATTGGTTCTCACAGTCCAAGAGTTCGTGTCTGTGGTGCCATTTGCACAATTTCACCTGAACTGACGAGTTTATTTACTGGCTGCATTTTTTTAGGTATCGTAAAGGAGGCTCTCAAATTTCTATCTGTGGAGTCTTCTGTTTCAGTACTCTGCCTGGGTCTGGGAAGCCCCTCGGCCTCTCCAAACTCTAGAGCTCAACTCGCATTCTTGATTGAATTATGTGTCGCGTTCGATATTGTGGGTCAACAATGTTGCAGTCCTATTCTGAAATCGTTTCACCCTTTTCTCTAATACAGGATCATACGAGTGTATCGATTTACGATCCCGTGTTCACACCTGAAGACATTGAACTCTTTCGATCGTTGCAGTTTCAGATACTCTCAGTACGTTCCTCCTATTTTCATGTTTCCTCCTATCACTATTTGCCTAGCTCAACAATTCATTTTTTAACCACTACCCTAGAACGATGGATATTTGCTACAGGGTTTAACCATTTGTTACATGCCACATTGTGACATGGAATTGTACAATAACCTTTTCAGGGGTAATTGGTCCCAGGACCAGCTTCTGATGCTCGTATTATTGGCGAATCATCTGGAAGACTACCTGGAAAAGTAAATCATCGCCCGTTCTAGAGGAATGCATTCTGGAATCATTTTTAACAGTAATCCATCTCACAAGCTGCAAAAGCATGTTCCTTATCTGTTCAAAATAGGTGAGTGGGGTCCTTGTGGTCCAGCTCATGAGTCATTATACTACATATAGTGCCTAAATTGGTTGGCCACCTCCTGCCTCTCTCCAAGGCATGGCCTACTGCTTTCAATAACATTGCCGTCCAATATATCCAACCCAATACGTTGACGAAAACTTGGTTTACGGCGCAGGAAGCAATTACACTATCGTTACCACAGTAGGTTACTTGAATCCTCGGGAGGTGCGACGAGAATGGGTTAATCATAAAACAAAACTGTATTGAGTGGTAGGCAAGCATATGGTAGCGGTTATAAGATACGTACGAAAGCCAATACTGCGAGAAGCCTATTACGCTACATGAAGAGATACAAGGAAAAGCATATGAGACGGTGACAAGAGGAAAAATAGAGTGAGATATGAACTTCGACGTTCAGTGGCCGTTGTAGAATGTAGGATGGGATGATTCATCAGCGAAGGGAAGCGGATCCAACTCGAACGGATTTAGATAGTGCGGAGGCCTAGACCTTGACGAATTCTTCCAAGCTTTACGTTCGGTTGATGAGGTTGGTGAAGCAGAATCGGCATTCGAATCAAAAAATAAGGAGGCAATCGACCGGCCGAAGGAAGGGGTTGAAACAGTGTCGGACTCGTCATCAGACATGTCTTCTATAGCATCGGGCACTGAGGAACTTTCTATGCCATTGAAACCATGGTAGGGAGGAGCGTCTTGTTGGATGGAAGTTGAAACAGAGGGAGCAGGAGAGTCCAAAGCAGATTCAAAATGACGAGCAAGGGCAAGAGTGGAATCAAAATAGGGTGAGTATGGCACAGAAACAGAAGATGAGAAAAAACGAGACTGATAAAGGTCCTCAGAGGAAGCCAGAGGCGACAGCGAGGGACTGAGCAACTGGTCATCGTCCTCATCGACGGGCAAAGCAGAGTGATGGTCTGAGTCCGAAGGATAATCATCATCTTCGTCCTCAGCGAGGGTCTCTAACAAGGAGTCAAGCCACTGTGCTTCCGCTTCTGCTGAACGAGAGGATACGAAGTTTCCAGCGTCAGGAAACATAAATGCATCAACTACAGTCTCTTCTGCTACTTCTTCATCTGTCTCCTCATTAACATTAGAGATAGTTTCAGAGTATTCCGATACGGCAGCGTTCTGTAAGCTCGAGGAAGAGAGGATGGAATTCTTGAGCAGCACCCAGCGATGCAAACTGCATTGCTCCTTGTTAGTGGACTCATGCAGCTTGGAACGCGTTATTGAGTAGAGAAGCGAAGTTTCGTTGGACATGTGGAAACGACAAATGCGTCTGGGTAGGTGGGTTGTGGAGTGTGGAGTAGTGTCTGCATTCAGATAGGTACAGGTTAACGCGACTAAGAGCATTGAATAACGAGCAGAAACACACCAGAAATAGGAGAAGGACAACTGTTATATACGATAGACGACGTCAGGGTCAAAGAGGAGGGCTCCGTGTTTATTAGTACGGATGAGCTTGTTGACCATTTCCGGTGCGGGGTTGGATCGGACAGTCTGATATCTGACTGGGTAGTCAAAGGATACAGGAGGATGGGGGCAACTTAGTGGGACATTAGGGGACGGACTGAGGAAGAGGGATAAAGAGGAAGCACGATGATATTAGCCTTATATACGCCCTGGCCAACTGACTCGATCACCAAACAACGACCAAACAGATCAGCGAGCCCCTTTCCCACGTGTCAGTCAAACCAGTTCGGACTCCACGGGGTTTATCATACAGTGTCATATCATATGCAGTGGGGACAGAACAACCACGAATAGCTACAAGCTTATCACCACACGGTACTCATCCCTCATCCATTTTGTCATCCCCGACAAGCTCGTCTTTCGCCGTATCCAGCAATTTCTTGATCTTGTTCGCACTTTTCGGCGAGATGTCACGTGCAATCGCGAGCATTTGCGCAGACTTGACCTCATTCCCGACAAGCCTGTACACCTTGGCGAGTTGGAACACTACATTCGACTCTTCTGGCGTCATCATTCTCAACTCTTCCAGATCACGAATAGCCGGCTGAAGTGACATATTACGCCATAATCTCAGTATTGCGAACGTTACTCACCTGGTACTTCCGCATAGAGACGAGAATTTTCGCTCTGCGGTATCGAACCAATGCGTTTTCTGGTGCGAGCCGTACTGCTCTGTCGAAGAGTTCGAGAGCTGCTTGCCGGTCACCACGACGCTCGACAGCCTACGGAAGACGTGACGATCCAGATACATCCTTTGGGAATGTTATTATGACTTCTACTTACCATCCCTACACATCCCATCAAAACAGCATTTCTGGGGTGTATATCGAGTGCTTTTCGGTAGTGGTATTCCGCCAGGCGGACTTTACTCCTGCGTAGGTAGCATGTCCCCAGTCCATACCTAAAGAATAAGGACTATTAACATCTTGATAAGCGACGGCTGATACGTACCATGCATTGTAATGACGAGGATCAGCTCGAAGTGCTGATTGGAAGAAGGTGATTGCCTTATCCAGATCCTCATCAATCGACTCGTGACCACTTAATGTATACGCGTATGCACATGACGGATCTAATTGAGCCGCACGGTGAAAGCAAGCCAGGGCTTGTGTTTTCTCCTTTTGCAACGAGAACAAATTTCCGATAGCAATCCATGCCTGCGGCGACCGAGGATTAATGTTGAGAAGTTCTTGCGCCAGAAAGGACAGATCTACAGTCTTCTGCAGATGCCACAGAAGGGTGGAATAGACTTCCATATCCCACAGCCGGTGCGGTTCCAAAAACCGCACCTTTTTGAGGGCACGTTCGGCCTGAGAGGTGCAATGGTCAAAAAGGGAAATCGGCGTACAATTAAGGACTCGTACAGAAGAGTAATCCTGCTGTTCAAATTGAGCCCTGCCAACCATGGCAAGGACCCATTGTGTATTTTGATGAGGTTTTGGAAGCTGGGTGAGCTCATGTAGGCACTTGCGGCAGTCATATCTGGCCAAGGCCCGGGTTGCGGTGGCAAAGCGTCGTATCAGGTCGTAGATATAATATTCCGCCAGCTCATTTTCATAAATTTCCTGGGCAGTAGGCCAGGCATTGTGGGAAAAAAGTACTTCACGTTGGAATAGTAATGGCGGCGGCGGTGGCGGCGGTGGTGATGGCAAGTAGTTCGTATCCCCGCCTGGAAGAAGATCATCGTCTTTGTCGGACTCTGCAGAAACAGTTCGTGTGCTGCTTGCCTGTCGCCGTCGTTCTCGAGTAGTGCCATGCTGGCAGAAAGGCTCAAAGTCAATCATTGATCACAAGGACAGGAAATTCAGACGAAAAGAATAACATATCTACCTTTGTGGTTTGATGAGGCTGTTTTGCGTTACCACCAAGCAAGCGAGTACTCCTTCTAGGAGCGAGGGTAGGTACATTAGATTGCGTGTTCCCTTTGACAGGAGCATTAACATTCCTAGAAGGCGCCGCATGCTGAGAACGACGACCGGAAGATGAGAAGATGTTAGCAAATAGCAAGGCCGGGCGTGCGCGTGCCTTATTCGAGGGGTCGTCCAAGTTCAATCTACTGCCCTTGAGTTTGATGGCCTCTGCCTGATGCGACGTCGAGCGCAACCGTTTAGGTACTGGACCTGCCTCGTCGGCAGAAGAGGGTGGTCGGGAGATATGGGCTTGAAGAGGGACGTTAACTTGCTGTGATCGAGTAATTCGAGGATTTGGGGGTGGCGGCTGTTGGAAGGAGTTTTCAAGAGGGTAGAATGAAGATTCATTTGTAGCACTAGCAAAATGTCAGTGCGTTTCATCCACAGGGCACGCTCTTATTGACACACAGTGAATCACGGGAGCCTATTCGGACGGCTTTGGGTTGACCTTCCGGTTTCCAGGGCTTGAATAGATTGCCGCCTCCACCATCGGGCGTAAAAAAACCAACACCAGTAGATGTTGGTTTGTTTTTTGATGGACCCTCGTGCTGAGACGCTGGCTTGATGGGAACTGGACGTGGAGGAAATATTTCATCGATTTCAGGAAAAGACCCTGTAATGACATGCTGATCGTGGATATGCTATGAAACGAGCTAAAAGGATGGAACAAGTACCCGATGCACAGAGCCCTTCAAACGCCTCCCAGAGATAAGGGTTGGATAAAAGGGCTTCTCTATAACTTCGCGACGCCTTGTCAGAAAGATTTCCTTTCAGTGCCATATTTCCAGCTCTACATCGAAGTGCCGCTTCTTCAGGGAAGGGATGAGCCACTCGACTTGCAGAAAACGCTATATATACCCTTTCTTAGAACACATCGAGGAGAAAGAGGCGCTTCACATACTGGAATTGACGAAAGCTACATCTTTGAGCGCTGCCTCTAACGCTTCTCTTGCATGTCTGTGTCGACCGAGGGCGGTGCAACACTTGGCCTTGATCTCCAAGCATCCCGTACACTGCCTGTCCTGAGCTGAATTGACAAGATTCAAAGCAGAGTAGACCTGGCCCTCGCGAAACAAGGCAATTGCATAGAGGTGTCGTGATTCATGGTTCGTGTGATCGATCGCAAAATAGCGTTCGGCATGGAAGACAGCTGACTTAGTGAGATCAGCATCAAGACATAACCAGACGAGAGACTGAAAGCGCTGGCAGAGAGAAGGGAAGAAAGAATGGGAGGAGGGGTCTGTCTGCATTATAAAAGCCAAACCTGCGCTCTTCAAACCAGTCGCAAGGTCCTTTCTTGACGCGTTGGAACCGAACAAAGGCAGATGATTCTGTAAAACACTCGGTTCATTGTCACGTGCTCTCTACAACTCGTATTACTACAATAAATCTCTAATGTCCATGCGGGTCTCGCTCTCCCTGTTGCTCTGCCGAGCGTCGTGAGCAGATCACCCAGCAATGTATTGGCACCAAGCTCACCTGGAACGCATTGGATTGCATCGTCAATACGAAGCAGCGCAATGGCAGCCTCATAAGCAGATTTCAAGCTTTTGGTCTTACCCATTGTAGGTTCTAGGATCCCAGCAGTCACATTGTCGCGTACCTCCCCATTTAGGAGATCAAGCCCATAACGCAAAAAGGCCTTTTTGGGGTCTCCAGGCGGTGATTTCTGCGCCGCATTGTGGTATGAGCGTAATTTAGCCACAAGTTCAGTGGAATCCTTGGCGGCGTTGACGGCAAGCTGCTTGGGGATGGAGAGCAGAGCACTTGCGAATTCAGCAATGGCGAGTTGCTCTCTTGAGCCCTAGAATCAGATCAAGACGTCAAGCCACATATTGTAAAATATCCAACAATGCCTTACCAGTGTCGTCGCAAAGTTCTCCAGATAGATACTAAGTGCCGACTCGACGGCACCGCCACCTGGAATTACAGCGCCGCTTTCCAACGTCCGTTTGATGACAGACAGGGTATCATGAAGAGCCCTCTCCATTTCATCTAGCATGTAGTCATTTGCACCACGCAAGACAATTGACGATGAATTCACGACTTTGGTACCCTTGACCAAGATAAGCTCATCGTCTGAAATACGCTCCTGGATAACTTCATCGGCCATCCCCAGGTAGCTAGGCTCGAAAGTCTCATCCCCATTCAGATTGGCCATGCTCGTAATGAACTGCCCCCCTGTAGCTTTTGCAATCCTACGCAGGTCTTCCTTCCTACACCGACGGACAGCCATGGCTCCAGCCTCGACAAACTCCTTCAGACACAGATCATCAATGCCTTTGGTCGTAAAAACAACATTAGCACCCGCTGCAAGAATCTTCCGGATGCGTTCAAGAGTCATCTCCGCTTCCCTGTAGCACGGATGAACGATAGAATCAATAAAAGAACTTGCGCGATACTTTACCGTTTGCGAATCTCTTCAAGTTGATTAGGATCATCTACTAGGACCTGCACACCCAACTGCATGCGAGTTTTTTGTAGATTAATGTCCAAACACGCAATCTTGGCACCAACAATCCGTTTTTTCATAGCTGCAATCATCTCAACTGAGCCGTCACCGATAAAGGAAAGTAAATGACCGCACCTTGACTAGCTACGGTACAGTTAAGAGCATAGCCCTGAACAAACAAGGATTCGCGAGCACTGCGGCCATGGGCCTTCAAAACATTGACAGCCTTGACAGGATATTTGATATCGCCACGCAAGTTTATCGTCTTCACGGCTTGCATAGCATCAACAGCCATAGGCGCAAACAGATCATCGTCACTGTGTCCCAAGATCTTATCAGTGAAAAACGATATCAACACAGACTTTCCAACCACACTCACTTTGCAAGGATCTTACTCGCCATAGTCGTCTTCGCGACATTGATCAATGCCTCCCTTCCCAGAGAGTCTACTTTGATACTTAGTTGATCCTGCATAAATTTGACTGCCTCCCGACAAGCCAATCGATATCCAGTAATGATCGTTGTAGGATGAATTTTGGTTTTGACTAGTTCATTTGCCCTTCGTAAAAGTTCTGCAGCAATAATCACCACAGACGTCGTTCCATCACCGACTTCTTTGTCTTGCTTTTGGGCCAGGTCGACAAAAATACGTCCTGCAGGATGTTCAACCGACAACAGAGACAAAATAGTAGCGCCATCATTGGAGATCGTCACTTCCTGAGTTCGAGTTAGACTTCTTGATATGTACAGAGGAAAAATCAGGATCTCATACACCAATGTTGTCAACAAGCATTTTATCGAGACCTAGAGGTCCCAATGAACTTTTCACAATATTAGCAATTGATTGCGCAGCGATGACTATGTAAGGATCAACGAAACGCTTTGAAACAGAACACAGAGTCACTGTACCATTTTGGTCACGAATATCTTGTCCGGAGACACGATCTCCTCCAAGAAATGCGCCAGCCCGAGGATCTCGTTGAAACATTATGAACTAGGATAAGAGGCACGTTGAAGCTGAGCCTCAGTGAGTGAGATCAATAGAAGTCAAATAATTATACCAAAGACGCGTTTATTTATTTGTCACGACCAAATAAATCTCATGAAGAAATTAAAGACACAGCATATCAACATTTGACCAAAGCCTATACGGGCAAATTGAGTTGATAGTAAACATGAATCACTACAACGATAAAGGAGCCACTACTCCAATAAACATACTTGGGAAAAAGAAAAAAGTAAAGAGGAGTGTCCATGGATAGACAAAGCCGCATCAAGAGCTCAGTCTTCCGCCAGAGGCAAAATAAACCTAACGAACGCGATCGACAGTACAGTCTGACTAGAGTCAGCCTACAGAAGGAAATTAAGATGAATACGGAAGAAAAAAAGTTCGGTGTTGAAAACAAATATGGAAACAGGCGAGAGATGAGTATTCGATATGCCTAGGAAAATCAGTCAAACATTGGACAGCTCGAGAGATTGATAATCCATATAAAGATCAGAAATTACATCTTATGCATGCAGGTGAGATCGTATGAAAGATGCTTGAAATAAAGATGCCACGAGGAAGAAAAACCAAGCTGCCGCCAACCTCAAGGCCATAGAGACGGGCTGATATTACAGCGAGGGTGGAAGGCGGTTCATGCGAGATTGATTCCTAGCAGGTAGCAGGAGTGTGTTGAACAAATGGTTGAGACGAACAAGGCGAGCATGAAGGACAGAAGATGTGGGGGTCCCTCTGAAAGACATCCCCTCGGGATACAGCAGGCGCAACTCCGTTATATACATGACCAGAGCAGTGGGTGCTAGTCGCGACACTGATACAGCGCCGCACTTAGCATCCCAGGGCCATACGATCAGACCCATACGTTTCGACTCTTGAAACTGAGACGCGACCATTTTTTTTCCCCTTGAGCATGCCATTCTTTGTAGGAGGAGGACAAGGGCTATCACCAATATCGGTATCAGTGTCTTCGGCCTCCGCTATCATGTTTCCGGCATCCTCTTGTAACGTAGCCAAAAGCCGAGTACGACGGCCGCGTGCAATGTTTGCAGTAGCATACATCTGGGATGAATCTGCTAATGGAGCGGTATTGCGCTTTGATTGAAACTGAGAAACCTGGGATTGAGATGTCACAGCATTGACGATGGTTGAGCTGGCCTTGCTTGCACACTCCCCGTACGCATAGGACTTGTGCTTTCCAAACTTGACCTTACGGAATTGGTCGAGGTCTTCTCTCCGAGCAATAGCATGATTAGGATCATCCATCCTTACGTAGTCGGGTGGTTCACATCGGTGCCCGGATGCCTTAAAGTAAGCGCAGTACCCTCCTTCGAGGATGTAGATATCGGGATAATGGATCTTGGGATAGAACATATTATTAGTGGCACGGTCTTTGGCACGAAGATGTTTTGCACTGAAGCACGGTATGAGAAGACACGCTTCGCGACGACAATAATCAACTCACAATGTAGGCGCTCTCTTGGCACTAAACTCGCAATGGAAGACAAGGATCGTTTTCCGTACAGCATCACCGCTGACGGAGGGCTTTGGTTTTGTCAAGTTTGAACCCAACAATAATTCTTCCAGAGCGGTAGGAGTATTCAGATTTACAGCACCGGGGATATGTCCACCGTGATACTCATAATCAAAACGGCAGTCAATAACACGATAGTCATGTATTTGCGAGTCATATTCGCCGTCGATGAGAGCGTTAAGCTGGGAATGAGCGATTAAGAAATTAAATCCCCTACAAATTAACATGAACGTACGGTTTCGGCTTTGATGCGCATCAAACCATCCTCGGTAACTTTATGGCACGGCAAGATCTTTCCATGCGCTTCATTGTCACCAAATCCGCCTAGTCCAGGTGCCATATATTTGGACATTGGGCTACTGGCTATTCGACTAGGACTTTCCCTTGCGATAGCATCAGACACAGACCTAAGGCTCTCGGAGCCATCACAACGCCTGAGGGTTCTGCCTTGCTGCCTTTTTGCATAAGACAGTGCTGGAGATGATCCATCAGGACCATCAAAAGATGATTCCTCAGAGTAGGGGTCGGAAGTGAAAGAGGGAGACAAGAGGGCTGAGACAGCTCGGCGGGCAGGAAGTCCGCCACAGGCTGTAGTTGCATCAAATTGACCATTGGAAAGTATTGGATGATGTACATCGGAAGTTTGATATGCGGCAGATACCACAGGCCGCCGATTATTCCGGGAAAATAAGGGTGGAGGTCCAAGTCCCTGTAACATTGGTTTCCCCTTTCTCAAACGATCTACCTTAGACTCCAAGGGAGAGGGAAAGAAACCAGGAGAAGAAGGAAAATCTTGTTCTGTCTCAGATTTGAGCATTGCATCTGGGGAGACAGAACGACGCTCTCTGGGCTTATTTGCCTGAGGGGACTCGAAAGACCGACGAGGAGATAAAGTATTGCGGAACAGGGTATCGAATCCTCTGGATGCATGATGTGCCGTCTTGGATATCGGTGAGAATGAGAGAGGAGCAACCGCGTCCAAATCCATTGAAAATGAGGAATCTACATCCATTGCATCGCCGACAGGAGAAAGCGGTTCTGGCACGGGCTAAAGCAGATATATATGAGTTGGTTGACAGCAAACATAGATTTACTCAACGTTTACCTTCAGCTTGGTTTCAAAAGCACCTGTTCTCATCAGCCATTCAGTTGGTAAGGCTGAACGTTGTGTACGTTTGGTTCCTTGTGTCGAAGTATTTGAAGTGGTACGGTTACAATGTGTTGCTTGAGGGGGGATCGGAAGGTTTGGCGCATTGTTGCTGAGGTCATTGCCGAAAAGTCTTGCACTGCTTGTGTAAGCACGAGAACGGGAGCTAGATTTCCGTCCTCCAACATTAATTTGAGAGTTGGTTGGAGGAAGAGGTGAAATATCCATCGGTTCGGCATATTCACGGTCCGGAGTAAGAGGAGCGTCATCCTTCGAGGGAGAGTTTAACGAGACAGTTGACGCAAATGATATCTCTAAATCTGAGGATAGGAATTCGTCAACATCGCACTGGTCAAAACGGTGACTGCGCTTCTGAGACGGTTGTATGAGCTGTTGATCTTTTGTTCGAAATAAAGACGCCATTTCGTCGGAAGCTTCGCACGACGTATTCTCTTCAGATGAGCAAAGTAAAACTAAGCAAATGGCAATGTCGGTTTGTATCGGCGAATTGTTAGGGGCTATTTAAGTCCAGATTATGGAGAAAGGTGCTGAGTCCAAATTGTAACAACATATTAGAGAACACGAACCAGTTTCTGGGCAACCTTGTTAATGTTAGCCGGTTCGAGTGAACCGTCTACTGAATTATAAACATTATTGTTAGCGATGTGTTATACTACGAAAGCATATGTGGCATATACAGCACTGAAATGGCTTTCGGTGCACATATCCAGAAATCGAAACCCAAAAGACATAATCCGATTGCAATAACCAATCACGGAGTACAGCATCCTACAAATGGGACGAACCTTGTGTACAGTAAATAGGACAACCGCTTTTGATGGCGAGAGAGTAAGAATAGACACTTCTAACAGTGCTGGTGCGTGTCTTGAAAGCTCTCACGAATTCGTGGAATTCCAGATAAAAACGTTGAGCTTTGTGGGTCCAGCTCTGGCGCCTACCGAAAAGGTTGGCATTTCTATGCCTGAATAAGAGTGAGGGTACTCACAAAAAATGGAGATGAAAGTATGCTTCGTTTTTATGGAGAAAAAGGGAGTCGGATTATTATGCTGCACACGATTCTGTTGGACGAAGCGTACATATTACGGCCGTTTTAATGTCTTTATTTGGCCAATGTTCAACTTGTCACATGACCACGAATCAGAGCCCTTGACAGGTGAAACGCTTTCATCCATCAATAATTGATCAATTGATAGTGGTCCAGTCAAATACTTTATTAGTTTCCTGGATCGCGCCGATACCTTCCTAGCAGTATTACATACAAATTGAGCTCAATCGTTCCTGACGTACAGGCTCTTGCTGGGGCATTTCGGATCGATTTGCGACCATCTAAATCGTGCTCAACCACCAGAAAAGATAAACAAAAAGGTAAAAGCGCACAGCGGAAATGTCGGTCGGAGATTCTCATAATGCACCTCAGGATACTTTTGCTTTATTGTTTCAATCAAGTGGTCGTATACGATCTGATTGGAAAAGTCAGCTCTTCTGCTGCTATTACAACATGCGGCGGAATGATGTAAAGTGATGCTGGATGAACAACTCACCTCATATCCAGCTGCATTGAGATGTAATCCATCAATAAGATACGCGACTAAGGACTCCTCTTGATGGCCGGCTGCGTCCCAAAATAGATTCCAGACATCCACTTGGCCAACGTCGTGTTGCTTGCCAATTTCCCGGACTGCATCAGCATATTCTTTCGTCGTCGCAAACAATCGATCCAGCGCCAGTGGCGGATCACGCGATTGCAGATCGGCAAGCCTCTGATATGTGTTGATAGGGGGAGGTGTGAAGAGGATCACCCTGGTGCAGGGTGAGTAATATTCTGAATCAGGCGACTTGACCATTTTGATCATTTTAGTCAGATTTTCTTTGAACCGTTGCAGGGGAACATGCTGGGGTGATGGGGGAATGCATGCATCATTTGCGCCAAACCAAATGGTGAGGAGCTGGACACGAGGCCCCTTCTCATCCCGCCTTGGGAATATCTAGCTCGAGTTCAAGAGGTAAATGGTACCGACAGAACACATTTTCACACCTGTTCAAATACAGGCAATGCCCAATCTGTGTTATAACCGCTGAGTCCGCGGTTCATCACATCTAAGCTTCTTGAATAGACATCTGTTCCATTGCATGTTGAGGACGGTAGCAAACCAGTAGATAATCATACTTGCGGGAAAGGCGCTGGCCAAAACTATTCAAATTTGGTTCCCATGCGCCTTGGGTGATCGAATCACCGAAGAGCATGAAAACGTCGGAATCAACGATAGGCATGGGGTATGTCAAGAAGTTATCTTAATCAGGTGTGTGATTCGCCCGCGGCAAATACCGAAATTCCTTTATGAGTATCACCGAGGAGAGGATACCTCTGAGGGTGTCTAATAATACAGCATATCTGTGGAAGGTCGACGGTATGTATCGCTCACTTTCAAGGTCCTTCTACTTACACTTCAAGATAGATATTGCGACGCTTCGTTCAAAGTATCATATTTGCGGTATCCTTACAGGCACACTCCCTCATTTATCACAACAAAACGTGTTTCTGGGGACACCCTTGGTTCTACTCCCTGAAGAGGTTGTCTTGTTGGTGGAAAATGGTATTAAACTGTTTGTGGCGTCCCAGAATACTGAACCTTGTTCCAGAGATAGCAGTCATTGTAAATGATCCTGTTGCCCATCTCCGACCAAGTATATCGGAGCTGGAAAGTTGGAACGAGGAACAGCAAGCCTCATTTCGGCAACAAATCATTTCCAAGGAAACAAAGGCTACGAAGAAGGACGACTGTCGATCTTTCACTGAAGAAGCTCTCAAGAAGCGGAAGGAACGTGAGGATCGTAGACGGCTTACAACGATGAAGCTTGCAGAAGGATCCAATGCCGAGGACATCAATACACCCTCTCCCGATGTTTTGCGCTCAGAAGAACCAGATGCCGTCACACAGTCCACTCAGTCATCCATCTCTCGGCAACCAGCTGCCTCAGCAAATTATGTTATTACTATTCCCGCTGCTTCAGAGTATCAGTGGTACAATGCCGACCAGGCCACTTTTAGAACAATAGGGGACGCTCAGAAGGCAGGCATCTGGACTTATCCTTCTAGCCTCATTGAACGTGCTAGATGTGGCGTTTTTCAAAGTTTGTCGGCACGTGGGTATTTCATAGGAAGCGGTATCAAGTTCGGAGGAGATTATCTTGTCTATCCAGGTTAGCCCTTGTCTCTCAGCTTGTGATCCCGTTGTTTGATATAGAAGCACTTACATAGGCGATCCCCTGAGGTATCATTCTCACTTCGTGGCTACTGTAGTTGAATCCCCTGAAGGGGCCCTTCGGCCGATGGAGATAGTCGCCCACGGTAGACTAGGTACTGCCACAAAAAAATCACACCTTCTTTGTACCTGGGATGATGTTAAAAAAGAGGTGTCGTATCTCTCAATTGAGTGGGCAGGTTTCGGTTGAATCATAACAAGAGACCTCATCATTATCCACTGTATCAAATGTACATGAGGCCTAATCGAACTTTCTTCTCCCGATCTTAACACGGCTTTGGGTAGGCTTCACATGTCGTGTTGGCTGCGGGGCGCTTTTCACATCAAGTTTGATACCAGTTCCTTCCTCAACGCATTCAGAAGTATCACTGAAGGTACGACGTCTATGTCCGCTTCCACGATTTGGTTCGATTGGGGGAAACACAAAGTCAAGGAACTTTGCTACCAAGTCATTGAGAAAGACCACTGGAGCGAATACCCGTAGACGAATAGGAATGAAGGGCGATGGATGACGAATAATGTCATTGTCTGTCTTGCTTGTAGGATTGAAAGGGTTGATAGGCGAAGGTCTTGCATGTGTGGCAATGATAGTGTACTGGTTGGGTTGTGTAAGTTATTGGCCGCGATTGGATTCATCAACCGTACCAATGGAAACACGAAAGCAAACAGAGCGAAACTGGCCAGGCCTGTGCCCAACGTACATATCAGAGCAGAGGGGAGACCTGGTTGGATCTTTCAATGTGAAGATGATTCTGCAGAAGATATCATGCCCACCGAAAGCAAGATAGTACATCCAACGCTCTTCCAGGTGCCGTATCCGACCTGCAAACGAGAAACCACGATTGACCCAAACAGGTCTGGAGGTTGAGTTCATACGTCAGAGCTGTTTTGGCTGGCTTGGATACCATGAAATCTTACTCGAAAAAATAATAGCTAGCATCATATCGTGAGTCGTCTTATACAACAGCCGGTTTTCGAGGGTACTTACGAGTCTACCCAACATAGGAAGGCAAGTTCTAGTCCACAGCCAACAATAGGAATCTTCTTCAAGCTGTATGAAACCACAACAGATGTAAAGGCCATGACAATTCTATAAGCAGATGTTGCGACTTGGTTTAAAAGATTGAAATAGGTTCGTGGGGGTCGCACGACGGCGCGAGTCCCATAACGTAGAATATATGTTCTTTGGGCTATGACATTGCACCAGGACACCTAACGATGGATTGAAACAAACTCTTGTTCAGCATAGTTCTCAGGAATTAACACTGAAGTGGGACAGACATTTAGGTAGAAGGAAATGCTGACAACAGGGAGTAACCAAAAGGCCTGATAGAACCGACCCACGTTCCGGTGCAGCCACTTCTCCTGGTTACTGACGAGAGGATGCAGAAAAATATCATAGATATAGATCGACGTCACTGATAGTAGATTGAGGAGCATTGATTTAAACAAGTTTTCCCGAATCTCAGCATCACTTACAGGGAGTCAGTGTGTTTGCCTTTCTACCACGTCAATGACCACACACCTGACGATCGCTGAAAATAACGTGTTGACGCGAAATGAGTCGTAAAGCCCTCTGAGTGCCCAGCTGACCTGTAACAAGAGATTCTCGTGTAATGGGATAAAATGAGGGTACATTGCCCGAGCATTCATGATAGCAGGGATGTGTGATCGGAAAGAAACGCTAAAATGATGTAGTAATCGATGTCGTTGCTGACAGGAAATTAGGTTATAGCGTTAAATCCTCCAGTTCCAAACACTCATTCGTGACTCAAGAGGGATAGGATTTTTTCCGGTTACCAAAACTCGTCAAGCGGGCGACGACGCTACTGTGGTACAAAATGAATACTATTAATACACGTAAAATAAGTTCTGCAACGCGAGAGTGAAAAGATGAAGGAGCAAATCTAATATAAATAGCAGAGATCCGATCATCTGAAAGCAGGTCACGACCTTGTTGTCTGCGACAATACTCAGCAGGCGCAAGACAATGAATAAAGCATGACAGACCTGCGACCTAGTTGTCCTTGAAGACGATTCCTTTGCAACAGACTTCTTTGGGGCGGCTTTCTTGGCCGCAGTGGCTTTTGCCACTTTTGCATTTACAGCTGACGTCACTCCAGTAGCTGTCTAGACCTCCAGATGAACAAGTGTTGGATGCAATCTTTCTAAATACTGACTTTCTTAGACAAACCTCGCTTTGAGTTCGTACTGGTCTTCTTGACCGGTAATCTAGCTTTTGTTACTGAGGGTTTCTGGGTTTTTGACTTCGTATCTCGAACAGACTTGACAGTTGGCTTCGTTCTTATAGCTCCTTTGGCCTTGGAAGAGGCTTCAGATGTACGGATACGCTTAGGTGGAGCTGCAGTCTTGGGCTTTGTAGCGCCCTGAGGTTGCGCTATCGGTTTGTCCTGCACAAGAAAGCATAAATATTGCCCCAGAATGAGCATAATTAAATACCTCATTGACAGCCACCACTCTCACAGTCTTGACTTTGGATGCCAATTTAATACGACCAATTACACCTTGAACAGTATCAGTCATCCCCAGCGTGTTGCGAGAAAAGGGAAGCATACCTTTGGGAAGGGAAAAAATTCCTTGGTCGGCGCCTGACCTGATAGCTCGGGAAAGAAATGGAACGTGACTGGGCATAACCTTCAAGTCATATGTAGATTCTACATATCTGAACACATATGTCAGAAAACACGAGACAAATCAACGACTGGGCCATGTACGCCTTAATTTGTGACCGCGAGACACCTGTTCGGGCGTCGTCAGGACTTGCAAGGATACATTCCTATATGGTTGCATTAGACTGTTATTGAGATGCATTCGAGTGCATAAAGATAGATGGGCACCACAGCTAGTAGGTAATATCAAAGCAAGTGCCAGCAAAGGAGCCATACAAGGACTATCAGGGGAAATAAGAGAGCATTAAACTTGCCTGGATCATTTGGATCCATGAGGGATGATCTGACTTCTTGCGGGAGGCAGTGGATTTCTTTCTCCGAGTTGATATTTTCGATCTTGCCATGAAGAAGGTAAACAAAAGGCTGGAAGCTGTCGATGAAGAGTAAGCAAAAGGATAGGAGTGAGCAGAAATCTGGTTGATAACACAATTAGTCTCCGGCTATATATACCTCGCGATATACACGTGACCTGACGTGTACACCAATAAGCAAACTTAACTGAGCAGAGGTATCTTCGCGCTAGGCAATTTTTCTCGTGTATATTTTAATGGTTGAGTAATACATTCACTATTCCATTAGCCTGGATCACATACGCAGTGGATATATCTGCGACTTAACATCACAGTCAACTGATCATGTTTAATCACATGATCTCGTGTTTAATCACTTTCCACCTTACCATGACTATCACGGACATTCTCAAGGCTTCTGCCCGCTCCGCTTACCGCAGTATGTACCGGGCAGCTTCGCGTAAATTTGCAGGTATTCTACCCTCTTCTGCGCCATTGATTGTAACCATCATGTCTTATAGGTGATGAGCTCGTCCTCGCCGGTGCGTGAGCGTAGGACTCTTCAAAGCATGATGAAGCTCAAAAACTTTGTAGCGTTCCGCCAGAAAATGAGAAATGATGCTGCTCAAGCACAGACCCTGACAAACACGGAGGAGTACGAACGGCATACCCAATTTGCCAATGATGTCGCAGAATTCTTGCGGAAAAACGTTATCCAGGGAGTCAAAGTTGGAGAAGGCAACCAGGGGGACCACGGGATCTGGCGTAATTGAAGTTTACTTGGGTTCGCAGTCGGAAAAGTACTCACGAATTGAAGATCTGCCAATAAACAGTGAGATCGAGTTAGGAAGCAATGAATCTATCAAGAATCCAAAGATCACAGAGTCAAGTCGAAGTGCAAACAAAAAGGAGGGGTGCGCTGATTTGATTCGAGATCTTGACTCACGATTCAACTAACCTCAGATGTTCTTCAGGTGCTGTTCCGCCTGAACAGTCCCGACTTCGATATTATTCCGCACTCAAGAGGGACTCGCAGAAACGTGTCATCCCTGAAATTCTTGAAGAAGATTTGGAAGAGTCTTTCGCCCGTGGTAAGGATTTGTTTGATCTGTCATCTGGTTGATCAAGATCGCATTGTCTGGGATATAGGAAGTGGTCCCGTAGGTCTTTGTGTGAAAACCGGAATTGTACTCGGTCAAATAATGTTTTGTATGTATGCCAGGGTGGTCAATCAATTAACAAGACTAAAAACAATGTCCAACTGCTACACAAACCAACTGGTATTCGAGTGACATGTCAGGAAACCCGTTCATTGGCCCAGAATCGAAAAATTGCGCGAAAACTGATAGCAGAGAAGGCGTGTCAACTTCATTTGCTTACCTGTTGCTCAGGCACTCATAGTGTTTGGGTTGCGTTTGGTATTCTAGCTCGATAGGCTGGTGAATCCTGGTCTGTCTAAAGAGGATTTGAAACGTGCGAAACAAATCGAGAGAGAACGTAGAAGGCGTAAGAAGGCGAAAAAGAAGACAAACAAGCTGAATACAGTGCAAGAGGGATGACTGTGGACTGGTACATCCCTACTTAATACTCTAGTCGAAGACACCCTTCTTTCTTGGTCAGATAGGTGTCGCCGAGATTGTTATGGCAGCACATCAGGGTATAGTTGTGATACAGACAAGATATAAGAAAAGTAAATTACTGAAAAGGGGAGTTTAATTACACTCCATATCATCCTTGGAATGTTCTCAAGGTCTTGAATGATTTGAAAGAAGATACTTTGATTTTGTCGCTGTATGCAAGGTCAATGTTCTCAGACAGCTCTGTCCTAACTGAAATTGATGGACTGTCAAATCCCCGATATCATCAACAGTGATTCGAATAAAAATTGAATTCTGCCATAACTGAAAACAATTATTACAGTTAAGTAGCGATGAAAAGTAGTTACACAAATTTCCTCCTACTTCATGGGTAGTGAGGCCATTACAGGTAGTGTTGCCTCAACAACCAATTTTATCTCATTGCGTACCAAGGCCAAAGGACAATCCTCAATCACACCCGAACGGGTGAACGCTAAGGTTCCTTCCCCACGAACAACAGACTGTCTCTGTGACCATTCCTGAGTGGAGATCGGGTTATAGGATTATAGATGACAAGCTATCTGCGATGGTCATTATCAAGTTCTTGAAGGCACACCCAAACTGGTTTGCCCCTTACCCTGAACCACCATAGGTTCACAATTAGTGTAGTTCCTTATCCTGCTCTTTCACCTAATATCTTTCAAATCTCTGTAATATATTTTAACAAGCTGCGTGTTGAACAGTGGGTACGATAGATAAAAGTGTCTCATACCAAGATAGCTAATAGCTCTCCATCCATGACTGTGTCTCTTATATTGTGTCGAAGAAGAGAAGAAGCATTTGAACGAGTGACGGCCGCTGACTGGGCCATGGGCGGAAGGGGGGTGTCATATGATGGTGCTGGTGGGAAAATTGTGAGCTTGAGTAGAAGTTTGAAGTTGGACTTTGGCACGAGAGTTCTTGAAACGAACTAGAAGAAGAAGGGAAGAAGAACGATGATTTAAACGGGATTTGTGGTTATCTTATATGATTGGGAAGATAGATGTGAGACCTTTTAGATGAATAATTCAGAGCTGCTGAATTGATTTTTTTAAAATTCTTCACGCATTTTGTGCGGGATCAATGACTTTTGACAAGGTAACTCTAGTGGTCAAGACGAGGTTCAAACGTCCAACCTGATCGCATCTGTCGTGTGACTTTCTGCGTTCAAGTCTCATGCCCCAACAACTAAGCCGCCTCGCCAACAAATTTGTTAAATTTCCCATACAATACACAACACCTGAACCAATCGTAGAAATATATTTTTGATGCGATGTAGATCAATATCCTATACATAGCTGAACTGGACTGTGTGAGGTTTTTCCCTCTTCAGTCACCGGTATCACATGTCCTCAACCATGAGACCTATCCAGCAATCTGAGAACCCAGGAGAGCTAACACTGGAGTTAAATGAGCCGGATAATTCAGCCTCACATTCGTCAAATGAATATGCCACAAGACCATGGGGCTGCGAGTCAACAGACTATAGCTCTGCGTGCTGGGATGACCTTGAACAAGCTCAGCTGATGCTTGGGAAAAGAGATGTTGAGAATGTGAAGCATGAAATCATGATCAATTTGGGTGTTGTGCAATAAGAGACAGCTGACTCCCTGTAGTTTACAGGTAGGCTATCGCGGACTGTGCTCGAGCACCGCGTTACAAACCCATGAGATTATTTTGAAAAAACAGGAACCTTGATTGATATATGATTACCGCAATTGAAATAGGATTGAAATAGCCCACATGAGCATTGACCTTGAGGCATGATGTGGTGGACATCAACAGCCATGGGCAAGTTCAATATCTCGACGTGTCAGCTGATCCTCTACTCGATGACCATCCTTCCATTTTATCATCAGATCTTATCCAAGCGGGTAGGTCGGAACGGTGTAAGACGAGGCCGCCTAGAATTCTGAATATACAAAACCTGATTGGCCCCTCCAAATGACCCACCATGAGTAATTTACTGTACTGTGCACTGCCACAAGTGAAGCGAAATGATATTTGATATTTGGATGCATGACCTGTTACGCTCAGAACTAAATAGAATCGAAGAGGAAGCGGGCTCGAGGCAGAAATTCTTTCCGAAAGTAGACGTAATTGGATTGCCAAGTGCATCTTAGAAAAGAGAATGCATGTATAGCGAATGGTATGAGTGCTTAAACACAAGGTAAGACGTCCATTTCCATGATGATTCATCAATCACTCACATGGGTATATGAAACAACCACGAGGTGTATGTGGGGTATTATGCATTCTGTATTGTTGTGGGTGTCTGTGTACTTGCGCTTCTAGTGAGGGGAACCTTCTTCTTCAGGATGAGGTCTGGAGAAGAGGTATCTTGGCGAAAAGGTACAAAGATGGGCTGACATGGGTACCGCGAAGGGCTAGAGCTCATGGGCCGTGGTGCGATGACGGGTGACGAAGGAGAATTGGAAAATACAGAGAAATTCGGTGATAGTGGTGGTGACGGGGGAGCGTCATCGTAATATTGGGAGTACGTCGGTGAAAACGCAGACGGCCTGCGAGGTGACGGGATAGGGATAGGATATTGGGACGGTTTAGGAGGTTGGGGGACGAGACCCGAACCATTCGTGAATGGATGAATGGCATGGGGGTCGAAGGAATTGAGAATTTGAGATTGCGAGGAAGACATTTAATTCTGGGTTGGATAGGTCAGGGGATTTTTTGTGGCATTTATATGGCGCGGCAGAAGGCGATCGGATCTTACGTCGTCATAGCGCTGTTCCTCAGTTGGGGCTTAGTTGGGGCTCTGTCACATGCTGTGGTGAGTTCGGAAAATCGTCGGGCGGGCTTCCGATAAACACGTGTTCCTCCGGATCCTCCGGATCATCTCAAGGCCCGTGGCTTCATCACAACCCCGTTTTCGTCAAACACGCATGATCCTTTCTGAACAAATGAAGCTTCTTTCCAGCAATTCTGTGACTTGGCCATTTCAGAGTAATACATCTAATTCTGCCAGCCCTTTCACGGCCAAGTTCTACAACATTATTGAGCTTTACAAACTGGTCCTCACAGGGAGATTAACGACTGTCGAACGAGCCATTCGGAATGATATATTGAGAGGTAAAATATCGATGTGCACCGTGCCATTCCCTACGCTATCTGCACAATAGACATCGAAGAAGACTTATGGCTTGATATAAGCAAAAATATCAACGAGAGTAGCCGAAAGCGTGAAACGCCAATGGGCAGCGAAACCATGCAGAAGTGCCTGCTTTTAGTGAGTGCCACAGAGAAGCAATGCGGCACTAGACAAGTGCCGTCGAAGATCGTGATAATCAACGTCGTGGGCTAAAATTCAATGCAGAATTAAGCTCTCATGCGGCATCAATCCTCTTGTGCAGAGAAGTACTTACTATCCTCAACCTCGCCCCATCGTTCAATTTGGCTATTTACTTCAACAGAAGCTGCCAAGGCTGCCCGCTCAGGAGTAAGGCGTCTTGAAACCAACGCTAGCGCGATGATGAATGATTTTGTAGCGTAAGTAGCTCGTTCCATAGCTAGAAAAAGTAATGTCAAGTCCCGTCAGTTGACTAGAATTAGTCAACAGTCACACCTGCCATTTGCCACTGGTCAAAAGTGGTTACAATTTCCCGGAACTTCTCCCGTGTTTCCTGGGGCTGTGAACTGGAGAGGATAGATTCATGTTTATTTAACTTCACATCAAACGTCCTCTCTACCCATTCAAAAAGTGGGTCCCAGTGTTCTGCTTGCAGCCTTTCTATCTGGGGTGTCGTGTTCTCATAAAAGCTGTCGAGGTTGAGTCACATAAGCTATCTCGTCCGTGTGGGGCAATTGGAGAAGAGGCACCATATTGTATCGGTATCAAAGTAGTTCAAAAGTGCCTCTCTGACTTCAGCACGTGTAAGCTCAGATGACATAGCGTCAATTGCTCTTGAGATTAGCGAAGTCTAGACCGTAACAAAATATTGTGCTTCAGATAGACATTAATAGAATCGTGTAGATGCGTCAAATGGTGCTCACGACCGGAAGAGCATGTGGCCTGATGAGGGTTCTCTGGTGGTCCCATTCTGCCGCAATAGATGCAGCGAGAAGAGACTTGGATGCTGGAACAAGAAGTGGATTCCCACCAGCAGTCTTCAGAGCTCGCTTGTCAAGCGTGACCACCAGCGACTGTTCCTGGGTTTTGATTCCCACAGTCTTCCAGAATCGTTTCAAGGTCACTTCCGCTCCTATGTAACAGGGCTTTGCATCAGTATGTAGGGCATTTTATGTTAGACACAGAGATTTACGATTGGTGTGGCTGGCAGAAGAACCCTCCTCATGTGTTCCGGCGTGCTGCCACCTGAGGGCCGTTGGACAGCGATTCAACCCAGAGATTCGGTGTACATTGCCAAGAATGGTGTGATTGACAAAGCGTGCAGAGGCAGAGACACGTAAAGGCAACATGCTTAGCGAGATACACTCAATGTCCTCAAGCGAATAAATTCTCTTCACGTGACTATACAAATGTTCAATCCTTCTTCTGTAACGACCCTTCGTAATGGCCCCCACCAAGAACTCTCAATCTATACTTTCATCTTATTTCTCCGCAAGTCCCCTCAAGTCTACTAAGCGACGGGAACCTCCTCAATCCCCTATAGACCTTACGGGTGATGATTCAGTGGACGAGGACTATCTCCACTCGGACGAACCTCCAATAAAGAAAATCAGAGTCATTCGTCCTTCGCAATCTCAATCTTCCACTGTGACAAAGCCAAAGAAGCACACAGAAACAACTAAACATATTCAATCAACGTTCTTCTCACCCTTGCCCGCAACTCCACAATGTAGTGCGCCTGCAACAGGGGGTAGCGCCACAGGCATGGCGGAGCAATGGATATTCAGATCACAATCTTCTAGCACAGATAAAATGCCCAGCGAGGAAATTAGGTGGATATCTAATTCTGTCAATGAAGCCAGGAAAGTAAAACTGCATGAAGCGTTCAAGAAGAAACTCTTGACACACGAAAGTCAATATCGGCTCCGATACGGAGTGTCACTTGCGCCAGAGAACAATTTCGAAGCAAGAGGGAAGACTCACGAGAACCTAACACCACATGCGGATGATCCAGCAGCCATTAATGACAACGGTGATTCAGGGAGTGACTCCGATCCCGGTTTCAAAGAGGTCATGAAAGTATTTTTACACTCCGGCTCCAACTCTGTGGTAGTCGCAGAACAGGGCAAGGGCAAGCAAACGGCTTCTGTTCGGTTGACTCGGACAAAACCCACAGACCCGAAACGAAGAACCGTCAAGTCCAGCCTCGTAATTGGTCCTAGTGGAGAACCGTACACCCCTTTAGAGTTACAGGTTCAGTATATCATGCTAGTTACATAATAACACCACTCATGTAGCATCTGACAGGTTTTAAAACTCAAGGAAGACAATCCCGGAACGCTGTTGATGATCGAAGTTGGTTACAAATATAAATTTTTCGGAGATGATGCTAAGGTCGGCGGATTTTCAAATGTTGCTTGCCCTGGCGACCGCTAAGCCAACAGATAGATTGCTGCTCAAGAACTAGGTATAGTGGCGTATATCGACCGTAACTTTACTGTAGCCTTCGTACCGGAGGATCGTCTGAGTGTCCATCTCAAGAAGTAAGTCAAAATTTCAGGAAGGACTTTGTTAAATGGTGACATTAGGCTACTTGCGAAGGGACATCGTGTTGGAGTAGTTAAGCAAGTAGAAACTGCTGCTCTGAAGAAAGTTAGCGAAAACAGAAATGCACCTTTCGAACGCAAGTTGACCCATCTGTACACTGCCACAACGTACGTTCGGTATATTTCCCAAATGGTTACATATATTCACAGCAATGTATATAGCTTCGTCGATGATCTAGATTCCACCGATGAACTCGACTCTTATTCTCCTCCGCCTTTCATGTGTCTGATTGAGGAAGTTAGGAGTGGGAGCCCCGGAAATGTCAATATTGCTGTAATCACGATCTGTCCGAGCACCGGTGACGTTGTTTGGGACGATTTTGAAGGTACGGTGATCTAGTGAAGCGGGACGACCTCTTCATTTGTCATGTTTCCAGATTCACTCATGAGAATTGAACTTGAGGTAGAGCGTGTCACCGTTTTTGGGGTAGAGCTCAACAAAGTTTCAGACCCGACTAACACACGCACGTCCCGTTGAACTATTGGTTCCAGGGAAGGAGCTATCCGAGTCAACATCCAAGATGCTGAAGTTCTTTATCAGGTGGTTTCCTTTTCACTCCTTATATATCCACTAATGGGCAAACAGAAATTCTACTACAGGGGCAAGGATTCGTTTAGAGAATATCAAGAATCTGATGTGTTACACGGACGCTTTCTCGTCAGTGTCTAAGTTTTATACTAATCAGAATGTCTCAACTGTTGCTTCAATCGCTTTCCAATCAGGTATGCTTAAGGTTCAAAAACTATGTTCATCACCATTAATCGGTTTTCGTGAAGGAAAATTGATGGCAGATATCACCAGCTTTCCTAAGCGTGTTGTCGTAGCTTTAGCTCATGCCATCAAGTACCTGTCGAGGTTCGGACTTGCTGATGTCCTACTCGAGACCAGTTTCTTCAGTCGATTTACCACTCAGACACACATGCTCCTTGCTGCGAATTCTCTGATCAATCTGGAGGTATATAGGAATGAGACTGATTACACAGTCAAGGGGTCATTGATCCATATTCTGGATAAAACAAAAACGAAATTTGGCGCACGACTTCTTAGAAGTTGGATAGGCAGACCACTCGTGAATAAAAGGTGCGTGAACAAGATCCACTTTGAGGGTTGCTTGCTCAAAAAGGAATGCTAGTGCTTTACAACAGCGTGTTGACGCTGTTGAAGAGATTTTGGCCAATGAATCTGAGACATTGACGACTCTACGAAGTGTCCTGAGTCGACTACCCGACTTGGCGAGGGGCCTTTGCAGAATTCAGTATGGACAAGTATGATTGTATCTCATACAAGGGAGCGATAAGTCTGATTTGTCGTTGGGTAGTGTACACCTCAGGAACTTGCCAAGTTGCTCCTTGCATTTGAGAAAATTGGCAATGTGTTCACAGAAGATTTTCAAACTCCAGCAGATGTTGGCCTCAAGTCCCCAATCCTGAACGAGATAGTTTACTCTTTACCTAAACTCAGACCTGTCATCAAGGAATACATTGACGTGGTTGACATTGATCAGGCCAAGGAGGGGAGTAAAGAATTGATGTGGCAGAATCCGGATAGGTTTCCTGGCCTTGTTGAAGCTGCAGAGGTGTGTTATGCCTGTTTAATTTGCATCATATGATGAATGTATTTTATACATAGGATCTCCATCGTGCTGAGGTTAACTTGGAGGAGGAGCTGCGTTCGAGTAAGCCATTCTTTGTGGATCTCAATGGAGTCGGATTGACATGGTTCAGTAAGAAAATCACTCCACATGCCGTCATTGGAGTGGACGAACCATCTGAGTGACGAGGTAGGACGAGTATCTTTGATATCGCTCTGAGGATCTGACTGTTCTCAAAGTACCTGATTGAACTCAAAAGAGCCAATAAACCACCTATACCCGCCGATTGGGTATTGCACTCGAAGTCTGTCACACTGGGTTTACATGATCAACAGGAGTTAACATCTTCACAGAACGAAACATTTAGTGAGGTATCGTCCTGCAACTTCTATTCCCAAAGTCGATGCGCGAGCTCGATGCCAGGAGATGCTAAAGGTCATTCTATCTTCAATCTCCTTACCTTATATTCTCATTTTGGCCACTTTCAGGCAGAGTCCCAGAAAGCATATCGAGATTTTCTGCAGGAAATTTCAATTAATTGCTACAGTATCTTTCGGGACGTCATCAACAAGCTAGCAGTGATTGATTGCCTGAACAGTCTAGCCCGCATCGCTTTGGACCCGGGTTATGTCAAACCAGAGTTTACACACGAAAACTCATTGGAGATAATCGAAGGGCGACATCCATTGATTGAGAATATGAGCGATCGACCTTATTTTTCTAACTCCGTTACCATGGGATTTGGTAAACCAAGAAGCAAAATCATCACTGGACCAAACATGGGAGGGTATGTCTGGTTTGCTTTCAGGGATTTGATAGGACTTAATTTTTTCTACCGTGCTGTAGAAAAAGCTCTTTTGTCAGGATGATAGCTCTCATTGTATTGATGGCACAGATTGGGAGCTATGTTCCTGCCGAATCAGTCAAGATGGGTCTACATGATTCAATCCTTACAAGAATGGGAGGTAGATCGATTTCACGTATGGCAACTCTTTAGTGTTGTTGATCTGTTCGCAGCTTCCGATGATCTCGCCAAGGGTCGCTCCACTTTTATGGTAGAAATGTCAGAGACAAGTGACATCCTTCGTACGGCCACCTCAAGAAGTTTGGTCATCCTTGATGAACTGGGTCGTGGTACTTCAACATTTGATGGTGTAAGTCTCTAATCTGGGACACATAGCTCATCTCAGCTCCTCTTCAGATGGCAATTGCACACGGTGTGCTTCAAGAACTTGTGGACCAAACACAAAGCAAAACACTCTTCATCACACACTATCCAGTCATTGCTGCTGATATCGAAAGGAAATATCCTACAGAAATAGAAAATATACACATGGGATACACTTCAGACATCCGATTCGGTGGAAGACGTGAAATCACATTTCTGTACAAAGTGAAGAAGGGGATCACCACAGGTAAGTGTACAACCTGTGTGCTCGAACTTTGAGCTGGACTCAGTCTAGAATCATTTGGGATTGAGTGCGCTCGCCTTGCCAGCATACCAGAAGACATACTCGAGGTTGCTTTGGAGCGAGCACAGCAATTTCAAAGTATAACGGAGAATCGTATCAGGCAAAACAGGTATGTACAAGGGTAGTAAAAATATGGAGTATGTAGGTCATACTTTTGAAAGGGTCACAAAGGCGTTGCTGCTCATCAAACGGTGCAAGCAAGAAGAGGGACCACAAGTCCAGGCAACGTTAGCACAACTGCGGGGATTAGTCGAGTCATTATCCAAATCTAGTGTATGATCCAGCTCAAGTTTTAACCTTCTTCCGTTTCACTGTCGGTTTATCCGAGGCTGATTGGCCTTCAATAATCTTTCGTTTCTTCTCCTTTGTCTCTTGTTTGGGAACTGCTTTGACAACTTGGTCACAAATTTGATGGAGACCTCTTGCGTCCACAAATCTTTTGCACCCCACCAGCTCTTGTTTTAGAGAAGCCCACAAGTCTGCTCTCCATATGTTTGCAACTGCTTCTGGAGATTGACTTTGTGTAAGATGTAATGCTTCAACAGCCAGCTTGAGGACTGTCTTCAACTGGCTTGAGTTCAGCGTTGCTTTTTCGCCACAAGCAGTATGTCCTATATCAAGGATTCTGTTGATGAGAATGGACAGGAAGTCTGTCCACTCAGTTTTTAGGTTGGACTGTAAGGCAAATCAGCGGGGTTTGGGTTGAAGAGACAGCATTGGTACGCACCATTGTTGATACAGCAGGTAAAAGCAGATGTAAAAATTGGAACGCCTGGCATTGTCTATATCCATTCAGAGCTTTGCTGGAACCCTCAAGGACATCTTGGCGAAGTTCCCATCCTATTGATCGATTTTGGCGGAAGAAATCCTCGAAGAAGGCGGGTTGAAGTGCAGAATTCTTCCTCGTGAAAAAATCGGTCAGCGATGCACGGTAAGTATTTGTGACAACATCCACAGCTCCAGCATTTAATAGACGTTTTGTGAGATGCAGGCTACATGACTTCAAGGCCGTCTGAAGACCAGAATCATGAACCCGTCGAGCATAATTGTGTACATCCAAATAGCTCTTGGCCAGTTCCGATTGTGATACATTAGAGGGTAGTTGGCCTAGCTTGGGAGCCAAACGATTGGATAATATCCCCTTAGTTTTTTCTGATAGTTGTTGTTCGTCTGAGCCAGTGTTAATGACGATTTCAACCAGGGGTGTTATGAATCGTAGGATCAGAGGGTCAGATGATTGCTTCTTGACGAAGATATCAACAAGATCAAGTACACGGATCTTGAAATGAGTGGCTTCGCGTTGGGCATCATCTGTTCCAAGATATTTCAAAATTATGAGCAAGATATTTTTGCATGAAACTAACGCACCCTTTCCGGATTTATTCTCACTGATATGAGATCGGAACACTTCTGCTAATTGACCATCAATTGCCATCATCTGTTCATCATCCATGAGGTCTTCTTCACTCTCAGAGTCACCAGTAGGTGGCTCAATCCCATTAACTCGTAATGCCTGCTCGATTTTATTCCGAAGCGCGAGAGCCGCGTCTTCGTCCACCTCCTCCTCGTCGTCTTCACCATCTTGCTCCTGATCACTGGTTTGGTCACTATCATCCTCTTCATCCTCTTCGTCATCATATTCACCGTCGCTTAAGTTGGCCATCTCTATGTCTTCGTCATCTACATCGTTTTCGTCAATCGTAGGATCGCGTCTCTCCAGTTGCTGACCAACGAATTTAATGACGTTCAATTTCTATATAAAGATACTCACAGTCAAAATGAGATTAATGGTTGATTCTCTGACAGAACCAGACAGCAGCATGAATACTTGGTTCGCAGTGGTCTTAAGATATGCTGTTGATTTTTCCAAAAATCCAATGATTATGTCAACAAGGACATCAATTGGTTCATGAATGACCTCGTCGCCTGTCTCTGTTTTCTTCTTCCCTTCTGGAAACATACGTGTGATCCCATCGATACACGCCTTGTATCAATGAAAGTCAGTCTATTTAAGAGGAGATTAACAAGACCTCGGTACCTGCAGAGCATCATTGTCTACCTCTTCTGGTTCATCGATGCAGTAGTGTTGGAGAGTTGTCGCGCTTAAGAGAAGCTCAGCTCCACGAGCGTTTTCTTGTTGATCACTAGGGGCCTAAGCTTCCTCAATACTCGGATGTTCACCGAGACGCTCAAACTTACGTTTCTCAATTTTGGGACGAGCAAGCAAGTTTTTTGGCGTAGCTTCTGATCTTCCTGGTCGACTTCCACTAAGATTGAAGCATGTTTGGAATCGGTTTCAAGAGCCGTGATAGTCTTCAGGACTTTGGAAACCCAGAATTCACCGTCTGACGCCACAGCACAAGTCCTAGCCGTCTTATCACCTATGACGGCCATCGATAATGGCACAGTCGAGACAAAATGCTTCGCTTACCAGTTTTTATCAGTACTGTCTGGGTATTGAGTTCACTCAAGCAGCTCAGAAGACGAGATCGACAGCTTCTTCTGAGTTCATCGGAGAATGGTGGACTAACAACAGAACGAGCCTGTGAATCTGTCAATGCTCTGTCGGTGGCATTAGAGAAAACTTACAGGAGTAATGGGGTTTTTGCGTGACTCCTTTTTGACAATGAACAAGCCGTGTACAACCAGCCAGTCAAGTACTAATTGAACCCAATCATCGCTTTTAGGTACATTACCGTTACGAATGAGAGTGGACAATTGCTCAATGGCCCATTGACGTTTACGATTGATTGTATCAATAGCATCGCTAAACATCACCATTAGATCCTAGCCATCATCATGAATACAACACTGAGTGTTCACCTATCAGTGGCATCAAGATTCTGTACTTGAGAGAATAACCATTGGATGTACTTCTTAATGCCTTCGGTGTCTAAAGATGAAACAATGGAGCTAACTGTCTTCGTTTTTGTTAACTTGTCGAAGCTCCGACTTCCATGCACTCCAGTCAATTGGAGAATGAGACTGAATCCAAGATGAGGATTTTGTTTCACGAAAGTTTGGACTATAGTAGCCTGGTTCAAAGTGAGGCAGCTCTACAGCACAACCATACAGGGTACATACAGTTTGTTGAGCAATTTTATGAAGGTAGTTGTCGCGTTTGGAGAGATGATTAATCCAAGTTTTCATGAAATTCGGGGTAAAGAACATCGACATGTGGTCTTCGTTTGTGCGATTCAGGGCCTTTTGGAAGACTTGAAACCCCCAATACTTGCGCTGAATTGAAGAAGTGGTGGAGAATAACGACTCTAAAAGCTAAATGAGTTGAAGCTATCAAAACATGATCCAACTCACCATCTACTACGATGCGGAAGAAATCCTGGAAAGAATCTTTTGGAGCATGAGTT
>Ga0153946_1000005_pt1 | contig 70135 bp, 78 predicted proteins | sample TSNJ030MetaG_FD_104751 | JGI IMG/M metagenome (GOLD analysis project Ga0153946, IMG submission 104751) | Attine ant fungus gardens microbial communities from New Jersey, USA - TSNJ030 MetaG | ecosystem: Host-associated > Fungi > Mycelium > Unclassified | place: USA: New Jersey, Wharton State... | reverse complement strand
CATCCTCTGAGGGGAGAGGGAGGAGGGGGCCTGGGGAGGAGACGAGATTGACGGGGCGGAGGGGAGATGATGGGGGAGAAAGAGGCGGGGAGGAGGGAGGGACGGACTTTATAGGTGTTTTTGGAGAGGGAGGGAAGATGTCGGGGGACTGGAGGTCACGGGACAGCATGAAAGCGTCGAGGGAGGGCCGTTGTCGGTGGGATCTGGATCTGCGGTCGCGTCGGGAAAGACGGCGCTGGCGTTCGAGTACGATGTCCATGGAATCGTGCCTGGGAGTATTGTCAGCATTTGCATTCGTCAGAAAACGACGCATCTGGTCGCTGTGCCGACTGAGCTCCTCGCGGGACAGCCCAAGCGTGTGCAGCAACTGCGAAATGGGCGAGTCTGCCATAGAGCTGCCCTGGGAAAATCAGCGCGTCTGCGGATCATTTTTCTCACTCAGTTCTATTCTTACACCAAAAATTCTAGCTAGCATCAGCACACTGGCCTCTCCTGCCCTCAGATAAATTGGACCCGTCACTCACCTTCCCCGTCCACCAGGCTCTGCTCCACGACACACGTCTCAATGTACTCACTCATCACAATGTGACGCCGCTTTCCTCTGCACCACCCACGTCAGTCCGAGACAACCACGCACCAACCACCTGCTTACCGGTAACTCGCCTCCATCAGCTCCATTCTCCGACTACTGTCTCGCATGTCCACCACAACGTGTGTCAGTTTGCCCTCCTCAAGTCCCACTATCCTCCCCCCTTGTCCTTCAATCAGCTCCCTAATCTTCTCAAACCTATCCCTGTTCTCAGTCCACATCCACTCAGCCGGGTCTCACCTACCTTGCCGTAATCTCCTCTTCCATTTCGCTCTTCACCTCCATCCCATTTCGACGAGCATTCTCAGCCGTATCAAGGTAGAAACATCTGTTTTTGATCAGCCCTCTGGAACAACTACTCCACCGTCACTTACAGGTGTCTGAATATCAGATTCTCATCATACTCTCTCGCCTCCCCACCTTCTCCCATCTTCACATCATCACCGTCTTCTTTTTCTTCTTTGTCTTCTCTATCTTCTTCTCCATCTTCTCTCCCTTCTTCCTCCTCCGACGTCTCCTCCCTCTTCACATCTGCCGAATCGTGATCACTTTCCGTCTCAGACACCTCCATATCTCCACCCCTAAACCATTCTGCTATCTCTCCTTCACTCGTCACATCCCCGTCCACACCCTCACCCTCGTCGTAATCAGCCTCTTCCTTACGCCCTGATGTCGCATGGAAGAAATATCTAGACAAGCACATCAATCTCTCACCCATCCTTCCACACTTCACACAGACAAACTAACTTGTTATGGAACGGTGCTGCCTTTCCAAGCGTAATCGACCTCTTGATCCACGTAGGCTTGATCACGTCGTTCACATCCTTATCCATAATCAATTTCAGATCGTACGCTTGCACACCCATCCATGAATTTATCAAGAATAGATGATCATCAACGACTCACGGGTAACAGTCCCACCATAGACCACCAACATATCGAGTTTAGCAATCTGCACACACGTTCCGCCATGCGTATAGATTCTATGTTTCATATCTGAACCCATATTCAACCCGTCAGCTTAACAGTACTCAACTGTTTCATCAGATCTTGACGATCTCGGTCACCTGTCCGAGACTTGGGATCCGACACCACAACTGTGTGTTCGCTCCATAGTTATTTTCGGGGCTTTTTGTCAAGTTGTCCGAGTAAGGAACACACACCAAACTTCATTCCCTCAAAAATATCGGATTCTACCGACACGTCTTTCATACTCGGTTCTGAATATTGAGGCAGCACCGTGGCCTAATCAAACAGAGTTTCTCAACGATTTGTGTCGTTTTGGCTTTTCTGTCCCTTCACAAACCTTGTTATCTGCTTTACGTTTCTTTCTCTTGGACCCTCTTATGATGTCTTTCAGCAACGTCATCTAGATGAGAGAAACATGAACATACACCATGTCGCTGTCCAATTTCCTTTTTCTTTCCGTCTTTAAACTCTCCAAGACAGCTGTAAATCAATCTTGACAACTACTCCATGAGCTTATCGTACACACACATTCACATACCCGAAGCTGTCATACAGTCTGCAGCTGTCAGATCTTCCCTAATTGCCACAGCTCGAGGAAATCGCATTGTGAACCCCAAGTGATATTGATCTAAGCAGAAGGGAGAGAGAAAAACCTCGGTCAATGAGACATATCCAGATCCGAGGGAAAAATGACAGAAACCCGATGGCATAATTTCAGCTGCTTTGACTTTGAGGATAAACGAACTGGCCTACATCAGCTCCCTTTTTTTGCTAAGTGCGACGATAACTCACGCTTCGGGTTCTATGAATACATCCCCTTTGTCCTCTTGAGTTCGATTTGCAGTCAGGAGGAACGAGGGCTGTTGCTGTGCATTCCATGCCTTCCAAGGTTTGTCCCGCACCCAGACATAATCAGCATACGATAGGCCGGTGCCAACGCGGACAAATGTACTATATCTAGCAAGCATGTGTGATGAATCAAGCATCCAATGAGCAAAGAGAAAGATGATATCTTCTTACTTGGGCTCATCCTCCTCCTCGTCCTCTCGGCGGTCATCAAAAACAGCGCAAATTAGAGTTGATACACCTCCTCCACGTTTTCCACTGCCATAGTTCCCAGCTGTCAATTGTGCAACAAAAAAAGTATAAAGTATCGGCAAACTAATGAAACACACATGCATGTGCGCATACACACACACGCTCTCTCACACTCACCTACAACAAGAACGTCGACCGTTTCACCCATGTTATCCTGGGAGATTCTCATGAGAATTTCGATCGGTGTGGAAGGAAGGTTGTCATTTACCATATACTCCGGCTTCACCTAACGTGAAAAAAAAAGGATTAATATCACCTCTCTTTCTCTCACATATATAAATGTGAAGAACAGGCCCTAACCTTGACCCAATCCATATTCCTTCCATTGAGTACATATTTTGAAAGAGGGTGCTTGATGATCAGACCTTCGCCTCTCGCTATTATAACTTGGTCCATCCGTTCTCTGATATCCTTTACAGCTTTCCCTTTATATTCGATGACGTACTCAATATGCCCCTTGATCTCCTTCAAGCAATGTTTAAGGTTGCGTTTACGAAACGTCAGTGACCTGTGGATCAACGACTGGCCATTGAGATAGAGCAGATCGAAAACCTTGACTAATAAAGTATTAAAAAAAGCTTGAAAACCCCATAAAAAAGGCCTACAACAGGGTCGAGGATTGAGTGTCGCTCTGGATTTGCCTTTGTCTAAAATGATGTCCCGAAAAGAAATCAGGTTTCAACTCGAAGCAACGAGTAAAAACGCAAATGACCAAGCGCAGCTGTTTTGAGTGTTCCAAACGGGATATTACGTTCCGTAACAGGGTCCCAAACCAGCATTTCTCCATCAAGGATGATACTAGTCGACATTGACATTGAGGGGACGAGGAAGACGAGGGAGAGGGAGAGAACGCACTCATCAACACGACTGTCAAAGGCCTTGTCAATGTGCGGAGTCAAACTGCCGGTTCCAGCGTGTTTTCCATAAAGATAGGTGTAATCTTTGCCCTTCCTGCTTCGTGGATCAGATATAGGCAAGACCAAAAATATACCTTTTTGGACTGGCCTGGAACCGTAAAAGTACTCGTCTCCGCGCTTGTGTAATTGCATTCGCTCTCCGTCAAGCTTCTCTTCGATATAAAAGTCAGATCCGCCCATTTCTCGAACTGTATCTTCTAGTTTCCTTGTCGGTCGCTTACATAGCATGGGAGCGAAAACATGGAGGAGTTGAATTGCTTTGCCCTGATTTTGTTTTGTTTAAATTTTTGAGCGTCATGAAACTAGGAAGTGAACAGTGCAGAAAAAATTAAGCATTTACCTCAGAATTCAACCTGAAAGAGGGATCCCACAGCTTCCAGGCTACTTTCTTGAGGTCTGAACAGGTATTGAACAAGTCCTGGGCGTCTGGATGGAATACAGAGAAAATGGTGGTTTCTTTCACCGAGATTTGCATGTCTTTTTTGAAAAAAAAACTCGTTGGTCAACATGAAGAGCGATGAGATAAAGAGGTCGACGATAGATTACCCTTCAAAATGATACGAACAATCCAACGCTGTTCCTGCGCTGTGGCTCTGTTGTAGGCTCGTTGAAGGATCTTCGACTGGGCATCTCTTTACAGCCGCTTAACAGCACAACTCGTCAAAAAGCGGTCAACACGTACTGTTTGCCCATATTCTGTACCAGCTCGTCTAGAATGTGATTGAGATCTTCAACAGATAATGAGCCTTCGATGACCGAGGATCGCTTGCTAACGATTTCGTAAAGGACAGCATGGAAATCACCAGACGCTTTCTGTAAAGAATTGTTTTGTCTTTAGATAAGATGATACTAGTATTCGGATCAAAAAGCGTCGTACCTCTCGGTCAATTGGTTTCTTCCAGTTCAACAGACGAACGGCATCTGGGTCTCTCATGCCAAGGGGAATGAGCTTGATGTAGATCTTTGCAATATTCTTTTCTTTCAATCCATACACCGCGCGCTCCCGATCTTTCTGTGTGTGTGAAGTTAACCCCACAGCTGATGAATGGTCATGGCTGTTTCCTATATAGAAAAGACTACCTGGGGCAATAAAAGCCGTAGAACAGGGTACAAATCATATCCTTTCTCTTGTCTCCAATGCTACCGAGGCGTTAGGAGAGACGGCACTCAAAAAAATGAACGGCACACTGCTCAACATACAGTAAACCAAGAAGCAATCAGTTTCTTTCGCCTGTCTTGCTTTCTCTCCGTTGACAATTTCTCAAATAGACTGACTAACACGGCAAAAGGGGCATTATCCACATTCTGAGGGGGTGGAGGAACTGTTGATTCTCGAGGTTGAGGCATCGGGTGCGCTGAAGGTGGCGGTTCCGACATATTTGGAACTGGAGGACCCAATACAAAAAAGTATTTTTTTTATTCTGCGAAGTTGAATGAAGTATGAAGGAGGGGTTATGAGTCGTTTGTGTTCACGTGAGATGCGTATTTTTGAAAGGTGTGACGAACGACGATTTTGTCGTCTTTCGGCGGCTGACCTGGGCCAACAAAACCTAGAAGCTTCACTCTCATTTTTTTCTATTACCGATTCCCTTTCGTTTCTTTATTTCTCAGCGGACCTACATTTCTATATTCTATCATGGTGCCTAGCTTCCCCCCCTTGCAACAAAAGAATCAGGACCCCAAGATGATTGGCCGTTGGAAAGTGGGCAGGACCATTGGACGGGGTTGTTCTGGTAAATACACCGCTCCGCCTGTCCTTAGGCCCCTGACACACACACACTCACATCGTCTCGAGGGCATGTACGAATCGCACGACACTCGAGGACCGGTCAATATGCAGCTATTAAGATTATATCCAAGTCCTCCCTTGCAGCCTCTGGAATTTCCCTCAACCACCTTGCAGAAGAAGTGGAACGCGAAAAGCTGGCTGTTGAGAGAGAAATCGTGGTCATGAAGCTCATCGACCATCCAAACATTATGCATCTCTATGACGTCTGGGAGACATCTGGCTATCTATACCTGGTTCTCGAGTACATCCAAGGCGGTGAACTGTTCGAACACCTCTGTAAACATGGGCCACTTTCCATCACCGAGACTCTCAAGTACTTTCATCAAATAATTGGTGCTGTTGATTACTTCCATCGCTTTAATGTAGCTCATCGCGACTTGAAACCGGAAAACATATGGCTCGATCATAACTTCAATATCAAGATCGCAGACTTTGGTATGGCTGCATGGCAAATCAACACTTCAGGGACGACGGACCTCATGAAAACGTCTTGTGGGAGCCCTCATTATGCAGCTCCGGAAATCATCAAAGGAGATCCCTACGTTGGTTCCGCAGCGGATATCTGGTCCTGTGGTGTCATTTTATATGCGATGTTGACGGCCCAACTTCCCTTCGATGACGACGACCTCCCGGAACTCTTAGACAAAGTCATTGCAGGGAAATTTACCATTCCTTCATTTGTGGATCCTCTGGCACAAAATCTCATCAAACGGATGCTGGTCGTTAATGCGAGAAAGAGGATGACTATGGCTGAGATTTTTGCGCATCCGTTCTTCAAACTCTACACCGATGATACTCCTCAGTCTAGTGTCCCTGAACTCAGTAGAATTGCATACCCCCTGAAGAGCAAGTCAGCTATTGATCCAGACATCTTTGCGAACTTGCGGACTTTGTGGCATGGTGCTTCGGATGAAGATCTCATCAAGAGTCTCTTGAATGGGGACAAGAATTGGCAGAAAGGCATTTATCACTTACTAGTCAACTATCGTGCCAGGCAGGTTGCGGAGGACGAAATCAACGAAAATGAAATGGCCCGACGACGTGCGCGAAAAACGGCTGAGAAGGCGAAAAAAGCCCTGGACAGTGTCTTGCAGCGACGTGCCTCTGGGAAATACATCACACCTTCCTGCTCGAACGAGATTTACCCGTCTAGGGCAGAACCACCTACTCCACGGAAGGCTCGCGGACGCTACTGCATATCTGCAGTCGATACCGATTCGGACACTAGATTCTTCAAGTCAAGATCAGAAGAACTTGACCAGCTCGCGCTCAATATCACAATTCCTCGGTTAACGCTTACAGATTCGACAAACAAATTAGGCAACGTTGATCTTAATCGCGCTCTCCCTGCTCTTCCTCCGCTTGAGTTTTCAAACCCTGAAGGAGTATCTGGTCATGGCTCAAATAGAATTCAGGTGTCTCATCTTTTAGGCAACAACAATCAACCCGAGTTTAGCATTCAAGTTCCAACTGGTGATGAGGTTCATCAAGACCTTCATTCAGATAGGGCGAAACTGAGGAGAGCTCCTGGGCAACTTGTGTTCTCTTTGGGCCATAACACTAACCGTGCGACAAAACATACCACGGCAGCCACTGCTCATCCAACTCGTCCACTCAGCATCAAACGTAAGTCACACCCAGTTGCCAGATCATCTCAGAGAAGAGATGCACCTGATAAGGAGAACGGCAATGACCATGACGAAGATGGAAAATGTTTCGTCAACTTCTCTGACACGACCGTCCTACGAAGTAAGCTTCCTCAGAACAGGCCGTACGGATGTGATGAACTGGGTTACTGTGCGCATGGTCAAGCCTTTTGCAAAATTGATAACAGGCAGTCACCACTATCGCAGCATTCGCATTCCCACTCGGAGTCCTTTCCTTTGCCTGGAGGTAGCCGATCATCCCCTCCTAAACGCACTTGGCTTGAGACAATTTTTCGAACCAAGCCTTCATACCCGACCAAACATACTCTGCGCTCCACTTGGGATATCATCACAACGAGGAATGAGTGTAGACGATTGCTTATGAATATGAACATCCAAGTTCAGGTTTTCCAAGAGACGCACGGCGAATATTCCACTGATCGAGATGAGCGAACTTCAGCTATGGTCACGCTCAAATGCAAGATGGATGAGATGGAGGACACGACGGGCATATTAGGTGTCATGAAACAGACTAAATTTCGTGTAGAGATGCAAATGGTACCGGCCCTGTGTTATCGCGTAACCTCTGTGCCTTACTTGTCGGATGATGGTGAGACTGACTGTGATGAAGATGAAGAGCAGGTTGCAGTGACCCTGGTTCATGAGAAAGGTTCCGGAGAGTCTTTCCGGGAGATCGTGAGGCGCCTCAAGAAAGATTGGACTTTAGAGGAGGGCGGCTCAGTGGGAGTCCTTTGACTGTTTCTTTTTACTATCCTTCAATAGAATATAGCAGCCTTATTGTTTCATGTAATCTTTTCAGCGGATCTCACCTAATCATCCCGATCATTTTCGGGTTAGACAAGGAAGAATTGAATGTTGACCACGAGGACAATTCATGATGTGGGAATATATGCACCCATTCTATCATCAACGCCAAGGCAAGCGCATGCATTCTCGTCGTTCTGAGCTATTTAGGTCTCCACATGCAACTTGAACGCATGTTCCACACAATGAATCTAGCATCTCGGGCAAACGAGCCTTTCAGTATAGAGACTAGACACCGTGTTCCTTGTAACTTTGTAGCTGGTGTGTGCGAGGTTGTCGCACCCAAAAGGAGGGAGAGTAGTCTTTAGAACGATGCACGGTTAATCCGAGGTCATTTCATAAAAGGCCGTGTGCCAACATCGCATGGTGCACAATTAATGATTGGCTGGAGCCCTGGTTGGAGCGGCAGCCGCAGGAGGTAGTATGGTCGCAAAATAACATGAGAATGAGAAGAAATGGATGAAAAAGCATACATTGAGAATCCACAAACAGCTGATTCGGGAGACGAAACATGGTGCGCCCACGCTCCACAGTTTTGTGCTGGTGGTTATTCATCTTGGACAGGACACAAGTTGAACCATATGAAATTTACATAGGATGTCTGCTGAACGTTGACTTGCTACCACGTGCCTCCAATCTTTCGTGCCACCGTTTATAACAGCCTCTCAATTCTTCCTTTTTCTGTTCATCCCACTTTCAACCCCCCTCCCCCATCCCAACTCTCTTCCTATATCATGACTGATGTTAAATCCGAAACCATCGAGACTACCGCAGGTGGTATTACTCACTCCCCTGCCGGTCCCAAAGCCATCATAAAAAATGTAGACATGAACGAAGAGCTCCAACAAGAGTCAGTCGACATCACAAACGCTGCTCTCGAGATATACAATATCGAGAAGGATATCGCAGCACATATCAAAAAAGAATTTGATAGGCGCCATGGCGCGACATGGCACGTCGTTGTCGGCAAGAACTTTGGCAGTTATGTTACCCATGGTTTGTCTTCTTTTTTACACGCGTCGTGGAGAGACCACTCATCTACTGCATGCAGAAACCAAACATTTCATCTACTTTTACGTTGGACCACTTGCGATCCTCATCTGGAAATCATAGATAGAGCTGGACATTACCACTCACACTTCATTCTTTCCTTGGGGCATGGTTCAAAGGATCGTTTGAGGATGAGCGGATGGGGGCTACTCATCCTTGCTGTCGTAAACTACTTGTGTCTATTCAGGTTGTGATCATGTGTTTTGTCACCTACTGCTTAATTCTGTGTGCGCGTTTCTTTCCCTCTGTATATCCGGTCAGTTGCATGCCGCAGTCTTTTACAAATCTAATTTACATTCATTATACTTGTACATCAAATCGGCAATGTGCCTAAGAACAGGTAACGAAAAAAATAGTATGTATGTCGAGTGTATAATGTCCGCCAACATTTTCATCGCGTTTCTGCAACCTCAATAACAACTATCGCCAGACAGATCTCATCCTTCTGCCCAGCATAGATCCCAAATGTGATAATCCCTACATCTTCCTTTGTGCTCTCTCCCGTCACCTCAGCGGACCCCCTCGTTTCAATGCCGTTCAAATCAACGTGCAATTGGGATAAAGGTTGTCCCGAAATAATTTTCACGTTGTATTCACGAGGCAATATAACTGGTGTAGTCGAAGACACCGTCCCCTGAGCCCTAGCCGCAATCGATATGGGAGGTATCCGTACAATAAATTTGAACTTTTGACCCGGCGTCACGACGACCCTTTTCTCTGTCGGAGCACCCGTAGATTTTTTGTTCTTTCCGACGACCGATGATTCCAAGGACGAAAAGGAAGATCTTACATTGGACTTGACTCCGGGCGAAGTTATGGGTCCCTGATTGTCCCCACCAAGAGCCTGCACATAGTGAAGACCTATCCTTAGCTCGTCCGTGCTACCACTTTTCTTGACTCCGCCTGCACCTGTGACGGGTGCCTTCACGATCTGTGCTTTGTGACTTGTAATTCGCTTCCCATCAGCAAAGAAGCTGTCTGCCACCGGTATACCTGCCGTGCTAGGACCGGTGCTTGGGGGGATCGAAGGAACAGGAACCCGTGTCGAGCTCGTAAATGGCACTAGCCTGGGACGTACCATCACAGGTGTTGGTGACACCGGAGACACATCAGCTATGACACCGACTAGCGGAGAATCCTGCGAAAATACAGTAAGACTTTTGTTGCTCCTTGTGCTTGCCCTTGATTGAGGCCGCAAATACCGTTGTCCTACTAATCAAAATTTAGTTGCAATGGAGTGAAGGAGTCAACCTTGCTTGCCTTCATCGAAGTGGACCTGGGTCTTCGCCTTCGGCTTCCCAAAATCTCCCCTTCTCTGTGGAATAGAATACGCAGCGGTTGAAGACGAAGGTGATCCGGTGAAATTCGTACTAGCCAAATTATTTGCCTCCCCAAACAGGTTGGTAGGATACGTATCGATCATATGTTCAAAAGGTAACACTTCCGTATTAGGTGGAGCCGTCTTCGCTCGAATAAGCACGGGTTTGGCAATTACTGCGGAACGTCCTTCACTTGCCATGGTCCATCGTCGCTTGGGAGAACATTTGTCGCCAACATATCGTACCGTATCCCTCAACTTCGCGAAAAACTCGCGTTTGCTCATCATGCCTGAACTTTGAGCACTTGGGGTGCCAATCCGGTTTGCATCGTCTCCGTTACGCGCATGTACCCGACGTAATCCCAAACCCACTCTATCTCCCTGTTGACTGTGTCTCGTCACTGGAGACTTTGAACCAAACATCCGCGGACTCAGCTTTTCAGTCCATCTTCGAGTCTGACTTGCAGGGCTTCCGTTTTCGAGGCCATACCATTTTCTGTCTTTTTCGCTCCAAGCATGTCTTCCTTCCTCTCCGGTGAGCGCAGTGTCTTCTACCCTGGCTACCCTTCGCACTATAGCCAGCAAACCACCAAATAAACACAAGCCTCCAAGAATTCCAAAGGTGATGGCTAATGCCAAAACAAGTCTAGCATGTTGACCACTTGAAAGACCACCCCAGCGTCCCCGATGATTCTTCATTGTGTTCTCAGGTGCAGTCACGTATATCGGCATACTCGCATGCGAAGTTGACCGTGTGATGTGCGAAAATGCAATAAACGTGACCAGGATGTGCATTGTGGGAGAGTCCTGTGGAACCGTACCCTCCAGAAGCGATCCACCCGCAAGACGAAGCCAAGGTTCAGAATCCGAAGGTTCATATATCATTGACAGATCAACATCTCCTCGAGTTTCAAACGGTGAGCCAGTAAAGTAACTCGCCAAGTTGAAAGATATCTCGTCGCCAGGTGCAGCATATATCGTTGGAAGATCTCCCTGCGTGAAGTACGAAGGAACTACAGCGATAGAGACATTTGTATTGAGTGCCTGGTTGAAAGTTGTTTCAATCTGAACAGGTAGCGTCAACTTCTGCCCCGCAAGGTCTTGCCTTGGCTTCCCAGATAGAGTATGATTGAGAGGTGTATACTTTAACCAATCTTCATGACCAGACACATCAATATCCAAATTCGAAATGTTTTGAGCATGCATCGGTTTTCCGTCCACAAAAATACCAGCAAAGTCCGCAGGTGAATTGAGACTAATCTGGAAATGCTTTGTGCTTGTGACATTGATTGTTGGCATCGGTGACTGGATAGAAAGCTCGTGCGTTGCAACAACAAGATTGAATGGCATGATACCCGCTGTGTACCCCTCCACGTCAGATCCATGAAGCTGTAGCTCCAAAAACACTGGTGTAGGTTGATCTTTCTCCGAAGGAGTGACGCCGTTCAAAGTAATCTCACGAGGATTGAAAACCATCCATTTCGGGACTGCACTCCCATTAGCCTGCCTAATAGCATAAAAAATCCCTCTTGACTCAGACCCTGGTGTACTAGGTTCAAATGTGTTGTATTCGAAGCCGATACTGAACGACCATTTGGAAGGGATCCGAACCACAGGTTTGTCTGTCGCCAAGCAGGATTCGGCCTGAGGAAAGAATACGGAAGACATAGAAGGGTTCTCTGTCATGAACTGAGCTGCAACAGATATCCTAGGAATCGGAGGCGGATTCTTCGTCACGAATACAGAGAAATGCGAGGAAGCGCTTGAAGAATTTAATTGTGCGGTAACTGTAACCGGATGAAGGCCATCGTCTCCGTCAGAAGGTGTCCCACTAAGCGTGAAGCCCTCAGCGTTAAAAGCCAACCACTTTGGTAAAGGCGACGTGGAAAGTACAACATGTCTATCAGGAGGACTAAATGTGTCTGGAGCAGGAGTCCAGGTCCAAAATTGGCCAACACGAGCGATTGGAGGAAGCTGATTGCCCAAAGGATTTCCCACAGTAAGGTCGGAGCCGGCAGCGTGAGTGACGGAGACCAGACAAAGAATTGCAAAAAGAGCGACGGTCATAGGAACAAGCGAAGATGGACTATGATTTGTGGACATCGCCCGGAGGACGACTCGGCCAGCGAGCAGAGCAGTGGTTTTCGAGTTCACAGTTCTGAAATGACGCACCGAGTTCAACGATTCAACGATAGATCGGATCAATACAAAACAAAACAAATGCGATCAGAGTTCAGCATATGCTTTTTGCAGTGTCACCACACAATCAATTTTGTTCATTATGAGAACTTGACACAAGAAAGGTAAACTACGTAGCACATGGAATCCACAACGAAACAAAGTAGGAAAAAAGAGAATATCACACATAAATCGTCAGAAAAAGCCTAAAGGTACATGCTTAATCCGGCTTCTTGAACTTTTCTTGGCTGCTCTGCATTTAGAAGACGAAGGAGAGCAATCAACTCCGCACGAATCTCATCGCCAACCTGATCAGGGCCACTAGGATCGAGAACAGTAGCAAATATTCTGAGCAGAGTATCAAGGTGAGGAAGGAGAGAAGCGCCGCTATTTCGGAAGAGGTGGAAGATGGCCCGGAAGACGGGTCTGTTTTCGAGATAATCGTTTTTCAGAGGAAGAACATTGAAAAATATAGGAAGAACCTGCTCCAAAGGAACGGCAGCAGTATTCCGGACAATCAGGCGAGCGACAGCGCCAGCTGCATTGTCCTTAGCATTGAATTGAGCTGCGGAACAGTCTGGAGTAACGTCAAATAATGGGCGAAGAGCACCAAGAAGATGGAGGTATTGAGGAGAAAGATCAACCTCTGAATTTTCAACAAGAAGACCAGTGGCAAAAGCAGCGTTACTAAGAACCTCAGCTTCAGGATCACTGAGGGCTTTGTAAAGGAGTTCAAGGAGAGGCTCTGTGAGAGGGGTTATAGCATTCTTCACTCCCCCAATCACCTCAGCAAAGCAACCGATGGAGGATGACCGATCGCTCAAAGAGCGGTTCTTGTTCTAAAATCGGATGTATGAGCCCAGCAAACATCGAGAGCTCGATATCAAAAAGACTGACGTAGTATTTAGCAATAAGAGGGAAGAAGGCGTGGAAAGCAGGACCGAATTCCGAGCCCAATCCAGCGGCGAGGGCAGCAACGAGATCGCCAGCGGACGAGATCAGAACGGAATCATATTCAGCCTGATCCTCAGGAGCATCATCTTCCTCGTCCTGATCGGGATCCTGCTGACAGAAGGCCTTTTGTTCTAAAATATTAATGGCAATATTACAAATGTCTTCAAGGCCTGAAAATATGGAAATCAGATGAGCGAATCAATCAATATGATGGAACTACATACGAGTCTGGAAGAATGCCGGACCGATCTTGGTGATTGTCTCGGCAAGGCCCACACAAAGAGCAGACGCGACGGACCTATTTTGAACAAAGATGGTGTAAGGAAATGTCCACATTATATGCAGGAAGATCAGAAATATAAATATAGTCTCATGAATGCATCGAAGTGAGCTGAGTTAATCTTTCATCACGAAACAAAAGTAGGAACCACTTTGAAAAGACAACGAACTTACTTATTGTCTTCGGTCTCGTACATGTCCAAGAGAGGACCAAGGACATGATTGATCAGCTCCATAACATTATGGTCAAGGGTGACACTCTTGAAACAGAATCGGTGTTTACTCTTGTGATATGAATTGGACGACTTACAGAGGTCTTGCCAGGTCTCCACTCAGGCGGATTGCTCAGATCGTAGAAGGTACGGACGGTCTCAAGGAGAGAATCAGTTGCACTCTTGCGGATACCCTCATAGTAATGTGTGAGGAGATTGACAAGTTCGATAGAGCTTTCCTCAACGTAAGGCAAGAAGTGACCCCGGGTAGCAGCGAAGATTGTACCAATCGTATCGGCGGCAATCTCTTTCTCGACAGCGATGGCACTGTTGACATCCATTATTTTATCGATGTCGACATCCTTCAACTCAACTACGGCATTTCCATTGGCATCCTTTTCAGAAAGTGCACCATTAGTTTCGAAAGCTGCAGCAGCCTGGGAGACGGAGACTAAATAGAGAAATGTTAGTGCACAACCCATAATATACCTTGTTACAAGTTAACAGCTTACCGGAAACATCCTCTTCACCATGTTCGCTTTGCCTGCAGCTTGCAAGAAGAGGGGGAACCACTCTAGGGAGATACTGAGCAAAGTCGTCTTGGAAGACACGAGCCATGACACCGAAGAAGAGGAAGCTGCATTCTCTAAGCCTAGCACTACCGAGATCAATACCCTGAAAGGCTTGTTTCATCGTGTCATGGAAGTAAGGTCGGAAATTTTCTCTTCCAACAGCCTCAGCGAATGTGCCAGCAGCATCCATGGTGATCCCACGGAGTTCTGCCTCCTCTCCTTCACCAGTAAGGAAAAGGAATTGGAAAAGAACTTCTATAACCGGCTTGAAATAGGGAAGAAAACTTTCCTTAGCTGCGTGTGCTGCACTTCCTATGGCACCAACAACAACTGATTTCACGGCCACGGGTGCAGTCTTGAGAAGACCGACAAGGCGTTCCATGATCAATTGGAGGTATTGATCAATGACATCATGTAGGATTTCCAGAAGTGCATCAAGGGCGGAACAAGCAGCACGTTGAGTGGCATCGTCAGCGGTAAGGTTCAGAATGAACTAAGAAGCTTTGAGAGAATAGTTCGATTCGCCTAAACGAGATGCTTACTGGGAGAAGAACCTTATGCTTGATGACACATTCATCCTCAAGCCATTCGCACAAACAGCTTACAGCGACGCATGTAGCCTTCCTAACACTGGCGTCGCCATCCTGCAGTCCGGCCTCAATGAAAGGCCATACTTCATTCATCCGAGGCGTCATAAATTCACTACAACCTTCCACAGAGACGCCCAAAGCAAGCATGGCACCACGCCTGTAGGCGGGATTCAAAGAAGTAAAGTAGTTGGAAAAGAGGATGGCGAAGGAAGGGAACACCTGGGATGGAGGAAGAGTTGTACTTAAACTGTCGATGACACGAAGAGCGGACTAGACAATCCTGGTTTAGGTCAACAATACTATAGTGGACTGCTCACGTACACGGGATGGAGAGTCATCATCAATGTCATCAGGTTCATCTTCAGTGGTGATAGGCATAAGACTCTCAAGAATGGCACCAGCAAGGTTGTTGCTCTGGACCTTTGATTTTTTGCTGAGAATATGGTCAATAGACCATGCATGAAAAAGAGGGCACGGCCGTACTATTGGACAGTCCAATTTAGTGCATTGAGGCTCATCACTCGGATCTCGTTATCGAACGATCTATTCCCTCCACATTGAAGGAGGAACTGGGCGAGTTCAGGGATATGCTTGCTCAAAATCGGGACCTCCTACAGATTGGTTGACAACTTAAGTATCAGTGATGATTGATAGGAAAAGCAGGCGCACAAGGACCAAAAGTGTTTCTAATACGTCGAAAAGCTGCCTGGCTCCAGCCTCATTGCCAGATTGAACACATCGGCCAATCACCTGAATCACGGCCGGGAAGAGTGCCTGGAACGACCGCTAAAAGAGAATAAAACGTGTGAAGTCTTCTAGACATTACTGAAAACATACAATTTCAACTTTGTTATCAGAGTCGAGATATTGAGCGATGAGGCCCAGAGACCTGACACCGATCAGTGACCGGGAAAATGAGTTCGAAAGGTATCGACTAACCTGACTGTCACGATCTGAACTTCTTCGCTCTCAGGATCGTGTAACAGCTGTTCAAAAAGTTTGAAGAGATTGTCGAGGTGTTCTTGGAAACCTGCAACGATGTTCTCGAGGACGGTGAAAAGGATGTAAGAACCGACTTCTCTGTGAGAAACATTTGATGATGTGCAGGATCGATGGAGGAAAGGAAGAAGCTCGGGCCAAGTGCCATCCTGGAACTCGATAGCGGCGATAGCAGCAACAACACGGGCAGAAGAATGGCGAACAAGTTTTCTGAAAGAAAAATGAACGACGTGAACTGAAATGATCTCAAATACAACGAACTGAGGTTCCGCGACAATTACTTCCGGTAATTTGGCCTTGATCTCATCCCGTTGTAATTTGTCGAGGCTCGTCCAGAGGAATCCGCTCTTATGTTCAACGCGCTTCCGCAGCTCCACAGCGGAGAGTTGTCTCACCTGTGATGCTATTATTTTCTTTTTCCAAGTAAGACGCTGGAAGTGACCCACCGTAGGATTGTCGGAGGTTGCTAAGAGCACGACGAAGGCAGGGATGCATGCCGAGGACTTGTAGTATTCCTTGTTGAGTTGAACAGTTGCCTGTAATCCACGAAATGAAGCGGCGAAAGCCATGAAAACGAGGAGGGACTGACAGCTTTTAGTTGGTTGGTATCACTAGATGTGGACTGAACAAGGAGGTTGTAAAGGCCTTGCGTATAATTTGACTATAAAATGATAAGAGGCCTGTTTCATGGAGCAGAAAAAACATAATACTGACGTCCATGACTGAAGAGAGAGGAACGAGGAGAATTTTTTTGTCGGAGTTAACCGATTATCTTGTCCAGTGTTGTTGCATCAATTCATCATCGGTCACACAAGGACCCCCGGAAATAACAGGGACAAATATATCCTTTCCGAGCGGTGGCCTTTTATTTCAGAAATATGTCTCTTTTTATCTCCCGATCTCTGCTTCAAAGCCGTATTCCTGGTCGTCGTTCTCTTTCTTTCTCGGCCAGATCTTCTGAAAAATTTATTAAAACGAGCGCTTACACTACTGTACTTGCATTCTCGGCAGGCATTTTTGCTGTATATTACTTCGATGCACGCTCGGCTCTCCACCGTTATGTTCTGACACCCGCTTTACGCAACTTGTTTGACCCAGAAACGGGTCATAAATTAGCTGTCAAAGCCTTGAAAACTGGATTAAGTCCCAAAGACCCAGTGGCCGATGATCCAAGGCTCAAGTCGGAGGTACGCTACCATTCGGTCAACATTCGTTGCATCCAATCCTCATTTCGCTCCAGCTCTGGGGTGAAGACCTGTCCAATCCGATTGGTATTGCAGCAGGTTTTGACAAGGACGGAGAGGCCATCGATGGTATGGCCAATTTTACTCGAAGAGAACATCATTGAGGCAAGTCACTACATCACAGGTCTCTATGGCTTGGGATTCAGCTGGGTAGAAATTGGCAGCATAACTCCGAAGCCACAGGTATGTATAGGTCTCACATCAGTACCTCGTCCAACTTTTGTCTCAGCCTGGCAACCCTCGTCCCCGCGTCTTTCGAATGCCTGAAGATGATGCTTTGATCAACCGTTATGGTTTCCCTTCACAGGGCCATTCCGCTGTTTTGTCACGTATCCATGCCCGTTTGCCGCAATTTACTTCAGGTTCTGGCCGAGCTGCGCTCCATGAAGGGTCTATGCTTGCCATCAACCTAGGTAAAAATAAAGAATCTCCTGCCGACTCAATAAACGACTATATTAGTGGTGTAAAAACGTTCGGTCCATACGCAGATGTACTTGTGGTCAACATTTCGAGTCCTAATACGCCTGGCCTACGGTAAGAGTATGATCAATTTCATGAACTGTGAAGACTCAGGTAAAGGATCAAGTGGTCTGCAAGACAAGGACGCTCTAGAAAAACTTTTACATGGCGTCACAAAAGCTCGAAATGGACTTGAACCCACGATCCTCACAAAACCAAAACTCGTTCTCAAAATTGCACCGGACCTTGATGAATTTCAATTGACTGATATTGCGGGCGTTGTAAAAGGCAGTGACATCGACGGCGTGATCGTCAGCAATACCACCATTCAGCGACCCTCTTACCTCAAAAACCGTGAGCACCCCTTGATCTCGCTTGTTAATTTCCTCACGCATCATAGCTTCCAGAGTCGAGGTTGGTGGTCTTTCAGGAGCCCCCGTCAAGCCCCTTGCCCTCAAAACCCTAAAAACCCTTCGGTCTCTCCTTCCAGCCGACATCCCTATCATTGGTTCAGGCGGTATCTGGACTGGACAAGATGCCCTAGACTTCGCGAAAGCAGGAGCTCAGATGGTTCAAATCTACACGAGCTTCGGGTACAACGGTGTTGGAACATGTCGACGTATCAAGGATGAGCTAGTCAAACTATTGGAGAAAGAAGGGAAGACATGGGGACAAGTTGTCAAAGAGGCTGTTGAGAAGCATAGCTGGAGGGAATTTGAGCCCAAGCCAACTACTATCGAACAACTGGAAACTGCGACCGAGGAGTTGAAGGTATATTTGGGTTTAGGGGAAAGAGAAAAGGCTGAAAGGGGACAAAGATCTGCTGCTCTGGAGGCGACTGGAGGAGAGGCCGAGCTGGAAGGCGCTGCACAGGCTTCCATCCTTTAGACTTGCTAGTTGGCCATCTAAGCTCGTTGATCAGATGAGAACAAGATGCGCCCATCAGGGATACATAGTTACCGTCATATCAGGCCCCTCTGAATCTCACACGTTTTCATCAGTAACCTCATGAGCATCTAAACAAATGTCAGCCCCATCCTCTCCTTCACGTTCTATACATCACACCCATGGCCAAGAGGCCTCGCCACGCACACTGATGCAAGTGCTAAAGTCAATGCACATTTCTCCAATAGTAAAGCAGCCTCCCGTGACACCTGCAGTTGATATTATGAAGGACACTATATCTACTCATCTAATTTACGGTGAACGAGACGAGTCAGGCTACGCTCGCATCTTTGATGCACAAACAAAGGTAGAACTCTCACGACACGATGATCTCTGGTTCTACGATGGAAGTCTCGTGTGCCGAGCGGAAAACGTGTTGTTTCGAGTGCACATGTCCTTGCTGGCTAGACATTCAGTGTGTTTTGAAAATATGTTAGCCATTCCACAACCGGAGAGAGAGTTGGATGAGAAGACCGGATTTGATCTGTCACAAGAAAAGGACGGGAATGCTAAGGGGAAATATTCTAAAGGAAGGATACCGATAATTGTGTTACATGATTCCGCAGAGGATGTGGAGAATCTGTTGAGGGCATTGATAGATGGGCCGTAAGCTTGCTAGTTCATTCGTGCAAGTTCTCCTCATCTCAGGTCTTTTGTTACATAGCGTTTTTGGAAATAATGATCGCGAGGACTTTCGTGTGGTATCAGGAATCCTGCGGCTAGCGACCAAGTATTTGTTTGAGTCTTTGAGAGTATTAGCGTTGGCCCACCTAGGTGTAGCGTGGCCTACGACTCTGAAAGGTTGGGAAACACGGGAAGATCGTGCGCAGTCATATGAATTGGATCACCCGCATAGACCGCGATTCTATCCTCACCCATTTGTGAGTAATTTCGTCATTCTCCTCTAGCTCAACTTGCCAGACTATTTCTCACTCAGCTCATCATAAACCTTGCACGAGAAGTAGAAGCACCGGAACTTTTGCCTGCTGCATTTTATGACATCTCACGATACGCTTATTCCCAGATATTCGAATCTGGAGACGAGGATCCATTCGGCATATTCCCTGCCCCATGCCCACTTCTATCCCCTTTTGACATGCAAAGTCTTACAATCGGGAAAGAAGCAATTCACCATATGGTCATTAACCTCATCCGAGCCATGGGAAGTAGTTTACAGAGCCGCAGATCCTCACTACACTCATCCTACAGCGGAAACAGGCGATCAAATACAGGTGTCTGTGTTTCTGCTACCAGCTGCAAAAAGGATTTTTCTGAGCTTATGGATCTCGCTACACAACATTACCTGTTTGATAGAGAAAAGGGGTCATGCGACCCGTTGTATGTGGCAGAGGAGTTGGGTCAGCTGAAGGGGACAGAATTTTCGGAATGTCAAGCTTGTGCTTTGGTATTGGAGGACTGGGCTTCAAAAGAAAGGGAGAGGATTTGGAAATTGATACCGGGATGGTTTCGGTTAGAACCTGTTGGGCTATTTACTAATGTAATCTAGACTTGGATGGGTTTTTCTTGGATTTATGTATGCTGACGAATTCTCGATGCTTTTTAGTGCGTTTTAATCCATGTACTGATATTTACCACTGCCAAATTATATCGGGTTAGCCCCTACGTCCAAATGCTGACATCTAACCTCAGTAAGACCTCAGTCAGCCAAACCAAATGATCGACAAATGATCGCTGAGGATCTTATCTAATCTCCTGATCTTTTAATGTTACTCCAGTAAACCTATAGTCTTTCAAAATGTCAGATGGAGCTTGACTGAATGGAACACTGAATTCCGACCGCAGCAGATATCATAATGACAAAGACACTCATCATGCTGTTAATTTCAAACACCCTCGGATACCCGATAAGCATTTTAAAGAGCTTTCTTTGATACAAATCGCACTGAGCAGAATTTGTTTCCTTCGTCGAGGGTTGGTAAGCTTGAAAGATCCCGGTTGATATCATGCTCGTTGCCATGCGGGGCTAAAAACTGTCTGCCACACATTCTGAAGTAGCGGTGAGGTTGATGATAATCTACATTGATCTGTGAAGACCCAGTACTGGAACCATTATATTCACTATTTTCGCCCACGACAACTTCGCGCAGAATTTTTTTTCGCGTCAGTGCTTCTGTTTGCCTTCTGCTCTGCTCTGCTTGCATGATATCATGTTTCTTTCGGACGCCTTCTAATCTTCTCTAATCCGGATCGAGGTCATCATATCACAAAGCCCCTGACAAAGGAAGGATCTCAACCAAATTCGGCCGATTGAATGAGTAATCTTCCCTTCAGTTGTTCATTGATCTCCATGTGTTCACATGTCAAAATTTCAAATCCATCAGTTGGATACACTTTAGGATCATCGGAGTAAAAAAAGCATGTCTCGTTTAAACTGGGCGCTTCAACTTCCAAGGAACCGAGATGTGAAACCTGACTGAGCCAAGCATATTGTGGCTGCTGCCACTACGCAGTATTGTAAACTACTCTGGGTATGTCTGAGTGGGTTGTAATGATAATGTAAGCGAGACATGGTGCAGAGAGGTGGTTCCAATATGATTTCCAAAAATGGTATTGTTACAGAAAGGGTCTGGTCTAATTTCAGCTCATGGGTTGACAGCTGGAATAGTAGAATCTATGGTCTAATCTAGGTATCGTTATCGGCTCGACGACAAGTGGGAATACAGGGGCATCGTACATGATTTTACAATGTAGCAAGATCAATGAAAGATATACACAAGATTACGAAGAAGTATACATAAGAAGATGTTTGAGGCGTCGGTTTTCGGTGCAGAACAGGGGTGTACTAGAATCGGGAGAACGCATGAGCGATACGTTCGCTGAAAGACAAGTTGAGTGGCGGAATTGAACAGGAAAAGATAGCAGCGTACATCGTCTCAAGGTGTTGCATGGTGTCCAAGTCTTTGAGAGCATCGTGAGAAGGGTTGATACGGTCTATGGATTGAATTAGAATTGATGCAGAAGTCGATGATGATGGATTGTCTCATACCCCTGGAAGATGTCATCCGTGAATCATGCTCATTGCTTGCCACTTTGGCGACCTGTTCGACCATAATGGGGTTGGAGGGCATATTTGCAACGAAAATGGAGGCTTTGGTGGTCAACTTGATAACTGGTTATCTGCCACTTGCCAAAGGCAAAATAACAGTAACACCTACTTGTGCTGAACAACTTTTCCCTGCGATGCCGGGCATTGAGTAATTCTGCAGCAACCTCTGTAAGGAGGATCTCTGAAGGGAGGAAACAACTGTGAGGGAGTTGTGTAAGGTATATCGGGCGTCCGTATAACCGACTTATATCTATACTCGGGTGGGACTTGAGTAAGCCAATTATTATATTATATGACTTCATAATGATGATGGTTAGAATGGGGGAAGATTCAAGAGATGGACGATGGCATACCGAATTCGTGAGCAAAAATGGAGCTCAGCAAGTATGGCTTCTTTCTCGGGATATTGGTCCTTCGAAACTTGCGAGGCCTGTGGTGCCTGATGGAATCAAGGGAAAAGTCTATCATATCTTCCGCAAGCTCATGTAGAGAGTTTCAATGCCCAAATCCGTCACTCCAACTCGTAAAAGCCGATCTATGCAAACCGGGAATGTAAGTTCAAAGGAGCTGTAGATGGAGCCTCGTGACTACGATGCTACCGGGGAGACACTTCTCTCCTAACTTCCAGGAGCTAAACCGAAGGCGGCGTAGGCGAGGCGCCGATCTCGTTACGCTTATTCAATTAATCATTTGATGAAAAGGGCTTATGCTTGTACGATACGTGCTCTCGGTGACCCAAAAGTTTGGATGAAGCCCGTTCCTGATTTCATTAACGCTTGCCATGCTGTGCAATCCAAGCCATGCAGGCGGACGCTCAACCGCATCGATATCGGTTCACAATGGGTTGTTGATCAGTTTTTTCAGCACAATTGTGTAGATGTCGGTCGTCACTAGACAATTAAAAAAACATCCGAAAGGATTGGCTGGAAATGGTCTATCCTGTCAAAGTGACAACAATAGAACTTCGAGAAGAACAGTGGATCAAGACTTCGACAGTGAATAGCTAGTTGTCTGGCAACGTTAGCTCTTAGGTATAAGAATGCTCTACTCGTGTTAGTCCTTGTCTCTCAAAACCCCCACTTGACTATCTTCGGTTTCGGTCTGAAAAAGAATATGGCTTTTCTTATGCCGTTCGACCTCTCGTATCTCATCCTGACACCGAAAAGAGTTCGTCTGCCCGACGGCTCGCCAACACGTTCTGTTGAAAGGAAAGAAAGGTATGTACAAAAAAGTCTATATTTACCCATCGAATCGACGATTGTCTAGGTCGATACAATACTGGTCGATGAAAGACATGAGTCGTGGTAGACCTATCGCCCACCCCAAACCAGCCCTTTCCTCGAAATTCTCATTTGATAGTGGTCCTATTTCGCCGCGTCGATGATCTATAGCGAAACAAGTCCAGCTTGGTTCAATTTCATGTTCGAAACTCCGTAAGTGTTGGATTGGTTGAATTTTGTCACTTGATATGAACCACAGATCGAAAGAAAGTTATTGGGAGTCCCTACAGCTCGCTTCCGTGGTAGGGATAATATGACGAGGGTGTTCAACTTGTATATCTTCATACCAAAATTGAATTATTGTATTTCACGCGACATCGAACGAGTTTATCAGATTAAAGGAATGAAGTAAAGGCTGCATGTAAATCTCTATAAACACAATGGAAGCAGAGCAATTATACGGAGTATACAGTAAAAACAAAGGCACAGGCATATACAGCATAAACACTCCATGCAGCTCTCTATAATGAACCCAAAGCCAGAGATAAAAAAAATGAAATAAAGTATGCAAGGAGCGCGGCGGCTGATACGTTGGAGTGTCCGGGTACCGCAAATATTAACGAAAGTGTGGAAGGTCAAAAACGCAACACAGTTCCCTGAAGAAAGACGTGAGATCAAGTGGCGAGGCGCAAATCCTCTCCATCTTTAACTCAGAGGTGTAATGGGCGAATTCGGTGAATTCGATCCATTACCAACTGAGCCATTGAACGAAGATACTGAACCTCCTGTAAACATAGCCTTGAGTGTCATGTCATTCCTCTTCTGCCTAACCCTTTCCGCCTCCTCTGCACCACCTGTCATCTTTAATTTCTTCTGCCCAACAAATTCAGCCAGCTCTACTTGCAAGTCATCAGATCGTGCAGCCAGCTCCTTCTCCCTATTCTTTTGGTTTGCTTCGATGGCCTTCAGTCGCCTTTGTGGATCAATCGATGCTCCGCGGATCTCTCGCATCACACTGTTTAATCCCTCATGTCCTTCGTCTGGCGGCGGCGGCAGTCGATATCCACGACGCCCACTTCGAGACCCACCGTGATTGACTCCTCGAAGATTCACTACTTGTTCAACGTGGCCAAAGACTTCCACCAGGGCTTTGTGATCTTCTAGCAGGTCTGCACAAAATTCTTCCTGATGTATGAGGAATTGCTGCTCTTCAACGATGTTCTGGAGTTCCTCCTCCCATGTCTTCTTCCACATCGGTTTGATTGTGTTGATATGCTCTTTTAAACTCCCCAGCTCTGTTGCCATGCTGTCAACATCGTTCTTTACGGACTTGAGATACTGGGGTTTAGGCGTAATCTGACGTTTAAGGACATCGTCTTTTATATTCTCTACCACATCCTGCAATTTCTCGACATCCGTAAGTACGTCTTGACTCCGTTTGTCAAGCTTCTGTTTTCCCGAGTCAATGAACGCTCTTGCACCGCCTACAGTGGAATTTGCAAGCTGCTTGACATTTTGTGTCTGCGTACGAAGGGTGTCCAAAGAGCCCTTTGTCTGTTTCATGAATTCGGTGTAAAGCTGTCGCATGACGCCAATATCCCGGCGTAGGTTCTGCACTTCGTCAAACTGGGTCCGCAGATCTGTAACGACTCGATTGGTATAGTCCGAATACACTGAGGCTCCAGTCATTTGAGGTTGAAGAGAAGACCCTGTGAATTGGGTCAATGCTTGCGTCGGTGTAGCATCAGGTAGCTGGTCATTGGAATTGGAAGTGAAAGATGAATCGCCAACAAATCGGGACAGTCTACGAGCAGCTGTCTGGAATTGGCGGTCGGATGGGCGTGGAACTGGAGTACTTTCCGCCAGAGGTTGAGTGGCAATACGAGAGAATTGGTTGGATGTTCGTTGATTCTGTGTGATCGCAGCCCGAAGGTCCTTGATATCTTGATGTAGGTTGGATATCTGCGAGTCAATGTGCTGTTTGATCTGATCGAGTGCTAGAAGGTTCTGTTAGGTCGAATTATGAATAAGTATAGTAGCAACTCACGTTCGATGTTGAGTGAAAGCAGACATTTCTCTTTTACCTCATCAACATCCTCCAATTCATACTGCACACCACTCGCAGGATCACGTATGTAGATTGCCGGAAAATTCTCCAATCCAGGATTATAAGCAAACTTGTCAACGAATAATACACGCAAACCAGCAAATGAAAATCCAGGTTCAATGGAGATTTTTTTGACTTCACGACCCAGCTGAAGGAATACAGATATTTTGCTCGAAGGAGTGCTAGGAACAGGTTTTGAAACCGATTCTGCAATGGTTTCAAGCTCTGGGGAGGATATCATCGTAGGTAGAGGGGGCACAGGAGGAGTTACGGGTCTCGATAACGATTTGGAATGTTCTCCCATCTCACTCCCGTCTTCATCATCAACTTCTGCAAGAACAGCTAATTCCCCAGATGTGAGTGCATTTGAAGCAGCCAAAGAACGACGATTCAAATTTCCGCGCAGTGATTTTCGAGCACTACTGTTGCTCGTGATTTTAGAGATATTGTATGTCGAAAAACGTTTGGAGGCACGGCGTTCGAGGACGTCGCTCTTCTTGAGTGCTGCCAGAGAATCGGCTACAGCGGGCATAGTTTCAATCGGAGTTGATTCGGCTTGTTGGGATGATGCCTCATTTAGTTGTTCTGTGGCTACTTCAGGACTCGATGGCTCCACAATAACCGGAGGCGTCGCTGGAACTGGCTTATCAATGAGGGAATATCTTTTGACACTAGCAGGTACGAGCATTGTTGCTGGAGAAACATTTGATTCGACTGGTAACTCAGGTAGAGGAGCTTCAGACAACTCGAAGGCAGTTGAAGGCCCCTTGCGGTGTTGCAAGGATATGGAATCATTTGCTGATGGGGGAATTGGGGGCAGGGCATCGGGAGGGTATTGTTCGGGAATCCTTGGAGCGAAGCCACCCACAAACATTTGTTGCTGCTCATCGGCGCTGGCAGGCAAAGCTAAGCTTCCTTGTGAACTCTGCGATGTTACATCTCTTCTCCTTTGTGACGATTGTGCACTTCGTCTAGTGCTATCCCTTTGTATCGAGCCGTCTTCTGTCGCACTTGCTGTTCGTGACTCCGACCGATATCCCACTTCCCTTCTGTTTCGTGAATGTCGAATTTCTGTCTTATCGGATCCGTCCGGTTGGCGGCGATGATCCGTCATGATTTTACGATATATTGTCTGCTTTTCTCGTAACCCTTGCAGCAGATTGGTGATAATCTTTCGGACATTAGGGAGATATATTTCTAGATTTTCTGCAGTCGCTTCTTCAGAAAGACATTGTTCAAGTACAACCCGCAGTTCATCTGGTACTGATACCAATTCCCTGTAGGATAGTGTTGGACTGGATGATTTATCCAAGTTGCAAAAACTCACGACATGTCGATGTTAAACGAAGCAAATGCAGCTACTGCAGTGTTGAAGTCATTTCCAAAGCGAACGTACACATCGCTGACAGCGTTCTCATCTATCCTCTGTTCACTCCACCGGGTAAGCGACTCAAGAAGAGCTTTGATTGAGACTAGCAAACGGGTAACAGCTGACTCCATGGCGGGCTATGTAATGTAACAGGATTAATGAATGAGAAAGTGCAAGTATGAAAGACTAACATGTGCCCTTTCTCGTGCCCTCTCGCGCTGAGAATGAGTGGAAGATATCGAGTGAGTGTCCCGTCTTGAAGGGTGGCTATGAGAGGAGCCTGAGTGTTGCGGTCGTATCTGTGCTGCTGTGGACATTGCGAACGTAGGGTAGTGAGCTTAAGATGCTCCGGAGAAGAGAAAGATAACAAGGATTCCGGCGTTGATCTGGCGTATGTTACCCGTGGGAACATGCTTTCTTTTGTGATGTATTCTCCGTCACTAATAGTGTGTATTTCTGTGTGCATATTCATGTGTAAAATAAATCAATTTAGATTATATGTATTGGGGAGGGGGAGCTGCTCCAGGCCCAGCAAGTATCATCTCATCCACAATATCGTCATGTTCAGTTCGTTTCCATGTTTTGATCGTCTCTCCATAGTCCGAGATATCAAATATGCGGAAGCGACGATCAAACCTGCATAGGAAATGAGATTGAGCCATCATGATAGTCGTTGTGTTGACGTACCCGAGCTTTCCATATCCAGAAAAGGAGCTAGAGAGGACCAAGCTCAGTCCATGCTAATCAAGGATGCATCAATCATGCTTACCTTCCACCACCGAAACATAGCCAAACGCCTTTAACACGACGACAGTTCTCAGTGACTGTCATTTTCCGTCAGTGGAGCTAAAGACTTTTGGTAGCAAGGATGCTTACTATGGCAGTGTCCATTAACAACAGCTTTAACTTCGAGAGCATGTCCATTCGCTGCATGATCATTCTCCATGGCTTTAAGGATACCTTTCTCGAACATGCCTCCATTCTTCTTGGCGTTTCCGGGATCTTCTTGCCCGCTAATGCCGACGTCGAGGGGTTTCTTCGATTGTAGGACAATATCTGGAGGAGAATAAGCTTCAGGTCTATATAAAGAAAGTCAGTGGTGTGCTCCTTATGAGGATTGACAACACACAATGGGATATGGAAAAACATAAGTGCGTTGGGTTTAGCGAGACGTCTGTTTGTTGAGGTGAGTTGATCTTCTCCTTGTTCGTATCCAAAGCCTTCTGGTTGAAACGGACGTTCGATCTGAGCTATTGAACCAGATTCTTGGAGGAACCAGCTAATTTGCGACTGATCGGGTCAGCATTAGAGTTGCGCCTTGTATTCAGATAATGATTGAGACCTACGTCTCTGAAATAATCATAATTTGTAGGAGTAAAGAACCCGAACCAATCGAACCAGCCTTTTGAGTAGCTTCCAGAGTCAAGGAAGTACAGCGTGAAAAGGTGTGTCTTTGAGCTTAGCAGAGAGGATCGGTTACTATTAGGAGGTGGCCACGTTCAAAGCGACTTACGGATCTGCACTTTTGACTTTCAAGACGTAATTTCCAACCCCATAAACATCCTTCGGTCCCCGCTCCACCAAGCTGTACGGCAGTGCTTTCATGAGCATCACCTGTGCCTCTTTCCTAACACCGTCCTCCTCGTCATGGTTCCCAAATACGACTGCCCAAGGTATATGGTGCTGGTAGACGACCTTGGCGAATTTGGCGAGAACTGACATTGGATCCCAAGATGTGCCTTGACCATTCAGCTGGTCACCAGTAAACACTACAAGGTCGGGCTTTTCAACGTCGAGGACATGAGAAAGAAATGACATGGTCGCATTATCCCCACCACCAGTACAGTCAATATTGGTGTCTCGACAGGCTCCAGGAGAGACAGAGAAGTGGAGGTCGGCTACTTGGAGGATCTTGTATCTTCCATCTCTCGAGAAGTGTAGAGGCTGAGCCCGGGGTGGTACTGTACATTCGAGTCAGTGAGTAAGGCTACAGATCTATGAGGTAATTCACATTTGAGTCCTCTGCGAACCGAGACAAAGACATCTTCCACCTTGTTGTGGCCAATTGTAGTTGGGGGTTGGAGCTTTTCGAATCCATACCAAGGATCATCATTGCCAAAATCAACGTCAATCTCCGTGACAATATTTTGTTTCTCCTTAGGAGTCATTTCACCGGCAGTCTTTCCAACATGATACCAGAGGTATAGCGGTGCTGCACGAATGACGCCAGCTCGGAGAGACAAATTAGCCTTCTTCCAGCCATCCAGAGGATATGGTTCTTCTTTGTCTGGAAGTAATCTGATGTCGGTGATTAGATTGACATCTTGACGACGAGTACGTCTGTAATAAATGTTCTGAGGAACGACTCATCAAAACCACGGGTTTGATCCGTGAATGGTAGTACTTACGAGCCAACCTGCTACAAGGCCAGTTTGCATGTTCAGGTTAGGTTCTACTCGAACCCACCTCCCCTTTATCGCGTCTTGTTCACTTGTACTATCTGGAAAACACAGCGAGCTAGCTATCTCAGGATCTACAACGCATCGGATAACAGTTATTTCTGATACTATCTCCGGCGCCAATTAATTACATTTGTCGAGAAAAAGAACGGGATAGCTTACACCCAGTGTTATGAGGTAGCAAAGGATTCCAAGCGTCGAGGGGGAAACTAGCGTAATCAATATTGTCCGGTGTTGTAGTCACATTCCACCAGTCAACGTCAGTGGAGGTATCGCCAGTACTGGGGGTTGCATTGGAACCGCCTGTAGAAGAATTTACCGTTACATCTACAGATTCCCAAGCTTGCCATCCCATTCGTTGGATAATTCCGGGGCCAGGAGTAGGCTTATATAGGATGAAGATCCATGTAAGGAGGAAACAGAAACCAACAACGGTTGTCACAGGCACACAGACCGAACGTATGCCACGGAAGCAACATAAAAATGATATTGCCATTCCTGCAAAGTGGTTTCCACCGGGCGGCAGAGAGAAATGGACCAGTGGCCAAGATAAAGGAGAAGCTTGCTAATTTACGTGGTGATCATGTGACAGATACTGAGTTTCTGTACGACGTTCTCAACCTACCTGTTGAATGCAATCACTCTGTCGTGTGCTTGGCTCAATTCGTTTATATTCAACAGGGCAACCTCGAATAGCAAAACTCCATCCTGAAGGTGCTCTTGTAGCCCGAACGCTCTCAACACCCCTTGCTGTCCGTCGTCGCCGTGAAAAGAAATTTTTATCCGCTCCCGGTGAAACTGACGCACGTTATGGTTTGACCCCCACCGACAAGAGCACATATTTCAATCGTCTTCGTGCAGGCTATCTTGGAGCGAACCAGAAAATACCTCTTTCAATGACGAAGTGGGCAGAGCAGCGAAACGCCAGGAGGTCTCGTCTTCGCGGTGTCCGGTTGGCTGCGGATGCACAGGGACAGAAGGTGACCAAAGTCGTTGGTCAACCTGTATACCTTCCAAATATCATTTTTCGTCTTGTCCGGAATTACACCCCTCCTGGCCAACCTTACAATCCCTATGAAGCTACTTTCCGTATACCCCACTCCGTCACTAAAACTGACATCCGCTCCTACCTCCTCGCTGTCTATGGTGTCAAAACCACCTACATCCGTACCGATAATTACTTTGCACCTGAGCCTGGACGGTTTTCACTTACTCGAAAAAAGGTGACTCACAAGTCGTATAAACGTGCTGTTGTTGGGCTTGTAGACCCCTTTTACTATCCCCACCGTGTGGAGGATATGACAGAAGAAGTGCGGAGGGATCATGAGATATGGGCTGAAAAGCATTTCCGGATCGGGGAATCGCGTATCAGAACCAAAGTTGAGTTGTTGCGATTATCCAAGAAGATGACGTTAGAGGCACCATACGCTACGAAGCGGTCGCATATCTTGCGTCTGATCGCAGAACGGAAACAGAAGAGAGAGGGCCTGGTTTCAGAGATCGCGGGAGAGTGGAAAGATATGAGGGAGAGGGGAGAGCCGATTACTTGGGGAGAGAATCCCTTGCAGTCGCCCCCGGTAGAATCTTCATCGTAACTCTGCTCTAAACACGACTTTTATTTTTTCTGAAATCTAAAGAGAATAATCTATTCTTAGATACACTGGTGTTATATAGAGGTCATGAGCAGTGAGAACGGTATAAGCCGGAAGCATGGTGCACGTGACCGTGATCATTTTTGTTTATACAAAGACGTCGATCACATTTATCTTTATCTTTCTCCTTCCATGCCCACGCTAGCTCTCGCATCGAATTTTTCTCCTCCTTCTTCGCCTGGCTCATGCGTTGACTCTTCTCCTCCCTCCTCCCCACTACTAGATCCCGTGAATTCACCAAGTCTTGGCAAACTGGCAGACCCATTTGCAGCAAGCTTCAATTCGACTTCCCGGCAGTGTGAGAAATCATCAAAAAGGCGAGCTGCCTTCGCATCGCTACCCTTAGCACTAAAACGCGCTCGCCAACATCGAAATGTTGACAATGAGAATCATCAATTTGATGCATGTATGCCCTTGCCCCTGTATGTTCAAGCATCACCGAAGCAGGAGAAGTCTTCTCTCCAGAAAGAGTTGGAGGAATGGGACAAGGTAGACGAGAATATCTACAAGTATGGACTAAGAATTATCGACGTTGCGTGGGTCGTTCCCTGATACGCAGAATGTCTTTGCCTGACTAAGGGTGATAAGCGACCGTCAATTTACCCACATACCAGATAGTATCATCAAAACTATCAAGTGTATTGTCTGTATACCAGCTCCCGATCTCATGACTTTAGAGATGACAAAAATGAAAGCAGGCCACAGGGCCTTTGTCCGGTCTCAGACTGCTCCTGCATCCACAGCCGGAATCTCTCGAGCTTTAGGGGGAAAAACACGTAGTACGGATACAAATTCTGCATGCATACGTGATAGTTTGACTCTGATTCTGTCCAACAACCTGATTACGAAATTACCTCGCAAACTGTGGGATCTAGAGCGACTAACGGTACTGAGTTTGCGTGGGTAGTGCTTTGCGTTTATTTACACCCACAGTGAACTTACGCCTTTCTGTAGGAGCTAATCAATTGACGGTTCTGCCTCCTGAAATATGTCTCCTCCGAAATCTTGAAGATCTGAATATCGCAAACAATAAATTGCAATATGTGCCTTCGGAACTATTGACAATGTCTTTGCGGGTGCTCAATCTTCACCCTAACCCATTCCTCCCACCTCCCAATTTCGATGATCGGCCTGTGAGTGCGACCGAAACCGTCATTCCAGGTCGTGTGATTCCTCTCACAGAGATGTTGTATCGTGTTCTCGTAGCACCAGCCCCATCGACGCTCTTCTCAAAAGGAAATCCTGATTCGTTCCTGTCTTCCCATTATGACCTTCCTCTACCACCGACATGCTTGTTACCACCTCGAGTTACGGAGACACTCAATGCCTGCATTCCTGGTTCCGTTTGCCTCAGTGACCCAATGTCCGAGGCACGAGATGACATCAGTATGGGCATTTGTGGAAACCCGGATCATCAAGCAGCTGGTTGCCTCTTCGTCAGGCCAGCAGAACAAAGATTGTCTTGGGAGAGAACTATTGCTGGACAGAATGCAGGTGGGATGGTCCCTGTTCTATGGAGAGGCTGCGGACACGGATGCTTGGACTTCCTGAAGCCAGAAGTAGAGCAAGGACAGCTAGAGACAGAGGAGGCAGAGGATATTGATATGGCTGTGGACGAGGTCAATGTTGTGAGGGAAATTGAACTGAGAGGATTTGATGATCTGGACTTTGATTAAATATATTAGGACATTAATCAGTCATTTGCAGACACACTGTACATTATTCAATGCTCGCTTTCTAAAGATTCAATTGTTCTGTTATCCAAAGAACAATACAATAACAACTCTGGAACCGCGGACTGTGTTCGTACACCGCGTAATAAATTGTTGAGTTAAAAAAATAACAACTCTGGACAGAAAAGTGGGATCATCAGAAGCTACTAATCAAGCCTCTTCCCATAACAAAAACTGACAGCCGGCGTGGAAGCCTCATCTTCAGTTTGTTTATAAACGTTCATCCGATCGAGTGAGGACCCGCACAGTCGTCATAATCATAGCCATCATAGTAGCCGATAATGGTATCACATTCTCACAACGGTCTCTCTCTCTCTTTATCCTACCGCCTCCATTCCCATCGGCGTTCAAGTGACAACCAACAACAGCAACATATTCTCACAACGATCTCTTTTCAACCGCCTTGATACCCCCATCTGTGTTCTCAAGTGGCAGTCCAGCGCCTGAAGTCTCTTCCGGTACACACCACCGGCAAATCATGACTCAGCCGCAACCTGTGCAGTGGAACCTATCAACCGAGTCAAAGTATCGTTATCAAATTTCACCCACAGGATGCTTGGAGTGCGATACCACATGCATTGATATGATGTGTTCGTCCTCTGGCCATCTTACTTCTCAGTGCACAGATCAGTGTATCGTCGCTGCATGCAGTGATCCTGAACACAATAATCTGAGCTCCACCTACGATTTTATCTGCAACGAGGAAAATTGTATTGATTGCAGTGGATTCGACACCTTCGTAAGTTCTCTGTCTGCTTGAGCGCTTCCACGGCGCCTCCTAAAAAACTTTTTTTCAAGCTGCGGTGTTGTGATGGGAATGATTCTTGTCGCATCGTCCAGAGGCAACCAACAGTTTTTATGCAGCAGCACTTGACGCAACCTCAAGGCAGTAGTAACAACAACTGGAGCCTTTTACCTCACGCACTTCGTGAAAATTGTCGAAAAGACCACCTGGAGGTGTCTTCTACTAGCATTTCCAACCCCACTAATGGAATTTTTACGCCAGCCGCAAGTAGGAGCGGCAACCCACTCATCTGTCCTTATCGATCATCGTCATCGTCATCATTGCCATCGTCCATGGCGACTCACACCCCAACTCATCCATTTTCTCCCCTCCAAAACCAAGCTCAACAGACACAGTACAATGTGCCGCAGAGCCGATATACACGAACCAGTGCATTGTCACCCTCTACTTCCACTTCTCTATTTACATGTATGTGGGGGGGCTGTCGGGCGCAGTTTCCATCCCTTGCAGAGCTTGTTGGTCATGTTAATCTGTCACACCTACGTTTCCCGATGGATACAGACGTTTCCACGAACCGTGGTGCCAACCTGACTGAGACCCAGACCCAGATGCCTATCCAGGTCGACGATGCAATTCGAGTACCTTGCCTTTGGGGTGACTGTACCGAGTTTCTTCTGCCTGAGCAGCTGACTGGGACATCGAGTAACAGCACTGAAGATATCATGCTCTCAAGTCTTGCTAGTCATCTTTTCCAAGATCATCTTGGCCTGCAACATTCTAGTGGTGGCATTCCGAATGATGACCTCGACGTTGAGTGTCTGCTTGCAGAAATGACAAGTCGACAGCAATCACAAAACCAGGAAAATGGAGCATTTCAAGGGTCTCACAATGGACAAAATGCTCCTGATATTAGGGGTGTCGTCGTTTCTGGGGATACGAAACCAATTTATAAAGCCACCACAGATTCTGCACCGCATTCATTTATGCAAGATACCAACATAGTTGCTGCATCTTCATCCCAAACTCCTACAGCTATTGGCTCTCCAGCGACTTCAAGTACAGAAATTGAGGGGCATACATGTTTATGGAAATCTTGTGGAGTGTCATTTGAGACATGCGATGACTTGATGTCGCATATGTCGGCTGTGCATGTTGGCAGTGGGAAGCCACAGTACGATTGTTATTGGGAAGGGTGTATGAGGAATGGAACAAAGGGATTTTCGAGTCGACAGAAGATCCGTCGGCATCTTCAGGTTTGTCTGTCCAACATAATTACCGATTCTCGTTGATTTCTTTATCGCCCAGGCACATACGGGATATCGTCCTTTCCAGTGTCCTGAATGCTTACAGAATTTCTCAGAGGCAGCGACACTTCAACAACATAAAAGGCGACACACGCAGGAGAGTAAGTGTACTCCTGATATCAGGACGTATACTTGCTGATTATCAACTCCAGAGCCTTACAAATGCGATTTCCCTGGTTGTGGAAAATCTTTTGCAATCACGGGTGCTCTGACGATTCACAAGCGCGTTCATAATGGACATAAACCCTTCAAGTGTATATACTGTAATAGGTACGCGGAACGTCGGTTTCTTGTCTGTCCGACGTCGGAAAACTAATGACAATCATCGACAGGGGCTTTGCGGAGTCGTCAAATTTATCAAAACATGTGAGCAGGCTATGACCACCTATCAAGAACAGTTTGCTGAGGATCGTTGCGACTAGCTGCGTACCCATACAGGAGAAAAACCCTACGTCTGTGCTGAACCCGGTTGCGGCAAAGCTTTTGCGCGTCCCGATCAGTTGACTCGGCACGCAGGGGTACATCGAAAAAGGGTTCCTACTATCATTCTAGGAGTCTGACTTCACTCTGACTACACTCGCGCATGCTTATTTCCTTGTGTTTACTAACAACATCATGGTTTCATAGTGTCAATTCTATACTAGATATTATAGCTGTATGTCGCTTATGGAGTCTGTAGCAATACAATCTTCAGAGAAATCTACCCAGGATACGGTGCAAATTAATGGATAAGTGTTTGACGAGCGTACAATAGAGAATATGAATATCTGGTCAAGAACAAGGTATCGATTAACAATATCAAAGAATGAACCATTGGAGATTTGCTACAGCAAGCATCCCATCTTCAAGTACTCGGGAGAAGGCGGTCTTGAGGTTGAATGAATTACAAAGTTCGTAGATGATCTACTTCGCAAGGCCAAAGGTGGTTTCACACCCATAATCCGGCGTGTCGGTATAGCTTTTCCTAGAAATTGGGATCGTTAGTCGACAGATCCGACAGCAGATGGGGAAACACCTACCCAATCGCTTCAAGTCATCATAGCCAATAACGCGTATTTTATCATAGGCAGGATTCACAGACGCACCCTCCTCTATAGCAACGAGGTCAATCCGGTTCTGATACAGAAAGTCGTCGCTGAGCTTCCATGGTGCTTCAGGAATGACTTCGTCTACCCAGCGGCAGTGCCTGACCAACTCGTATCTTTCTTCTTCAGGTACTGAAATACCGTAGCCGTGTTGTCGAATAGTTTGGTCAGAGAAGACACCAACTAGAATGTGAACCTTGGGAAACGAGAGTTTTGCTTGTCGAAGGTGAAGAGCGTGGCTGTCGTTTTGTATCCCAGAGCACGTCAACTCTGATGTTTGATTCCCTCGAAGTAGGATTCTAACGAGTACTCACCTGACGGTAAAAGAGTCAAAAGAACCATCCAAATAGATGCGGAGGACCTTGTTTTCAAAAGTTGTGTAACGTTCTCCGAGATGTTTCTTAACGTATTCCTGAATCTGAGAAGCAGTCCATTTTGTGGCTTCTATCTTTTGACTCGAAATCGAACAGGGTTCCGGTTCCCATACAGTTAAGTTGTGAGCATGCAGATCGTAAATGCTGGCCTCCAATGAAAAATCGCCTGGGTTGGAGATGAGGTCGTAGTCTTCGTCAATGAAAGACGAATCCATGTGGGACTAACGAGCTCGTACGGTTTTGACGACGGTGAAGACAGAAAAAAAAGCTGTCATGCTTTTAGAATCAGGGAAGCTAAATTACCTATTAATGATCACAACGTGATCCCATCAGAGGCTATCACCAAATTAAGAAATGATGAACCTTGTTTTGGTAATCGTGCGTGATGTTGCTGTTTGGTCGTCTGGAAACTGGCTCTGGTATACACTTTCTGATACAATTGGATGTTTGCTGTGGATCTTTTATTTGACAAAAGGTTCTTTCGAAACTAACTAGGGTGGGCCCAAAATCCAAAGTTGAGAAAGTTCTAAGACACTATATCTGCTGAGAAATTTTCTAAGGAATATTTACAATATTCATGATGTCCCAGTGCTACTGGGTATTCCTTAGAATTTTTCTCAGCAATAATTGTATTGGTGACATGCTTTATTCTTTTTATTACTTCTAATTGTCTTCTGATCTGAAATCACAACAAAACTAGGCACAATGCACAAGTCAAGGTTTTTGTTTGCCTTCTGTTGTCCTCATGGGTAACCTCATCCATGGACAGGAGTCCTCAAGCATGAACCACATGAACCACATTTCATTTTGAGGTAATACTATTCTTGATAATCCTACATGTCATCAGAAGGCAATACACTGTCTGCCTTTGGACAATAATAAGCATTGTAGTGGTAAATAGTAAACTCCGTCACACCCGATCCTATTTTTAAGATAGCTCAGGGCACCTCTATTTCGCCCTGAAATCGCTTTTGTCGTAAAAGAAAAGAGGGAAGGAATGTAAGTTCCTGGTGACTTAATTTGGTCCCTGATAATCGGTATCTTTTGCGTGTATTTCGGAGCGAGAAGAACACGAGAGTTATGGAGCCCACCGACATGCATGTTTGTTGCTCTGCTGTCGGATTCTTCCGCCTCTCTTTGTTGTCGTGACCATACTATACTGCCGGAATTCGCCAGCTGCCATCGAGTTGGCTACGATCCTAGCTTTGACCAGCTAGATAAGAAGCGTTTCTTGTCAAGTTACCTTTCCATCTCCTTGAGTACCATTCTGATAGTTGTGAACAATGAAGCTGATAGCATGAAGAAATTTAATATGTTCCTGGACGACTATCAGAAAGAACGGTTGCTGGGTAAAAAGTAATAGAATTCTGATGTTCTTTGGGTCGAGACGATCGAAAAGCCTTGTGGTATTAATATTGTCGAAAGATCTGCAACTAGTAGATCGAATGAAAAAACCAGAGCCATTCTATAGTTACTTCAACAGCGAATTACGTGTAAATGAGTAATAAACGAGAACCCTGACAGGATGATACTGAGTCGGGGGTATAAGATCATTAGGAATACGAATAAGGTGGATTCAGTTTCAAGGTTCGTATTAGTTTTCAGTCTCTCCAAAGAATATACCCGTAAAATATTTATGCAGCCATTGTTCATCTTGAACAATGGCACCAACCATTCCATCCGGACGTATAACGACAACACCGCATATCTGTCCAGGAGCATATGCATCGTGAGCATGCCCATCACGATCCTCCAGAACAAAGTCAGCATCTCGTATGTCAGCATCGGATACAGCTAATCGTCCACGAGGGACTATTATCACCGAGCGCACCGTCCCAGCCGGGCAGGATCTAAGATATCTCAAGATAGACTTTGGTTTCTTGAGTTGAGAAAAGATGAGAATCGTGTGGTAGTGTGAGCTGAAGATTTGGAAAAGGCTGTAGGTTGATAGAAAAAGGGATGAAGCTGAACGATCTATGAGGCTTGTAGCATCGGGTGCGCGATCACCGGCGCAAAGAACACCATCGATAGTACTTCCGTAAGAGTCGACACCAACATCAATGTCATCCTCTTCATTGTCGTCAAGAAGGTAGCCATAGGGATCGTAGTAATCAGCTTCGTCACGAGCTTCGAGAATTTGGCGCTCGTCACAGACAATGGAACTCCATCGGTAGTTGATGCCAAGCTGCAGGAGACCTGAGTCCTTGTTCCAGCCTTTCTCGTGGCCATCTTTGAAAGTTTGATCGAGCATTTGAGTGGTCTGATTGAGCACTTCGGCTATGACAGGACGACGTTCCTCGGCATAGGTTTGGAGAAGGCTCGAGGGTGCGAGTTGTTTGATGACCAGAGCCAATTTCCAACCGAGATTGAAAGAGTCTTGAATTCCGGTGTTCACTCCCTGACCACCAGTTGGACTATGAACGTGTGCTGAATCACCGGCGATGAAGACGCGACCGACGGAAAATTGATCCACCATCCGAATATTGGGTCTAAGAATACATATGTGAGTGTATGAACCCGCGATGGTACGACCAAACTGACGTGTACTGAGATACCCACGGACAATCACCTAATACCAAGTCTTTGCGATTGCCGGTATGCTCTTTAATAACTTCTTTGAGTCGATCTAGGTTATGAATAAGCTCGGACTGCTTGATATTTCTTCCTGCGATGAGGAAGTTGAACAGGCCGGGTTCTTCTGTTCCCCGGAGGCTGACCCTAGAGATGACTGAGAAAACTGTTGATTGTAAAAATGCAAGAGAAAGACATACATCGTGGATGATTTGTCTCCCCACATGTGCCAGAACTAAGTTGAGGGAATGAGAGGTTTGTTGGGTAGGTAAGGTGTGGAATGCGTGCCTTTGGCGATAACCCCTTAATCTTGATGTCGCCCACAACAAAGTTTTCAACTGTTCTTGTCTCCCCAGCGAAAGGTAATCCAAGTTGTTTCCGCACAACGCCTCTCGCTCCATCAGTCCCAACCATATAGTCAAATGAAGCAATTTCCTCTACCCCTTCAGAGTCGGGATCCATTCCCTTGACGCGCAACTTTGCCTCCACATGGTCATCGGTTTGCGTAAATGATACCAGCTCAGTTCCGAGTTCTACGGTACAACCAAGTCTAACCAGAGTGGCGTGGAAGATTGGCTCTAGTCGATCTTGGCCCAACATGACAGGATTTAACTAATGATATTTGTATCAGAAGTCCCGGAGCTGGTGCTTGAGGCGACATACAAAAGGATTGCTTGGAGTGGGATCTTGAGCTTGATGCATCTCAAATTCTAGGACATGTTCTGTCTCTTCCCGCTCGTATCTGCGGGCAAGGGGTACGGGAATAGAGAGTTCCAGAACTTCTTCAATGATTCTGATGGTAGTGAAAAGTTCCAACGTGCGTGGCTGGGTTGACAGATAAATAGACAATTCAAGACCGAAGAGTTTGAGGTCTGACCATGATTCCAGCGCCGCGCTGCCCGAGACGGGGTCGAGAATTTTTCTCAACGATGCGCACCGGGATGCCATTTTGGCCTAATATGATAGCAAGGATCAGACCGGCGGGACCTCCTCCTACCTATTGAATATCAAAGATAGTTGTCAAGCCAAAGCACAGGTCAAACGTACGACGAGGACTTTCGGGGTCGGGGGAGTCATGACGGGTGGGAGAGAGGAAGGAACAATGAATGATTGAAAGGCTCCAATTTATGCTTTTGCAAAATCCAATAGAAGAGGATCATAATGAATGTCACGGAGATACTCAACAAAGGCGACAATGTAATGTAATTTGCGTCGTGATTCGGGAGGGATAAAATTCATCCGCCCTGCCAAGCCTTTGATGCGATCTTGTCACATGTTTTCAATATTTTCAATGAGATTTAAAAGTTTCTAAGATTCTGATAGTGTTATTGACTTGCAATTACATCCTTGATCAGGAGCTGATGTTTCCCTGGTCGTGATACAACAATATTTTGGGGATGTTGACTGAATACCCGGATGTGCCTTAGATGGTCAACATAGGAGACCTCCTTCTGGTCCCATTGTCGGAAAAGATGCACATTCACAGGGTGGGTCAGATCGAGAACCTCTGACAAGAATCGGTCAGAGCAAAAGCATATGATAAATGTGGCAGAGATCATACCTATTCCCGTCCTGTACAGCTCCGACTCGACAAGCTTCGTGTCTTCTAGTTTTGTTTCCTTCACACTCTTTGGTCTCCCCTTCCTCCTGGCTGCTCTTTCTTGTTCTAGCTCTTCATCATTCCTTGCCAACATGTCACGAATGAGGCCATGGAGTTCCTCTAGTGATAGAATGCCATGGTCCGGAAGGGCATGGAAGAAGAAGCCGTACATATCGGCTAGCACAGGTCGTTAGTGTTAGTGAAAGTACCGATGGATGCCTACCTTGAGAGCCATGTTTCTGAGAGCGTTTTGAGCAATAGCTACTGTGCTTGTCCTTGCGAAGGGCTTTCCGTGCGAGCTGGTGTGCTTTTCTGGAATCTGGATGAAAAGCCTTGTTCTTGTTTGCCTTTGCAGATTTTGTAGATTGAGAGGGGGCCATGAGGAGAAGACAAATGTCCAGGGGCGTGGGAATGATGGGAACTGAAAGGATCGTGAGAGCTGTATCTAAAGTGGACAAGACGGTTAAAATCTGCTTTTTGCCATGTCTACGCGTGAAGCAGATCGACTTACATCAGCCCAGCAGACTCTGGACAGTATGTTTTTGTTTTTTTGACACTCTGCGTATGTGAAATATCAGCAGTTCTGCATGACATATCGCAACTGCTTAACACGCAGCTGGACAAGGAAACCCTCGCCACATGCATTGGCATGATTGAGAGCGGGGTTAATCCAGAGGCGCTCGCTGTTGGTTTGTTTTTCCGACACAAGGACGCGGGTACTGATGGGCAGACGGCAGGCTGTCATCCTTGAGCTCCGTCGGGAACATGCCGCGCAGAACATGAGCGGCACCGGGAAGACCAGATAGTAATAGTAATAGTAATAAGACAAAAAACAAGTAGCCAAACTCAAGTAATTAATTATTGAAAGCGTGATACCGGTCAGCGGAGTTCTTCCTTCTCCAGCTCGTCTCACACTCTCATCACCGGGTTTCATCTGGGCTTTCTTAGTGTCTTTGTTGGCTTTCCTTTTACTCTCTTCGTCCCCTGCTTACCCTGGTCCTGTCCCTTTTATCAGTAAACATACAGGTAATCGAAACTTGACATGGCTGCACGAACTCTCCAACCCTCGGAATATGAAATCCAGAGAGAAGTAGAGGCTTTGCGTGACATAAGGCGCCGTTCAGCTGCCCCTGGTGCCCTTACGATTGACCCAGACCTCCCCAATCCATCATCTCCAACCTCTCCAACAGCCAGAACACGGCCTTCTGGATCTCCCACGTCTCCCCGCAGGTCAACCAGTAATTCATCCTCGAGCTCACACGACAGAAGTTCTTCCGATCGCAGCAGCCATGGCGCTCATAGTGCCGAATCCGACAACGCACAAATACCCTCTAGCGCAGATGATCCTTTCCACCTCTTCTGGGTCCCTGCGAGCGTCCATCCAGAGATTGCACCAGCAGAGTTCCGTGCCTTTATCAAGGAACATGCGAGAGCTATCCCTCCGGATGGCACTGAACTCGGTCGATCAGTCTCCTCTTCCTCCACTTCTGGCATTGGACGCAAACGTTCTATGCTCAGAAGGCAGTATCAGCCCCGTGAAAACGACGGCATTGAAGAGGAAAAGGTCGTCCCTCTCCGCCGCAAGCATAGTTATCTCTACAATCCAGTACAACTCTCATTCGATGACCTTCAACGACTTGAACAACTTGCCGAGGAAGCGTCTGAAAATGATGACTCCTCGAGACTGCGAAATGTGCTCCGGAGGAGCCTCAGTTTAACCCTCTCTTCCTCAAGTTTGTCACCTACTATTGACTCTATCGATTTCATTTCCTGATCGTCCTATCTCCACTCTAGTTATCGATAGAGACAACGTACCAGAAATGGGTGACGAAGCCGACGCACCTATCATTGTACCTCCACCTGGACAAATCCTCCGTCGTGCTGCTCGTACCAAGATCAGAAAACAGAACCTTCCTGGAGATGGCGGTGGTCATCGTTTCGTAAGTAGAGGCGTTAGGAATGCGACGTTACAAACAGCGGAACAGCGCAATTCGAGTGACTTCTCTTCGAGTGATCATGGTGACACTTCTATGGAAGCTGATGTCACTCTGCAACACTGTCCAACTCTCTCAGACGATAGTTTTCCAATTCAGCATCTGGATTCATATATTGAAGAGGCTTCATCTATTTTTGATGCTTATGCACGAGCGGACGGCGATACTTTGAGTCAATTATCGCCACTTTCCTCTGATGATCCTACCGACTTGCAACCTTCACAGGAAAAATTGCAATTACCAATGCTCGAGATGCAACCCTCTTTCCTGGATACTCTTGGTCCCACCCTCCATCAACCCCAACCGCACCAGATTCTATCGCTTCAGTTGCCTATCGAACCTGAACAGTCCCGGTCACCTTCCCCTTCTGGTGAAGGACCCCTTCATGAGAGCCTACCTGAAACTGAACTGCCTTCTTACTCCCCTCAACACCACCCCACACCAGTGATACACGAGCTTTGGGAGCCTCCTGCCCAAGATCCTCAAACAAATTCATCTCAACCTCCTGCTCCTCAAACACCTAGAAAAGATAAAAGGGGAATTTTCAAGTGGGGTAGTAGTGACAAACCCAGCAAAAAGTCCAAGGAGAAGGAGAGCAGAGAGCGATCAGAAAAGGAAAAGGAAAAAGAGTCTGGATTTTTCGGTTCCCTATTTGGATCAAAGAAGAAACAGGTTGCTGATCCAGCTCCCTCGTTGATTAGCAGTACTGCTGGGCGTGAGGCAGCTCAAGCATTACTCGGCACCTCCAAATCGTCAAAGGGTTATGTTCCCTCGTCGTCTCCTGGACTAGTCCCAGGGGGCAACCCCTATGCTCGATACCCAATACATGTGGAGCGCGCCATTTATAGGCTTAGCCATATCAAGCTCGCAAATCCTCGAAGGCCACTGTATGAACAAGTTCTGATAAGTAATTTGATGTTCTGGTATCTTGGTGTGATCAATAAGGCCCAGAATTCAACGCCAGCAGCACAGGCTCAACAAAATGGCACACCAGGAACCGGTACAGAAAGTCATGGGGAGGGAAACCAACAAACTGCCGAAGAAGCCGATCAGGATGATGAGCAGAGGGAGCAGGAACAGAGGGAACATGAAAGAGTGGAAAAGGAGAGACTGGAAAGGGAAAGGGAGATAGAGATGAAGAAGAAAGAGTCTGGTAGACGAGGATCACTAACAAAGCAGCCTGCTGGTGGAGTACGACGTGCGGAGATGCCTGTCAGGGGCCCACAGTATGAGATGCAGCATCGAGTGATGGAACAAGAGTATGGCAATTATAATAATACGCAGTCGAATCAACAAATGGGGCGTGTATCTGCTAATGGACAGCCTCATGCTCGACAGCAGTCGCAACAATATTCGAACGATCCCATGCACTCCGAGCTCTCGTATCACGATAGTCAGCATCGATTACCCCCAGGTGCTATGGCGGTCACAGATCAAACCCAAGCGTGGGTTTCTGTCAATAGTGATCAGCGAGCACGGAATCCTTCGCCTCAGCGATCACGTACTCCTCCACAGAATCGTATGAGCCCACCGCTTGTGCAACGCCAAGCGCCATCAATGCCGCAGGATGGATTTGCCGCAGGAGGGGGTCGGATTCCTGGTCGGTCGTTATCAGCTAATGCTGTTCCTGTGCCACAAGCGAATGGTAGCCCTAAGATACGAAAAGGATTTAGTGCACATGCAATTTCTCCGAGTGCTCGACAACCGGAAATAAGACGGCCGCGGTCGAGTGAAGGGCGGCCTGGGGTTGATCTTGATGGTTTTGGTGAGGAGGAGGATACACCGCTAGCGACTCTAAGACAACAACAGCGACGAGTGATGTAAACAATACTAGTAGTAGTGTTGGACTTGTTACAGGGACATTTAGTATGTGTTCACATGGAGACTGTGGTAAACTATGTCTTCTCCTGCCTTTATGAATCTAGGTATTGTGCTTTTATCCGTAACTGAGTGCTGAAGTTACCGTGAAATATCTGCTTGAATTTGTTCTAGCGCCCTTGTTCTGGGTCATGTCAATCTCGTCGTTCCTGAGGTAAATGTAGATCATACTGAATCTACTTTTCTTCTATTACTACTCCGTGCTCAGTTCAATCTACATTTACCTCGGGGACGACTAGATTTTACGTACGGCTGTGAACGTTGTAGTCGGATAAATGCCTACCCTTCATTGATTGATGGCGTCCACGTGGATCATCTTTGACGCCCACTTCGTGATTGTCCCATTATCATAGTATCGGTACGTGCTACTACACGGGGCGACATTTGTGTGTCCTGATTTGCAAGAAGAATCAAAGAAAGCTGATATCGCGGCATTCGTGATCAGACATGATTCTCCTCGAAGTAAGCGCACCATCGCTGGATACTTCCGTTGTCTCTAAATTACTGCGAAATGCTTATAGCCGCATAATACGATTATACAGCAAACTCTCTTGGATAAGCTCGTCAAGTATGGTTTCTGGTGATCGTTCACTAGGAATTAGTTGTTGATTGGTGTGATAGGCCTTCGTCTCTCGATGTCCAGTTCGTTGATTTTGACGGGGTGCGGTTTCATCTCACGTCGGGAGACAAAAAAACGTTGCTGGTGCTTTCTATGAATATTAGATGTTGGGATGAACTGGCGAAGTATGGTGTCATGGAGATTTTGAAGAGAGAGTATGGAGTGTTGTTATTGGAACAGCCAGAGCAGGATTATAATGTCAGCCTTTTGGTTGACCTTGAACAGGTTCCTCAAGATGTTGGTGAGTGATTGTGTTTGGTTTCATAGTCGAAGATGAGAAATGGCCTTTGGCTTAGAGTCTAGGGATGCATTTGTTATGTCTGTTGCGCTTTTGAAGAGGAATGCGCTCTCAGCACCGTTTGAACGTGCGTTTGGAGAACAGAAGGCTTTGGAGACGTCAGATGGACAAGGAGAGTTGATGCAGATACATTATCGGGACGAAGAGGCGATCTATATTCAAGCTTCGCCTGATCGAGTAACAGTGATTTTCTCGACTGTTTTCAGAGAAGAGACAGATCGTATATTTGGTAAGGTATTTCTGCAGGTCTGTGTGATTTGTCCTATGTGAAGCATAACAACTCGTTCCTGACTTGGTCTAGGAATTTGTCGATGCAAGGAGGCAACCTTCGATCCAGAATGCTCCACAGGTCTTGTACACGAATCGTGATCCTCCTCTTGAAATCCGCCATGTTGCAGGTTTGAGGAACAGTGACGACGCGGGATACGTTACGTTTGTGTTATTCCCTCGTCATTTTGCAAAACCGGACGTGGCGTCCGCTACGATTTCTCATATCCAACTGTTCCGTGATTATCTGCATTATCATATCAAATGCTCAAAGGCGTATATGCATTCAAGGATGAGGGCTAGGGTGTCTGAGTTCCAGAAAGTCTTAAATAGGGCTAAGGCAGAAGCGGCTACCGGGGAGAGGAAGACTGTTAGGTATGCTTCTGCAGTTTTTTTTATGGTTGGACTGGTGTCTGATGAGTCCTGGGGTTGCTTCTTCAGTGGACGGACTATGGTGAACCGGTGAAAACAGATTTGGTGCTAGTTGTAACTTTCGCTCAAAGCACTGAGATCAAGTGGCCTTTATCAAGAATCACCGAAATACAGTCTGGAGATTGAGACGTCTAAGCAAACATGTTCTTTTGAAAGTACTAGATTACAGGAGGTGCTCAAAGGAAAAGCACTCGGATAAAGATTGTAGTGAGAGCTCTTGCCCGCTGATATACCCGATTTCGCGGCTGTTGATAGGGGTTCGGTACAGACGCAACGATTGACACTTGACATGTGTCACTCCGGCTCCTCTGATCAGACCGAGTCCGAAATGAAAATGAATGGAGACGTTATATGGAAGACATGTAACTCGTCGATATCTAGACAATGACATAAACCAGAGTAACTGCATGGTGCACCCCGCTCTTTCACTGAGGCAAGCAGCCGTGCTCATAGACATTAGATAGAATCCTTGTATCACAGATGACTATCACTACAAAGATCCACCCAAAATAACGGGACGGCCGAGGGCTGAGGTAAGCCATCACGGATTTTTTTGGGGGTCGATCAAGATTGTGACCCCAATAGCTCTACAATGAATAAATAAAAACTCAAGCTCTGCTTCTCACTTTTACCTCTCTAAGCTGCCAGTTGCTAGATCCGCAGCTGCACCATGTCTACTTATGACCACTCTAGAGTGCAGCACTTCATTGGTGGGCATTTCTCTTATACTCTGTCCAGCAGCCTCTATATTACTTCTAGGCGGGAATTCTCTGGACAAGGCCCCACCAAGTAGCGTCAAGAACTTCGTGCAATCCCACGGGGGACACACAGTTATAAAAAAAGTATGTATTCTGAAAAGTTGTCTGTCTGTCTGCTTATTTTCCATTGCCCCGTGATCGTACAGGTCCTCATTGCCAACAACGGTTAGTTAGTTGCCATTCCACCCTACACATCTTGTGCTGATTGCTTATCTATAGGTATCGCTGCCGTCAAGGAAATTCGTTCGGTCCGACAATGGAGTTACGAGACATTTGGAAATGAACGCGAGATCGAGTTCACTGTCATGGCTACTCCTGAAGATCTCAGAGTAAACGCTGAGTATATCCGTATGGCTGATCGCTATATCGAGGTTCCCGGTGGAACCAACAACAACAACTATGCAAATGTTGATCTCATTGTGGATATCGCTGAACGTGCTGGAGTGCATGCTGTCTGGGCTGGTTGGGGTCATGCCTCGGAAAATCCGCGTCTGCCGGAATCCCTCACTGCAAGTAAAAATAAAATTGTATTTATCGGTCCTCCTGGAAGTGCTATGCGTAGTTTGGGCGACAAAATTTCCAGTACGATCGTCGCACAGCACGCTGACGTCCCTACCATGCCATGGTCGGGATCTGGTATCACTGATACCGTCCTGTCTGAGGCGGGATACGTCACGGTACCAGAAGGCGCGTACGACGCCGCTTGTGTTACTACTGTCGAGGAGGGTTTGAAATGTGCAGAGAAAATAGGATGGCCAGTCATGATTAAAGCTAGCGAAGGTGGAGGAGGAAAGGGTATTCGAAAGGTTGATCACGCCGATCAATTCAAAAACGCATTCAATGCAGTTGGGGGAGAGATCCCAGGTGGGTCGTCGGCATCAGAATGAGCTGAAGCCATCCTAACCCATGGTAGGCTCCCCCATCTTCATCATGAAGCTTGCTGGACAGGCTCGTCATTTGGAAGTCCAGCTTCTTGCGGATCAGTATGGAGATGCCATCTCGCTTTTTGGGCGCGATTGTTCCGTTCAACGTCGTCATCAGAAGATTATTGAAGAAGCTCCTGTGACGATAGCTAAGGGAGATACTTTTGAAAAGATGGAACGGGCTGCTGTCCGTCTTTCTAAACTTGTTGGGTATGTCAGTGCCGGTACTGTTGAGTGTATGTACTTTACGAGCTTGATCTCCACTTCGTTCACGCTCAATGAACAATCTATAGATCTTTACAGCCATGCTGACGATTATTTCTATTTCCTTGAACTCAATCCTCGTCTGCAAGTGGAGCATCCTACAACTGAAATGGTGACTGGCGTCAACCTGCCCGCTGCTCAGCTTCAAGTTGCTATGGGTCTTCCTCTCCACCGCATCCGCGACATCCGTACCTTGTATGGAATGGCCCCCACTGGATCCTCTGAAATCGACTTTGACATGATTAAGCCCGAGACTCTGCAGCTGCAACGTAAACCCAAACCCAAGGGCCATGTTGTTGCCGTTCGAATCACTGCTGAGAACCCTGATGCTGGATTCAAACCTTCGTCTGGTTCACTTCAAGAGCTCAATTTCCGCTCCAGCACCAACGTCTGGGGTTACTTCTCAGTCAGCTCAGCTGGTGGTCTTCATGAGTATGCCGACTCTCAATTTGGTCATATCTTTGCCTATGGTGAGGATCGAGGTGAATCACGAAAGAATATGATTATCGCTCTGAAGGAGCTGAGCATTCGTGGTGACTTCCGTACGACTGTTGAATATCTCATCAAGCTCCTTGAGTTGGATACCTTCAAGGACAACAAGTTCACCACTGGATGGCTTGATTCCCTTATCAGCAATAGACTCACTGCCGAACGACCCGATGCCACTCTCGCTGTTATTTGCGGTGCCGTAACCAAGGCACACATAGCCTCTGATACATGCTGGAAAGAATACAAGCGCATCCTTGACAAGGGCCAAGTTCCGGCCCGCGATGTTTTGAAGACTGTTTTCGGCATCGACTTTATCTATGAAAATGTCCGCTATTCCTTCACCTGCGCCCGTTCATCTGTCACTACTTGGACTCTTTACCTCAATGGCGGTCGCACATTGGTTGGTGCTCGCCCCCTGGCTGATGGAGGCCTCCTAGTGCTTCTTGATGGTCGCAGTCACACCATCTACTGGCGTGAGGAAGTTGGTGCACTTCGTTTGATGATTGACTCAAAGACCTGCCTTATCGAACAAGAGAATGATCCCACTCAACTCAGAAGTCCTAGTCCTGGCAAACTCATCAGATTCCTGGTCGACAGTGGTGACCACATCAATGCTGGCGAACAGTACGCCGAGATTGAAGTATATCTATTTCTCCTCGGTACTGTAGCCTCTAATCATGGACGTTATAGGTCATGAAGATGTACATGCCTCTTGTTGCATCAGAGGATGGTATCGTCCAATTGATCAAGCAACCCGGTGTCAGCCTTGAACCCGGTGATATACTTGGCATCCTTACCCTTGATGACCCCGCTCGCGTAAAACATGCCAAACCGTTTGAAGGCCTCCTCCCTTCCCTCGGAACACCTAGTGTTGTTGGAAGCAAACCTCATCAGCGCCTCACTTACACTCTCAGCGTTTTGAACGACATACTTGATGGTTTCGATAATCAGTCTATCCTGGCTGTGACATTCAAGGAACTGATTGCTGTTCTTCGTGATCCTGAGCTTCCTTATTCCGAAACCAATTCCGTTCTAGCATCACTGTCCGGCCGTATCTCGGCCAAGGTTGAGGAGAGCATCCGGTCTGCTATGGATGCTGCCAAGGCCAAAGCTTCTGGTCACGAGTTCCCTGCTGGTCGCATCAAGAAGGTTCTTGAGCATCACATTGGTCAGGAAGTACATGTAGCAGACAGGTCGAGGACGCGCGCCCAGCTTGCTCCTTTACTCGAAATTGCTGATCGCTATTCTGGTGGTACCAAAGGACACAAAGTTGAGGTCTTGGCAAGCCTCCTTGGTCGTTATGAGGCTACTGAGAGCTTATTTGGTGGAAGTATTGAGGCTCGTGTACTTGCTCTCCGCGAGCAGTATAAGAATGATCTGGACCAAGCCATCAGCCTAGTTCTGAGTCATATCAAGGTTCAGAGTAAGGTCAAGCTGGTTCTAACGATTCTTGACTTCATCAAGACGAGCAGCCTGAATGTTTCTAATACTGATAGTCGCCTCTATAAGGTGTTGCAGAATCTTGCCGCTCTTGAAGCCAAGTAATGATTCGGCTGTACCTTGACAAGCCCGAACTGACGTTTCTCCATCAGATCTTCGACACAAGTCTGCCTCAAGGCTCGTGAAGTTCTCATCTTGGGTCAGATGCCATCATACGAGGAACGTAGCACTCAGATGGAAACTGTTCTCAAGAACTCTGTTTCGACAAATTATTATGGTGAAGCTGGACAATCAAACTCAAGGACACCTTCTGCTGAGATTCTCAAGGAACTCAGCGACTCTCGTTACACCGTATTTGATGTTCTTCCAAGTTTTTTCAGTCACTCTGATCCATTGGTCTCACTTGGTGAGCTCGTCTATTTTAGTGTCTTGTTATGTATTCTGAAACCTTTTTAGCTGCATTTGAAGTTTATGTCCGCCGAGCGTATAGAGCGTATAATCTTCTTTCCATTGACTATGATGAAGGAGATACTCTAGATGACGGAGAAGCTCCTAACATTGTTACTTGGCGCTTTAATCTTGGCAGATCCCACTCGCCTCCTTCTACCCCCCATTTCAGCTTTGGGTGCGTCTTCAGAATGATTCCCAGATATCAGAAAGCTCATATCTTTTTCTGTAGCGATAACCGAAGACAAGGTTCTGTCAGTGATCTCACCTACATGATCAATCGTCACCAATCACAGCCCGTCCGAGCTGGAGCCATCACATCTTTTCCCAACCTAAAGGCTCTTTCCAAGGGCTTCCCTAAGCTTGTTGGAACCCTTCCTCCTTTTGATGTTGAGGATTTCAAGGGACGATACAGCACTGAAGCCCAACCCCCCAATGTTTTAAACGTCGGTTTGCGCATCTTCAGAGATGAAGATGATCTTCCCGAGGAAACTTGGAATGAGACTGTGATCAAATTTGCAAATGATTATACCGACCTTTTGAAACACAGGGGTGTTCGTCGTATCACTTTCTTTGTCTGCCGCCCAAGCGTCTATCCCGTCTACTATACCCTTCGTGAGACTGACGGTGTTTGGGGTGAAGAAGAGGCAATCCGTAACATAGAACCTGCTCTTGCTTTTCAACTCGAACTGAGCCGCCTCTCTAATTATAACTTGAAGCCCGTTTTTGTCGAGACAAAACAAATTCACATCTATCATGCTGTTGCTCGCGAGAATCAGCTCGACAATCGTTTCTTCATTCGTGCTCTGGTTCGTCCCGGTCGACTCCGTGGCTCCATGAGCACGTCCGAGTACCTCATTTCAGAAACTGATCGCCTCGTGACTGGCATCCTTGACGCCCTGGAAGTCGTTAGCGCGCAGCAGCGGAATGCAGATTGCAATCATATTTTCATGAATTTCGTCTACAATCTTGCTGTCACTTATGAAGATGTCTTGACTGCCATCTCTGGTTTCATTGAGCGGCATGGGAAACGTCTCTGGCGTTTGCATGTGACTGGCTCTGAGATTCGCATCTCCCTTGAAGATAGCGAAGGCAACGTGACCCCCATTCGATGCATCATCGAAAACGTCTCCGGTTTCATTGTTAACTACCATGCCTACCAGGAGATAGCTACTGATCGCGGTACTACTATTCTCAAGTCTATTGGCGACAAAGGACCCCTTCATCTCCAGCCTGTTCATCAATCCTATCCGACCAAGGAGTCTCTACAGCCCAAACGCTACCAGGCTCATCTCACGGGCACTACCTATGTCTACGACTTCCCAGACCTCTTCTCTAAAGCTCTCCAGAATGTTTGGCAAACGAGTCGTGTTACCAGCCTCAATCTCCCTTCACCCAAAATATACCTGCAGTCAAAGGAACTTGTTCTCGATGAACATGACCACCTCGTTGAGGTCGACCGCCCTCCAGGCAATAATACTTTTGGTATGGTTGCTTGGGTCTTCAACCTCCACACACCTGAATATCCTATGGGTCGTCGTGTGGTTGTGGTCGCAAATGACATCACTTTCAAGATTGGTTCATTCGGACCTGTTGAGGATCAATTCTTTTACCTCGTCACCAAGTACGCCCGAGAGCAAGGCTTGCCTCGAATCTACCTCTCTGCAAACTCCGGTGCTCGTATTGGACTGGCTGAGGAATTACTACCATTGTTCTCTGCTGCCTGGAGCGATATCAAACATCCTGAGAAGGGCATCAATTACTTGTACTTGACCCCCGAGAACCTTATGAAAATTGAGGAGAAGGGCAAAGACATTGTCCGGGTTGAAGAGATCGAAGATGAAGGCGAGCGTCGGTTCAAGATTACGGACATCATTGGCCTTCAGGATGGGCTTGGTGTGGAGTCTCTCAGAGGATCTGGTCTCATTGCTGGCGAGACTTCTCGTGCTTACGACGATATTTTCACCATTACTCTCGTCACTGCTCGTTCTGTCGGTATTGGTGCTTACCTCGTTCGTTTAGGAGAACGAGCCGTTCAAGTTGAAGGTCAACCCATCATCCTCACCGGAGCCGCTGCTCTGAACAAGGTTCTTGGCCGTGAGGTCTATACCTCTAATCTGCAGCTTGGTGGCACACAGATCATGTTCAAGAACGGCGTTTCTCACCTTACCGCTGGTAGTGACCTTCAGGGTGCTACCCAGATCCTCGAATGGCTTTCCTATGTCCCTGAATTTAAGAATGCCCCTCTCCCTATCCTCGAAACCACTGATACTTGGGACCGGGATATCGAATACACTCCTACCAAGACGGCTTACGACCCCAGGTGGTTCATCGAGGGCAAAAAAGACGAGACAACTGGCCAGTTCCAGAGTGGTTTCTTTGATAAGGGTTCATTCCAAGAGACACTTAGTGGATGGGCTCAGACTGTTGTTGTTGGACGTGCACGGCTTGGTGGTATTCCGATAGGCGTCATCGCTGTTGAGACTCGCACGATCGAACGCATTGTCCCTGCCGATCCAGCTAATCCAGCTTCATTCGAACAGCGCATCATGGAAGCTGGTCAAGTCTGGTATCCCAACTCTGCTTACAAGACCGCTCAAGCTATTTTTGACTTGAATCGGGAAGGCCTTCCTCTTATCATCTTCGCCAACTGGCGTGGTTTCTCTGGCGGCCAGCAGGATATGTACGACGAGGTTCTCAAGCAAGGATCTAAAATCGTTGATGGCTTGTCGAATTACAAGCAGCCAGTTTTTGTTTATATCGTCCCCAACGGTGAACTTCGTGGTGGAGCCTGGGTCGTACTCGATCCCTCTATCAACCCGGAGCAGATGGAGATGTACGCTGACATCGATGCTCGTGCTGGTGTTCTTGAGCCAGAGGGTGTTGTTGAGATTAAGTTGCGTCGCGACAAGAAATTGAAGATGATGGAGCGCTTAGATACAGAATATGCCACTCTTGTTAAGAATAGCAAAGACACATCAAAAACAGACGAGGAGCGTGCAGCCGCCACTGCAGCTTTGGCCAAGCGTGAGCAGATTTTGCAACCAACATACAATCAAATTTCTCTTCTTTATGCTGATCTTCATGAGTGAGTAATTTTTGTAGACGGCGAACTATTTTAGCTGATTTGAAAATTAGTCGGACCGGCCGCATGGAAGCCAAGGGTTGTGCCAAGCCCGCCCAGTGGAAGGTGGCTCGTCGTTTCTTCTACTGGGCAGTACGCGCCCGCCTTGCACGCTCTGCAGCTCTTCGAGCACTGGCAGAAGCTAGCCCTGAATCTACTTTCGAGAACTGCACTCGCCTGTTGAGCAGTCTCACAGGCATTGAGCAGGCTGTGGATTACAAGGAGGAAGCTGAGGCCATTGAACAGCTTGACCTGACTGTGACCGTCGCCGAACTCAAGGCTAATAATCTTGCCGATCGCCTAGTAGAATTGATGAAGGAAGATCGTAAGGCCGCTCTTGATAGCCTTCTCCGCTTCGCAGAAGGCCTCTCTGAAGATGAAGTCGCCGATGTCATCATTACTTTCAAAAACACGCCACGATCTTAAGGTAAATTGATTCATATCTGGTCTGTCCTGACCTCTGACGAACCTCTCCTTTTAGACCAACTTTTGTGTTAATATTTCTACATAACATGTCTTTCGTCATATACCTGTATTCATAGTTGTATACCTCTGTTTGTTCTTTTGTATCGCACTCATAGTCAGTTTCTTTCACAGTTTTTCTAGTAATCTGATAGAACGAGTGAATAAACAAAATATCGTACACCTAAATTTGGAGTTTCTTGGTTTGACTAATACATAATTACGTCCCATCGAATTAGAATCTCCTTCCTTTTTACTCGTCAAAGTGCACGATGGGGCACCTCATAACAGTCGCAACGTGAGATCATTAGTTAATGTGATGGTTAAAAATGTAACTGCTATTTTCCTCAGGTGGTATGTCATACAGGTCGATCCTTGGCAGAACTACCAACTGAAGATCAAACAGTTCTTTGAATCAATGGGCGTTGGATTTTCAGGCACGTTTTTGTCTGGTAATAAACAGTGCACTATGTTAACGACAACCTTTAGGGAAACTATGAGCGAATTCTTGCAAGTATAGCTATCGCGAAAACTCGGGGTGCTCGATTGCGAGTAGGACCTGAATTGGAGATTCCGTATGGTCTCATTTAATTTTGCCACTCTGGCAATACTTAAATATGGATGCAGGGGATATGGTTGCTTGGATCATTTTTTAGAGGGTCTGTACAGACTGCGGATCAGCATAATGATCGTCATTGAAGTTTAAATAGGGGACACGGTTCTCCATTCCTGGGAGGTACTCGCGAAGCTACTAGCATCCGAAGAGACTATGGGCATTGTATGTGACATTGGGATGTGAGTACTATCTCTTGGCGGAGCACAATAACCTCGATATCGTCAGGCCCATCGTTCACAAGAATGTCATCTACAATTGCCGAGTGATTATTCACGACCGCAAGATCCTTCTCATTCGACCTAAGATGTGGCTTGCGAATGACGGAAACTATCGAGAGCTGCGCTATTTTACTCCTTGGATGAAACATCGCCAGTGGGAAGATCATTATCTACCAAGAATCATACAAGCGGTCACCAAGCAGGTGCGAACTAGGCTCATCCCTTCTTCCACTTGACTCAGCCTTGGTAGGTTAAAGTCCCGTTCGGCGATGCAGTCATTAGCACTGCAGATACTTGTATTGGCGTTGAATTGTGTGAGGAGTTATTCACACCTGACAGGCGAGTGCTTCTCGAACCAATCCATTTCGACGCTTAATCACCCAGTACCAGCCCTCATATCCAGATGGGTCTAGACGGAGTTGAGATCTTTACCAACTCCAGTGGAAGTCATCATGAGCTCCGTAAATTAGGCACTCGAGTCGAATTGATCAAAGAGGCCACTCTGAAGGTCATGTCTCTGTTTTGTGTGGTGTACTTGTATTGACCTCGCCAATAGCTAGGTGGCATCTATCTGTATGCAAATCAGCAAGGTTGCGATGGAGATCGACTTTACTATGACGGTTGCGCCTTAATTGCAGTTAATGGTCGGATTGTTGCGCAGGGGTCTCAGTTCTCTCTGAATGATATCGAAGTTGTATCAGCTACCATCGATATCGAGGACGTCCGAGCACATAGGGCAAAAGCTAGTCGGAGTATGCAAGCTGCTAGTGCCGAGAGGTATCATCGCATTGAAGTCCCTTTATCTCTAAGTACTGGGAAATTTGAAGTTCCAGATGATGTCCGACCTTTCACCGCAAGTAAAGAATTTGCAGTACGTTATCACCGGCCTGAAGAAGAGATTGCGTGAGTATCTTCAAGCAATTGCGCTGAATATGTCATGATACTTTATGAAGACTGGGCCCTGCTTGTTGGTTATGGGACTACTTGAGACGTTCACGAACTCAGGGTTACTTCATCCCTTTGAGTGGAGGAATAGACAGTTGTGCTACAGCTGTAATTGTCCATTCAATGTGCCGTCTTGTCGCAGAAGCGGCAATGCGTGGTGGTACGTAATCCAATGACCCTATCTTTGCTCTTTACTTGATGCGAAACAGACAGACAAGTTATTGCTGATGCACGGAGAATAACTGGAGAGGAAGTTGAATCATCTTACATTCCTTCAGATGCTAAGGAGTTCGCGAATCGGATTTTCCACACCTGCTACATGGGGACCGAAAATTCAAGTACTGAGACGAGACAGCGAGCCAAGGACCTGGCAAACGCAATAGGGAGGTAAGGTAGAGTTGTTGGGGACCAATGAATTAATCTCATTACAATCTACAAGTTACCACACTGATTTAGACATGGACATCGTTGTTACTGCCGTTCGCAATCTATTTGCTGTGGTGACTGGTCATCGCCCTCGATTTCGTACCCAAGGAGGAAGCAATTCGGAGAATCTAGCTCTGCAGAACATTCAAGCACGTTTGCGAATGGTCCTTTCATACTTGTTCGCCCAGCTGCTACCCTGGGTGCGGGGAAGGAACGGTGGTCTTCTAGTACTTGGTAGCGCAAATGTAGACGAAAGGTAAATGGATCTTGAACTTCGAGGTAATACAGGCTAATTAAGGTTCTTAGTCTGCGTGGTTATCTGACGAAGTATGATTGCTCATCAGGTGAGGATTTCGCACTGGAATGAAGCTCTGTGGATTCCATTACTCTTTTCTAGCTGATATTAACCCCATTGGTGGCATCAGCAAGACCGATTTAAAGAAGTTCATTGCATATGGAGTGGACGCCTTCAACCTACCAATTTTGAAGAGGTAGCATTTTGTTTCACTATTAATTTATCTTGTCTGAGGCGCACAACAGCTTCCTCAGTGCCGTTCCAACAGCTGAACTAGAACCCATTACGGAGACATATGTCCAAAGCGATGAGGTAAACAAATTTGTCACACTAAAACCAGGCTCTTGACAAGTATCTGAGTAGGCCGACATGGGAATGACTTATGATGAACTTTCAGTATTCGGTCGTCTCCGGAAAGTAGAGAAATGTGGTCCTTACAGCATGTTCACGAAACTAGTTCACGAGTGGGGGTCGTATTTCTCGCCACTTCAGGTAGGCCGTTTTATTGATATGACTGCCAATCAACTCTCCATTGAACCATGTACAGATTGCAGACAAGGTGAAACTATTCTTCTTTGAGCACGCGAGGAATCGACACAAGATGACGACCTTAACTCCCGCTTATCACGCGGTTCGTCCACTGTCTTTTTCAACTGTCGTATTGACACAGCTAACTTTGAGGAACAGGAATCTTACAGTCCTGATGATAACCGTAAGTGGTGCAAATTAGAATGAGGAAGCAAGGGCACTGACCATACGCCCCTAGGTTTTGATCTACGTCCCTTTCTATATCCTTCCCAATTTCCTTGGCAGTTCAAAAAAATTGATGAAGTGGCTGCCGCTTTACCGGACAAATCTCAAGCTGGTCTTGATAAAGCCAAGATGGAGTAAAGGTCGGAACGAGGCGGAATTGCATGGGCGAGTTCCATATACAAATACATACAATAAATGTGAATGAAATACAAGGTGAAAGCCGTAACAAGGATTTCTGTGATCAAGTTCGTAAGAAACGAGAGAAGGCGTTTTGTACTGCAATTTTTTTCATGATAGTTGGTTGCGGGGCTGAAAAATGCAAGTTGGATTGATTGTTGTCAGAAGATCATCAAGGATCATCAAGGACCACTCACGGTCTTGTATGTTCTCGTCCTTCACTTTCCTCCTGATGCTCTCCATCACATCACCAACCGCTGCCCGATCAAAATCTCCTCGCGATTTCATTAAACCCTCCACAAACGCCAAATTCGGGCCATGTACTTTCGCAAACGACCAATACGACAAGAACACGATGTCCTTACTTGCTTCCAGCAACGCAAGAATCAACTCCAACACCTCCAAGCTACTATCAATCTCCTGAGCAGGTTTGAGACTAGTGAAGAACAACCGTATCTCGACAATATCGTCTCTGAACCGTTGAGCAGCTGTTGACATTTTGAGTTTGGGAGAGTTGGCGAGAGCGTTGAGGTAAGTAATCAGCAGAGCATCTAAAAGGTCTTCGATGAGGAGTTCGAGAAGGGATGGGTTGAGATATGCTTGGTAGTCAGACATGTAGTCTCGTATTGTCTCGACAATTTGTTGCATTGAACCTTCATACCAAGCTTGACCAAATAGAGTTTTCGTGGCGGGTTTTAGATCGTTGAAGACAATGTCAATTAGAGTCTGAATGCATTTCTTTGCTACATCGAGGTACCCGTCAACGGCGTCATTAAGACGTTCGCTGATAGGTGCACGGTATTTTTCGTGAACAAGAGGTTCGAGTCGTGCGAGAAGAGCTTCCGCGTAATCTGCAGACTTGATTTGGTCGTTTGCAAGAGCGATACAGTACTCCACCAAACCACCAGCAACTTCATCTGGTTTGTCAGTTTGTTTCTTTAATTCTGCTTCGATAGTCTTGACCCATTTATCCTGTAAGCCACGCATGACACGATTTATCTCGCCGACTACACGCGCAAGAATTGCACCCTGACCACTCCCGGTTGCAAGATCGATTTGTTGATTAACCATTTGAAAGAGTATAACGGTACCTTGAGTTTCATATAAACCCGTACTGTCGACTTCGGGTGGATTCTCTCGTTTGGTGAACTCGGCAATCTCAGTTTTGATAAGATTGTTGGACCATTCATCGAGTTTTCGAACGATGAGTTGGGTGTAATCTTCAACGAGAGTTTGCTCTTTACCATCTAAGAGTGGCGGATCAAGAAGGTCCATGGAAACATTGAGTTCTTTCATGTTCTCTTTGTACTCTTTCAACCATTCGAATAATGACAGAAGAAGATTAGCATCGGTTTTAGAGTTAGCGAGACGTTTGACAATGGTGTTCAACGCCTTGTGGTATTCCCGTATGTAATGGCTGTAGATGTCGTAATCCGGAGGAAAGCATGGTACAACATCCTTTTCGATTCGAATAAGGTCTTGATACATCCATGATATGTCTTTGAGGAAATGGATAGGATCTTTCTCATCTCGTTGGTAAGCATCTTCAAATTTAGCTTGGATGGATTCGGTGATTGCTTTGACGATCTTTGAACGATAGTGTTTGAGGACACGAGCAGTAGCTACCAAGGACTTGAACTTGAGTGCGGCATCCACTTTGGCAGCTTTCTGGACAAATCTGAGGGCCACTGCCTGTTTAGATCATTGACAGTAAGCACAAAGAAATCTGCAACATTGAAAACATCTTGGACACCTTTTCGTCCTCTCGCCCCTCGAGTTCGGCAACTTTGATGAGCTTGACAACGACATCAGGTTGTCCTGCCCGGACGAGGTTGAGAACATTCCTAGCGAGCTCGAGAATATACTGATCAAAAGCAGCGATGACACTATTGAGACGCCCAAAACTCTTCTCAAGCGTTCTTAGAGAACTCTGCTTGGCCTTTTTAGCCCGATGCATTGTCTGATTCCGAAACTGTTCAAGCTGGTTGAGTTGGTAGTGTATGGTAAGGAGATTGGGAGCGGGACCGAGAATTTCTTCACTGTCGGATGCAAGCATACGCTCAATGTCGTTGAGCTTGGACTCCATTTTTAAGAGGTTATTAACCATCTCTTCCGTTGATTCGAAGTTACGGTGTACCATAGATACCTATACTTCCTTAGAAATAAAACCAGCTTCACAAATAACGGAGATAAGAATGAGGACGTACCCGGCTTATCTGGTCAAACGTTGGAACGTCGATATGTGGGTCATTGCAAGCCTTCTCAATGGCAAGCATCTCATCCTTAACAACTTGCACATTATCCCTAGTTCCAAAAAGCTTTCTCAAACCATCCCTTGTAGCTTGTAATTGCTCGCGAACACCATTTCTAAGGCGAACATCTATAGAAGCTTTCTCCTTTTCCAATTTCTTGCGGAAGGTAGATATCTTGCCAAGATCATCTGGAGACTGAAGATACTCTCCTACAGCCTGTGCTGCGGATATTGGAGCAGTGGTCATGATTGTAGTAGTTGAGAAGCGCTGTGCGTGGGATAGGAGGTGTGCAGAGAAGATCTTCCTCACGTGCCAAACCAAGAATAACCCTCGGACATGTTATTCACACTATATGATAGTTTCTTGATTCTTCAATGTATCAGCAATGGACCGCGACTCAGGCTGACGTTAATAATGTTGTCGTGGAAGGCCTGGTGTAAGAGTTCTTCTACCTGCCAAATTTAGCACCTAATTAGTGACTAATCAATACACCGGCATCGTATTCGGGAGTTGATACAGGCTTCAGGTACAAGAATCATCAGAGGACGAGTATGGCATGTGGCCAATTGAAGCAGTGGGTCCTCAATCCCCCGTTCATCCCAGACTTCTCAAATATCTACGGCAGTCTTCAGTGCCCCTTCTCACCTTTGTCCAGTCGTTGAGTGTATTATTTAACAGCAACAGATGCTCTGAAATTGCAGAATACCGTGTATCTGGTACTTGATGAGAAAAGAAGTAAATCTTCATCCAGGGTTCAGACCTCGGTCGGGGAAATACTGCACAAGGCGCTTGGTGAGGTCCAGGAATGATGGTGAAAGGCCAGAATATCGGGAGAGATAGCACTACAGTGAATTTGTGCCGTGAAGTGAAAGTGAGGATATGATGACTGGTCGCTGTGAAGAGTTTGACAAGCTTATCGGTATGTGTTGAACAAATGCTGATTCGCAGTTAGAAATATTACCTAATATTGAACCGTACGCCATGAAGACTTCTGCAGGAGAGAACCCTCAGTGTTCTTGTTTCATAATCTCAACTGAAGACAAGTATTTGGAGACTTTCTCCGGGATATTTTTTTCCCCGAGTCTCTGTGGGATAGTGTTCTTAGGAGGATATCCTTGGAAATAGAGAGCGAGGGCTGGAGAGCAATTAGTTCTATATCGACTATGGTCGGGATTTACAACAATATCACCTGCTTGTGTATTTATAACTGACATATATGGATTACTCAACAGTGGCTAATTTCTAATGGGAGTCCTCCGGCGAGCATTTTAAGTTTTCCGATTAGATACTAAAAATTTGAAGGCAGTTAGGTCTCACTGTTTGATTTTACAGTAACTTGATCTACGTACGGATAAGCACTGTATTCGAGTGATTACTTCAGCCCTTTTTCCACACGTGCGTCGCGTCGTCGCAGAAACCGCTTCATTTACCTCAGGTCAGCGAGATCATTTATGTGGTCCCTGGTTTGATGCGGAGGCCATTTTATGGGCCAGCAGGATAGATTCAGACAAGGTTCAAGACAATAGAGATGAAGGTCTGAATGTCTTAAAATCACGAAAGCAGTAGCAATGATACTGTGCCACATGTACCATGTTGCCACACCGCAGGATTCGGTGGGGCGAAAAAAATGGTTTCATCGATGTGGGTCCATTGAGGAGCTATGTCTCTGGTGGATCACTAACCAGAAGGATCTAGTATCTATTGTCACCATATGGAAGGACAGGATGGAATGAGCGGAGTATTGAGCGATGCCGAATTGAACGAGCCCTGCCCGGAAAGGACAGCAAACTGCAGGCATCTCAATTAGTGCCACTGATCACTAACTTAAGGAGTTATTTGTGATCAATGATTCATTCTGATAAATTGCCGGCTTGACCAAATTACCGGCTTGACCAAATGTTCAAGCATCAAGCATAAGAGATCCATAAGTTATATCGTGGCGCATATGAAGAGCTAACCCTGTGGACTAATCATCCGAAGCCATAGTTCCATTCCTGGGATTTATAACGAGGAGTAGGTCAATACGTCGATGAAACCCGCGGCATTCACTCGGTCACCAGACTAAATAGTCTTCGTCATAGCAACTCCCTGAACTTCTGTGTGGGGTTTGTCCTTTGGCATCATACCACACATCCCCACGAGTTCGTTTGAAGGAGTATATAGTAACTGGATCGAGGTCAGTTTGAGACTAGACATGTCTCGAATCCCTGATTCCAACTCGATCAAGTTCAATCCATAATTTTTATTGAAACAGACGGAAAATCAAGAGCACCGGTTGTCGAGGAGAGAGAACCATCATAATCCATCGTGACGACTAGGGCGTATGGCGATCCGAAACTATTAGACTAGACTACAATGCAAGTGTTACTGCGTATATGGGAACTGCGAGCGAGCGAGCGCCTACTGGACCCAGTGAAACCTCCTTAATCGCTTCTCTCACATTATTCTTCAACTATAATGGCGCACTGGCCGATGACTGACTATGATGTGGTCTGGAAAGTTGGCACTTGAACTGTCAGAACAGATGGAGTACAGAATAGGTCAGAGGATATTGAAACCTGAATCGTGTCGGCTACTTGGAAGGTGACAAAAAGCATTTGTATCTTATATATATTGTACCGTCATGTCCCTGGCAAGTTTTTGATCTTTTTTTGTAATTTCCTGAGGCCAAGAAGCTGCTTGAATTCCGGGGATAATGTTTTAGCGTTTTTTCATCATCTATGAGATAAATTACAATTACTTGAATCCAATTTGCTGATATTCGACAAGGACTACATTAATCCAGAATAGTCTGCTCAGTTGATCGCGATGGGAAGTTGTTTGTCTCCGAGACGTGGCAGGATAGTGCCGAGTACTAGGGAAATCGACGACCATACGCTGTGCGTTTATATAATATATGCCTCGAGTAAGAGGAAATCAAAAGAGTCATTGAAAGCTTCGTCATCACCGTGCATCTATCTACTGAAGGTATCAAAAGTTGAAGTTGGGCATGTCCTCAGGTGTTGGAACAGGGGGGGCGAAGCACTGAAGATGACACTCGTGCTCCTCTACTTGACGCCAATGATTCGCAATTGCCCAGATCCAGGATCATAGAAACAATCTCATCACCTTTCATAAGAAGCAAGGACAAGATTCACTGCGTCGTTTGTTACAGAAGTGGATCTTGTGCATGGATGTCAAGTATTGACAGTCAAAGCTCAGATAATGAGCCTAATCTCATTGTAGGTATTGCTGCCACACAACCTACAATGCAACGACCAAGACGCTTCAACAGAAGATAGGGCGGGTTCGCAGAGAAGCATCCAAAATGGCAGTGTAGGGTCCTTGAATGCATACAAGATCTGTAGGAGTCCGACGTATCCACCGATGTCGTTCTGATTGACAGCGAACAATGGCACAATGCATGTAGGCAACACAGTGACTGGCGCTGCTGAAGGCTAGACATAAAATATGTTTATCGAGTTCAGGATTGGCACGTCTCAAGATCTTTAGCAAGGGTAATGCAAGAGAGAGCTGGGGAAGTTACTGAAGAGGGAAGCTGTTGTTCAACCCAGCAGCTGCGCTCACTACTTCGCCTTAGCTGGCTTTAGGCTGGAGATTTTAAATTAATCCTATCCCTATCTTGATCTAACAAAACCACGATGTCGGGCAACTCGGCCAGGCAGATGGATCTGGGTGGTCGGGGTCCCATAAGGTATTTAAAGGGAGATGTGAAGTACGAACAGCACCAGACCAGTCAATGTTCCCCAGACAAACATCATATTCGTACTTGTTCATGTCTGGTTTCTCTCAAAATTCTTATGTGTCCAGATATGTCTCTCTGGCCGACACGAAGACTTATTTGGACGTCGAATTCAGTGATGACGAACAGTACCACTCCTTCCTATCCCTCGACCTTGCAGAAACTCCGTCTACCCGCTCTTTCAAGCTCAGATATAAGGTTACTTCCTCCAAACACACAACCGTCAAGTCGAGGTCCAGGATCAAGTATGTCCCTCGTTATTCTTAGCTTATTCTACCTCTCACACAATATGCTGTAGTTCTGCCCGAGAAATGCCCTGTTGCAATTCTTTGCGGTCCGGTCCCTCGCCCAAACCTATTCCCTCAAGGACTCTTCCTTCCCCTCCATCTTATCAACCCCAGCAGCCAGCCCCTAGCCAGTCCTCCCTTACTTCCTCTGAATTTGTTTTGTCTTCGTCTTCTCAACAATTAGATGTCTCATCTCTCCGCCTCCTTCGCCAACCTTCAGAAGTGTCTTTCCAAACTCGCTCTCGAAACAGAGCTGCAGCTCTTGCTGCTTTGGAAGGGCAACGTGTGTCAATACTCTCCCCTCAACCCAGAAATTTCATGAGTATGAGTGATGACGAAGACGAGGATGAAGACGAGTCCGTGGATAGTGTCGTCCCCCATTTAGATACAGAGGACGATGAAGATTATACTCCCTTTTTCAACCCCTCCTCTGAGCCGGAGGACATTGTTTTACCGGCAGATGAAATAAAAAACTCCTTCCCCTTTTGCTATGTACCATGTCCAAACGACGATAACCTCTGCGGCTGCAAATCTTCTCAGCGACGAGTGAAGCCTAAACCGAGAGCTGCGAGGCGTTTTCACGAAAGTTTCATTGATCTCTACGACAACGATGACGATTATGGCTCGACCTGGAGGTCTAGCTTCATTCGAGTCCCCATCCTCTCATAGCCTTTGACATAAATTTTTCGTGGTCATTTCCTGTTCTTCCTCATGCGCATTTGTAAATCTACACACCACATTCTTGTTATTCTTTCGCCGGTACAGCCATAGGCCCTCTCGTCCGGTAAACTGTTATATGCACCAAGTTACGGGAAACAACGAAACAAAGTCTACCATAAAATTAATCTGCTCTGATGCTCAATGAATCACGACTTAATAATAACTGGCATTCGATGCAAGTCTCGAGTCAACCACTCTTTCGAGTAGCGAGCGTCGTCCAACATGTACAATGCAATCGCATGCATACTATTCTGTCAGTCATTTTTTCACTACAAGAATACAAAAATAAATGGGGGAGGTAAACACTCGAAGTCATCACTTCCGGTTTTTTCGCAGTTGTGTCGCTATGGAGGCTTTTTGTGTTCATCGTGGATATCCGCTGAGCTTAAAAAAACTGTTTAAGTGATGGCGAATCCATTGTTTACCCTCATTGTTCCAAATTAAGCAGACAATGGAGCTGTATCACCTATTCTAATACACCGTTTTTTTTTAGAGAGTTTGATGATGGGAGTGGGAAGATGACCTGGTTTATGTGTTGGATAGAAGGATTGGTGTCCAGGCATTGTGACAAATAGGACCTTTTTTCCTGTCTGGTGATATCTTTGCCCATTGGGGTTCCTGTAGAAGTAGAATATCAGCTTTGTCCAATTGTTCATTTAGGAGACCATGAGTAGCTGTCAGTTTTATATTGGCAGAGAGAGAGAAAATTCTGTATTTATATACTGCAACAAGTAAACAGGTGCTAAGACATGGTGGGTGAGTTACATAGTGGTACACTGTTGGCTACACCCAAGCTACAGGGGCGGGCTGCTGGGGTCATTCTAAATCAGGTGTGAATGATGGAGGTAGAGTAGTTGGGTACATGGCAGAGTAGCTAGAATGTATAAGTAGTTAGCTTAGAGAACGAGTTCTTGTCTTCATCCTGCTACCATAGAGTTGGAGCTCTCCCCAGTGGTTGCATCGACCCCAGTCGCTGATTACTCATCAATCATATATGACCAGAGACGTCTGCTCTTGCTCCAGCATTCTCATATGATTTGTCCAGTTGTGATCCCATATACTGTGCCGAGTGACTGGTACATAGCAGAAGGCTGTGAGCCATTAGACCATTCATCACACTCTCTGACTTTTAGCTAGACATAGCTGTTCCCTCAGAGGAGGAAATTTTACGACGAGACCTTCCCGGACCTGGAACTCTAGATGGATTATTGACTGGTGTGAATATACCCCCTCTTGTATATGCGGTGTCATAAGTCCTCTCTACCTCTGAAGTACCAACCATTAAGTTCGAAAACAGGGATGGCTTTAATACCCTGTATAAATTTGGATTTCAAGACGGGAAAAAACTAATTGCACGGATTCCCTCCAAAAGTGCGCCGGACAAGTCTTATATTGAGTCCTCCGTTGCCACCATGTGTTTCGCTCGGTATGTTCGCAACATTCCAGCGCCAGAAGTCTTCGCGTGGAATGCTACTCACGATCACATAATTGGTGTACCGTTCATCATACAGGAGTATGTGGACAACGTCATAGAGGCTTGGCGAGGTTGGGAGTCCGTCACAGAGGACCGGCGTTCTTGCTTGTTTGATGATTTGGCAAGATATCATAGTGCTTTACTCACTCCGCTTCCGTATCCACTGCACGGAGTTGGGGATCTTGTTTTTTCACCTGATCTCCTGAACGATTCTGCACTTTCTGATCCGAGGAGCTACACGGTGCGGCCGCTGCGTATGTTATTGTCATCAATGCCGCCAGAGCTGTTTATGGCTTCTTCGGTATCTCTTTCCGATGTCTGGCAACAGCTGTGGTCACATCAAAATGAGCTTAGCTTTTGTGATTCAGGTTCACTCGTAAACCGCGATAAACTCTTTCTCGATGACGACGAAGAGTGTGACATAACAACGTTTATGACAGCTGCATCACAAGTGCGTACATATGCTGAGAGCGCGCTCCGTGTGGTGGAACAACATCCTCAGTATGCACAGTCCTGCCTGGTCAACTATGACTATGCCTTTCGCAACATACTCATCGACCCAAAAACCTATCGAGTCAAGGCCCTTATTGACTGGGATGACATTCACGTAATGCCATTCATTGTTGCTGTTAACTTTCCTGAAGAAATCAAAAGATTTGTTACGTTTGGTCTTGCCCGAGACGACAACTATTACCGCGAAGGAGAATTTTACGATTTTCCTCCAAACGAGCATGGCACAACCATAGGTGCAGTGGGACCTGATAGGGAATTGACAGGCAGGGACCAATTTGGAAAGTCAACTGGGGTAGATGAACGAGACGAGAGGATCCTCAATACTACCCATCGAGAACGATATGTTGAGGCCTTACAAGATCTGGATCCGCGCCTTACTCAAGCTAACATGTGGGAAGTGCGCCGGGTAGTTCTTAAGGCTCACATTTTGCTCAAGGTAGGTGGCGCAATGTGGTGGGATAAGCAAGTATGGCTCAATCAAATCTCGGTATGAATTTCTGTTTTCAAGAAGTCTCATTCTAGACTGATTGTTTTCTGGAAGGACGGAGAGGAGATCAACAAGTCGTAGCAAAACACGAGGCGCTGCTATGAATTCTGCCAAGAACTTCCTATCGGTATGAAACAGAATTCGTGTTTGTATCAGTCACATGTCAACTTTTTTTTACTCAAATTTGGAACGCGGTGCTCGATCTGCGATAGAATACATGGCACTATCCAATAAATGTTGATCTATGCGACTGTGAGACAATTTGAAGAAATCAGATCACTCAAAACTGACCTGGATACATGAGAAAAGAGAAAAAAGGAGGGGAAAAGAAATAACAAGTGCTTAGGCAAAGTAAGGAATGCTGTTTGACCAAGCAAACACTGCCAAGAATACAAAAAGCAGATGTTATATATACCATATCAACAACAGGATGAAGCAACCTATTTGCACCCGTCCATCATGATAGTCAAAAAACAAAAAAAAGTAATATACCACACTCCATAGATAAATCATCCTTCAAATCAACCAAACAGTACAAATCACCCTCTCTCTCTCTACTACTACTACTACTTCCCACCCACAATCTCATCCTCCGCATCACTCGCCATCGTCCTCCTCGAAAACATCATTCCTCCCGTATTCCTTCCTGCAACACTAGACGGCCTCATAATCGGACTTCCCCCCGATAACCTATTATGATGACTACTCATCTTATTGGGCGACGACGAAAGAGGCGGTTGTGGCGAGGACGGAGAACCCGCCATATTCCTGTTAATCGACGAAATCATCGTCTGAACACTGCCGCCGCCTCCTCCTCCTCCTCGTCCACCACTACTCCTTGCAAATCTCGGACCTCGAATACCAGAAGAAGATGAAGAACTCTGCCCGGTCTGTCCCGATCCATGACGTTTGATCGTCGTTGTCCCACTCCCCAGAATAACATCATCATTTGAAGGGGTAGGGCTACTCGCTGCTGGCGCTGGACTACTACTACCATCCAAGTTGGCTGTCAAACGCTTCTGAGGCATAGGCTGGATGATTGGAGTAACTCCCGATGGCGGTGAAGGTAGAGTCCTGATAAAAGGAACCTTTGGCTGGGGCTGTATGACTGGCTGCGGAGGCGGAACCTTCTGCTTTTCTTCTTCCTCTTCTTCCTCTTCCTCTTCCTCGTCATCTTCCTCGCTTCCCTCTTCTTCCTCTTCCTCTTCCTCCTCCTCCTCGTCATCTTCTTCTGTACCTTCTTCCCCCTCTGACTCTTTTTCAGGAGGAGGGTCAACAAACTTTGGCCGAGGTACATCGTCTACTTCAATTGGAGGTTCCTTAAAGTTAGGAGGAGGAACATTACCAATCTCAATATTGGGTTCTTTAGTAAACTGAGGACGTGATAGATCAGACGCTGGGCTCTTATGCTGAACCAGTTGCGGAGATGAAGAGGTCTTTGAGTCTTCAAGAGGCGGAGAAGGTAAAACTCGCGATTGTGGAGGTGGCTCAGACTCTGGATGTGATGGAACGGGTCGCATAGCATCACCTTGTAAATCCCGAAGAACGGGAGGCGGTGGAGGCGGAGGCGACTTGACACCTTGCGCTGCAGCTTGTTGAGCGACAAGCAGCTGTTTAACGTCAGCACCAACAGAAATCCTACTTCTGCTGAGGCGCATATCAATGGGAGCAGTGCGCTTGCGAACAGGAACTTTGCGTTCCGATTCACGTTTCTTCCTCAAGATAGTAGGAGGCAATAGTTCATGATAATGCTTGAGCAGGTCAATGAACAGCACTGGTGTGATAAATTAAGTTGCGATCCAAAAGAACACAGATACAACCGCGTACAGGTAGGATGCCTGTCTTGAATCGAAAGTTCTGTCTCTTGTTTGGGCCTCAGAATAGCTAAAACCGAAGACTTATCAACAGGAAGCTTGCACCATCGATCAAAGGACGTACTTCTGCCGACAGAAAGAGCCAACTTGGTAATAAAGACCTCATTAGATTCCTTACCCGACGTAGAATCCAACAAACTACATAAACTAGTTAGTGAAACAGATGGTGCGGAGGAACCAACCACATACGACTTCAAATGCTTGACTATAGCATCCAAAACATACAAATGAACCCTAGGCAACTTTTGTAAAGCCATAGCCACATTTTTCAACCGTTCCTCAAGTACTTGATCATCAGTAGCCGAAGACGAAGAGCCTACAGAAGGATAGAGTTTCCTAAATTCATCCCATCCTTCATACAAAGCCAAAGGAGGATCGAGTTCAAGCACCCAAAGTTTGAGAGTACTAGCGAGGACCGGTGCGTCATACTTGGCTAGAAGCTCCGCGGGAATGGGTTGATCGGGAGGAATAGCATTAAGAGCTTCACGGAGAAGGTGAACTGCCGGAAGAGGAACATCATATATCCACGTCTTGCGTTTCTCTGGGTGAGACGGTCAATATCATACATCATGTTCTGTACTGAGCCCGTCACTTTACCGTCATCATTTGGCATCTTGGGATAAGCCTCATCAAGTCCATTCAACAAAGCAGTGACGACAAGGGGGACAATGTCCTTCTTTTCTTCACCAGAGGTCAGAGCAAACCATCCTCCTTCAGCCCACTTTCTCAAGTCGATGCCAAATACGACGTCAAACTCTTCGTACGCAAGCGACTCGGATACTTGAGGATCAGGTCGGAAGGGACCAGTGCGGTAACGTTCAATCAAAGCAGTGAGATCAGACTCGGGCTGGTAAGCAGCGATGAGGGTGGCCTGGCGTTCAATGGAAGGATAAACAGCCTTGGGGAGGTTAGCCAGGGTACCCTGGAACTGCAGAAGGACTAGAATGAAGTCGGTGTCAAGAAAAACATCGTTTTCGAATAAAACGCACCGGTCTTGACAGCTCGAAGACGCTCAGACTCCCAATGCTGCAACATCTTCAGTGTCTCTTCAATCTTTTCCTCGAGTCCGAGCCTCTGCCTATCCAGTTTGCGAACTGCAATCCGGTATGATCGATCCGCCTCTTCTGCATCTTGACGAGCGCGTACATGGGCGGGTTCCCCATTCACATTGGCAGCAAGAGCTTTGCTGACAAGATTTACAAATGCACCGGTGCGCTTGACGACGTCGGGTCTGAGGGATGTGGCCTCTTGTTTACCATCAAGGTTGAAAGCCTAGGACGAGATAACCGGTCACTTCAAGTCTTCAAGTCATGAGCACACAAATATTACCCTTGGTCTGAACTGGTAAAAGGCGTCATCAGAAACTTCGAGTTGATTGCCGAGTTCGCCAAGACGGCGAAGGACGTTTTCCCCCTCCGTCAATTCCCTAGCGGCTTCCTCCGCGTGGTCAAGATTGCCACCGAACCCTTCTACGTTATCCTTCAACCAGGTGACGAACTCTTCCCCAGTAAAGGCGTCTTGATATTCACCTAGGAGAGGAAACTTGACGGGTCTGAGGGGTAGCTCAGCTGCGGCACGTGTCAAGAGCTGTGAGACTGCGCTAGGCGAAAAAGAAAGACCAGCAAGGAGAATCTGTGGTAAAGGCTTAGGAGGCACGGACGTGTTGTCATCAAGAGGGGAGATGGGTGGTGATAGAACTAGGGGCATATCACCGTTCATTGGTTCCTTGCCTTTACCTTTGTCAACTTGTGAGAGGGGCTTTTCGTCATCAGCGGTTTGAGAAGTGGGTGCCGCAGCAGCAGCTAGAGCATCTGCACTCTTCTTCTGAAGCTGTCTCAAACTAGCGGAAATACGCTCAGAAACTGTGGCAGAACGCTGAAGAGGTTTATGACCATCGAGAGGTCTGATGCGGGGAGAACTCGTATATCTGTCGGGACTGCTGTCCACAGGTGCAAACTTGACGCTGGAGCTGGATGAGTGGATATCACAGTGATTGGAAGGAGAAACTAACTCGTCCTCGGCTTCGTCAGCACGTCTTGTCT